>Ga0070698_100003846_pt1 | contig 16510 bp, 9 predicted proteins | sample KBSK1502metaG_FD_65477 | JGI IMG/M metagenome (GOLD analysis project Ga0070698, IMG submission 65477) | Corn, switchgrass and miscanthus rhizosphere microbial communities from Kellogg Biological Station, Michigan, USA - KBS K1-50-2 metaG | ecosystem: Host-associated > Plants > Roots >...
CGTTCTTCCAGCAGGCGATCCATCCCTGGACCCGCGCGCGCAAGATCGCGGAGATCCTCGAGGAGACGACGCTACTGCGGATCCCGTCGGCGCCGGTCGGCGACGGCGAGGCGCTGCCGCGCACCGATCACTTCGTGGAGCGCGGCGTGTTCGTCGAGAATCCGCATGGCTTCGTCCAGCCGCGCGCGCCGATCGCGCTCGCGGAGGTCGAGCGGGCGCCCGTCGCGCGCGCGCCCAGGCTCGGCGAGCACGCCGCGCAGTGGCGGGCGGGCGCAAGTTCCGCGCAGCGCCGTCATCCCGGCGGCTCGGAGAGCCGCGGGATGACACCACGGATGCTCGGCGAAGCCGAGCATCTAGTGACCGAAGGCGAGCGAAGACCATCAGGGGGGAGCGAAGTAGCGCCGATCCGCGCCGCCGGCGCCGATCCGCTGGCCGGGCTGCGCATCGTCGACCTCACCGCGTTCTGGGCGGGGCCGTTCGCGACCCAGACGCTCGCGATGCTAGGCGCGGAGGTGATCAAGGTCGAGTCGATCCAGCGGCCCGACGGAATCCGCTTCGTGAACGCGAAGCCCGGGCCGCCGGTGTGGGAGTCGAGCTCGATCTTTTCGGGCGTGAACTCCGAGAAGCGCGCGATCACGCTGCGGCTCGACAGCGCCGAGGGGCGCCGCGCGCTGCGCGCGCTGGTGGAGCGCGCCGACGCGCTGATCGAGAACTTCTCGCCGCGAGTGCTCGAGCACTTCGACCTCGGCTGGGAGACGCTCGCGCAGTGGAACCCACGGCTCGTGCTGGTCCGCATGCCGGCGTGGGGACTCGACGGGCCGTGGCGCGACCGCACCGGCTTCGCGATGAACATCGAGCAGGCGTGCGGAATCGCGTGGCGCGGCGGATATCCCGATCAGCCGATCAGCGCGAACGTGTGCGATCCAGTCGGCGGGCTGCACGCCGTGGTCGGGCTGTTCGCGGCGCTGGAAACGCGGCGCACCACCGGGCGCGGTCAGCAGGTCGAGGTGCCGCTCGTCGAACCCGGGCTCAATTTCGCCGCAGAGCTCGTGATCGAGTACAGCGCCTACGGCGTGCGGCTCGGCTCCGAGGGCAACCGCGGCCCCGACGCGGCGCCGCAGGGCGTGTATGCGGCGCGCGGCGGCGCGCGGATCGCGCTGGCGGTGGCGAGCGACGAGCAGTGGCGCGCGCTCGCCGCGCTGCTCGCGAACGAGCGCGGCGGCGAGCTCTTCGCCGACGCATCGCTCGCGCGCGACGCCGTCCGCCGCGCGCGCCACGACGAGATCGACGCCGCGCTCGCGCGCGTCTTCTCGGCGCGCGATGCGGACGATCTCGCCGAACGGCTGACGGCAGCGGGCGTGCCCGCGCAGGTGCTCGTGAACGCACACCGCGTGATGCCGCACCCGCAGCTCGAGCACCGCGCGTACTACCAGCCGCTCGAGCACCCGCTCACCGGACGCGCGCGCTATCCGGGGCTTCCCTACGTCGGCCTCGCCGACGGGCGGCCGCGGCGTCCGCCGCCCACGCTCGGTCAGCATAATCGCGAGGTGCTCGCGGGCGAGCTCGGCATTCCGGAGGAAGAGCTCGCGCGCTGGGAGCGCGACGCGATCATCGGAAACCAGCCGGCCTGGATCCAGGCCCGAGGAGGAAAGACATGAAGCTCGACCCGAATCGCACCTGGAAGCTCGTGGAGAAGCGGCTCGCGGACGAGCGCGACCCGACACTGCGCCGCAACCTCGAGCTCGTGCTCGCGCACATGAAGGCGGAGGCGCGCGCCGACATCGAGGGCGTCGTCGCCACGCTCACCGAGAAGCCGCGCTACGTCACCTACGCGAACCCGAACGACGAGATCCTGAACCCGACCGGCAGCAAGGATGCCGTGCGCCGCTTCTACGATCTGACGATCGTGCAGACCGGCGCGTTCCGGCTCGAGTTCGCCTGCGACCGCGTGATCGTCGACGCAGACTCGGTCTTCACCGAGGGCATGATGCGGATGGCGTACCCGGGCGCCACGCTGCGGGCGATGGGGATCGACGTGGACGACCCCGCCGCCTACTACGTGGCCGAGAGCCGGATGGGCGTGGTGTGGCCGGTCGACCCGGCCGAGCAGCGCCTGACCGGCGAGGAGGTCTACTCGGGCGGCGACCCGTTCGCGGGGATCGCCGCGCGCAAGATCTCGCTTTCCGACATTGCGCCGCTCGAGGCATAGCGGCCCAACCCGATCCGATCTGCGTTCGTACCGCGAACCAGAGGCCGGGGTCGGAGGCCGCGCAGGCCTTGAAAAAGACGCTCCCACAACAGCGAGCCAGCCAGACCCTCGCCATCGATCCGGTCACTCCCGGGTTGTCGGGGCGAATAAACCCGCCATCGCGGGGGTCGCAACATCTGGCCAGATGGGCTGGATTCCCGGTAGGTCCTCGCAGTAGTGTGTTGCCGCCGCAGAGCCGCGCGGCGGGAAAAGGTGAGTGAGCATCCATGGCACGCGGAACCGCGACAGCGGCGTTGGTCGAGCGGCAGGTTGCCACGGAGAGCCACGGGAATCGGCCGCGGGCGGTCGGAAAATTCCTGTTCCAGGGCACCGAAAAGTGCTTCCTGCGCGGCGTGTCGTACGGGCCATTTGCCCCTGCGGCGCACGGCGCCCAGTTCCCGGAGCGGGACGTGGTACGTCGCGACTTTGCGCTGATGCGCGACCTCGGCGTCAACTGCTTCCGCACTTTCACTCCGCCACCCGAGTGGTTGCTGGATCTGGCGGAAGAGAACGATCTCGGCGTGATGGTTGGCTTGCCGTGGGCGGAGCACGTCTGCTTTCTGGACGATCCGAGCGTCGCGAACCAGATCCGCACCCAGGTGTGCGCCGGCGTCGAAGCTTGCAAGCAGCATCCAGCCATCTTTGCGTTTCTGATCGGCAACGAGATTCCCCCGGACATCGTCCGTTGGCACGGCTCCGATCGGGTGCGCGACTTTCTGCGCGAGCTCTTCGATCTGGTGAAGGCGATCGCGCCTGATGTGCTGATCAGTTATGCCAACTTCCCCCAGACGGAGTACCTCGACCTCGATTTCCTCGATTTCGTTTCGTTCAACGTCTACTTGCATCGCGAGAATGACTTTCGCCGCTATCTGTCCCGGCTACAGAACCTGGCCAAAGACAAGCCGCTCGTACTCACCGAGTTCGGCATCGACTCGCTGCGCGAAGGAGCCGTCGAGCAGGCGCACATCCTTTCGTGGCAGCTGCGTGCGGCCTTCGAATCGGGAGTGGCCGGTACCTGCATCTTCGCGTGGACCGACGATTGGCATACCGGCGGCTTTCAAGTCAACGATTGGGCCTTCGGTCTCGTCGATCGCCTGCGCCACAAGAAGCCCGCCTACCACGCCGTGCAGAAGCTGTACACCGGCACACTGCCGCTGCCGCTCGATCGTGCGCCGAAGATCTCCGTCGTGATCTGCGCGTTCAACGCCGAGCGGACCATGGATGCGTGCCTGGCCTCGATCCGCTCGCTGCGATACCCGAACTACGAGGTCATCGTCGTCAACGACGGCTCGACGGACCGGACGTTGGAGATCTGCCAGCGCTACCCCGAGGTGCGCATCTTCTCGCAAGAGAACCGGGGACTCTCCGTCGCGCGCAACGTCGGCAGTGCTGCCGCGACGGGAAGCATCGTGGCCTACACGGATTCCGATTGCGCAGTCGATCCCGATTGGCTCACGTACCTGGCCTACAAGTTCGCGCACGGCCGCTTCGTGGCGGTCGGCGGACCGAACCTGCCGCCTCCCGAGGCCTCGCGGACGGCGGCGTGCGTGGCGGCCGCACCCGGTGGCCCGACGCACGTGCTGATCGACGATGAGGTGGCCGAGCACATTCCCGGTTGCAACATGGCCTTCCTCAAATCCGCGTTGGAGGAGGTCGGAGGATTCGATCCGATTCATCGCGCTGCCGGAGACGATGTCGATCTGTGCTGGAGATTGCAGAACCTCGGCCATCCGATCGGCTTCTGCCCGGCCGCGATGGTCTGGCACTTTCGCCGCAACACGATCAAGGCCTACCTGAAGCAGCAGATGGGATACGGCAAGGCCGAAGCACAGCTCTACTTCCAGCATCCGTTCCGCTTCAACATGCTCGGCCAATCGCAGTGGATCGGTCGGATCTACGGCGATCTCGGGATGTCGCTGTTCTCCCGCCGCCCGGTGATCTACCACGGTGTCTTCGGGCGCGCCCTGTTCCAGACCCTCTACGAACCGTCGTCCTCGTTGCTGGCGTACCTGCCCTTCACACTCGAGTGGAACCTGATTGGCCTGATCTCGCTACTCGGCGCCGCGATCGCGGGACGCCATGTGATGATCGCAAGCCTGCCGCTCGTGATCGCGGTGGCATGGGCGGGAGCGCGCGCCTCGCGCGCCAAGCTCGACCCCAAGTTCGAGGGCATCGCGAGTCGGCTGCTGATCACGGCGTTGATCTACTTCGGCCCTCTCGTGCGCAGCCTGCAGCGCTACCTCTATCGGATCCAGGGCATGACGAACGTGGCGCGCATCGAGCGTCAAGAGTCGGCGCAACCGCCGCGCGTCCACTGGCTGCAGCGCCTGTTCTATCTCTCGTACTGGTCCGAGCAGGGCCTCGACAAGGAAAACCTCCTGCACGCGGTGATGGAGTATCTCGTGCCGCGGAAGTACCTCGTCGCGATCGACCAGGGCTGGGATGGTCACGACCTGGCGGTCTATCGCGGAATCTGGTCGAAGGCGGATCTGACGGTCGCCGTCGAGAATCACGGCGCGGGCAAACGCCTGCTGCGCACGCGTTGTCGGATCCGCGAGACCCTGCTGTCGCGCGTCGCCTTGCTCTGGTTCGTCGGCCTGGTGGCCGTCGGGTGGTTCGTGGGGATCCCGGAGGTCTCCGAGCTGGCCGTGCTGCTCGGCCTGGTCGTCCTGGGCATCGTGGTGCGCGACAACGTCCGCCTCGGGCGCATCATGTGGCACGTGCTCGAAGCCGTTGCGCGACACATCCAACTGTCGCCCGTCGATCATCCCTCTGAATGAGTCGAGCGCCGGAGGGGCATGAACAGCGGAGGCCCTCGTCGCTTGCAGCGCGGGTCCTGCACGCTTTGTGGCCCTACCGCGCGCGACTGTCCCTTTGCCTGCTGCTGGTGGCGCTCCTGGGAGCCGCTGAGCTGCTCAAGCCCTGGCCGCTCAAGCTGATCATCGACAACGTGCTCGGCGGCCGGCCGCTGGCATGGCCCTTCGCGTCGGGCGTGTCGCCCAACACCTTGCTCCTGCTTGCCTGCCTCGGCCTGGTAGCCGTCCATCTGTCGATCGCCGGCCTGTCGCTGCTGAACAACTACATCACGATTCGGGTCGGCCACCAGATGGTGAGCGACCTGCGGCGCGATCTCTACATCCACCTGCAGCGCCTCTCCCTGGCCTTTCATACCCGCATGCAGGTGGGCGACCTGCTCTATCGCGTGACCTCCGACAGTTTCGCGATCCAGACCCTGGCGCTGAACGCTCTCTTCCCGGTGCTGAGCTCGGGGATGCTCCTGCTCGGGATGTTCGTCGTGATGATCCGTCTCGATCCGCTCCTCACGCTGGTTGCGCTGATCGTCTGCCCGATCCTGATGGTCGCCGTCACGGCTTCGCCGATCCGGGCGCGCCTGATCTCTGCAGCGACCCACATGCACGAACAGAAGAGCGCGGTCTATTCCGTGGTCCAGTGGGCGCTGCCGGCCGTACGCGTGATCCAGGCGTTCACCAAGGAGGAGGACGAACATCGGCGCTTCATGGCCGCGAGCGAGAGGAGTCTGGCGGCGGATCTGCGCTTCTACCTGATGCAGAACCTGTACTCGAGCATGATCGGTCTGGTGATGGCAGGGGGAACGAGCCTGGTCGTGTGGATCGGCGCGCGGCACGTGCTCTCCGGTCGCCTCACGGTGGGAGACCTGATCGTGTTCACGTCCTACCTGGCGTCGCTCTACGCGGCGATCGACACGATCAGCCAGACGTACGGGACCGTGCAGGGGGCGAAGGTGAGCGTGCAACGCGTGTTCGAGATCCTGGAGGTCGAGCGAGGGCTCGACGAGGGCCGGCGGCGCTTTCCCGATCACGGTGCACGCGGGGAGATCGCCTTCGACGGCGTCTCGTTTTCGTACACCGCCGGACATCCGGTGCTCCAGAAGATCGATCTTCGCGTCCAGCCCGGGCAGGCGGTGGCGATCGTCGGCCCCACCGGCGCCGGCAAGTCCACCCTGGTGAGCCTGCTGCCGCGGTTCTACGACCCGCACGACGGACGAGTGAACGTCGACGGCGTCGATGTGCGCGAGTTCCAGATCAAATCATTGCGACAGCAGATCTCGATGGTCCTGCAACCGGCGCTCGTGTTTCCGCTCAGCATCGGCGAGAACATCGCCTACGGTCGCCCCGACGCCTCGCGCCAGGAGATCGTCTCGGCGGCGCGCCTGGCGCGAATCCACGACTTCGTCGAACGGCTTCCCGACGGCTATGACACAATCATCGGAGAGCTGGGCGCGACGCTGTCGGAAGGCGAGCGGCAACGGCTGACCATCGCGCGCGCGATCTTGAGAAACGCGCCGATCCTGATCCTCGATGAGCCGACCTCCTCCGTGGATGCCGAAACCGAAGCGAACCTCATGGAGGGACTCCACGGCCTGATGGCAGGAAAGACGACGTTGATCATCGCCCACCGCCTCTCCACGGTGCGGCGGGCGGACATGATCGTCGTCCTCGAGGGCGGACGCATCACCGAACAGGGATCGTTCAGCGATCTCATGCGCCAGCAGGGAGCCTTTGCATCGCTCTACCGCACCCAGTTCGCGGTGCAATGAACAGCTGGCGTGCGCACTTCCTCAGGACCAACATCGCCACCGCATGCGCGACCGACTCCGACTCGTCGTCCTCGGAATGATGGGCCGCTGTCCCTTCGGTGGGCAGAGCTGGGTCTACCTCAATTGGCTGCGCGCGTTTCATCGTCTCGGCCACGAGGTGTGGTACGTCGAAGACGACACCGTCTGGCCGTACGACCCGGAGGCAAATCAGCTCGTCGACGACTGTTCGTATGCGGTGCGACACATCGCCGCATGCATGGAGCGCATCGGCATAGCGGGGAATTGGGCGTTTCGCCCCGCCTACCGGAACGAGGAGTGCTACGGCCTGAGCTCCGCGCAATTGAACGAGCTGTATCGCTCGTGCGACGTGCTCTTCAATCTGCCCGGTGCCACCGATCTGCGTGAAGAACAGCTGGCCGCGCCGTTCCGGGTGTACGTCGAGTGTGACCCGGTCACCGCGGAGCTCCGGCTCGCGAACGGCGACGCACATACCCGGACTGCGTTCGCGAATCACCACCGGATCGTCACCTATGGCGAGAACTACGGCGCGCCGGACTGCGGCGTCCCCCTGAACGGGATCCAGTACGGCACGACGCGCCAACCGATCGATCTGGATCTCTGGCCGATGGCCTACGACCCTGAAGCCGCGTTCTTCACCACGATCGGCAACTACCGTCAGAGCGGCAGCGACGTGGAATACCGCGGCGAGTTGTATCGCTGGAGCAAGCACCACGAGTTCGAGCGGTTCATCGACCTGCCCCGCCGCACCGCCCAGCCGTTCGAGCTGGCGATGATGGCCGAAGATCCGGCGGACCTCGCGCATCTGGAAGCTCACGGCTGGCGTGTGGTGTCTCCGTTCCGGATGTCCCTGGACATATTCGACGCGTACCCGGCCTACTTTCGTGGCTCGCGCGGCGAGTTCACCGTCGCCAAGGACCAGAACATCCGCCTGCGCAGCGGATGGTTCAGTGAACGCGACGTGTGCTACCTGGCGTCCGGCAAGCCCGTCGTGACCCAGGACACCGGCTTCAGCAATCACTTGCCGACCGGCCTCGGGCTCTTCACCGTCGCCACCGTCGACGAGGCGTCCTCGGCAATCGAGGCGATCAACGCCGACTACAAGCGACAGTGTGAGGCAGCGAGGGCGTTGGCACAGGAGTATTTCGAAGCCACGAAGGTGGGAGCGCGACTCCTCGCCGACATCGGACTCGGTTAGCGCGCGTGCGCAACCAGTGGGAGATCGTCTCGGACGACGGGATCTTCTGGCTCCAGACGCCTGGCGGACAACGCTTCTACGCGTGTGGAGTCAATGGCGTCAACGCTGGGAACCCACCTGACACCGTCCACGGCAGACCCAGCTACTACTTGTGGAATCAGTACGCCTCGGTCGATCGTTGGGCGACCGTCGCGCGCACGCGCCTCGACAAATGGGGCTTCAACCATCTCGGGGCGTGGTCCTCCTCGGAGGACCAGATCGGGCTTCCCTACATCGCGAACCTCGATCTGGGCCGGCGCAGCCGGGCGCTGTGGTTCGATCCGTTCGCCCCGGCGCTCGGACGCCGGGTGAAGCATTGGGCGAAGCGCCTGACCGCTCCTCACCGTGAGCGCGGCCAGCGCATCGGTTATTTCCCGGACAACGAGGTGGGTTGGTGGAATGCCGCGCTGTTCACCTTCTATCTCTCCAAGGAGTGGGAGAACCTGACCAAGCAGCGGTTGTGGAACCTGCTCTACGAACGCTACCAGGGAAGGTGGAGCCGGCTCCTGGACGACTGGGTGCCGCCGGTGACGATCAAGGGGATGAACGGACTGCGGCGCACCGGCGCCAGCCTGCGCCTGCGTCCCGGCGGACGGGGAATCGAGGTGATCAACTCCTTCACGTTCCTGTGCGCCGAGCGCTACTACAAGCTCGTGCACGCGGGCTTGCGGGCAGCCGATCCGCACGGCCTGATCTTCAGCGATCGATTGCCGATCTACTACTCGCAGGATGCCGTGCGCGCGATGATTCCCTACGTCGACGTCGTCGCGGCGAACTACAACATCGATGGGCCCGATGATGGTTGGATCGCCCACTACTTCTTCGATGGCCTGGCCGCCCTGACCGGCAAGCCGATCCTCGTCTCCGAGTTCTTCTGTGCCGCCACGGAGAACCGGACCGGGAACAAGAACGTCGGCTTCCTGCTGACCGTACCGACGCAAGCGCAACGGGCGCGGGTCACGAGAAATGCGCTGAGGAACTTTGCGCGCTTCCCTTCCGTCGTCGGCACCCACTGGTTTCAGTACTACGACGAGCCGCGGGGAGGAAGGGCGGACGGCGAGGACTACAACATGGGTCTCGTCGACATCTGGGACCGGCCCTATGCCGAGCTGGCGAGGACGTTCGCGCGGACCAACCCCGGTCTCTCCGCCCTTCATGGTCGCTCCCGCGCTTCCAACTCGTCGCTGCAGGACGGAACACCCGCCGTCATACCGCACGCACGCAGGCCGATCGATCCGAGCGACCGGTCGCTCGCGAACTGGGATCGAGAGCGCAGCCTGATGCGCGGCTTTGCGGCGGACCCACCGTACGTGCCGTTTGCCGACGTCCACCTGGCATGGGATCCAAAGGGTCTCCATCTCGCGATGATCGGCATGGACTACATGCACCCCGATCATCTGGCTTGCGAGGAGCCCTTCCCGCTGTCCGAGACCTTCCAGGTCCACCTGCTCATTTCAGTCTCGGATCGCGCTCATCATTTCGCAGTCCATTTCCTTCCCCACGAGGTGGCGTTTTCGGCCGGCGATGCCACGAACGCCAGGGGCGTGATCGCCTTCGAGCCACACCTGTACACGTACGCGAGCGGGCGGTCTCCGCGCCCGCTCGAGACCGCCGCGGTTGCGCACCTGCACACGGCTGCGCCGCGCGTGTCCTGCGCAGCGCACTTTCCCGCTCGGACTCTCGGACTGACGACCCTGCGCAAGGGAATGAAGCTGCACGTGAACGTCGTGATCATCTCGCACTATCGAGGGCACGAGATGTATTGGAGCGGTGGAACGGCGGCGCAGACGTTCACCCGACCCGAGGAGTGGCGCCCCGTCGTGTTAGGTCAGACCCACGACCGACCGCGGTGACCCGCTCAGGGCGACGGGAGCGGCGCGACCTCGACCACGGCGAGCGAAGACGTGCGCGCGACGATCGCTGCGCGGCCGTCGCGCCGCGCGCGGACGGCCGCCTCCGCGGAGCGCGCGTAGAGGAGCGCGAGGAGCGGCTCGCGCGCCTCCGCGATCCGGCGGACGAGCGCCGGCTCGTCGAGCGTCTCGACGCGCTCGGCGAGGTGGTAGCGCGCGGCCGTGTCGGGGAGTTGTGCCACGAGCAGGCGCGGTGCACGCCCACGGGCGAACGGCCCCTGCCCTCGCAGCAAGGCGATCTCGTCGGCCTGGTCGACGACGTTGTAGTGCGAGATGAACTCGAACCGTCCATAGCGGATCCCCGGCGCCGCGATCGCGCCCGCGAGCAGAACGAGCGCCGCGCCGAACGCCGAGCGGGCGCGCGCCCCGAGCGCGCGGTCCACCGCGAGCGCCGCCGCGAGCGCCGCGAAGGGGTAGACGGGCATGACGTACCAGCCGATCTTGGTCGCACCGAGCGAGACGAGCGCGAGCGCCGATAGCGCGCCGCCGGCGAGCGCGAGGAGTGTGGCGCCGCGCCGCCTCTGCGGTGCGCCCGCGCCAGACGCTCTCGAGCGGAAGTCGCGCCAACCGAACCCGAGCGCCGCCAATACCCCCGCCGCATGCACGGGCCAGAGCGCGCCCGTGTTGACCGGATAGATCCCGACGTAGAAGAGCGGGCTGCCCGTGTGCGCCTCGATCGGCGACGAGAGCCGCCCGAAGACGTTCCAGAGGAAGTACGTGTCGATGAAACGGTGACCATGTGAGGCCACCTGCTGAACGTGCCAGGGGAGCGCGACCGCGAGCGCGGCTGCGAGCAGGAGCGCCGCGTCGCGCAGGACGGTGCCGAGGATCGGGCGATCCCGATCGCCCGCGCGCGCCGCCGCGAGCAGCGCGAGCACGCCTGGAGCGAAGAACACTATCGCCGCCGACTTCACGAGCGCAGCCCCACCTAGCAGTGCACCTGCGCCGAGCAACCTCGCCCGCGACGGCGGTTCGCGTCCGAGCAGGAGCGCAACTGCACCGAGAGCGAGGGTCGTGAGCCCGACGTCGAGCATGCACGTACGGCTCCACGCAACCCAGTGCGGAACGCCGAGCAGGAAGAGCGCCGCGAGGAGCCCCGCCGCGAGCGATGCACCCGCGCGGCGCGCCGCCGCGAAAGCGAGCGCCGGCCCCACGATCCCGAAGATCGCGGAGGGAAGACGCAAGGCCCGCTCGCTCTCCCCGAGCGCCGCTACGAACGCGCCCATCAGGGCGAACATCAGCGGCGGCTTCTCGAGATAGGGCGTGCCCTCCATCCGCAGCGTGAGCCCCGGTGCGGCGACCCATTCGCGCACGACCTGCGCGTAATCCGCCTCGTCCCACGCAGTGAGCGGCGCGCGGCCCAGGCCGGGCAGGATCGCCGCCGCCCCAGCGGCGAGGACGGCCGCCGTGGCGAGCGCGTCGCGGACACCGAAACTCGCGAACGCCACGATCGGAAGCCGCTCCTCTTCCTCGAAGCAGGAACGAACGGTAACCGATCCGCTCGATCACCCCAGGAGCGGCTAACATCGACGAATGACGTACATCGATCGCTGGCGGTACTGGTATCAGGGGCTCGACCAGCCGAAACCGTACGGCGACACCCAGTCCTACGATCTTGCCGCGGCCTGGCTGTCTGATGTGGAGCTGATCGAGGACTGGGGGTGTGGCATGGGTTGGATGAGGACGCTGATCGAACCCGGCCGTTATCGGGGCGTCGACGGGACCCGTACCCGTTACACCGACGTCGTGGCCGACCTGCGCGAATACCGCTCAGCAGTCCCCGCCGTACACATGCGTCATGTGCTGGAACACAACCATGACTGGCGCGTCATCCTGGAGAACGCCGTCGCCTCGTTTCAGAAGAAGATGGTCCTGACCTTGTTCACCCCGATGGCCGAACAAACGATCCAGATCGGTTTCACCAAAGAGGTGGATGCTCCCGACCTGTCGTTCTCGCAGGTGGACATCGAGAGTTGTTTCGCGGAAGACTGCCTCTGGCGGATTCAACGCATCAAATCCGATACGCAATACGGCGAAGAGACGCTGTTCTTCATCGAAAGATGACGCACGCCCGAGCTTCAGCGCTCCGCGCGCACGCGCGGCAGCGGGCGCTGCTGGTCCAGCGTGGTGACCGAGAAGATCCGGTCGTCGATCGGCGGATTCACCGAGAGCTTGCGCAGCGTGAGCTCGGTCGTCGAATTGCGTCCGGCCTGGCGCACGGAGTAGAACGTCGGCAGGAGGTGCCCCGCCTCGCTGTGCATCCGGGCGCGCGGCGTCTCGATCACGCGGTAGGGGGCCTGTGCGTCGCGCGCGAAATACCGGTACTCGAGGATCGCGCGATCGGGCGCCACCGCGAGCACCATTGCGGCGTAGGCGCGCTCGCCGCGCGGAACCGCGCGGATGATCGCGCAGTGCTCGCCCGCGACGTCTTCGGGCGACAGCTGCTCGACCGTGAAATCCGCCGCGCGCTGGCGCTCGAAGTCCTCGTAGGTGAGGTCGCTGCCCAGGAACGACTCGAGCCGCTGCGCGCCGCTGATCCGGCGCGCGCGCAGCAGCGCGGGCAGATAGACGAACATCTCGCGTCCGCCGTCCGCGAGCTCCGAGATCAAGACGGTCAGCCCACGCAGGCTTCCCGGCTCGAGCACGCGACCGATCGACTGCGCGCGCCCGTCGATCCGCTTCGACACCGCCTGCACCAACCGCCGCTGCTCGCTGCCCGCGCCGCTGCGCATCACGATCTCCATCTCGGAGATCAGGTCGACCTCGTAGCGGTTGGCGAACGCGGCCTCGAGCACGGCCTCGGGGCGCTCGCTCTGCGGCTCGCCCGCCGCACCCGCGGCGATGGCGAGCGCGATCAACCCGAACAGGACCCGGCGCATCCGCGCAGGCTACCATTAGGGCAGGCGGGCAACCCGCCGATAGGCGCCGGGGGGCATTCGCGATGGCGAGCTCGGAGCGATATCGGCTCAACGATCGCTACCTGGCAGACTCGGGTGTGGTGTTCCTCACCGGCATCCAGGCGCTCGCGCGCCTGCCGCTCGAGCAGCTGCGGGCCGACCGCCGCGCAGGCCTGAATACCGCCGCGTTCATCTCCGGCTATCCGGGGTCGCCGCTGGGCGGATACGACGTGACGGTCGCGTCGGCAGCCCGGCTCGCCCCCGATCTGCCCGTGGTCTGCCGCCCGGCGATGAACGAGGAGTACGCGGCAAGCGCGGTGATGGGCTCGCAGCTCGCCGCGGCGCAGCCCGACTGTCTCTACGACGGGATCGTCGGGATCTGGTACGGCAAGGCGCCCGGTGTCGACCGCGCCACCGACGCGCTGCGCCACGCCGTGTACGCGGGCACGTCGATGCACGGCGGCGCGGTCGCGATCGTGGGCGACGATCCGGCCGCGAAGAGCTCCACGCTCCCCTCCTCCACCGCAGGTGCGCTCGCCGACATGCACATGCCGGTGCTCTACCCGGGCGATCCCGCCGAGGCGCTCGACCTCGGCCGACACGCGATCGCGATGTCGCGCCTCACGGGTCTGTGGTCGGCGCTCAAGATCGTGGCCGACGTCGCGGACGCCACCGCCAGCGTGCACCTGCACCCGGAGCGGATCGTTCCCATTCTGCCGCGCATCGGCGACCAGCCCTACCGCCACCGCCCGGATGCGATCCTGATCGCGCCGAATAGCGTCGAGCGCGAGCGCGAGATCTACGAGGTGCGCTACGAGCTTGCCCGCCAGTACGCCGCCGAGAATGGCCTCAACAGCGTCGCCGTCGATCCGCCCGACGCGACGCTCGGGATCGTCGCGTCGGGCATCACCTACCGCGAGGTGCGCGAGGCGTTCTCCCGGCTCGGGATCGCGAGCGACGACGAGATCCGCGCGTGCGGCATCCGCCTGCTCAAGATGGGCATGCCGCTGCCGTTCGATGCCGGCACGATCCGCAGCTTCGCGCGCGGGCTGCGCGAAGTGTTCGTGATCGAGGAGAAGCAGCCCAACATCGAGGCGCTGATCAAGGACGCGCTCTACGGCCTCGCCGACCGGCCGCTCGTGGTCGGCAAGAGCGACGAGCGCGGCGAGCACCTGTTGCCCGGGCACGGCGCGCTCGACGCCGACATCCTCGTGCCGATCCTGCGCCGGCGGATCGAGGCGCGCCTGGGCGTGCGGCTGGCGCCCGAGGAGGTCCACGCCGGCAGCGCGCTCGCGCCGCTCGCGGTGCAGCGCACGCCGTTCTTCTGCTCCGGCTGCCCGCACAACCGCAGTACCGAGGTGCCCGAGGGCTCGTTGGTCGGCGCGGGGATCGGCTGTCACACGATGGTGATGCTGATGGACCCCGAGCGGATCGGCCGCGTCACGGGCGTGGCATGCATGGGCAACGAGGGCACGCAGTGGATCGGCATGGCCGACTTCGTCGCGCGCAAGCACTTCGTGCAGAACCTCGGCGACGGCACCTACTTCCACTCCGGCCAGCTCGCGATCCAGGCGGCGGTCGCCGCGAAGGTGAACATCACCTTCAAGCTGCTCTACAACGGCACCGTCGCGATGACCGGCGGGCAGCATCCGCAGGGTCAGCTCGGCGTGCCCGAGGTGGCGCGCGTGCTGCTCACGCAGGGCGTCGCGCGCGTGCTGATCACCACCGAGGACCCCGAGCGCTACGCCGACGGGGCGCTGCCGGGCAGCGTCGAGGTGTGGGATCGCACGCGCCTGATCGAGGCCCAGGAGCTGCTCGCGCAGGTCCCCGGTGTCACGGTGCTGATCCACGACCAGGGCTGCGCTGCGGAAGCGCGGCGGCTGCGCAAGCGCGGCAAGATCCCGACGCCGCAGCAGCGCGTCGTGATCAACCACCGCATCTGCGAGGGCTGCGGCGACTGCGGCGAGAAGAGCAACTGCCTCTCGGTGCAGCCGATCGACACGGCGTTCGGGCGCAAGACGGTGATCGATCAGACTACCTGCAACCTCGACTTCTCGTGTCTCGAGGGCGATTGCCCGTCGTTCATGACGATCACGCCCAGGAAGCGATCGAGCCCCGGCGACACACGCAAGAAGGAGACGACGGCGGTGCGCGAGCTGCCGGCGCCGCCGGTGGATCTTCCCGAGCCGCGGCGGATCGTGCCCGAGGACGAGTTCGCGCTGCGCATCACCGGGATCGGCGGCACCGGCGTGGTGACGGTGGCGCAGGTGCTGGGCACGGCGGCGATGCTCGACGGCTATCACGTGCGCGGCCTCGACCAGATCGGGCTCTCGCAGAAGGCCGGACCGGTGGTCTCCGACCTGCGCCTGTCGCGCTCGCAGCCGACGGCGACCAACCGGCTCGGCGAGGCGCAGGCGGATCTTCTGCTCGCGTTCGATCAGCTCGTCGCCGCGTCCGAGAAGGGCCTGCTCACCGCCGATCCGTCGCGCACTGCGGTGGTGGGATCGACGTCGCCGACGCCGACCGGCGAGATGATCACGCACCCGGGCGTCCGGATTCCATCGCCGGGCGACCTCACGCGCCGGATCGCGGGCGTCACGCGCGGCGACGCGCAGCACTGGGCGGACGCGTTCGCGATCACCGAGGATCTGTTCGGCCGCGCCACCACCGCGAACGTGTTCGTGGTCGGGATGGCGTTCCAGGCCGGCTGTCTGCCGATTCACGCCAAGCACATCGAGGAAGCGATCGGCCTCAACGGCACGGCGGTCGAGGCAAACATCGCGGCGTTTCGCTGGGGACGTGCCCAGGTCGCTGCGCCGGCGGTGGTCGCGGCGGCGCGCCGCCCGGAGCTCGGCGACGACGTCGAGGTCGTGGCGTCCGCGCACGACGTGCCCGATAAGATCGCGGCGCGGATCGCGGCGCTCGCGGGGCCGCCAGCGCTCCACGCCGCGCTCTCGCGCTATGCGGCGGAGCTGTGCGCGTGGCAGAGCGCGCGCAGCGCGCGGTCTTGGCTCGACGTCCTCGAGCGCGTGAGCGCCCGAGAGCGCGAGGTATCGCCCGACAGCACGCGCCTGCTGGAGAGCGTCGCCGCAAACCTGTTCAAGCTGATGGCATACAAGGACGAGTACGAAGTGGCGCGGCTGATGACCGACGCGGATGGACTGGCCGCCGCGCGCGAGGTCGCGGGCAAGCGCGGAAAGATCGCCTGGCGGCTGCACCCGCCGCTCCTGCGCGCGATGGGCCTCACGCACAAGATCGCGATCCCGGGCTGGGCGGCCCCCGCGATCAAGCTGCTCGCCAAGGGCAAGCGCCTGCGCGGCACGCCGCTCGACCCGTTCGGCTACACGCACGTGCGCCGGCTCGAGCGCGAGCTGCCGAGCGAGTACGTCGCGGCGATCGACCGCGCGCTCGCGGCGCTCTCCGCCGAGAAGCTCGACGACGCCATCGCGCTCGCCGAGCTGCCCGACCTGGTGCGCGGCTACGAGGAGATCAAGGTCCGCCGCGTCGAGACCTACCGCCAGCGGCTGCGCGAGGCGCTCGAGACGCTGGATCGATCCGAGCACACGGCAGTCGCGATGAGCGAACCGCGTTAGTCGGCGGTCGATCGGCGTTACACTCGCG
>Ga0070698_100003847_pt1 | contig 16510 bp, 11 predicted proteins | sample KBSK1502metaG_FD_65477 | JGI IMG/M metagenome (GOLD analysis project Ga0070698, IMG submission 65477) | Corn, switchgrass and miscanthus rhizosphere microbial communities from Kellogg Biological Station, Michigan, USA - KBS K1-50-2 metaG | ecosystem: Host-associated > Plants > Roots >...
CCAGGGGTCGCGCCCAGGTCACGATCGCTCGGCGAACCCCGTAGCCTGTTGGTGCGCGGCCGCTGCACCGCTAAACTTCGGCAGTTGGCCAGTAGCCTCCGTGGGGGGCGGTGCCGGCCGCTGGCGTCGCCTGTTGCCGGTCTCAGGCCGCCACCAGTAATTCAACGGAAGGATGCCCCAGTGTTGGGGAACATGATCACTCTCGCCGCGGCGCCCGTGGCGGCTACGACAAAGAGCTCAAGCTCTGGCTTCAACATCATTCTCATCATTGTGGTGCTGTTCGCGGTCCTCTACTTCGTGATGATCAGGCCCCAGCGCAACAGGCAGCGCAAGGTGGCGGAGCAGCAGCAGCAGGCGCGGCCCGGCCAGCGGGTGCGCACCACGGCCGGGATGTACGCGACCGTCGTCGACGTCGACGGCGACGACGTGATCCTGGAGGTCGCCCCCGGGGTGGAGGTCCGTTACGTCAAGCGGGCCATCATGCAGGTGCTGCCGGACGAGAACCCGGGGCAGGCCGAGCCGTCCTACGCCGCCGAGGACGAGACCGCCGACGCCGCCGATGACGAGGCGGAGAGCCACGAGGCCGGCGGTCACGAGACCGACGAGCCGTCCGCCCACGCCGACGAGACCGCGCCGGACGCCGCCGGTGAGAGCCCCAACGGCGCCCCGGCCGCCGCGGATGAGAGCCGGACGCAGGGCACTGTGTAGCCGCGGCAGCCGTTAGCTGTCGACGAGACCTGGTCGAGCTAAGGACAGACGGAGAAGTGGCTCCCCCAAAGAAAGCGGTCTCCAGGCCGGGCCGGGCGCTCGCTGCGCTGGGCGTGCTGATCATCGTGATGCTGCTCGGCATCGTGGGCAAGGACGCGTTCAGCCCAGGCCACTGGAAGCACGACTTCAGGGTCCAGCTCGGCCTCGACCTGGCCGGCGGCACCTCGGTGACACTGCAGGCGCAGTCACTCAACAGGAAGCCCGTGACCGCCTCGTACATGGCCGAGGCCAGGTCGATCATGATCGCCCGGGTGAACGGCGCGGGCTTCAGCGGCGCGCAGGTGCAGCAGCTGGGCTCGACCGGCATCGTGATCACCGTGCCCGGCGCGAACACGCAGAAGGTCGTCAACCTGGTCGGCAAGACCGCGGAGCTGCTGTTCCGTCAGGTGTTGCTCGTTGGGAGCGCGACCTCCAAGGCCACGTCCGCGGCCACGGTGCCCTCCACCACGCCGTCCACGACGCCCAGCGTCTCCCCGTCCACGTCCAGCACGCCGGCGACGAGCTCCTCGCCGAGCACCGGCGCCTCGGGCACCCCCTCGCCGCACGCAGCCGGGGCACCCGGCGCCGCGCCTGCCAGCGGGCGGTCGCTCGCCAGCGGCTCGCGGCTGCTCGCAGCGGCCAAGCCGAAACCGAGCAAGAGCGCCAAGGCGAAGGCGACGAGCACGCCGAGCACCTCGGCGAGCGCCTCGCCGTCCGCCACGACGACGCCCAGCGTCCCGGCGGCGTCCCAGCCGGTGGGCGACCCGAGCCTGGTCAGCCCGGCCGTGCTCAGGGTCTTCAACAAGCTCGACTGCAGCAACAAGAACTGGCGCAAGCAGATCAACTACACGACGGCCACCTACGACAACGCGAACGCGCAGATCGTCACCTGCAGCTTCAACGGGAACACCGGCTTCGCGAGCGGCACCAAGATCGTGCTGGACAAGGCGAAGGTGCTCGGCAGCCAGGTCACCGGCGCCCAGGCGGGCACGGCGAACTCGCAGACGTCGGTCAGCTCTCAGTGGCAGGTCAACCTCACGCTAGACGGGGCGGGCAGCAACGCGTTCGGCGCTCTCACCTCGCAGATCGCCAGCAAGTACTTCGTCGGCGGCCGGCCCACCTCGGTGCTCGACCAGGTCGCGATCGTCCTCGACGGCCAGATCGTCTCGGCGCCGGACATCCAGCAGGCCATCCCGGGCGGCCAGGCCCAGATCACGTACTTCCCGCGAGCCGAGGCGCAGACGCTGGCCCAGGAGCTCAACTACGGCGCGCTGCCCGTCACGTTCAAGCAGAACAACATCGAGTCGGTCTCGCCCACGCTCGGCCGGAACCAGCTGGTGGCCGGCCTGATCGCGGCCGCGATCGGGCTCGGGCTGGTCGTGGTGTACTCGTTCGTCTACTATCGCGGCCTGGGGATCGTGTCGGTGTCGAGCCTGATCGTGGCCGGTGCCCTCGCCTACTGCTCGGTCGTGCTGCTGAGCAAGTACTCCTCCTCCGGGTTCTCGCTGTCGCTGGCGGGCATCGCGGGCCTGATCGTCGCCATCGGCATCACCGCGGACTCGTTCGTCGTGTTCTTCGAACGGCTCCGCGACGAGGTGCGGGAGGGCAAGTCGCTGCGCCCGGCGGTGGAAAGCGGGTGGAAGCGCGCCAGGCGCACGATCCTGGTCTCGGACACCGTGTCGTTCCTCGCGGCGCTGCTGCTCTGGTACTTCTCCATCAGCGACGTCAAGGGGTTCGCGTTCACGCTGGGCCTGACCACGCTCATCGACATCGTCGTCGTGTTCTTGTTCACCAAGCCGATGGTGACCATCCTGGCGAAGACCAGGTTCTTCAGCAGCGGGCACCCGATGTCCGGCCTCGACCCGGCCCGGCTCGGCGCCAGAGCACCCTGGCGGTCCGGGCTGCCCAGGCCCGCCACTCGCCGCGCGAAGGAGGCATGATGTCGCGCCTGACCGATATACCCGCGCGGCTCTACCGCGGCGAGGTGTCGATCAACTTCGTCGGCCGCAGGCGCACCTGGTACACGATCTCCGGCCTGATCCTGCTGATCGGCATCATCGCCCTGGCCACCAGGGGGCTGAACTTCAGCGTCGACTTCAAGGGCGGGTCGATCCTCAAGTTCAGCGCGCCCGGCGCCACGCTCACCGCGCTGCACAACGCGGTGGCCAACTCGCCCGCCGGCAGCCAGGCGATCATCCAGCACGTCGGCAACGCCAGCGGCTGGCAGGTGCTGAGCTCGTTGGACTTCAGCCAGTTGCAGAAGGTCGAGCAGGCGATCCTGGGCGGCGGCATCCACGTCACCGGGGGCCTCGGCGGGTTCAGCCCCAGCGTCGTGAGCGCGAGCTGGGGGGGCGAGATCACGGGCAAGGCGGTCGAGGCGCTGATCGTCTTCCTCGTCGTGATCGTGATCTACCTGTCGATCGCGTTCGATTGGAAGATGGCCTCCGCGGCGTTCGTGGCGCTGATCCACGACATCGTGATCACCGTCGGCGTGTACTCGCTGTTCGGCTTCACGGTCAGCCCGGCGTCCGTGATCGGCCTGCTGACCATCCTGGGGTACTCGCTCTACGACACCGTGGTGGTGTTCGACAAGGTCAGGGAGAACACGGCTGGGCTGCTGGGCTCGGGCAAGAGCACCTACAGCCAGGCGGCCAACCTGGCGCTCAACCAGACCCTGGTCAGGTCCATCAACACCTCGCTGATCGCGCTGCTGCCGGTCGCGGCGATCCTGTTCATCGGCAGCGCCGTGCTCGGCCCCGGCGAGCTACAGGACCTCGCGCTGGTGCTGTTCGTGGGCATGCTGTCGGGCACGTACTCGTCGATCTGCATCGCCACCCCGGTGCTCGCCGACCTGAAGGAGCGCGAGCACCAGTACAAGGCGCTGGCGAAGCGGGTCGCGCTGCGCGAGGCCGGCGGGCGGGCGGCCAGGCGCCAGGCCGCCAAGGCAGACAAGGGACAGGCCGGCACCGCGGCCGGTACCGCGTCCGCCGCGGCCGGCGCCGGGTCCGCCGCGGCCGGTACCGCGGCCGCCGGGTCCGCCGGTGCGGTGTCCGATCCCCCGGTAACCGTCAGCCGGCTGACCGCGGGCCTGTCCGCCCGCCCGGCCAGCTCTCCCGGTGCGCCTGAGCCGCCCGATGACCAGGACGCCGGCGACGACATGGCCGAGGCCGCGGGCTACGCCGGCGAGCCGGAGGACGCGGCGCGGCCGGCGGGCTCCGGAGCCCAGGAGCCGGCCACCGACGGCCGGGTGCCCGCCGGGCAGGGGACGTCGCGGGCTACCACCCCCGGTTCGGGCGGCGTCCGGCCCGGGCCCCGGCAGCAGCCGCGGCGGACCACCGCGGCTGGGCGGCGCCCCGGCGGGAAAAAGAAGAAGAGATAGCCGGTGGCCGCCGACCAGGACCAGACCACCGGCTCGCCGCACACCTCGCCCGACCGCGATCCTGATCTCGAGCAGCTCGTCAGCGGCAGGATCCGTGACATCCCGGACTACCCGCAGCCGGGCATCCTGTTCAAGGACATCACCCCGCTGCTGGCGGACGGCTCCGCCCTGCGCACGGTCGTGGGCGCGATGGGCGCCGGGTTCGGGCCGATCGACGTGGTCACCGGGATCGAGGCCCGCGGGTTCATCCTCGCCGCGCCCGTGGCCTGCTGCCTCGGCGCCGGGTTCGTGCCGGTGCGCAAGCAGGGCAAGCTCCCGGCGGCGACGTACTCGGAGACCTACGAGCTGGAGTACGGGACCGCGACGATCGAGGTGCACACCGACGGGTTCGCGCCCGGGCAGCGGGTGCTGATCGTCGATGACGTGCTGGCCACCGGCGGAACCGCCCGGGCCGCCGCCGCGCTGGTCCGGCGGGCGGGCGCCGAGGTGGCCGGCGTGTCCGTGCTGCTGGAGCTGACTGCGCTGAACGGACGCGCCAAGCTCGCCGGCCTGGACGTGCGCGCGCTGCTCCCCGCCTGACCTGCCCGCCTGACCTGCCCGCCTGACCTGGTCGTCTGACCTGGTCGTCTCCCCGGCCCGCCGGGCCGGCCGGGCGGCGCCGGAATACCCGGGTACCCCGCCCGCGTTACGAGCCCGCATAACGGCCACTGGTAACCGACCGGGAACATCCGGCCACGTGCGGAAACGTCCGCCGATAGACTGGTGGCCTGGCGGACCAGAGGAGCAGAGTGGCGGGTGACGCAGCGACCACTGGCACCGGAGCCGCCCAAGACGGAGCAGGACAAGGCGGGGCGAACGTCATCCCGGCCACTGCGGACCGGAGCGGGGCGGCTGCGGGCACGGTTGCGCGCGAGCGTGCCAGGAAAGCCGACCCGGACCCCGCTCAGCCGCACGTAGGCCCGGCCGGCTCCGGCCAGGCCCCGTCCGGCACCAGCACCCCCAGCCCCGGCGCCCGCAGCCCCGGCGCCGGAACCACCCGCCGGGCGGGCAAGCCCGCCGCCCAGCGCAGCGCGGCGGCCCGCTCCTCCGCCCCGGCCGCGGCGGGCTCGTCGTCCGCGGCGGCCGTGCGCCGCCGCCTGGCCAGGCTCGGCGCGCAGCGCGGCGGCAGCACGAACCCCGTCCTCGAGCCGCTGATCAAGACCATCCGGGCGACCCACCCGAAGGCCGACGTCCGGCTGATCGAGCGCGCCTACGACGTCGCGGCGCACTGGCACCGCAGCCAGCAGCGCAAGAGCGGCGACCCGTACATCACGCACCCGCTGGCCGTGGCCACGATCCTGGCCGAGCTCGGCATGAACCACGAGACGCTGTGCGCGGCGCTGCTGCACGACACGATCGAGGACACCCCCTACACCCTCGACGAGCTGCGCAGCGAGTTCGGCGAGGACATCGCCGCCCTGGTCGACGGGGTCACCAAGCTCGACAAGGTGAAGTACGGCGAGTCGGCCGAGGCCGAGACCGTCCGCAAGATGGTGGTCGCCATGTCCCGGGACATCCGGGTGCTGGTGATCAAGCTGGCCGACCGGCTGCACAACATGCGGACGCTGCGCTACCTGCCCCGCGACAAGCAGGAGCGCAAGTCACACGAGGTGCTGGAGATCTTCGCCCCGCTGGCGCACCGGCTGGGCATGAACACGATCAAGTGGGAGCTCGAGGACCTCGCGTTCGCGACGCTGTACCCGAAGCGGTACGACGAGATCGCCCGGCTGGTCTCCGAGCGGGCGCCGCGCCGGGAACACTTCCTGCAGGACGTCATCGAGGCCGTCACCACGGACCTGCGCGAGGTCAAGATCAAGAGCAAGGTGACCGGGCGGCCCAAGCACTACTACTCGATCTACCAGAAGATGATCGCCCGGAACGTCGGCTTCGACGACATCTACGACCTGGTCGGGATCCGGGTGCTCGTCGACACGGTGCGGGACTGCTACGCGGCGCTCGGCACGATCCACGCCCGGTGGAACCCGGTGCCGGGGCGGTTCAAGGACTACATCGCGCTGCCGAAGTTCAACATGTACCAGTCGCTGCACACCACGGTGATCGGCCCCGAGGGCAAGATGGTCGAGCTGCAGATCCGCACCCTGGACATGCACAAGCGGGCCGAGTACGGCGTCGCGGCGCACTGGAAGTACAAGGAGGAGACCGTGCCCGGCCGGTCGCCGGGCCGCGGCGGCGGGGCCGCCGAGGAGATGGCCTGGCTGCGCCAGCTGGTGGACTGGCAGAACGAGACCGCCGACCCGGCTGAGTTCCTCGAGTCGCTGCGGTTCGAGCTCGGCGCCGCCGAGGTGTACGTGTTCACCCCGCGCGGCGAGGTGATCGCGCTGCCCAAGGGCGCCACCCCGGTCGACTTCGCCTACGCGATCCACACCGAGGTCGGACACCGGTGCATCGGGGCGCGGGTGAACGGCCGGCTGGTCGCCCTGGAGAGCGTGCTGGACAACGGCGACACCGTGGAGATCTTCACGTCGAAGGCGCACGACGCGGGGCCCAGCCGGGACTGGCTGAACTTCGTCAAGAGCGCCCGCGCCCGGAGCAAGATCAGGCACTGGTTCTCGAAGGAGCGCAGGGAGGCCGCGACCGAGACCGGCAAGACCGCGATCGCCCGGGCGATGCGCAAGCAGGGCCTGCCGCTGCAGCGGCTCGCCACCGGGGACGCGCTGCTCACGGTGGCCCGGGATCTGCACTACACGGACCTGTCGGCGCTGTACGCCGCCGTCGGCGAGGGGCACGTCAGCGCCCAGTCGGTGGTCACGAAGCTGGTCAGGTCGGCGGGCGGGCTGGCCGGCGCGCAGGAGGAACTGGCCGAGGTCGCGCTGCCGTCCCGCGCGGCGAGGCCGCAGCCCGCGGGTGACTCTGGCGTGGTGGTCGAGGGCGGGTCCGACATCTGGGCGCGGCTGTCCCGGTGCTGCACGCCGGTACCCGGAGACGAGATCACCGGCTTCGTCACCCGCGGCCACGGGGTGTCGGTGCACCGCGCCGACTGCGACAACCTGCGGCACCTGAGCACCGCCGAGCCCGAGCGGCTGGTGTCCGTGCACTGGTCACCGACGGAGGAGTCGGTCTTCCTCGTCGCCATCCAGGTGGAGGCGCTGGACCGCACCCGGCTACTGTCCGACGTGACGCGCGCGCTGTCCGACCAGCACGTGAACATCCTGTCCGCGTCGGTGACGACGAGCCGGGACAGGGTCGCGGTCAGCAGGTTCACGTTCGAGATGGCCGACCCCAAGCACCTCGGTCACGTGCTGCGCGCGGTCCGCGCCATCGACGGCGTCTACGACGTCTACCGCGTCACCAACTGACCGCCGTAGCCGCCGCCCGCCGTAGCCAGGCCGCCCGCAGGAGCCGTTGCTTTTCCGAACGGCGCCTGGGCGTGTCTCGCAGATCTCCGGCGGCGCGGATCGGCGCCCAGACGACGACCGGCGGCGTTGTCGTCGTCGCCAATAGCGCCGCTATTGGCTCCTCCTCCGCCTTGCCGGACGCCGCCTGGATCGCCGCCCGCATCCACCAAGATCCACGAGACACGCCCTAGCCGGAGAACTCCGCGAGCGTGCGCTCGGCTTCTTCGAGCCAGGCCCGCCGGGCGGACAACGCGTCGGCCGCCTCCTGCTCCGCGCGGTCATCGCCGCTGGCCCGCGCGTTCGCCAGCTGCTTCTCGAGTTGATCGATCGCCGCCCTGATCTGCGCCACGGTGCCCTGCGCCCGGGCCAGCGCCTCGGGGTTGGACCGCCGCCACCGGGTTTCTTCCGCCTGGCGCAGCGCGTCTTCCACCCGCCGCAGGCCGGACTCCAGCCGTTCCCGTGAGTCGCGCGGCACCGCGCCGGACTTCTCCCATCTCTCCTGGATGGACCGCATCGCGGTCCGGGCCGCGCGCAGGTCGGTCGGCGGCAGCAGCGCCTCCGCCTCGGCCAGCAGCTTCGCCTTGACCGCCGCGTGCTCGCGCAGCTCGGCCTCCTTGGCCTGCTGCACGGCGGAGCGGGCCTGGAAGAACTGGTCCTGCGCCGCCTTGAACCTGGCCCACAGCGCATCCTCGTCGGACCGCCCGGCCCGGCCGGCCTCCTTCCACGACCGCATCAGGTCGCGGAACGCGCTCGCCGTCGCCCCCCAGTCGGTCGAGGACGCGAGCTCCTGGGCCTGGGCGCACAGCGACTCTTTGCGCTTGCGCGCGGACTCGCGCTCGCCCTCAAGGCCGGCGAAATACGCCTTGCGCCGCTTGGTGAACGCGTTGCGGGCGGCGGAAAACCGCTTCCACAGCGCCGTCTCGACCGCCCGGTCGGCGTGCGGTGCGGCCTTCCACTCCTCGAGCAGCTGGCGCATCCGCTCGCCGCTCGCCTTCCAGTGCGTCGCCTCGGTCACGATCCGCTCGGCCTCGGCGACGATCCGCTCCTTGATCTCCCTGGCCTCGGTCCTGGCCTGCTCGCGGGCGGCCCGGACCTCCTCACGCCGGCTGTCGAGCAGCCCGCCGAGCGCCTCCAGGCGCGCCTTCAGCCCGGCCAGGTCGCCCACCGCGCGCGCGTCGTCGACGGCGGTCAGCAGCCGCTGGATGGTCGACTGCGCCTGCGCGGGGGACAGGTCGGTGGTCGCGATCCGCTGCTCGAGCAGGGTGACCTCGGTCTCCAGCGCCGCGAACTTGCGCTCGAAGAAGGCCAGTGCCTCGGCCGGGCTGCCCGCCTGCCACGAGCCGACCTCGCGCTCCCCGTCGGCAGTGCGCACGAACACCGTGCCGTCCTCGTCTACCCGGCCCCACGGATCACTGGCGGTGCTCACCCCGCGACCTCCTGCCCGCTGGCTATGCCGGACGGTCGGCTAGCCCGCCCGCTCCCCGGCCCTGTGCTGCTAACAACCGCGTGCTCGCTAACAACCGCGCCCGGTACCAACCGCGCTCAGTAACTGCTGATCTTGACGCTCTGGATCGTGACCTTCTTGTTCGGTTTCCCGCCCCCAGCCGGATTGCTGTTGTCGTTGCCAGCCTCGGCTACTTTCCTGACGATATCCAGACCCTTGACCACGACGCCAAACGGCGTGTAGTTCGGCTGCAGCCCGCCGCCGGCGTACACGATGAAAAACTGGCTGCCGTTGGTGCCCGGCCCGGCGTTGGCCATGGCGAGGGTGCCCGCGGGGTAGGTGGCGCCGGTGAGGTTCTCGTCGGCGAACTTGTAGCCCGGGCCGCCGCTGCCGGTGCCGGTCGGGTCGCCGCACTGCAGCACGTAGATCCCGCTGCTCACGATCCGCGGGCAGGGGGTGTTGTTGTAGAAGCCCTTCCTGGCCAGGTACGCGAACGAGTTGACCGTGCACGGCGCCCTGTTGTTCAGCAGGTCGATCACCACGCTGCCCCGGTTCGTCACGAGCGTGACCTGGGTCTTGGCCGAGGAGTCGGGCTTGGCCGGCGGGAAGCCGACGTTCCTGGCCGCGGGCGGGCTGGGGGTGTAGGTGCAGTGCGTGGCCGGCGGCGTCGCCGGCGGGCCCTTGGGCACCGTGGCGAGCGGGGTCGCCGGGGGCAGCGTCACGGCGGACGCGGACGCCGGGGGCGAGGTGGAGGCCGAGGGGGACGCGCTCGTCGCCGCCGGCTTCGGCTTGGTGGCCGTGGCGGGCTTGGACGAGCTCCCGAACGCGAAATAGGACCCCACCGCGATCGCGATCACGGCGGCCGCCGATCCGCCGATCGCGGTTCGCTGCCGGATCCGCCGGGCCCGCTCGGCGCGCCGCTGCTGCTGGCGCTCGATACGCTCACGAGCCAGCTTGCGCTGGCGTTCCTTGCTCCCCGCCACCGGTACTGCCTTCCTGGGTCGTGTCTGGCCGAGGACGTGTCTCGCAGATCTTCGGCGGCGCGGATCGGCGCCCAGACGACGACCGGCCGCGTTGTCGTCGTCGCCAATAGCGCCGCTATTGGCTCCTCCTCCGCCTTGCCGGACGCCGCCTGGACACCGCCCGCATCCACCAAGATCCACGAGACACGCCCTAGTCGTGTCCGGTCATCCCGGGTGATCCGTGAAACTTCGCGAATGGTACCCGCGCCGTGACGCCAGCGGCGCGTTCGTTATCGGTTCGGTAGCCTGGCAACGGACCGTCGCCGCAGGAAAGGACGTCCGTGCTTGTCACCGGGTTCCCCGCCGGATCGTTCGGGACAAATTGCTATGTGGTCGCGACGGCGGCCGGCGAAGAATGCGTCATCATCGACCCGGGGCAGGACGCGGTGGCGGGGATCGAGGAGATCCTGGCGCGGCACCGGCTGCGGCCGGTGGCCGTCGTGCTGACGCACGGGCACATCGACCACATCTGGTCCGTCGCGCCGGTCTGCGGCGCCAGGGACATCCCCGCCTACATCCACCCGTCGGACCGCGCGCTGCTCACCGACCCGGCCCGCGGCTTCCCGGCGGGGGTGGGGCAGCAGCTGCTCGGCGGGCTGACGTTCACCGAGCCCGACGACGTCGCCGAGCTGACCGACGGCGCGGTGCTGCCGCTGGCCGGCCTGGAGTTCCGCGTCGACCACGCGCCCGGTCACACGCCAGGCTCGGTCACGTTCCGGCTGCCGGGCGGCGGGCCAGGCGGCGGCGGGCTTGACGGCGGCGAGCGTGCGGGCGGCGGGCTTGCGGGCGGCGGGCTTGACGGCGGCGGGCTTGCGGGCGGCGTGCGGGGCGCCGTGGCCGCGGACGAGCCGGTGCTGTTCTCCGGTGACCTGCTGTTCGCCGGGTCGATCGGGCGGACCGACCTGCCGGGTGGCGACTACCCGACGATCCTGGCGAGCCTGGCCCGGGTGTGCCTGCCGCTGCCGGACGAGACCGTGGTGCTGTCCGGGCACGGGCCGGCGACTACGATCGGCGCCGAACGCGCATCCAACCCGTTCCTGGTCCCGCTCGACGAGCGCAGCGGGAACCCGTCGCGCGGCCCGCTGCCCGGATAGGGCATTCCGGCGCAGCCGTTAGGAAGATCTGGAGTTTGCATGATCCGAACCCGTGAAGCCGGGACGCTGCGCGCGTCGGACGCCGGGACGCGCGTCACGCTGGCCGGCTGGGTGGCGCGCCGCCGCGATCACGGCGGGGTGGTCTTCATCGACCTGCGCGACGCGAGCGGGGTGACCCAGGTCGTGCTGCGCGAGGAGGACCTCGCGCACGACCTGCGCTCGGAGTACTGCGTCCGGGTGACCGGCGAGGTCAGGCGCAGGCCCGCGGGCAACGAGAACCCGGAGCTGCCGACGGGCGACATCGAGGTCAGCGCCGGCGAGGTCGAGGTGCTCAGCGAGTCCGCGCCGCTGCCGTTCCCTATCGAGGGCACGGCGGACGTGAACGAGGACGTCCGGCTGCGCTACCGCTACCTGGACATCAGGCGCGCGGAGGTCGCCGACGCGCTGCGGCTGCGGTCGCGGGCCGCGTACCTGGCCGCCGCGGTGATGGACTCCCGCCGCTTCGTTCAGGTGGAGACGCCGGACCTGACCAGGTCCACGCCGGAGGGGGCGCGGGACTTCCTGGTCCCGGTGCGGCTGCGCCCCGGCACGTGGTACGCGCTGCCGCAGTCGCCCCAGCTGTTCAAGCAGCTGCTCATGGTCGGCGGCCTCGAGCGGTACTGGCAGCTCGCGCGGTGCTTCCGGGACGAGGACTTCCGCGCCGACCGGCAGCCGGAATTCACCCAGATCGACATCGAGATGAGCTTCGTCAGCCGGGAGGACGTGATCGAGCTGGCCGAGGAGCTCATCGCCCGGCTCTGGTCCGACCTGGTCGGCTACCTGGTGCCCCGGCCGATCCCGCGGATGACCTACGCCGACGCGATGCGGCGGTTCGGCTCGGACAAGCCAGACCTGCGGTTCGGCGTCGAGCTGGCCGACCTGACCGCGTTCTTCGCTGAGACCGGGTTCGGCGTGTTCCAGGCGCCCCACGTGGGCGCGGTCGTGATGCCGGGCGGCGCCAGCCAGACCCGGCGCGAGCTGGACGCCTGGCAGGACTGGGCGCGCTCGCGCGGCGCCCGCGGCCTGGCGTACGTGCTCATCGACGCCGGCGGGAACGTCGCGTCGTCGGGCCCGGTCGCCCGGCACCTGTCGGAGGCCGAGCGGTCCGGGCTGCCGGCCGCGGCCGGCGCGGCGGCGGGGGACGCGGTGTTCTTCGCCGCCGGCGCCCCGGACGCGGCGCGGTCCCTGCTGGGCGCCGCCCGGCTGGAGATCGGCGGCCGGTGCGGGCTGATCGACCGGTCGGCGTGGGCGTTCACCTGGGTGGTGGACGCGCCGATGTTCGAGGAGGACGGCCGCGGCGGCTGGACCGCGGTGCACCACCCGTTCACCGCGCCGCTGCCCGAGTGGGCGGACAAGTTCGCCGCCTCACCGGAAAGCGCGCTGGCCGACGCGTACGACATCGTCTGCAACGGCACCGAGATCGGCGGCGGGTCGATCCGTATCCACCGCGCCGACGTGCAGCGCCAGGTGTTCGACGTGATCGGGCTGTCCGCCGGGGAAGCCGCCGCTCAGTTCGGCTTCCTGCTCGAGGCGTTCATGTACGGCCCGCCGCCGCACGGCGGCATCGCGTTCGGCTGGGACCGGGTGATCGCGCTGCTGGCCGGCAAGGACACCATCCGCGACGTGATCGCGTTCCCCAAGGCGGCCTCCGGCCTGGACCCGCTCACCGGCGCGCCGACGCCCATCACCCCCGAGCAGCGCCGCGAGGCCGGCATCGACGCGCAGCCCGCCCCCGGCCCGGGGGAGAGCGCCCGGCCATAGGACCGCCGGACGCGCGGCGCCCAGGGTGCCGGGCGCTCCTGATCCGCCGCCGCCCAGCCCGAGCCTCCGGTATCTGCCCAGGACGTGGTCCAGCCGCCGAGCAGCTAGACCCGATCACCCGCATGCGCCCGCCGGACGCGTATCTCCGGCGCGTCGTCACCGGCAGCGAGCAGCCACGCCCTGGATACCGGAAGCCGCGTCCGCCGCGGCCAGGTCAGCATGAGCCGCGGCGCGCCCGGCCGCTCCCGGCAGTCACAGCCGGGCCGCGTCCTGCGCGGCCAGGTCAGCATGTGCCGCGGCACGCCCGGCCGCTCCCGGCAGTCACAGCCGGGCCGCGTCCTGCGCAGCCAGGTCAGCATGAGCCGCGGCACGCCCGGCCGCTCCCGGCAGTCACAGCCGGCCAGAAACGACGGCGCAGCCGGCCGAGCACAGCTGGGGCAGGCCGGCCCAGCCACGCTGCCGCAGGACCCGGGCCAGCTCGCCAGCGGTGCGGCAGGGATTCGCCGTAACGTCGGACCAGCCGTACCGGAGCGTGACGCCGCCGTCGGCCGCCGCTTCGTTGTCCCGGCGGATGTCCCGCCAGCGGGTATCGCCCGGATGAGCGAGACGGCCGTCGAGCTCGACCACCACCCGATACCGCGCATACAGGGCATCGCGGTACTGGGTGCGCCGCCCCTGGACCACCCGCGCCTGGCGCACGGCACGCGGGAGGCAGTGCGCCCGCTCCACGTCGCGGTAGTAGCGGAACTCCAGCACGCTATGCACGCCGCCCGCCGCGTCAGCAAGCACTTGAGTCAGCGACTCGCGCCAGCGCATCTTGCCGCGGGCCGCCATGCCCGCGCGCAGCCGTTCTTGCGTGGTGAGCCCGCGGCCACAGGCCCGCGTCACCCAGCCGCAAGCATCATCGAACGTGCCAGCCAGGTGGGCGAGGTCGAGGACGGTGTCCTCCACCCTGGTCCGGGGCGGCAGCAGGCTCGGGTGCCGGGACTGGCTGGCGTAGATCGACGTGTGAATCACCAGCCCGGGCACCGGCATGATGCGCCGGCTGGCGGGCAGCGTGAGATGCAGCGCCTCGCTCGGCCTGTCGGTGAGGCGGGCCAGCTCCGCTGCGGTCTGGTGGCTCAGCATCGCGCCGGGACCGCCGCGCAAGACCGCCGCCCACAGCACTGCCTCGCGGCGCGGCTCGCCGCTGAACAGCGCGTATACGCCGCGCCGCAGCTGCTGCCATCGCGAGCTGCGCAGCTGCCATTTCACTGTGGCCCTGGTCATGCCCGCGTCGAGGGCTTGCTGGGTGGTAATGACGCCTGCCTGTATCCGGGCGAGCTCGCGCAGGCATTCGGGAATGTCGGAACTCACGCGCCCAGCCTCGGGTCACACGCCGACATTTCCCCCGCGGCTCCCCCGTCGCCTGTGGATAACGCGGGCCAGTCGTTACGCCGAAGGGTTAGGTATGTCCCAGCAGCCCTAAGCCTTCGCCAGGATCCCGGCGCGGCGCCAGACGGCGGTAATGTCAAGTTGTGCGACAGACCGGCCAGAGCGACAGCCTGTTCGACGCCGCCGAGGAGGAGGCCGCGGAGGCCGTCGCGCCGCTGGCAGTCCGGATGCGCCCGCGCACGCTGGCCGAGGTCATCGGCCAGCGGCACCTCACCGGCGAGGGCACCCCGCTGCGCAAGCTGGCCGAGCATGACGCGCCGATGTCGCTGCTGCTGTGGGGCCCGCCGGGCACCGGCAAGACCACGCTCGCGCACGTCCTGAGCCTGACCACGAAGCGCGACTTCGTGGAGCTTTCGGCGGTGACGGCCGGCGTCAAGGACGTGCGCGCGGCCATCGACGCCGCCCGCCGCAAGCTGGGCCTGACCGGCACCCAGACGCTGCTGTTCATCGACGAGGTGCACAGGTTCAACAAGGCCCAGCAGGACGCGCTGCTGCCGGCGGTGGAGAACCGCTGGGTCTCGTTCATCGGGGCCACCACGGAGAACCCGTTCTTCTCCGTGGTCGGGCCGCTGCTGTCCCGGTCGCTGCTGCTCACGCTCGAGCCGCTGAGCGAGGAGGACATCGCGGCCGTCATCGAAAGCGCCCTCAAGGACCAGCGCGGGCTGGCCGGCGCGGTGAGCCTGGACGACGAGGCGCGGCGGCACCTGGTCCGGCTGGCCGGCGGCGACGCCCGGCGGGCGCTGACCTACCTGGAGGCGGCCGCGCTCGGGCTGCCCGAAGGCGGCGTGATCGACGTCGCGACCGTCGAGCGCGCGGTGGACCGCGCCGCGGTGCGCTACGACCGCGACGGCGACCAGCACTACGACGTGATCAGCGCGTTCATCAAGAGCATCCGGGGCAGCGACGCCGACGCCGCGCTGCACTACCTGGCCAGGATGATCGAGGCGGGGGAGGACCCGAGGTTCATCGCCCGCCGGCTGATCGTGCACGCGAGCGAGGACATCGGGCTGGCCGATTCCACCGCGCTGCTGGCGGCGGTCGCGGCCGCGCAGGCGGTGGAGTTCGTCGGGCTGCCGGAGGCCAGGATCAACCTGGCGCAGGCGGTCATCCACCTGTCGCTGGCGCCCAAGTCCAACGCGGTGATCAAGGCGATCGGGGCGGCCGACGCCGACGTCCAGGCGGGCCTGGCCGGTCCCGTGCCCGCGCACCTGCGCGACGCGCACTACCGGGGCGCGCAGCGGATCGGCCACGGGCGGGGTTACGCGTACCCGCACGACTACGACGGCGGGATCGTCGGCCAGGTGTACGCACCGGAGGGGATCGCCGGCCGGCGTTACTACGAGCCCACGCAGCACGGCGCCGAAGCCCGGTACGCCGAACGCGCAGAGCGCATCCGGACGCTACTCGTTAAGCCGGAGCCCCCAGCCGAATCCTGACCCCGCACGCGTCCCCCGGCGGAGCCCACGGCCAAATCCTGACCCGCACGCGTCCCCGGCCGCCGCGGCTGCTTCCCTTCAACGTGGGTACCTGAGCGCGTCATCGCACGCCCAGGTGACCACGATCATGGCGGGCGCCGGTAGGCGCCCGCCGGGCCGCGCGGCGCGCCCGGGCCGCCACCAGCCCAGATGCCGGGTCGAAGCGACCAGGCGGTGCCCGCGGCGGGCACGCGGTAGGGTCGGGCAGGTGAGGAAGCAGGCACGATGAACGCGGGACAGCTGGCCGCGCTGATAGCCGCAGTGTTCTTCGCCGCGGGTGTCTGCGTGGCCGCATACGCGCTAGTCAAGCTGGCCGGGCTGGCCACCGCGGCGACCCGGTACCTCACCGGGATGCGGGATCAGGCCGATCTGGTGGCCGAGCGGGCGCAGGCCGCGATCGCCCGGACGAACGAGCAGCTGGACCGGACCGACGCCATCACCGCGAACATGACCGAGGTGTCGGCGAACGTGGCCGAGCTGACCGAGCACGTCTCGGCGCTGGCGGGACTGGGCCGCGCGCTCGCCGCCGGCCCGGTCGGCAAGGCCTCCGCCGTGGCCTACGGCGTGCGGCACGCGCTCGACCTGCGGCGGGCGGACGGCGCCTCGGGCCCCGTGACCGCCGCCGCGGTACCCGCCCCGCGGGCCGCCGCGGTACCCGCCCCGCGGGCCGCCGCGGTACCCGCCCCGCGGGCCGCCGCGGTACCCGCCCCGCGGGCCGCC
>Ga0070698_100003849_pt1 | contig 16505 bp, 12 predicted proteins | sample KBSK1502metaG_FD_65477 | JGI IMG/M metagenome (GOLD analysis project Ga0070698, IMG submission 65477) | Corn, switchgrass and miscanthus rhizosphere microbial communities from Kellogg Biological Station, Michigan, USA - KBS K1-50-2 metaG | ecosystem: Host-associated > Plants > Roots >...
CTGGTCGTGAAGCGAGATAACGCCGCCGGAGTTAACTAACGAGAGGCTATTGGTCGACGCTTTCACAACCTGCGCGCCGCCAAAGGCAGGGTCAGCTGGATTGAAGGCCGTTGTGCCACCGCCGAACACAACGATTGAACTGCATGGCCGCAGAATTGTGCCGGCAGCAAAGACATGACGAACCGTGTCCGAACCAGCGCCGCGCGAGAAAATCCGGTAACCACCGATGTCGATGTCGTGAGTTGTCGTGTTTACTAATTCAATGAATTCGTCATCGGCCGAATCGCGCACGCCGTCGCGATTGGCATCGCCCGCGGCGCCATCTGGCGGATCAGCCAGAAATTCATTAATCAAGATGTCGCGAAGCGCGTCCCCGCTGAACTCTACACTTGCCGGATTACTGTCGCGGCCGTCAGCTCTAACCACCAGGTCAACTTTCCCGACGCCACGCAAATCCGCTGGGACTAAGACGTGAATCTCGTCCATGCCCGGCAGGTTGGCTGACTGGACAATCGACTCCAAAGTTAAAGCCCGGCCACCCGCAGCTACCGAAACATTCATCCCGTTGCGCACCCCGGTCGCGAACACGATTAGGCGCAGGGTGCCGCCGGTGGGATCAAAGGGTCCGGCTTGCAATGTATCGGCGTTTAGAATTATGCCTTCCCCTAAGCCGTCGCCGCTTTTTGTGAAGATGCCTGGCGCGGCCCTCAGCGTGGTTACGTTCCCTCGACTTTGAAAGCCGTCTGAGTTTGTGACCACGACCTGGGCGATTCCGAGCGCGGTGGCGACCGGCACCTGGAAATGCACCTCGTTGGGAGATACAAAAAAGATCTGGGCCGGGAGACCGTTGACAGTCACGCTCGTGGAACCCACCGTCGTCGGAAAAGTACCGTCAGCTTGTCTCTGAGCTTGTTGCGTCGTGAAAGCCAGTGCTCCTCCGAACGCTACAGCGATGCTGTCTGAAGCCACGGCCTTGGTCGGGGATGGTTCATGGCCAAGAGAAGCGCGGTTTAGAACGGTTATGTTCCCGGAAGGAGGCCGTGGCGGCGTTTCGCTTAGATAGATTTCGGAGTTGCTTTCAAAAATTTCCTGGGAAACCGGTCCGGAAAGCAGCCGTGAAAAACTGAACGCGACTAAAAAGCCGTTGTCGCTCAATGAAGAGACTACCTCCGCGGTCGCATCGGGTGCGTTCACATTCGTGACCCGCCCAAATGTTCCCGAAGGAATGTCGAAGGTGTAAAGTTCGACACTTGTATCCGCGTTATTGCCTTGACCAGTCACGGTCCTTCGCGTGGCGAAAGAGATTCTGGTTCCGTCGCCGCTAATGCTCGGGTGCAAAGGCACATCAACAGCGCGCGACGGCAAGGTCGTAATCTGGCGTGTTGTGTTGTCGTTCCGAGCGTCAAATAGGAAAAGCTGTGAGGTGTTTGGAGCAGTTTGGGCTGACCAAACCACGCGTGCGCCGTCATCGCTGATGGCACGGCCGTAAGTCATGGCCAACAACGGAGCATTGGCTGCAAGCACACGAACTGAGGGTGCGCCGGCGCGGTTCTGCAGCAGTAGATCACGATTGGGGCTGGTAGTGCTTCCGGTATCGCGGATGTAAGCCACGTTCGCGCCGTTGCCGCTGAGCTTCGCGTCGCTCGCGCCCACGATTCCGGTCGAATTCGTGAGCTGACTGAAGCTTAAAGCCACCGAGTCGTAAACGAAAATCTCAAGATTGCTGTCGGTGTTTTGGTTTGCGAGATCCCGATTTGAAGAGAAGGCAATGAAGCGGCCGTCGTCGCTAATCGAAGGCTGGAAATTTCCGTCAACAGTGCGATTCGAAATGTCGCGCGGAGAGGTCTCAGTAATCTGGATCAGTCTCGCGCCATCATGAAGAAATATTTCAGAGTTCCCATCGCTGTTAGTTCCGAGCGGATTGTCCTTCGAAGCGAAGGCGATGCGTGATCCGTCCTGCGAGACGGCCGCCGCCGGTGCGCGTGTCGCTCCAAGTTCGATAAAAGTTGCTGGTTCGATACCGGCGTTGGCACGAATCGCACGAAAGCCTTTCGGACCGCCTGTGCCCGCGATATCTTCGGTTGACTCAAACGCGACGATGCGCCCATCACCGCTGATCGAGGGGTTGATGCTGTTCCCATTCTCGGCGGTATTGGTAACGCGACGCAGCGGAGACTGCATTCGCGCGCTTTTCCATACGCTGCCGCCTACCGCCGCGGCAGCGAGGAACACGCAGACGAGCCCTCTTTGTCGACGCTGATGCATTGGACTGGTCGCAACTCAATCCAGCGGGAGGTTAAGCGGAGGTCCGTCAGACTGGTATCGCCCATAGGGTTGGGTCCTTCCAGAAGTGATCAGCGGCAGGTCTGATAGAATAAAAGCCGGACGAAAATATCGACAGAGAATTGCTGGTATCTCCGAAGCAACACGGATTCTATCGTTGTCTTAAGGAAAGACAACCTCAGCGCCGACCAAGCCGATTCGTGTGCTTTGCAAGAACAGTTGCATGAGTGCCGGAAGGCGAAGAGGGAGCAGGAGCGCAATTGATGAAGATTTTGATCGGTGGGTCTCACGGGCTGGTTGGGACAGCCCTAATAAAATCGTTGGAAGCGCAAGGCCATGAAATCTTTCGTCTCGTTCGTCATGCGCCCAACTCAAAAACAGAAGTCGAGTGGAGCCCCGATCGCTACAGCATAGCGCTGGCACGCATTGAAGGATTCGACGCCGTGATAAATCTTGCCGGTGAGAGCATTGCGGAGGGACGCTGGACTGACGATAAGAAACGCCGCATCCGTGAGAGCCGCGTGAAGGGGACTAAACTACTCGGCGATGCGCTGGCTAACCTCACTGTGCCGCCGAAAATTTTTGTTTGCGCTTCCGCAATCGGCTATTACGGAAATCGTGGTGACGAGCTGCTTACGGAAACCAGCGCGCCCGGAGATAACTTTCTGGCGAAGGTTTGCTCTGAGTGGGAAGAGGCGACTGCGCTGGCAACCGAGAAGGGAATTCGCGTAGTAAACGCTCGGTTCGGAGTTATCCTGGACACGAATGGCGGCGCGCTTAAGTCGATGCTGCCGCCTTTTCGCATGGGCGTCGGCGGCAGAATTGGCAGCGGCAGGCAGTGGATGAGTTGGATTGCACTCGATGATGTAATCGGGGGAATCCAGTTCGCATTAGCGAACGATTCGATTAAGGGCCCGGTAAACTTCATAGCACCTGTTCCGGTAACAAATGCCGAGTTTACAAAGACGCTGGGCAAGGTGCTTTCACGTCCGACGGTGCTGCCGATACCGGCGTTCGCGATTAAGCTTTTGTTTGGGGAGATGGGTGAAGCGTTGTTGCTGGGCGGCCAGCGCGTTGCGCCAGAGCGCCTGTTAGCCGAAGGATTTGAGTTTAGTTATCCGCAGCTGGAAACGGCACTTGGTCATATTTTGGAAAAACCGCAGGGTTGAATTAGTGAAAGCAAAACAGGTCGTGTTCTTCTGGCTCCAGAGGAGCCAAATGTTTATAGACTGGGCGACCAACCACTGGGGCGCTCCAGCGGAGCGCAATGTACCTTGGCAGATGAAAACATGAACCGTACATTTCGCTCCGCTGGAGCGAAGGACACTTATGATTCAGAATTTCTATAAACATTTGGTCCCTACGGTACTCAGCGTTACAAGCGTTATGTAAGGAGCCTCAATGAAAAAGTACATCTCCATGATGACGTGCTGTCTGGTCGTCGTACTCTTCGTCACCTCATCAGCATTAGCCCAAAAAACCGCGGAAGATTTCTACAAACTTAGCGAGAAGCGCTTAAAGAACCGGGATCTCGACGGGGCGATTGCCGCTCTTGATAAGGCCATCGAACTCGAGCCCGACGTCGCAGCCCTCTACGGTAAACGTAGCGAACTGCGAGTCATGAAAGGTCTGCTTGACGCGGCACTGACAGACCTTGATAAGGCCCTGCTGCTTGATCCTGAGTTGACGACGGCTTACGCCGAGCGCGGAAGTCTTCGCATGATGAAAAACGATATGACAGGCGCATTGAACGATTTTGATAATGCGATTGTTCGCGGCGAACGATCTGCAAATATCTTCGCCATGCGCGCAAACTTGAGAATGATGCTCAACAATCCGGAAGGAGCATTGAGTGATTACAACGCTGCCATTTCCATGAATAGTGGCCGGATTGGCAACTATGTGGGGCGGGCCGCTGCGCGCGATCGCACCGGAGACAAAGCCGGCGCTATGGCTGACTACACCTATGTCATCGACGCATTCGAACAGGAGGAACGCAAAGGAACCGCCCCTGATAAGGAGGCGCGCAAAGTTCGCGCGAATGACATGACCTCGCCAGTGATTCATGGGCCAGAAATCACTAAACCGGGCGATTCGAAAGTTACCACCCAAACAACGATGGTGGCCACGATGAACCCGGAGGCGGAGGAAAACATGACCCCTGAGGAAATGGAATACTTGCCAAACGTTGCCGGCGCCTACATGAGTCGTGCGCGTATTTATCAGACAAACGGTAACCTGGACGCTGCCATGGCAGACTTGAATAAGTCGGTTGCTCTGTTTCCAAACTTCAGCGCTTACCAAATGCGTGGCGAACTGCAGCGGACGCGTGGGGATCTAAAAGCTGCCCTTGCCGATATGAATAAGTCGATAGAACTGCAACCTGGGTTGGGGTTCACCTATCTCGAGCGCGCAGTAACGCTGATCCTGTTGGGCAGGGACGACGAGGCAGAAAAAGATTTCAGCATGTTCGTGCTACATGATCCTCAACATAAAGAGACGGTGGACATACGTCGCGCGGAAGCAAAGCAGCAGCGAACAAAAACTCCTTAACTTCTAGCCCGCGGTAGCGGGGCGATAGCATAAAGCCTGGGGTGGAGCGCAGCGAAACCCCAGGATCGCCAAACAAAAAAAACTCACTGAGCCCGCGAAGCGGCCGATAGCAGTTCGATTGCAAACGTCAATCGGCTGTCGGCCGCTTCGCGGGCTTCGGTTACTTTTGACGACAGGTTCCTGGGGTTCCGCTACGCTCCACCCCAGGCTTTATGATGACACCCGCTTCGCGGGTTGAAACGCAGGCCAGTCAAGACTCATTCTCTCCTCGTCGAGCCCTCACTTGGTGGTGGCAGTTGTTTCCTTTGCTTGGCCAAATCCTTCCAGCACCTCAAAAACCTCGAGCGCATACTTCACGTTGCCAAACGGCGCCGACACCTGCACCCCCTGGATCAGGTCACGCACTTCCAATAACGATTCGCGCGCAATTTTCAATCCTTCATCGCGTCCTGCTTCTTTGCTTACAGCCGAGGCGGCGCGCATGCGTTCCATGATTTCCGGAGTTACACGTACACCCGGAACTTCGTTATGCAGAAACTCCGCGTTGCGAAATGAGACCAGCGGCCAGATGCCGGCCACGATGGGAATGCGACAATGCTCGATCCGTTTGAGAAATACATTCAGCTGCTCAATATCGAACACCGGTTGGGTGATGGCGTACTCAGCGCCCGCTTCGATTTTCCATTCGAAGCGTTTGATTTCTTCCTCAAGGTTCACCGCGCCAGGATTGACGCCGACGCCGATCGAGAAGGCTGTCGGTTTACCGGTCGGGTTATTGCCGAGATCCAGGCCGTGGTTCAGCTTGTTCACCATGTTGGTGAGACCAATAGCGTCGATGTCGAATACAGCCGTAGCGTCAGGGTAAGGCCCCATCTTCGGCGGATCCCCGGTAATCAAAAGCAGGTTATGCAAGCCGAGCGCGGCTGCACCCAGCAAGTCAGACATCATTCCCAGCAAATTGCGATCGCGGCAGCAGTAGTGCAGCACTGACTCGATTCCTATTTCGCGTTCTACCAGAATCGCAGTAGCCATTGCACCCATGCGCGTCTGCGCGCGTGGCCCGTCCGGAATATTGACCCCATCAACCCCTGCGGCTTTGAGCAGCCTGATCGATTCGAGTGTCTTCCAAGGGTCACAGCCTTTCGGCGGCAGTACTTCGCAGGTAGTGACAAATTCACCGCGCGCGATTTTTCGTGACCAGTTTGATCGCTCTTCGGCAGGCACGACCGTCACGTCTGGCGGTTTTAACTCATGTACCGCCACAGGTGCTGCGCTGACCACAACTTTCTGAGTGCGCGGACTAAACTGACGTACGGCGTCGGCAATCCATTTGATGTGTGCTGGTGTCGTCCCACAACATCCGCCGACAAACCGCGCGCCTGCCTGGATGATGCGTCGCGAGTATTCCGCCATGTATTCCGGTGAACACATGTAGAACTGACGACCCTGCACGTCACGAGGTAAGCCCGCGTTAGGCTGGGCCGAAAGTTTGCGCGCTGTAACCGGACGCATCTTTTCGATCGCGTTAAGCACGATCGCCGGACCAACACCGCAGTTGAGCCCGATAACGTCGGCGCCCCATTCGTCCAATTGGGTTGTGAACGACTCGGGAGTAGCGCCGAAGACAGTATTGCCGTCTACCTGAATCGTCATCTGCGCCACGATCGGCAGGTCGCACAACTCGCGTACAGCTCGGATTGCCTGATGCAATTCGGAAAGATCCGCAAACGTCTCCAGCACAAACAGGTCAACGCCGCCTTCGAGCAGCGCTGATATCTGCGCCGTAAACATGTCCTTCGCTTCGTCGAACGATGTCGGCCCGTATGGTTCAATTCGTAAACCGAGCGGACCAACCGCTCCGGCAACGTAGGCTCGATTCCCCGCCGCCTCACGCGCAATGCGCGCTGCGGCGATATTGATTTCGCGCAAGCTGCCTTCCAAACCGTACGGCTGAAGTTTGTTGGCTGTAGCGCTGTAAGTATTGGTTTCGATGATGTCGGCGCCGGCACGAACATATTCGGTGTGCACGTCACGCACAAGGTCCGGCGCCACGAGATTCAGTTCGTCGTAAGAGCGATTGATGTAGATGCCCTTCGAGTAGAGCATCGTACCCATCGCGCCGTCGAAGACGTGAATGCGATCCAACTCGAGGATGTCTTTGAAGGGTTCCATACGATTTCGGATTGCTGATTGCGGATTGCTGATTTAGAAGCCCGATTGCTGTGCGCGATTGGTTGCAAATCCGCAATCCGCAATCATCAATCCCCAATCGAAAAAGTCCCGCGCTAAACAACGCGGGACTTCATTAGTAACTGAAGTTTTTCGGGTCTGGTCCTTTCGGGCGTGCCCGAGCTGTTTAGCCGTTTGTTTTACGTGGCCGCAAGTCGCCTTAACTCACCACGTTTTCCAGTTGTGCTTATACGCCGCTCCAAACGGGACTGTCAAGCAGGGATTAGGTTCGATAACAGTGAGTACATTGGTTTGAGAGCGCCAAACGCGCGAAATGAAGCTAGCGGTTGATCTCGCGGAGCTGAAACAGCAACTTCATTACGCGCCTTCAGCGCGTCCGGTATCAGTACTTCATGTTCCTGGGGCGTTGCCCCAGGCTGTTACATTTCGCGCCTTTGGCGCGCTAACGGTTTGCCTCGCTGCTCGCGGGTTCACCCTACTTCTCCCTAAAACACATACCCCACGCTCACTGTGCCGCGCACAGAAGGCTGGTAGCCCACACGGCCTTCCGGTGCGATGAAGAACCGCTTGGTTAGGAACATCTTCACGCCACCACCAGCGCTAACGGCGAACGAAGTGTACGAAGTGTCGAAAACGCGAGGCTGCCCGGTGACGAAGTCTGCACCAAAGAACTGGCTCCGATGGCGCAAGACACCTGCGCCGGCAACCACATACGGCACGAATCGTTTGCCCGAGTCGCCAAAATCGTAGGCAACACTCACCTGTCCAAGGTAGTCCCGATCATTAGGGTTGTTGGTCATGTACAGAAACTCCGGCTCGATGCTGACTCGACGGGTAACGTAAACGCGAAACGATCCCCCGGCAACGCCGTGTGGAATCTCGCCGTCGTCGCCGGTAAATCCTGACGCGCCGCCGGTCAATCGTATTTCAGCTTTCGGGCGCGGCGAATCTTCGTCCTGGGCCAGCGCGGGAAGGGAACAGAACAACAGCAACGCGGCGCTAATAAACAGATAGCTCGGGGCCGATCGTTTCCGGATGGATGACAGTTTCATTAGTTAGTAACTCCTGCGGTTCGGGATTAGAAGTAAAACCGCAGACAACTTCGCAAGTGTTATGCCCATTCGAAACGTCCAACAAAAACACTTTTCGCGACCAGGTAGCGCCGGTAGGCGACGATCAAATTGCTCCATCCGAAATACCGTAACTACTTAAGCACCGGTTTCCGCGATTGGGCCACGGCATTCGCCTTGACAGACCAACCGTATTTTGGCTGAATGCTCGCGACTTCTAGTGCCTTTGCGCTTTGGTGATTCTCCGGCGTAAAGATCTCCCTAATAAAGTGGCGAGTGCGCGCCGATGGTCTCCGGTTGTACACGTCGAACGATAATCGGAAAAGGACACTGCTATGAGCACACCAGTTGATGCCAGCGGAGCCAGTTCAACAGCCGGAATAGATCGAGGATTCTTCGGACATCCGCGAGGACTCTCGACGTTGTTTTTTACAGAGATGTGGGAACGCTTCAGCTATTACGGCATGCGCGCACTGCTGACGCTCTATATGACGAAGGGCCTCGTCGACGGTGGATTGGGCCTCGACGAAGCTTACGCGGGCCAGATCTATGCGGCCTACACCTCGTCGGTTTGGTACCTGCCGCTGGTTGGTGGCTGGCTGGCCGACAAGTTCCTCGGAGCGCGGCGTGCGGTCTTAATTGGCGGAATAATTATCGCGAGTGGCCACTACTTGATGGTCTTTGACAGCATGCCGACGTTCTACGCCGCGCTGATCCTGATTGCGCTCGGCACCGGCTTGCTGAAACCGAACATCAGCGCGATGGTCGGACAGTTGTACAGCAAGGAAGATCTGCGACGTGACGCGGGCTTTTCCATTTTCTACATGGGCATCAATCTGGGCGCGTTCATTTCGCCGTTCATTACGGGATTCCTGGCCCAGAAAGAGACCTTCAAGCACTTCATTATCGCGATTGGTTTCAATCCAGCCCACAGCTGGCACTGGGGCTTCGCAGCGGCCGGCGTGGGCATGACGCTTGGTGTGATCCAATATGTGTTGGGCGGCAAGCGGCTGCGGGATGCAGGACTGAAACCAACTAAACCTGCCGCGCAGGTGACCGCGGATTCGAAAAAGAGTTTCGACGTGATCACGGCCGCCCTGGCCGTGGTCGGTGCTTTGCTGGGCGCGGGCTTCGGCTATCGCTTTGATGCGGGCTGGATTTCGGTTCCGTTCTGGACTGTGTGCGGCTATTTTGTTGGTTATCTCGGGGGCACCACCCGACTGTTGAAAGGCGACGAGCTGAAGCGAGTATTGGTCATCTTTATCCTCGTGATGTTCTCAATCATATTCTGGATGACCTACGAACAAGCCGGTTCAAGCCTAACGTTGTTTGCGGATCGGCTTACGCGGAACACTATCTTCGGTTGGGAATTCCCGTCTAGTTGGTTTCAGTCGGTCCCGGCGGTCTTTGTAATTATCCTCGCGCCCGTTTTCGCTTACATCTGGCAGCGCATGGGTGACCACCAACCGTCGAGTCCGGCGAAGTTCGCGCTCGGATTGCTCTTTGCCGGTCTTGCTTTCGTCGTGATCACGTTTGCGGCGCGCCTGACTGGAGCTGGACGCGTGTCGCCGCTTTGGTTGGTGGCTGTTTACTTCATTCAAACTGTCGGAGAACTGTGTCTCAGCCCAGTCGGGCTCAGCACGATTTCGCGGCTGTCGCCGACAAGAATGGTCGGATTGATGCTGGGTGTTTGGTTTCTGTCGATTTCAATCGGTAGCTACATCGCCGGCCGCACCACCTCGCTCTTCGTCGCCGGAACGCCTCAAGTATTGACGCACGCCTTTGGGATCTTTGCGGGCATCACGTTAGCAGCCGCGCTGCTGTTGGCGCTAATCACACCGTTGATTAACAAAATGACACCGCGTCCGGAGTCCACATAAGTGTCAGGAGAAAACTAAAAGTGCAAAGGCAATTGCAGCTCGTGATCGGCTTGTTGTTTCTTGCGCTCGTCCCCGCGACGCGCGCCCAACAAAAACTTCTAACCATCGAAGACATCTTCGATCCGGTGAAGAAAGTTAATTTCAACGGTACAACGCCAACAGTCCGTTGGCTCAAAGATGGCCAGCATTATCTTCTGACTGGCGCGGCTAAAGGCGACACTGCCAGGATCCAAAAAGTCGATGCCGCAACCGGTCAGACCGTTCCGTTTTTCGATGCCGCGAAGATGCAGAGAGCACTAACAGAGCTCGGCGGCGTAACTGAAGCTGATGCCAAAAAACTCTCGAATCGCAGCACTTACCAGATGAGCAATGACGAACGGGCAGTGCTAATCAACTGGAACAATGACCTCTTCTATTACCAGTTAGGCAGCGACAAAACTGTGCGCGTGACGAACAATCCTGAGGAAGAAGTTGGCGAAACGTTTAGTCCTGACGATCGCATGCTGGCCTTTGTTCGCAACAACAACATCTTTGTTTACGACCTTGCGGCGCAGCGCGAGCGCCGGTTAACAGCTGACGGCAGCCCGAAAATTCTTAACGGCCGCCTCGACTGGGTTTATCAGGAAGAATTGTACGGACGTGGAAATTTTGAGGCTTACTGGTGGAGTCCTGACTCTACCAAGCTCGCTTATTTGCGACTTGATGAGAGGCCCGTACCTGAGTTCACGGTCGTAGATCACATTCCTTACGATCAGACTTTGGAAGTTACGCCCTATCCCAAGTCCGGAGATCCGAATCCCGTAGTACAGCTCGGCATTGTAAACGCGGCGGGCGGAGCGACGCGCTGGGTGGACACTTACAAATACCTACCAAGCGACCTGCTCATCGTGCGTGTGTCGTGGACACCAGACGGCAGCAAGGTCGTTTACCAGGCACAGAATCGTGAGCAAACGTTTTTGGATCTCAACTTCGCCGGCAGCGAGGATGGCAAGTCAAACACCGTCCTACGCGAAACTTCCAAAGCCTGGGTAGAGGTAGTCGACAATCCGACCTGGTTGAACGACGGATCGTTTCTCTGGCAGAGCGCGCGCAATGGTTGGCAGCACATTTATCACTACGCTAAGGACGGTAAACTGCTACGACAGGTAACTGACGGAAAGTGGGAAGCTCGCTCCATCGACGGGGTTAACGAAGAAACTGGGTTCGTCTACTTTACCGGCACGGAACATAGTCATATCGCCCCCGCCGAATATCGCGTCAAGCTCGATGGCAGCGGTTTCACCAGATTGACGACTGCCGAGGGCACGCATAAGGCTGCGATGAGTGCTACGGGAAGTTACTTTGTTGACAGTTGGAGCGACGTAAACACCCCCACGCAAATGCGGCTTTACGATGGCAACGGCAAGCTGGTGCGCGTTGTCGCGGAGAATAAAGTTGACGCGCTCAACCAGTACAAACTCGGCGCCACCGAATTGCTAACCGTTAAGACGCGGGACGGGTTTGTGATGGAAGCGATGATGATCAAGCCGCCGGATTTCGATCCGAAGAAGAAGTACCCCGTTCTTGAGTTTACCTATAGCGGACCACACTCGCCTTCAGTAAAGAATGTGTGGGGTGGCACTGCCTACATGTGGCATCAGCTGATGGCGCAGAAGGGCTACATCGTTTGGATTTGTGACAACCGCACGGCGAGTGGCAAAGGCGCTGAATCGGAATGGCCGGTCTACAAAAACTTTGGCGAGCTGGAGTTGCGTGACCTGGAAGATGGAATTAGCTGGCTGAAGACTCAGCCTTATGTTGACGGCGAACGCATCGGTCTTTGGGGCTGGAGCTATGGCGGTTTCATGACCAGCTACGCGCTAACCCACAGCCAGAGTTTCAAGATGGGAATTTCGGGCGGCACAGTTTCCGACTGGCGCAACTACGATTCCATTTACACCGAACGTTACATGCTGATGCCGCAGAATAACATCGAAGGTTATCGAAAAAGTTCGCCGGTGCATTTTGCCCGCGACCTCCATGGCAAGTTGCTCCTGATTCACGGCGCTATCGACGACAACGTTCACGTGCAGAACACGGTGCAGTTTGTTTACGAGTTGCAGAAGTCAGGTAAGCAGATTCAGTTGATGCTCTATCCAAAGTCGCGACACGGGGTCACTGATCCGCTGCTGGTGAAGCACATGCGGCAGATGATGACGGACTTTGTGCTGGCGAATCTGTAGGTCTAATCAGCTCGATATTCATAGGTTCCGTCCTGAAGGAGCTTTCCAGCTCTGTAGTAGAAAAAGATCTGGTTTTGCGCCAAAGTGATCTCTTGTTTCTGTGCCTCCGTGTAGGCGTCATAGAGTGCCGTTCCGATTCCCACCGCGGCGCCCATGAACATCTTGGTTAGGGTTGGCAAGGATGCAAGCTGAGAAACAAAAAACGAAAACAGGGACGACGTTCCTAGCGCTGGCGCAGCTACCACCTTGCGCGCAGCAAGTTCCAACATCGAACCATTCGACCTTACCGCCTCCTCAATTTCCAAGACGGCGGGTTCAATGTCTCGATGAAAAATGCTTTCGGTTTCGGCAATGAACTCTTCATCCCATGGGGCGTTCTTGATCGTCTCCGCATACTTGATAATGCCGCTACGAAAGTGAACGGTATGTTTTTCAAGCTCCCGACGAATGTCCAAAATCTCGTTCATGGACGCCCCGTCAAATAGCGGCAGCCTCCTAAGTATGTCTGCGGCAAGCTGAGACTGTTTCGCTTGGCCAACACGAGACAAGGGCGGCGATATTTTTCCAATTTCCACACCGGCCTTGACGATGGTTGCTGGCCCGTCATCAAACATGGGGTACGTCTTACGGTCTGACACTGCTTCCATAATCACGGCCGTGAACTCATCGGCGATCTTCTCCATGCTCTCATTAAATGTTCCTTTTAGCTGACTCGCGGCGATATTCTCGCTTTCCATGATCTCGAACCGATGTATTTCCAGCAGTCCAGCATTTATCGCGCAATCAAATTCACTCTGAGCTCTCTCCAAATCAAGCGTACTGAACCGACTCTTTACATCCTTGAATTGTTCCTCGCCAATCTCTTTCATTCCCTCGCGGAACGCCATATCTTCAGGTGTGGGATTCTTCGCCCGAAGCGATGCCAGGGCCATTCGATTCTGAAGAAGAGCCAACGCAATCTCGCGCTTGTTTGATAACAGATGTGGAATCATTTCGAAGGTTTCATGCGTTTGCTTTATCATATCCTCCAGGCTCATATCTCTCTGCTCGAGAGCATAAATCCATGTAGAGTAATGAGCGCTACAAAGCCTTACCTTGTCGGCGTACAACAAAGCGGCTTTAGTCATCTGAATGTCAGGTTCTAAGGTGGGTGGGTCAGATCCGGCTGTTCCGATTGTTACATGAAACATCTTGCTACTAGTACCAGAACGTTTGTTCTCTAGATGTGATAATTGGGAGAGACCTTTCCTCTACGGACAAGCAGCCCTCAACCGCTTCATAGAGATTGTGAAGCAAGTCCTCGAAGGTTTCGCCCTGCGTGGCACATCCTGGAATAGCAGGCACCTCTGCCCAGAAGCCACCCTCCTCCGCCTCGTGAATTACGACTTTGATTTTCATGGCCCGATTATACGTGTGTCAGGATTAAGTGGCGAGGAAATAACCTGCCTTGACGGGTATTCATGGACTTGGAGCCAAGGGTAACGTAGGCTGGCGTATCGAACTGACGTAACGGCTCGTTTGCTTTGCAGCGATTTTTGAATAACCATTCTAGTTTTCTTTCCTTCTCAAACCTAAGGAATCGATTGTGACAAACTATTTCCACAAGTTGGGTGTCTACTTTTTCATCTTAACGCTGGCTGTGCTAGTCCCGCGAGTTGTTTCCGCCCAAACTGAAAAGCTGGGCATTGTGAAATACACAGCGCCTTCGGGTTGGACCAAAACCCAGAAACAAGAAAACGTTATTGTCTTCAGCGCCCAGAATCAAACTGGTGGCTTGTGCATCATTACGCTTTACGGAGCAACGCCCGGTACGGGCAATCCACAAAGTGATTTCGCCAGGGAATGGCAAACACTGGTGGTCCAGAACATGAAAGCAGAGCCGAACCCGGCGACGGAAACGGATTCGCAGGACGGGTGGACAGCAGTCGGAGGCGGGGCAGCAGTGGAATTTGGGGGCGCCAAGGCCATCGCCTTTTTAACAGTAATCAGCGGCTTTGGAAAAGCGGTAAGCGTTCTCGGTGTTACAAACGATCAGGCATACATAGCGCAATTCCAGGCATTCCTGAGAGAGATAAAAATGGACAAAACAGTCCCACCCGCAGTTAGCACTCCTGCGGCCAGCGCCCTCAATCTCGATCTCGACGGCAACATCGTCATCCCTGAGCCGACCCGCCAGCTAACCATTGCCGACCTTGCCGGAGCATGGGGAGATAACCCCGGTCGTATCGCAACGACCTATGTCGACCGTTCGAGCGGCTCATACGTCGGCACCGATTCACTTCACTTCACCAGCACGTGGGCGATCGATGCGAACGGCAGATACACGAATGATTTTTTCGAGGTGAGAAACGGTCAGAAACTTCGTGACATTACTACCGGCACTATTACGATTGTTGGCCGGCTCATTTCCATCAAGCACAAGGGCACTGCGAAGTATGTAGTGCGCGGCTGGCTGGAATTACCGAATATGACAATTTTGAAAGTCGCCGGTCCCTGGTATGACAACCAGGAAATTCCCGAGCGGATCTTTACAGACTTTAGTGAGGACAGCCGCTTTATCCTTACCGCGAAATGGGTTCGCAAGAACTGAAGGAGACTCTCCACCGTGGACGGCGCGAATGGGTAGATTCGCAATTGCGACCGTTAACCGCCGTGCCTTCACGTGCTTCAAGAACATAAGTTCCGAAGGAGCGAAATGTTGAGAGCTCAAGTTCGGCTGCAGCAATATTGCGCTCCTCCGGAGCTGGGAACACTCTTGTAGGTTAACTTAACTACAAACATTTCGTCCCTCTGGGACTGAGAGCGAAACTAGCTTCGCCTCAAAGTCATCGCTTTTGACACTTTGGGCAGTAGTAGGTCGACCGTCCACCTTGCACAACGCGCTTTATCTTCGTGCCGCAGTTAACGCAGGGCTCGCCGGTGCGGTCATACACTCGCCAGAATCTTTCCGGCGTCTCAAAGTAACTTCCTGCTCCGTCAGTCAGATCAATCCTCAGAGTTGAACCGGCGTCGATTGCTTCCTGGAGTATGTCGCGAATAGCCTGGTGAAGTTTGAGGGCACGCGCCTTCGACAATCTGTCGGCAGCTTTTAGTGGACTGACGCGCGCCAGGAAGAGCGCTTCACTGGCGTAAATGTTTCCCAGTCCCAGAATCCGCGTTTGATCAAGCAGGAGTTGCTTCAAACTGCGTCGAGATTTTGACAGTGTCTGCCAGAAATAGTCGGGACTGAAGTCGTCGGTGAACGGCTCCGGCGCCAGCGTCTCAATCTGCGGCAGTGTCGGAAGTTTATTCATTGCCAGCAAACGCATCCGGCCAAACTGCCGCATGTCTGAGAACACCAGCCGGCGTTCGTCATCCAGATAGAAAACGACGTGTGCGTATGGCGGTAACGCTTCTTCAGATCCAACACAGAGAAACTTCCCGGTCATGCGCAGGTGAACAAGCAGAATATCAAGGGAGTCCAACTCGAACAGGATGTATTTGCCGCGACGGTTTAAGGCGACAATCCGAGCGCCGCGTAGTTTGCGTTTGAAGGTTCGGGAAGAAACACCGGAGAGAAGACGCGGAAGGTTAACGTCCACGGCAAGTATGCGTCGTCCGAGGACGGCCAGGCGGAGTCCACGCACGACATGTTCAACCTCAGGTAGTTCGGGCATTCGTGCAGGACAATTCGCTTGTCACTTGCTCTGCTGCTTCAACGGACGTCGGGAGTTGCTCAGGGCCGGCGTTTAGATGACTCGCAGCAGTAACAAAATGAGAACAATCAACAGGATTAGACCAATGCCCCCGCTTGGTCCATAGCCCCAACTTCTGCTGTGAGGCCAACTCGGAATCGCGCCGAGCAGCAGCAGAACCAGAATTATCAGAAGTATCAAACCCATCGCCACACCTCCGTTAGAAGATTGTTTTGATTGGGGGCGGAACTAACTTATGAATGTAAGGGAACGGCAAAAGGTAGCTAGTTTTAGGGCGGCAGTCAACATTTCAGCGTCACAAATTCATGGACAAAACTTGCCGATTCGTCGCAGAGCGACGATTGAATTTAGCCCAGCCTCTTTAGGGCAATTACATACTTGACTCACTTGAGTTAAAAAGGCGCAATGGAAAAGGTAGAGAATTTAAGGTCCGAAGGACCGTCATCAAATAGCCACGGCCGTGAGGCCGGGGATGATCGAAAGAAAAATGGTTGAGCGCCGAAGGTGCGGCACTAAATCGCATTTCAAAGCAAAAGAGTGCCGGCCCTACGGGCCTCAACCACATTCGAGTTTTTGAACCACGGCCTTACGGCCGCGGCTACTGAATGCCGC
>Ga0070698_100003851_pt1 | contig 16502 bp, 19 predicted proteins | sample KBSK1502metaG_FD_65477 | JGI IMG/M metagenome (GOLD analysis project Ga0070698, IMG submission 65477) | Corn, switchgrass and miscanthus rhizosphere microbial communities from Kellogg Biological Station, Michigan, USA - KBS K1-50-2 metaG | ecosystem: Host-associated > Plants > Roots >...
GGCTGAGCGCACAGGCCTTCTCCCTTTCCTCTTCGCCGCCGTGCTCGTCGCGGGCGCGGTCGCCCCCGTGACCGCGCAGACTCCGGTGGAGACCGCGCGCGGCCTCCTGCGCCAGTACCAGGAGGATCCGGGCCGGATCGACCGCGCCCGCGATCTGCTGGAAGCCGCCGTGGCCAAGGGCGGCGCCGCCAATGACGTGCCGACCCTCCTGACCCTGACCCGCGCGTGGTTCCTATTCGGCGAGGAGCGCGCCCGGACCGACGAGGCGAAGATCGCCGCCTACGAGCGGGCCCGCGACCTGGCCAAGCGCACCACCGAGATCGCCCCCAAGGACCCCGACGCGCATCTCTGGTACGCCATCACCCTCGGCAGCTGGTCGCAGGCCAAGGGCCTGTTGCGCTCCACGCTTGCGCTCCGCGACCTTCGGAAGGAGGTGGAGACGGTGCTCCAGCTCGACCCGAAGAACATCGAGGCGCACATCATGGCGGGCAGCATTGCGCGGGAGCTGCCGGTGGTCCTCGGCGGCGATCGCAAGGAAGCGGAGGAGCACTTCAAGACCGCCCAGCGCCTGGACCCGCGGTTGACCGGGGTGCGGATCGAGCTGGCGCAGCTCTACATCAATCTGGGCCGCTACGCGGAGGCGCGCCAGGAGCTCCAGGCCGTGCTGGCCGAGCGCGCGCCGACCGACAAGCCGCGCTGGACGCTCAAGGAAGCCCCGCGCGCCCGCCAGATGCTCGAATCGATCCGCGACAAGAAGTGACCCGAGACGACGAAAGGACTGCGCCATGCGCTTCAGTGTCTGTGTGATGGCCGACGTCGACGAGATCGGGTTCTACAGCCACGTCGAGTCCCTGGGCTACGACTCCGCGTGGGTCACCGACAGCCAGATGCTCTTCTCGGACTGTTACGCGGTGCTGGCCCTGGCCGCCCGGCAGACCAGTCGCCTCCGCCTGGGCCCCGGCGTGGCCATCTGCGGCACCCGCATCCCGCCCGTGCACGTGGCCGCGATGGCCACGCTGAACCGACTCGCCCCGGGCCGCGTGCACCTGGGCATCGGCACCGGCAACACCGCCACGCGCAGCATGGGGCAGCCGCCCATGCGCATCGCAGACTACGGGGCGTACCTGCGGGTGCTCCGGGGCCTGCTCCAGGGCGAGGCGGTCGACTACGCCTACGAGGGCACCGCCCGCCCGGTGAAGATGCTCATCCGCGAGAAGAAGTACATGAGCCTCGAGCCGCGCATCCCCCTCTACGTCTCCGCTTTCGGGCCGCGCGCCATGGAGCTCGCCGGCGAGCACGGAGACGGCCTCGTCTTCGCCATCCCGCCCCGCGGGGTGGCCCCGGCCGAGGCCCTCGCCCACGCGCGCGTCGGCGCGGCGCGCGCGGGACGGACGCTCGGGGATGAGTTCCACATGTGCGCGCTCACCAACATCGTCCTGCTCGAGCCGGGCGAGCCGGCCGACTCCGAGCGCGTCGTCCGCACGATGGGGCCCAACGTGATGGCCAGCGTGTACTACTTCTACGATGCCTGGCACGAGCGGGGCATCGACCCGCCGCCGTTCCTGCGGCGGATCTGGAAGCGCTACTGCGCCCTGGTCGAGGAAGCGCCGCGCGAGCACCGGCATTTCCGTACCCACGAGGGGCACTACACCTACGTCCACCCCGGCGAGGCCGAGCTGATCGACGCCGAGCTGGTCCGCGCCACCTGCCTGGTCGGGACCGCCGAGGAGCTGATCGAGCGCGTCCGGGAGCTGGAGCGGGGCGGGCTGCGCGAGCTGATGTGGGCCACCGGCACCGATGAGAAGTGGCGCTTCAGCCAGGAGTTCGCGCGCCGGGTGATGGCCCGGTACTAGGTCCGGGTAGGCAGTGACAGGGCCAAGGTCCTTGCGCTAGACTCTGCCGCAACCCGCCCAGAAAAAAGGAGGCACACATGCGGATACTCCGGGTCATCGCGGCGGCAACCGTCCTGTCCCTGCTCGTGATCTATCTCGGCGCGGGGGCCCGCGCGGCCGGCCCCGTGAGCGAGGTCCTGATCGGCGAGCTGCTTCCGCTCACCGGCAACTTCGCGACGCTGGGTCAGCAGTACCTCTGGGCCGGGCAGACCGTGGAGGACATCGTCAACAACGACTACCCGGATCTCCAGGTCCCCCTCGGTCCGGGCAAGGGCTTCCCCGGGCTCGGCGGCGCCAAGATGACGCTGGTCGTGCGAGACGACCAGAGCCGCGGCGACCAGGCGCGGACCCTCGCCGAGCAGCTCATCACCGTCAACAAGGTCCACTGGCTCAACGGCGAAGGCACCAGCGGCAACACGTCGATCATCCAGCCGCTCGTGGAGAGCTACGGCATCCCGATGTCCTGCCACCCCTGCGCCTCGCCCACCCTCACCGAGAAGGGCTTCAAGTGGTTCTGGCGCACCGGGCCCAACGACCGCACCATGGTGGCCACCGTCTTCCAGTTCCTCAAGGAGTGGCCGTCTCACGGCGGGCCGTCCGACCTCAAGTCCATCGCCCTCTTCACCTGCGACAACCTCTTCTGCCAGGACAACCGCAAGATCGCCTCGGATCTGGCCGAGAAGGGCGGCTACAAGATCGTGGCCGATCTCACCACCAAGACCGGCGCGACCACGCTGGCCTCGGAGGTGCAACGGCTGCAGTCCGCCAACCCGGACGTGCTCTTCTTCGTCCAGTACCCGGCGGAGACGACGGTGTTCCAGGCCGACGCCAAGCGCGCGGGCTGGATGCCGAAGGTGATGGCCACCAGCAACGGCGCCTACTCCGACCAGACCTGGCTGACCGCGCAGAAGGCGACCAACGGGGCCGCCGGCTGGCTCGGCCGCGATCCGACCGCCATCGACCTGGCCAGCAAGAAGCCGTCGTGGAAGAAGGTGAACGAGATCTACAAGAAGTATAGTCGCGGCCAGGACATGGGCGAGCTGGCCATGCGCGAGATCACCGGCCTCCTCTGGATGGCGGATACCATCAACCGCGCGAAGTCGGTGGAGCCGGCGGCGCTGGCCAAGGCGGCCAACGAGACCAACATGACGCCCGAGATGATGATCATCGACTACAAGGGCATCAAGTTCGACGCGAACCGCCAGAACGAGCTGGCCACCGGCGTGGTGACGCAGGTCGGCTGGGACGACGAGAAGCACACCATCTGGCCGTGGGACCTCGCGGCCCAGGCCGGCTTCAAGCCGATCTTTCCCTCCCCGAGCTGGCAGGAGCGCGAGAGCCGGATCAAGAAATAGCTCGTGACGCTTCTCCTCCAGGCGGTCGCCGACGGGCTCCAGATGGGGCTGCTCTACGCGCTGGTCGCGGTCGGGCTCACCATCATCTGGGGCCTGATGGAGATGATCAACTTCGCCCACGGCGAGTTCATGATGCTGGGGATGTTCGGGGCCTGGGGGCTCAGCGTGGCCATGGGCTGGGACCCCCTCGTCTCGATGGTGCCGCTCGCCGTCGTCATGTACGGGGCGGGCGTCCTCGTCTATCGCCTGCTGATGCGGCGCGTGCAGCGCGGCGAGGTCTTCACCCAGATCTTCGCCACCGTCGGACTGTTCTTCTTCCTCCAGAACGGGGTGGTCGCCCTCTTCACGAGCGACTATCGCTTCGTCAACAAGAGTCTCCTGACCGGGCTGAGCGGCGTCAACATCGCGCTCGGCGGCGTGCGCGTCGGGGTGCCGCTGCTGGTGGGCGGCCTCATCGCCCTGGCCCTCTTCCTGATCCTCTATCTCCTGATCGACCGCACCGACTTCGGCCTGGCCCTCCAGGCCACCGCCGAGGACCGCGACGCCGCCATGCTGGTCGGCATCCGGCCCCAGCGCATGTACGCGGTGGCCTGGGGCCTGGGCACCGCCCTGGTGGCGGTGGCGGGCGTCATCCTGGCCAACTTCTTCGCGGTGTATCCGCAGGCGGGGCTCTCGTTCACCGTGCTCGCGTACGCCATCGTGGCCCTCGGCGGCTTCGGCTCCATCCTGGGCACGCTCCTCGCCGCCCTCCTGGTGGGCGTGGTCCAGTCCGTCACCGCCGCGTACCTGCCGCCCGCCTTCAAGGACGCCTTCGTCTTCGCGTCCTACATCCTGATCGGCCTCTTCCGGCCCCAGGGGCTGTTTGGCCGCTTCTAGTCCGCCGGCGCGCGCCGGCCGAGCCGCGTCGGTCGCGTGGGGGGCGGCCGCCCTCGTGGCCCTCCTCTACCCGATCCCCTTCGAGCGGAGCGGCTACATCTACTACGAGACGGTGGGCTTCCTCGTGCTGCTCAACGCCATGCTCGGGATCGGCTGGAACATCATCGGCGGATGGGCGGGTCAGTTCGACTTCGGGCCCAGCATCTTCTTCGCGATCGGGGCGTATACCGCGGCGCTCCTGTCCATCCACCTCGGCTGGAACGCCTGGCTCGGCCTGCTCGGCGCGGTGGCCGTCTCGGTGGTCATCTGCGCCGCGCTCACCTACCCGGTCACCCGGCTCCGCGGCCACTACTTCGCGATCGCCACCGTGGCCATGTGGATGATCGCCCAGCCCATCGGCGCCACCTGGCCGTTCATCAATGGTAGCCAGGGCCTTTTCATCCCGGTGGCCCCCGGCGGTAGCTTCGCGCACGGCCTGCTGACCATGGAATTCCCCGGGCGCGGCAAAGGCCTCGGCTTCTACTATCTGGCCCTCCTGCTCTTCGTGCTCACGCTCGTGGGCGCCCGGGCGGTCGAGCGCTCCAAGTGGGGCTTCTACTTCCGCGCGGTGCGCGACGATCAGGACGGCGCCGAGGGCATCGGCATCGACAGCCGGCTCTACAAGGTGATCGCCCGCTGCCTCATGGCCGCGGTCTTCGCGGCCGGCGGCACCCTCTACGGCTTCTGGGCGCTCGCCGTCTTCCCCGACCAGGTCCTCGAGGTGAACTGGAACATCCTGCCCATGATGGCCGCGGTGGTGGGCGGCCTCGGGCGGCTCTGGGGGCCGGTGCTGGGCGCGGTCATCCTCATCCCGATCTCGCAGCTCATGACCGCCACGCTCGGCGCGGGCCCGCTGGCCGGCCGCGGCATCGACCTCATCATCTACGGCGCGGTGATCATGCTGATCGCGGGCGGGCGGCCCAACGGGCTCCTCTCCCTGCCGTGGGCTCGCTGGGCCGCGCGCGTCCTCGGCCGCGCCCCCGCGCGTCCGCAGCAAGGGTGACGCGGTGGCTCCCCTGCTCCAGGTCGAGTCGTGCACCAAGCGCTTCGGCGGCCTCGTGGCCAACCGCGACGTCTCGCTGGCCATCGAGCCCCGCGAGATCGTGGGGCTGATCGGGCCCAACGGTGCGGGCAAGACCACGCTCTTCAACTGCATCACCGGCGCGCTCCACCCGGACGAGGGCCGGATCGTGCTCAACGGCACCGAAATCTCGCGGGCGCGGCCCGAGCGCGTCTGCCGTCTCGGCATCGCGCGCACCTGGCAGGTGGTGCGGAGCTTCGGGCGCATGACCGTGCTGGAGAACGTCATCTGCGGCGCGCTCCGGCGCACGAGCCGGGTGGGCCCCGCGCGGGCCCGCGCGCTCGAGCTGCTGGCGTTCACCGGGCTCGCGGGCAAGGAGGACGTGGAGGCCGCGAGCCTCACCCTGGCCGACAAGAAGCGCCTCGAGATCACCCGAGCCCTTGCCACGGGTCCTAGCTTGCTCTTATTGGACGAGGCCATGTCCGGGCTCACCCCGCTCGAGACCGCCGCCGCGGTGGAGCTGGTGCGCCGCATCCACGGCGAGCTCGGCCTGGCCATCTGCGTGGTGGAGCACGTGATGGAAGTGGTGATGCCGCTCTCGCACCGCGTGGTCGTGCTCGACCACGGCGAGAAGCTCACCGAGGGCCCGCCCGCGGATGTCTCCCGCGACGAGCGCGTGATCACCGCGTACCTGGGAGAGCGCTACCGTGGCCGCGCCTAGCGCGGGCGCCTCCCTGCTCGAGGTCCGCGACGCCCACGTCGCCTACGGGACCGGCGTCGTCGCGCTCCAGGGGGTGTCGCTGGAGGTGCGGGCCGGCGAGGCGGTGGCGCTCGTGGGCGCCAACGGCGCGGGCAAGACCACCCTGCTCAAGACCATCGCGGGCTTGCTCTCGCCCTTCCGCGGCGAGATCTGGTTCGACGGCCGCCGCATCGACGACGTGGAGGCGCCGGACCGCGTCGACCTCGGCATCGCGCTGGTGCCCGAGGGCCGGCGACTCTTCAGCCGGCTCTCCGTCGCCGAGAACCTGCGCCTCGGCACCTTCCGCGATCGCGATCCGAAGCGCCGCCAGGAGTTGCTGGACCGGGTGTTCCAGCTCTTCCCGGTGCTGCGGCAGCGGCTGTCCCAGCGCGCGGGCACGCTCTCGGGCGGCGAGGGGCAGATGCTCTCGATCGCGCGGGCGCTCATGTCGCGGCCGCGCTTCCTCATGCTGGACGAGCCGAGCCTTGGCATCATGCCGCGCATCGTGGACTCGATCCTCGACGTCCTGCAGACGCTCCACCGCCAGGAAGGCCTCACCGTCCTGCTGGTGGAGCAGAACGTACCCGCGGCCCTAGCGGCGGCGGAGCGCGGCTACGTGCTGCAGACCGGCCGCATCGTCGCCGAGGGGGCGAGCCGCGCGCTCCTCGACAGCGACCTGGTGCGGCGGGCCTATCTGGGAATGTGAGAGCGCCGACTACTGGAGCTCGATGCCGAAGTGCTGCTTGAAGCGGGCATTGTACTCCGCATCGCTCAGCTCGCCTCCCATGGCCACCCACTCCTCGTCGCTGATCCGCCCGCGCCCGGCGGCCAGGCCCTCCGCGTCGATCCCGACCGGATAGCGGAGCCGCGGGCGCGTCGTCGTCACCGCTTCGAAGATGACCTCCGCGACGGTCTCGGGCCGGCCCGGGTTCCGGAACCCGGCGGCGAAGAGCTTGCCGTTCCGGCGCATGATCTGCCGGTAGGGCGAAGTCTTGTCGTAACGGGTCGCGCCGGCCGAGTTCTCGAAGATGGCGGTCTGGATGACGCCGGGCTCGATGATGGCCACCCGGATCCCGAAGGCGGCCACCTCGTGGGCGAGCGCCTCGCTCGCGGCGGCCAGCGCGTGCTTGGACGCCGAGTAGGGAATCTGGTTCGGGGTGGCCACCCGCCCCGCGATCGACGTGACGTTCACGATGCACCCGCTCTTCCGCTCGCGCATCGAGGGCAGCACCGCCTGGATCATCCGGATCGGGCCCCAGTAGTTCGCCTCGAACATGGCCCGGTGCTCGTCTTCCGGCACCAGCTCGAGCGGCGTCGCCCCGCCGATGCCCGCGTTGTTGACGAGGACGTCGATCGGGCCTTCCCGCCCCACCGTCGTGGCCACCGCGCGGTCGATGGACTCCGGCCGGGTGACGTCCAGCTCCCGCACCACGAGCGGCAGCTTCTCCGCGCCCGCCACCTCCTCGAGCGGTCCGGCCTTGGCGAGATTGCGCATGGTCGCGACGACCCGGTGCCCTTGGCGCGCGAAGTGGAGCGCGGTGGCGAAGCCGATGCCGGTGCTGGTTCCGGTGACGAGGGTGACGGGCATGTGCTGGGTCCTCCGGTCGGGCCATGCTGCGCCCGCGGCCCCGCGACGTCAAGGGGCGCCGTCTCGTTCACTGGACATTGACGCGTCGCAGAGCGCGGACTACCCTCGAGTCATGACGGAGACAACGCCGACCAAGCGCTGGACCCGCGGCCTCGTCCCGTAAGCCGGCCTACCTGAAGCGCTCGGCGGTCGTCCCCCGGTAGAGGATCTCGCCCTGTCGCTTCACGATCGCCGCGTGCCGGGCCAGCGCGGCCGGATCGAGGTCGCCCGCGGGCGGCTCCTCGACCTCGAAATGGTGGGGTCCACGCCGCGCACCAGGGTGGCGCTGTCCCGTGCTCCGGCGACCTGCTTGATCCGCGTCGGGATGTAGCGGATGGCGTAGCCGATGCGGCGGTCGGCGGAGCGGTTGGGTGGAGAGCCGTGGAACATGCGCACGTGATGCAGCGACATCTCCCCCGGATGCAGCACGACGTCCACGCCCCGGGCCTCGTCCACCTCCACCATGACCTCCTGGCCGCGCGAGAGCAGGTTGTCGGGCGCGAAGGTGTCGCGGTGGGCCACCTGCTCGTGGTGCGTGCCCGGCACCATCCTCATCGCTCCGCTCTCGACGGAGCTCTCCGAGAGGGGTCGAGTCCTGGTGCCAGGACACGAAGGCCGGATCGCCCGCCTCCTTGATTGAAGAAGCTCGAGCCCCAGCACAGGAGGTCGGGGCCGAGCAGGGCTTCCACCGCGTCGAGGATGCGCGGGTGCCGGATCAGCTCGTTCAGCCAGGTGAACAGGAGGTGGCTCTTCTGGCGCAGCAGACCGCCGAGCGGGCCGCCGCGCGCGCGCTCGACGGCCTCGAGCCTCGCGCGATGGCCGCGCGCCTCCTCCGGAGAGAGCGCGCGGATGGGGAAATAGAAGCCGTCCCGACGGTACCGCGCCACCGCTTCGGCCGAGAGCGCGCTCATGGGGAAGGTGTACGGGCGGCCGCACACGTTGTCAAGCATTGACGAGCGCGCGACTGCCAGCTAGGCTTCCGCCATGAGCGAGACGGACGTTCGCACCCGACGCTTCAGCCGCGTGGAGTACGAGCAGCTCATCGAGCGGGGCATCTTCAAGCCGGACGAGCGCCTGGAGCTGATCGGCGGGCTCCTCGTCGTCCGCGACCCCCAGCGCGCCACGCATGCCTTCGGGGCCGAGCTGGCCGCCGCGGCGCTACAGAAGGCCTTCGGAGGCGGTTATCGTGTACGCGCCCAGCTTCCGGTGGCTCTCGACGACGACTCCGAGCCGGAGCCCGACGTCTCGGTGGTCCGCGGCAGTCTCGCCCAGGCCGATCGCACGCTCCCGTCGCGGCCGGAGCTGATCGTCGAGGTCGCCGAGTCGAGCCTGACCTTCGATCGGCGCGAGAAGGCGAGCCTCTACGCCCGGGCACGGGTGGAGGACTACTGGATCGTCAACCTGGTCTCGCGGGTGCTGGAGGTCTACCGGGAGCCGGTGGCCGACGCGCGGGCCCCCTACGGCTGGCGTTACGCGAGCGCGCGCACCCTCACCGGCGTCGACGTCGTCTTCCCGCTGTCGGCGCCGCTCGCGCGCATCGCGATCTCCGACCTGCTGCCCTAGCCGCGGATGACGACCGAGCGCATCCCGGGATTCTGCGCGCTCTGCCGCTCGCGCTGCGGATGCGTCTCGGTGGTGGAGGACGGCCGGCTCGTGGCCGTCGAGCCCGATCCGTCGCACCCGACCGGCAAGAACCTCTGCGTGAAAGGCCGCGCGGCGCCCGAGCTCGTCTACGATCCCGCCCGGCTGCTCTACCCGATGCGGCGCACCCGGCCGAAATCCGATCCCGACGCCGGCTGGGTGCGGATCGGCTGGGACGAGGCGCTCGACTGGACGGCCGAGCGCATGCGCGCGCTCGCCCGGCGCCACGGCCCGGAGTCGGTGGCCTTCTCGGTCACGACCCCCTCCGGCACCGCGGTGTCCGACGGGTTCCTCTGGATCCATCGTCTGATCCGCGCCTTCGGCAGCCCGAACATGGTCTGGGCCGAGGAGCTGTGCGCCTGGCACCGCGACTACGGGACCGCGTTCACCTTCGGGGTCGACATCGGCACGCCCGACTTCGATCGCACCGGCTGCCTGCTCCTGTGGGGCCACAACCCGTCGACCGCCTATCTGGCCCAGGCCACCGCGGTGGCGGAGGCGACCGGGCGCGGGGCCGCCCTCATCGTGGTGGATCCGCGGCGCGCGGGGCCCGCGGCCAAGGCCGATCAGTGGCTACGCGTCCGGCCGGGTACCGACGGCGCGCTCGCACTCGGCCTCGCGGCGGTCATGCTCGCCGAGGGCTGGTACGATCGCGACTTCGTCCGCGACTGGACCAACGGCCCGCTGCTGGTGCGCCAGGACACCGGCCGGCTGCTCACGGCGGCCGAGCTCGCCGCCGGCGGTGATCCGGCGCATCAGGTAGCGTGGGACCGGGCCACCGCGCGGCCGGTGGCGTACGACCCGTCCGCCGGCCGCTTCGCGGCGCCCGTCGAGGACCCGCAGCTCACCGGCTCCGTGAGCTGCGCGACGCGGCACGGCCGCGTCCCTTGCGTTCCCGCCTTCGAAGCCTACGCCGCGCTCTGCCGCCAGTACCCACCCGAGCGCGTCGCGCGCATCACCGGCGTGCCCGCGGGCCAGCTCATCGAGACGGCGCGGCTCCTCTGGGCGCGGCGCCCGGTGTCGTACTTCCACTGGACCGGACTCGAGCAGCACACCAACGCGACCCAGACCGTCCGGGCGCTCTCCCTGCTCTACGCTCTCACCGGCTGCTTCGACGCGCCGGGCGGCAACGTGAGGCCGAGCCGCCCACCCGTCAACGACCTGGCCCCGCTGTCGCTGCTGCCGGAGGCGCAGCGCGCGAAGGCCATCGGGCTGGCCGAGCGACCGCTGGGCCCGGCGCGCCAGGGCTGGGCCACCGCGGCCGACGCGTACCGAGCCATGCTTCACGGCACGCCCTACCCGGTGCGCGGCATGGTCGGCTTCGGCGCGAACCTGCTCCTCTCGGCGCCGGGCGCGACCACCGCCCGCGCGGCGCTCGCGAGCCTCGACTTCCTGGTCTACGCGGATCTCTTCCTGACCCCCACCGCCGCGCTGGCCGACGTCGTGCTGCCGGTCTCCTCGGCGTGGGAGCGCGAGGGCCTGCGCGTGGGCTTCGGTCCCACGCAGGACGGCGAGAGCTTCGCTCAGCTCCGCCGGCAGGTCGTGGCGCCGCGGGGCGAGGCGCGCTCGGATACCTGGATCGTCTGCGAGCTGGCCAAGCGCCTGGGCTTGGACGAGGCCTTCTTCAAGGGCGACGAGGACGCGGGCCACCGCTTCGCGCTCACGCCCACCGGCGTCACGCTGGAGGAGCTCCGCGCGAGCCCGGGCGGCGTGCGCGTACCGATCGCGCCGCGGTACAAGCGCTACGCGGCCACCGGCCCCGATGGGCCCACCGGCTTCGCCACGCCGAGCCGGCGGGTGGAGATCTTCTCCGCACAGCTGCTCGAGCACGGGCAGGCGCCGCTGCCCGACTACGTCGAGCCCGCGGCGAGCCCGGTGAGCCGGCCCGATCTCGCCGCCCGCTTTCCGCTGCGCCTCACCACCGCCAAGGTCGTGCAGTTCTGCCACAGCCAGCACCGGAGCCTGCCGCGCCTGCGCCGCCACAGCCCGGACCCGCTCGTCGAGATGCATCCCGACGCGGCACAGGCGCGCTCCATCGCCGGCGACGACTGGGTGCTGGTCGAGACGCCGCAGGCCACCATGCGGGCGCGGGCGCGGCTCAACCCGAGCCTGGACACGGAGGTCGTCTGCGCCCAGTTCGGCTGGTGGCAGGCCTGCGAGCCGCTCGGGCTCGGCGGCTACGACGCCGACGGCCCGGCCAGCGCCAACTACAACAACCTCATCGATCCCGATACCAGCGACCCGATCAGCGGCACGGTCGCGCTGCGCTCCTACCTCTGCCAGATCCGCCGAGGAGACCCATGAGCATCGAGCAGGCCATCGACGCGTTCTGGCAGTGCGCCCGCGAGCGGAAGGCCCCGCCGGTGGAGTGGATGAAGCGGCTGAGCCGCGAGGACGCCTATCGCGTCCAGCTCGGCGTGCTCGCCCACCACGTTGCCGCCGGCGAGCGCCAGGCGGGCTGGAAGGTCGGGCTCACCTCGAAGGCGATGCAGGTCCAGCAGGGCGTGCACGAGCCGGTGCTGGGCTTCCTGCTGGTGAGCGGCGAGCGGCCGAGCGGCACCCGCTTCCAGTACGCCGACCTGATCAACCCCGGCTTCGAGAACGAGCTGTGTCTCACGGTCGGCACGACGCTGCGCGGGCCCGGCGTCACCACCGAGCGGGCGCAGGGCGCGCTGTCGGCCATGGCCCCCGCCTTCGAGATCATCGAGAAGCGCGGCGACTTCGCGGCCGATCTCAACGTGAGCCTCGCCGACAACGCGCAGCAGCGGGCCTACGTGACGGGCGGCCCCGTCCCGGTGCCGGCGGACTTCGACCTCGCCACGGTAGCCGTGGCGATCAGCGTGAACGGCGCCGCGTCGGAGCGCGCGCTCGGGCGCGAAGTCCTCGGCACGCCCGCGGCCTCGATCGCGTGGCTCGCGAACAAGCTCGCCGAGTTCGGCCTGGCGCTGGAGGCCGGCATGAAGGTGATGTCGGGCTCCTTCACCCGCCAGTACCCGCTCAACCGCGGCGACCGGATCGAGGCCCGCTTCGATCCGGTCGGCCCCGTGCGCGCCGAGTTCGTCTAGCTCCCGCACCCAACTCTCTCCCTCTCCGAGGTAGGGGGAGGGGTAGGGGGAGGGGTAGGGTGAGGGGGCGGCCGATCAGGATCCGAACAGCCGCAGGCCGGCCAGGCGGGCAAATCCAGAAAAGTCGGCGTCCCGCGTCACGAGCGGAGCGTTGTGATCCAGGCAGGACTGCGCGATGAGGGCATCGGCCAGGGGCGCCCGCCGGCCACGCTGGAGCACGAGGGACCGGAGCAACCCGCTCGTTCCCAGTAGCCCTCCTCCACTTCCAGCAACGGAAGCTGCAGGAGCAGCTCCCGCACCTGGAGAGGCAGTCGGCGCTCGCTCAGCATCTCCGAGAGGACGACGGGCGGGAGCACGCCTTGGCGCTGCTCGAAGGCGAGCTCCACCGCGTCGACGTCGGTCCCCTGCTCTCCGCCCAGGTACGCGATGAGCGAGCTGCTATCCAGCGCGATCATTGCCGATCCTGCCGGAGCGTCTTCACGTCGACCGAGAGCGCGACCTTCCCCCGGAGGGCCCGCAAGCGGTCGTACGCCTCACCCGCCGCGACCAGCTCCAGGCCTCGCCGGATGGTGGCGGTCACTCCTTCCCGGGTGCACCGCTGGGCGCGCCGGAGCAGTGCGCCGTCGACGTGAATCGTGATCTTGCGCGCAGCCATTACCGGTCACGATACCAGCACGCATGCCATACATCAATACGGCACCAACCGCGCTGTCAACCCTACCCTCTCCCCCGCGACGGGGGAGAGGGTAGGAGCGAGGGCTCACACCACCAGCACGATCTTGCCGTGGTGGCCCGCTTCCATCACCGCCTCGTGGCTCTTCGCGGCCTGGGCGAGCGGAAACTCCTGGGCGATGATCGGCCGCAGCGTGCCGTTGCGCAGCCCCTCCACCAGCGCGGCGTGGATGCCCGCGAGCTGGGCGGGGGTCGCGTGGTTCAGCGCCATGCCGCGAATGTCCGCGTCCTTGTTCATGGCCAGCCGCGCGTTGATCTCGGTGTTGCCCCGGTTGCCGATGACCACGATGCGCCCCCTGGTGGCGATGGCGCCCAGATCCTTCTGGAGGTTCGCGTTCGCCAGCATCTCCATGATGATGTCCGGGCCCCTGCCGCCGGTGAGCCGCACGCACTCCTCCAGATAGCCCGGGGCGCCGTGGTCGAGCACGTGATGGGCGCCCTGCTCCGCGACCATGCGCCGCCCGCGCTCGGTGCCCGCGGTGCCGATGACGGTGAGGCCGCGCGCCCGCGCGAGCTGCACCGCGCCGATGCCGACGCCACCGCTGGCTCCGTGCACCAGCACGGTCTCGCCCGCCTCGCCGCGCGCCCGGTTGAAGAGCGCGTGATAGGCGGTGGCGTAGGGAATGTTGATGGCGGCGCCCTGCGCGTAGCTCGCATTGGCGGGCAGCGGGTGCACCTGGCCCTGCTCGCAGAGGGACAGCTCGGCGTAGGCCCCGCTCACCGTGCCGCCCATGTAGACACGGTCGCCCGGCTTCACCGCCGTCACCCCGGGGCCGACCGCCTCGATGACGCCCGCCGCGTCGGCGCCCGGGGTGTAGGGCAGCTTGGGGCCCCGATTGTCCGTGTTCGAGCGCAGGTAGGTGTCCACCGGGTTGATGCCGACGGCGTGGTTGCGCACGAGGACCTGGTTGGGCCCCGGCTGGGGCGTCGGGATCTCCTCGAGCTTCAGGACGGAAGGAGCGCCGTACTCGGATACGCGGATCGCTTTCATGATGGTCTCCTCAGGACGCGGGGGGATCAGGGGTGCCCATCCAGAAGGGCGACGTCTTGCCGATGCGCTCGAGATAGGTGCGGCGCTCGGCCGCGCGGCGAGGGTACCACGTCGAGAGATAGTCGCCGTCCAGCATGTGCCGGCGGCTCTCGGTGCCGAAGAAACCGGCCAGCTCGTCGAGCGTGATGAAGCCCTCCTCGGATCTCGGCTGGAACTGGCTCCAGCGCCGCGCATGCTCTTCCGACCGGAAGAGGTTCATTCCGGTTCAGAGGTAGTGCGGCCGGCCCCGCGACGGCCCGAAGCCGAAGGCCAGGTGGCCGACGACGCCCGGCGGATCGATCCAGGTGATCCGGCCGTCGCGCATCTCCACCGAGACCGGATCGCCGCAGTCGAGGCAGGGCGCGTCCACGCGCACGGTCTGGCCGGGGAAGAGCCAGGTGGCGGAGGTAGCCTCGAAGCCGCACTGGGCGAACCAGCGCTGCTCGCCCCGCACCGTGATCCGATACTGGGTGGGCAGGTTGTTGAGCGGCGGGAACGAGGCGATGTAGTCGGTCTCGGGATGGAGCCAGCCGATCGGGTAGGCCCCCATCACGTCGCGCAGCAGCGCGCGTCCCTCCTCCACGGGCAGGCCGAGGGCGCGCGCCAGCTCGGCATAGTGCGGCGCGCGGCCGGTATCCACCAAGCTCCGCATGATGCGCTGAAACGCCTGATCCATGAGGCGCGTGTCGGCCATGGGCCCCCTCCTCTGGGCGGGAGGATACCGCACTTGCGCGAGACGGGCGGACGGGTTACACCAGTCTCGGCCGGCAACCCCGTTGCGCCAGGAGAGCGCCCATGACCGAGACCGCGACCACCGAGAAGCTGCTGCTGGAGAAGGACGGCCCGATCGGCTGGATCACCTTCAACCAGCCCGAGAAGCGCAACGCGGTGAGCCAGGAGATGTGGCAGCGCATGCCCGAGTACGTGCGCGACCTCTCCGCGGACGACGCCATCCGCGTGGTGGTCCTGCGCGGGGCGGGCGACGCCGCCTTCGTGGCCGGCGCCGACATCTCCCAGTTCAAGGACCGCCGGCGCAACGCGGCCGACGAGGAGGAGTACCGCCGCATTTCCGGGGCCGGCCAGCAGTCGCTCGCCAACCTCCGCAAGCCGCTCGTGGCCATGATCCAGGGCTACTGCATCGGGGGTGGCGTCTCCATCGCCATCACGTGCGATCTGCGCATCGCGGCCGACGACGCGCGCTTCGGCATCCCCGCCGCGCGCCTCGGTCTCGGCTACCACTATCACGGGATGGAGAAGCTCATGTCGCTGATCGGCCCCGCCTATACCAAGGAGCTGTTCTTCACCGCCCGCACCGACTTCAGCGCCCAGGACGCCTTGCGCATGGGCCTGGTGAACCAGGTGGTGCCGAAGGCGGAGCTGGAGCGCTTCACCCGCGACTACGTGCTCACGATGTCGCGCAACGCCCCGCTCACCCTGCGCTCCGCCAAGGCGAGCGTGGAGCAGCTGCTGCGCCCCGACAGCCAGCGCGACCTCGCGCTCCTGGACAAGCTGATCAAGGACTGCTTCGACAGTCAGGACTACCAGGAGGGCGTCCGCGCCTTCGGGGAGAAACGCCGGCCCCAGTTCCAGGGCCGCTGACCCGCGCGCTCCGTCTAGTGGGCGCGGTCGTCCAGTAGCTCGAAGAGCGCCGCGTTCACCTGGTCGGCGGCCTCGTAGGTGACCCAGTGGCCGGCGCCCTCGATCACGCGCAGGTCGAGATCGCCCTGGATCGACGCCAGCACGCGCCGGCATTCGTCGAGGCGGCCGCCCGTGAACGCGTCACGCTCGCCCCAGATGGCGGCGATGTGCGCGGGGATCGCGGACAACGCCTGCCGCAGCACATCGGACTGCGGGATCGTCCCCGACTTGAAGCGCGCCCGCCGCAGGTTCTCGATCTGCAGCGACACCGCCAGGTCGTCGGCGCTCGCCGGGTCGCCCAGCATCAGGATGCGCAGGTTCTCGCGGTGCACGCGCCTGATCTCCTCGGAGGCCATCGCCGATTCGACCCGCAGAAGGGCGCGCGGCGGCGGGGGCCCGAGCCCCAGGCCACCTACCCCCACCGCCACCAGCGTCCGGATGCGCCGCCCGAGCCGCGCGGCCACGAGCCCCCCGATGATCCCGCCGAACGAGAACCCGGCCAGGTCGAGCGCGGTGGGCGGCGGGAACATGACGTCGAGCGCGGCCGCCACGAGCTCGGCCAGGCCGTCCGCGGTATGTGGCTCGGGCGGCGTGTCCGAGTCGCCGAATCCCGGCATGTCGGGCACGAGGACACGGAAGCGTGCCGCGAGCGGGAGCACGTTCCGGATCCAATGCGTCCACGAACCGCTCGCCCCGTGGAGCAGGATCAGCGGGGGCCCTGCGCCCCAGCTCCGCCACACGATGGAGCCGCCCCCTACGAGCGCTACCGACCGCGTGGCCAGGGATTCGATCCGGGAGACGAAAGCTTCCGGCTCCTCCATCGGCTCCTAGACACCGCGACCGGGCG
>Ga0070698_100003852_pt1 | contig 16501 bp, 11 predicted proteins | sample KBSK1502metaG_FD_65477 | JGI IMG/M metagenome (GOLD analysis project Ga0070698, IMG submission 65477) | Corn, switchgrass and miscanthus rhizosphere microbial communities from Kellogg Biological Station, Michigan, USA - KBS K1-50-2 metaG | ecosystem: Host-associated > Plants > Roots >...
CGTGCAGCCGGCCGCCTTCGCCAGCGCGCGATGGAACTGAAACTGGAGGATGTCGGCGAGGAAGTAGCGCGTGTACGACGTGTTGTCGGGCACGTGATACTTCGCGCCGGGATCGAAGAGCGCCTCGCCTCGCGCCGTCGGCGGCGCGATGCCCTGGTACTTCAGCCGGAGATCCCACCAGCCCCTGTTGTAGTCGGCGGGCGCGATCGCGCCGGAGAACACCTGCCAGCGCCACTGATCGATCAGCAGCCCGAAGGGCAGGAACGCCACCTTCTCGAGCGCGCGCGACATGAGCAGGCCGATGTCGCGCGACGCGTCGGGCGCCTTGTCGAGCAACCCGATCTTCACCAGGTACTCGGGCGTGACCGACAGCGCGATCGTATCGCCGATGGCCTCATGGAAGCCGTCGTTCGCGCTGTCGCGGAACACGATCGGCAGATCCTTGTACGCACGCTGATAAAAATTGTGGCCCAGCTCGTGGTGGATCGTCGAGAAGTCCTCCGCCGTCTGGTCGATGCACATCTTGATACGGAGGTCGGTGAGATTGTCGATGTCCCACGCGCTCGCGTGGCACACCACTTCGCGGTCCATCGGGCGCACGAAGAGCGATCGCTCCCAGAATGTCCCGGGCAGCGCCTCGAAGCCGACCGAGGTGTAGAAGCGCTCGCCAGCCCGGACCATGTCGAGCGCGCTCATCTTGCGGCGCTTGATGATGTCGGTCAGCGAGAAGCCCGCGTCGGAGCTGGCCGGAGCGACCAGGTCGTACACGTTCGACCAGTCCTGCGCCCAGATGTTGCCGAGCAGATGCGCCGGCAATGGCCCCTTCATCGGCACGACATCCCCGTACTTCTGATGCAGCCTCATCCGCACGTACGCGTGCAGCTGCAGGTAGAGCGGGCGCACTTGATCCCAGAGGCGGTCGAGCTCTTTGGTGAACGCGTCCGGGGCCATGTCGTACTTCGCGCGCCACATCGCGCCTGTATCGGCAAACCCGAGTTCCTTCGCACCCTTGTTCGACAGCTCGACGAAGCGCTGGTAGTCCTTCCGGAGCGGCGGCGAAACGGTGTGCCAGCCTTCCCACGCCGCTCGAATCTCTTTCTCATTGCGAGACGAGGCGAGCACCTTGGTGATGTCATCGATATTCAGACAGCGATCCGGCTTCGCGGGATCCGCGCACCACTTGCCTTTGCCGTACACGCCTCGCATCGAGGACACGAGCGTCGTCAGCTCCTCCGCTTCCTTCGGATCGGCAGGGGTGGCCAGGGAGAGCGACACCTTGAGGAGGTTCAGCTGCCGGCGCGCGTCGGCGGGCACGTCAACGTGGTCGAACGTCACTGCTTCCTTGGCGAAGCGCGACTGGGCATCGGCCAGCGCCTGCGTCATGCGCGCGTCGAGCGCTTCGGTGTCTTCCGTGATGAAGTTCTGCCCGACCCACCCGGCCCGGTTGGCATCGAGGCTGAGCTTCGTGAACGTGGTGTCCACCGTGTCGAGAAACGCGTTGGCGTCGGCAGCGGTGGGCGCGGCCGTGGACGTCGAGCCGCCGGCGCACGAGGCGGCCGAAGCGATTGACGCGACGACGATGATGGCAGCGAGTGGGCTGTGCTTCACGATGTCCTCCGCCTGAGCAGAACGACATCATACCGCCGTCCTTCGTCTCGCTGACGTTGCCTGCCAGGCCGTGCGCGAGTACGCTCGTGTCATGAGTGCGATCGACAAATCAACCGAGCGCTGAAGCGTTTCTCGATCGCGCCGATGTGGAGAACGCAATGGCCGTGAAACCAGTTCCTGAGGGCTATCACACGGTTACTCCGTACCTCGTCGTCGACGACGCGCAGAAGCTGATCGAATTTGCAAGGCGGGCGTTTGATGCGAAGGTCGGCGAAGAGATGAAGCGGGAGGACGGCACGATCATGCACGCCGAGCTGCAAATTGGCGACTCGCGGATCATGCTCGGCCAGGCGAGCGAGCAGCACAAGGCGATGCCGTGCGCCCTGTATCTGTACGTGCCGGACACCGACGCGACATACAAGAAGGCACTCGCGGCCGGCGCGGTCTCAACGATGGAGCCGGCCAACCAGTTCTATGGCGACCGCAATGCGGGCGTCCGCGATCAGACCGGCATCACCTGGTGGATCGGGACGCACGTCGAGGATGTCTCGCCTGAGGAATTGAAGAAGCGCGGCGCCGCCGAAGAAGCGAAGCGCCGGCAGATGGCTGCGTCGCGCGGTTGACCGGGTGTCGGGCGGCCCTTGATGGGCCGCCTAACACAGCACGCGAATGATGTCCGAGCGCGTGATGATGAACGTCTTCTCCGTCTTGAAGTCGCGCACGAGCACCGCCGGATTCTCCGGCGTGATCATCGTGGACAGCAGCTGCACCGGAGTCGAGATGTCGGCAAACGGGAACGCCGGCTGCATGATCGCCTCGACCGGCTTTCGCTTCACGTCAGGGTCGCGCATGAACTCGTTGTAGAGATGCGTCTCGTTCAGCGATCCGATGACGCGGCCGCTGCGGGTGATCGAAATCTGGGAGAAGTCGTGGTCGCTCATCACCCGGATGGCATCCTCGACCGGCTTGGCCGCCTCGATTGCGAACAGCTCTCCTGACACGCCGAGCGCCACGAGATCGCGCGCGGTCATCCCGCTCACCTCGAGGAACCCCTTCGCGCGCATCCACTCGTCGTTGAACATCTTCGCCAGATAGCGTGAGCCGTGGTCGTGGACGATCACGACCACGACATCGTCTGTGGTGAAGTGGTCCTTGAGCTGGAGGAGCCCCGCCATCGCCGAGCCCGCGGAGTTGCCCGCAAAGATGCCTTCTTCGCGGGCAATGCGCCGCGTCATGATCGCGGCGTCCTTGTCGGTCACCTTCTCAAAATGGTCGATGACGTTGAAGTCGACGTTCTGCGGCAGGAAATCCTCGCCGATCCCCTCAGTGATGTACGGATAGATCTCGTTCTTGTCGAAGATGCCGGTCTCTTTGTACTTCTTGAAAACCGATCCGTAGGTGTCGATTCCCCACACCTTCACGCGCGGATTGCGCTCCTTGAGATACCGGCCCACGCCGCTGATCGTCCCGCCGGTGCCGACGCCGCACACCAGGTGCGTCACCGTGCCGCCTGTTTGCTCCCAGATCTCGGGCCCCGTCTGATCGTAGTGCGCTGCCATGTTCGACAGGTTGTCGTACTGGTTGGCCTTCCACGAGTTGGGGACCTCGCGCTCGAGGCGCGAGGAGACCGAGTAGTACGACCGCGGATCCTCGGGATCGACGTTGGTCGGGCAGACGATCACTTCGGCGCCGAACGCCTTGAGCGCGTCGACCTTCTCCTTCGACTGTTTGTCAGTCGTGGTGAAGATGCACTTGTAGCCCTTGACGACCGCGGCAATGGCGAGGCCCATCCCGGTGTTACCGGAGGTGCCCTCGATGATCGTCCCGCCCGGCTTCAGCTTGCCCTCGCGCTCGGCGTCCTCGATCATCCGGACGGCCATCCGGTCCTTGATCGAGTTCCCAGGGTTGAACGTCTCGAGCTTGATCAGCACCTCCGCGTCGATACTGCCGCGGGTGATGTTGTGGACGCGCACCATCGGCGTGTTGCCGATCGCGTCGAGAATCGTGTCGCAGATCCTGCCGTCGGGGGGAGTTGCCACGCGCTTGATCTGTACCACACCACCAGCACCCTTCGCACTCTTCGCAGCTTCTAACGTCGAGTCCCACTCGTCCCGATCGCGCCAGACGACCGATTGAGCCAACCCCGCGTCCCCTCGTTATCGCGCACGGCGATGTGATCCCGAACATCGACGACGCCGGTTGTACCGCGTGCAATCTGCAGCGCCTGGTCCTTCGCGGCCGATGTATCGACGGTCCCCGCGATAGAGATGACCTTCTGTTCGCTGCTCACGTCCAGGTGATAGCTCTTGACGATGGGGTCGACTGCGAAACGATCCTGCACCGCCTTCGCCACGTCGGCATCGGTCTGGGTGCATGCCGCCGTGGCAACAAACGCCAGCATCGCGCCGAGCCCGCCAAGCCTCTTCAGCATGACTCGTCCTCCTCCGTCCACGAGGAGCATCGGGCGTACCAGAATCACCTCGGCCTTTCGTAAGCTGAGGTGCGAAGGGGCGATGAGTTGAGCCCTCCCCGGCAGTTTCTGCACATTCAATGTCGAAACGCGCATGCTGGCGTTCGAACAACTCGCCATCGGCTATTTCGCAGCGCTCGGGATCGCGGCACCGTTCGCAGGTGCAGGCAAGACGCGTACGTCGATGGCGGCCCTGTCATCGACCATCGCGATCGGTACAATCCTCGTTGTCTCGCGAACCGCCGAAGAGAACGTGCGCATCTGGGTGCCGCACATCTATCTCGTTGCCGGTTACTGGATGCCGGCGCTGCTCGTTGCCAGAACGCCGGGCCGCTTTGAAGCATGGCTGAAACGCAGCGATGCCGGCTGGCGGCGGTTCCGCGTTCCAATCCCCGCCTGCGCAAGGCACGCGGTCGAAGTGGCGTATTTGTTTTGCTATCCGATGATACCCATGGCATTGCTGGCAGTACGGGCCGTCGGCAGTCCCGTTGACGCGGAACGATTCTGGTTGAGCGTGCTCGGAGCCGGTTTTGCCTGCTATGGCTCCCTGCCGTGGCTGATCACCCGACCGCCGCGCATGTTCGCCGGCGGCGTTCGATCCCCATTCGCCATTCACCGCCTGAACGAGGGAGTCCTCAGGCAGGTGAGCCACCAGCTCAATACATTTCCAAGCGGACACGTGGCTGTTTCTACAGCGGCGGCGTTCGCGGTGCTCTCGGTCTGGTGGCCAGCCGGCATCGTCATGTTGGTGGTTGCGGCCGGGATCGCATTGGGATCGGTGATAGGTCGTTTCCACTATGTGCTTGACGTGTTGCTTGGCGCAGCCCTCGGGTCGGCGTGCAGCACATTGGCGTTCTTTGTTTGAAGAACCCAACGACACACCCGCAGGCGACACTTCTTGGGATCTGGGACTTGGGATTTGGGATTTGGGATTTGGGATTTTCTAATGAGTCATGCTGTAGATGATGTAGTTCAAACCCATCTCGTAGGCACCGCTCGTCACGTCAACCGGGAAACGCTCGTCCGCGGACCACTCCCAGTATTCCGCGAGATCGGCATTGTGATTCGCCAGCGCGATCATGCGGTCGTTCGGATCGTCGTTGACGAACATCGCCCGGTAGTCGGGCTCGACGTCGACACTCGGATGCGGGACGGTCAGCGCCTTGAGATCGAACAGCGTGTGGAAGATCGGATGGCTGATGCCGATCCTGACCCACCGGCGCTCCGGCAGCGCCTTTGCCATCTGCGCCGCCATGTTGTCGAACTCAGGCTGGTGCTCGAAGTCGTCGAAGATGACGAACCCGCCCTTCAGCAGGTGCTGCCGCAGGTTCGCGGCCCCCTTGTCACTGATGCGCCAGTAGCCTGGTTCCGAGATGTAGAGGATCGGATTGTGAAAGATGGCCTCGTCTTCGAGCTCGAGAACGTTCGTCCTGTCCGCGCTGACACGCATGCGGGTGAGCGTCTCGAGCGCGTCGGAGATGTAAAAATCAGCCGCCGGGTAGTCATGATTCCACGAGCTGCCGCCGAAGCCGAACCCGCCGAGACCGCGGCCGCCATACCGGATGCGCGTGAAGACGAATCGCCCGTCATAGGCAGGATTGCCGAGTTTCCGCTCCGCGCCGTCCGGCGTGCGATAGATGGTCTGCGCCGCCGCGAGCAGCGGTAGCACGGACGCGACGGCGAGGGCGATTACGCAGGTGCGAGGGATGGGAGGGGTGCGAAGGGTGCGAGACGTGCAAAACGTGCGAAGAGTGCGACACGCGTCACGCACCTTTCGCACCATTCGCACCTTTCGCACCTTTCGCACCTCAATGCGTCATCGCGTACATGAGCACGTTCAAGCCCATCGCGTAGCCATCGGGCGAGAACTGGTAGAAGAACCGCACGTCCTCCCCTTCCCGCTCCCATGCATCGGCGACGTCGGTGTCGTGCGTCATTACGACCATCAGGTTGCCGTGCTTGTCGTTCACGCCCTGGAAGTCGGGAACAGCGCTCTCCTCGCCCCGCTCGGATGTGTCGCCGCCACTGCCGCGCCAGAACTGGATCGACGGGATCTGCGGCAGTTTCTGCACGTCAAACAGCGTACGGAAAATGGGATGCCCCGAAGGGATGTCAATGACGGGATAGTCGGCGGGCGGGAGCACGCGTCCGAGCTCGTGCAACCATTGTTCGAATGCGGCATCACCCCAGTAGTCGTCTACCCAGAGGAAGCCGCCCTTTAACAGGTACGTCCGGAGAGCCACCACTTCAGCGTCCGTGAGCTGCGCGGTACCGGCGTCCTCCATGCTGATGTAGGCGCACTGCATCATTTCCGGGTCGGTGAGGTGCACGACGATGTACTCGGCTTCGCCCGAGGGGTCCTTGCTGACGCGCATCTTGGTCAGCTCGGCGAGGCGCTTGGAGAAATTACGCTCGGCGTCCGGGTAATCGGTGGACCACCCCTGGCCGCCGGCTTCGCGGCGGTTGCTGGTGTACATCACGCGGCAGTAGTTGAAGCCGTGGCCAAACGTATTGGCATCGGCATAGTGCGGGCGTACCCGGAAGAACCCTCCGAACCCCCGGCCGAATTGAGCGTACGCGACGCCCGCTCCGCAAAGGATCAGAAGCGTTACGAGCGTGAAGCGCGCCAGACGTGCGAGGGGTGCGAGGGGTGCAATGCGTGCGACAGGTGCGACAGGTGCAATCGGAGAATCTTGCACCCTCGGCACTTCTCGCACCACTTGCACTTTTCGCACCCCCAGTTTCGCACCCCCAGGGTTCTACCCTTCGCACCGAGGCCCTGCCAGGATTACCGTGGGGTCTTTCCGAGCGACCGGTAGTACTCCTGCACCATCTTCTTGAACTGGTCCGGCACTTCGTCCGATCCCGCAAGCACCACCGCCTCGTCGCCCGCCTCCACCTGCCGGCGCAGGCCGAACTCGAGACGCTTCAGGCCCTCGGTCGCAAACGTCTGGAGACTCTGCAGCTCCTTCGCGTCCTTGTACACCCGCTCGTCCTCGAGCCGCCGCAGCGCCGCAAGGATCTGCTCGAGCTCCTTTGGATCGACGTCGAAGCCGCGCAGCATGCCGCGCAGATCCTGCGCGTCGTTCGCGTACTGGCGCGCTTCATTGCGAAGCTGACGGATGTCCTCGTCCGTCAGGCGGCCGAAATCGGTCCCGTAGGACCCGTTCCACGGCAGGTTCCCGTATCCGTACCCGTTGTTGTACCCGGACCCGTTGTTGAAGCCGTACTGGTTGCCGCCGAAAGCGCCGCCGCCACCCTGCTGGCCGCCCTGCTGCCCACCAGCCTGCTGACCACCCTGGCCCTGCTGACCACCCTGGCCCTGCTGGCCGCTCTGACCCTGCTGGCCTTCCTGGCCCTGCTGACCCTGGCCCTGCTGACCCTGGCCCTGCTGACCCTGGCCCTGCTGACCCTGGCCCTGCTGGTTACCGGCCTGCTGCCCTTGCTGCCCCTGCTGGCCTTCGCGGCCCTGCTGGCCTTCGCGGCCCTGCCGGCCTTCGCGGCCCTGCTGACCCTGCTGCCGGCCATTCTGTTGCGCGCGCTCGCGCGTGCGCTCCTGGAGCGATTCGAGACCGCGCGCCAGCCGCTGCGTTCTGCCGAGTGCCTGCTCCGCCTTCGTGGACGCGTTCTGCTGCTGTCCCTGGCCGAGAGCCGCGGCCGCTTCGTCGAGCCTCTTCTTCAGCTGATCGATGCCGCCCGCGATGTCGTTCTCGGTCGCCTTGAGCGTCTCCTGGCCGTACCCGCGATTGACGAGCGCCTCGGAGTAGCGGATCTTGTCGCGCAGCCGGTTGTCGCGGATGGCGCCCGCGGCTTCCGAGAGCTTGCGTGACGCCTGCTTCTCCTGCTGTGCCGCATCCCGTGCTGCGGCATCGAGATCGCTTTCCAGCTCGCCCAGCTTCGCCTCGAGGTCGTCCTTCTTCTCGTTGATCCGCTGCGCCTGATCACGCCGTGCCTGCCCGTTGGCGGCGAGAGAGCTGACGCCGTTGGAGATCTCCTGCTGCTGCCGTGCGAGCTCCTCGGCGCGTTCCTGCGCGTCCTTGATGTCGCGATCGGCGCGATCGGAGAGCGACCGTTCGAGCTTCTTCTGAGTCTCTTTGAGGCGATCGAGCGCCTGCTGCGCCTGCGCGGACGAGCCGCCGTTGCCGCCTGCCGCCGCGCGACGCATCGCGTCGGCCGCTTCCCGCATCTGACGCGCGGAGTCGAGCAAGTCCGGGCGGTTTTCCTCGCGCGCGAGCCGCTCGAGGCGGCGCGCCGCTTCTTCGGCCTGCTCGGCCAGCGCGCGCTGCTGTGCGCTTCCGCCGGGGGTCGACGAGGCGCTGCCCTGCTGCAGCCGGCGCTCACGCTCGGCCTCCTGCTCCTGCCGCCGCGCCAGCTCCTTCAACTTCTCGAGCAGCTCGTCGACCTGCCGATCGCCGTTTGCCTGCATCTGTCGATCGGCGGTCTCGTAGCGGCTTGCCATCTTATCGAGCTCCTGCTCGAAGATGTCGGCCAGCTCGCGCTGCTGCGACGATCCGCCGCCGCCGCCACCGCCGCCACCCTGCTGCACGCTGACCTGCGTTTCGTATTCCTCTTCGGCCTTCTGCAGCAGCGTGAGCGCCTTGTTCTCAGGCGGGAGGGCGGCGTCAGGCGCCGTGGAGCTCAACTTGGCCTCCGCCTCCTTCATCGCCAGCACCGCCTGCGGGAGCAGGTCGGCGATCTGTTTGAACGCGGGGTCCTGCTGAATGAATTCGCTGTTCATCCGCGTGAGCAGTCCTTCGACCTGCTCGCGCAGCTTCTGCTGCGACAGACCGACGACGGTGGAGTTCTGGCGGAACTTCTCGGCCGACACCGTGCGCTTGTCGCGCTGGACGTTGAACGTCGCTGCGATGATCTGGCGCTGCTGCTCGGAGAGCGCGTCGACCTGGTTCTGTCCGCCGCCACCGCCGCCGCCGCCACCGCCCGCCGACTGCGCCTGGCGGAAACGCTGGTTGAAGGGCCGCACGCGGAGGAAGTACAGGTCGCTCGTTGCCTTCTGGCCGCCGTCGATGCCGTCGTTGTCGGTCGCCCGGGCGTAATACGAGACCGAATCGCCCGCCTTGACGCCCAGCTCCTCGAGGTAGAACGTGTGACCGGCCGTCACCTCCGGCAGGCGCTTGTTGCCCGCGAACAGCTTGACCGTCTTTTCCGCACCGCCGTTCACTGAGTAGACCAGTTCCAGATCCTTGACGCCGTAGTCGTCATCCGCGGCCGCCTCGACAAAGACCTCTTCGATCGCCGACGCGGACGTGTCACGCCCGGGACGCGCGAACGATACCGTGGGCGGGCGATCCGCGAGCACGTCGATCGTGTACTGCGGTGACGCCGCCACGCGCTCGCCGTTAGGGGCATCGAGCTCGATGTGATACGAGCCGTCCTTGTCGGCCTTGAACGCCGCGGTGAGCGTGCCGTCTGCCTGCACGGTCAGCGGCACCGATTCCTTCTCATTCAGCGCGACGCGGCCGCCGCGCGACTTCATCGTCGATGTGATGTGCAGGGTCACATCAGTGCCGCGGAGCACCGCGATGTCACCGCCGTCCTCGATCTTTTCCGGCTCGAGACCCGTGTATGCCGGGAACTTGTATTCGAGGTCGAGCCGCTGGACGTACGGGACATCGACGACCTTCAACGTGAAGACCGGCGAGCGAACGCCTTCGGCCTCGACGAAGTAGTCGGTTGCCCCTTTCACGCCGAAGAGGATCCCTTCGTAGTTTCCCTTGTCGTTGTGGACGAGCGGCTGCTTCTCGAAGGGCGAGGTCGGCTCGCGCCGAACCATCAGCACGACATCTTCCGCGTTGAACCCGTCGAGTCGGGCGGTGACGGTCTGATCGGCGCCCTTCGGCACCGAGGCGTTACCGGGCGTCACGGCAATCTTGTACGGCGCCGCCGCTTCCACGCTGCGCGACACGAGCAGCACCGCGGACAGCGCGTGCCGGAAGAATGCGGGACCGAGCAGCACGAGCAGCACTGCGGCCGCGACGACCGCGGCGAAGACGGCGCCGTTGGTCCGCAGCGGGCCGTGCTCGGCGCGGCGCGCCGTGTCAGCGTGGCAGCAGCGCTCGATTGCCTGTTCGATCAGCTTCCGGACGAGTGCCGTTGATTCCCAATGCCGTCCCTCGCGGCTCGACTCCACCGCGCTCACGAGCATCGTCTGGAGCGTCGGTTCCTTCTCTTCGAGATAGAGCGCCACCTGCTCGTCCGTGACGCGCCGACGGAGCGGCTTCACGAGGAAGAAGTACACCAACGACAGCAGCGCGGCGCCAAACAGGAGGCGCGACGCGAGAATCGACAGCGCGCTGAAGCGCGCCCACTGCATCCCGTAGGCGAGCGCGAAGAAGATCGCCACGCTGACCGCGATGATGCGTACCGCACCCTTCACCGCCAGCTTGGCGCGCCACCGCGCGCGCACGTAGTGGATGATGCCCATCAGGTCCGACGGAGGAGTGGACGCGCGTCGCAGGAATTCGAACATTGATGCCTCTCGTCATGCCGGGCCCGCGGGGACCCGGCCTACATTCGGCCTTTACGCACGGCGTGGCTTCGGGACCCGCCGACCCTCTAGCTTTCAGAACCTGCCCACCTTCCGGGCTCACCGACACCCAGACCAACACGCTCAGAATACGATCGAACCTGTCTGGTTGTTTATGTTTTCGACAACCAGTTCGAGAACAGCGTGTCTGCTCCTAACAGCACGATTCCGGCGCAAAGCAGATACCACCACAGCCGCTGCGACCGCTCCTGGGCCTGCGGCGTGAGGGGGACATCGGAGTTGGTCGCCTGTGCGTTTGCCCCGGTGTTGCCGGTCGCCGCGGCAACGATTTCGGCCGGATCCAGTGGCGTCATGTCCGACTCGGCGGGATCGACGTTGCTGGCGATCACGGTCACGTCTGAATTCGCCTTCTGCCCGCGAATCTCGTAGAAGCCCTGCTCGGTCAACTCGAGGACCTGGGCCTGCGACCCCTCGTCCTCCAGGGGGAGGCGGCGACCCGAGGGCGTCAGGGCAAGTCGCCCGGTCGCCTGCGCCTTTGCACTCGCAGCGGCGGGGTCGAACACCTGCCCGATCGTCAGCCACGGCGCTGGCTCCGTATAGCTGGCTAAGTGCACCATCGTGCGGTGGATGAACGGCAAGAACACCGGCTTCAGCGGCAGGTCGCTCCACGACAAGTCGAGTGTGGAAGCCCACAACAGCACGCGTCCGCCGCCCAGTTTCCGCTCGACCAGTGCCGGCGTTCCCGCGTCGAAGCGCGCGAGCACCTGTGACGCAGGAAGCGCGGTCACGGAGCGGTACGAATAGAATCGCGCCGAGGAGAAGTCGCCGCTGCGCGGCGCGCGGAAGATTTCGAACACCGGATGTCCGTACTCGAGCGCGCCGACGCGTCCTGACTCGCCGCGCGAGCGATCGATCGGCTGCGACAACGACGCGGGAAGCACGTCGGCCTCCTGCGGCCACGTCGCCTTGGGGCCGGCGGCGACGAAGAGGCCGCCTCCGTCCTGGACGAAACGTCCGAGCCGGCGGCCGAGCGCCAGCGGCACGTCGACATCGTTGAGCAACACGACCGATGCGCGCCTCAGGTCATCATCAGAGAGATTCGCCGGCTGCCGCAGCACGGTATCGAAGTGCGGTGCGTCGCCGATTGAGAGCGCTCGCGTGAGATACAGGCCGCCCCCCGCCCTCGTGCCGGGGTCCACGACGATCACGCGGACCGGCGCCACCGGCGAGATGACGAAATGGAACACGTTGTCGGTCGCGAGCGCGTCGCTGCCGGCCCGGACGCTGACGCGCATATTGCGTGAGGGCACCGTGAACGGCGCGAACGCGACCGACGCGGATCCATTGGCGCCCACGTTGAGCGGCTCGGTCTGGATGCCGCGTCCCGCGATCTCGAGCGTGAGCGAATCGTTGGCGACCGGTGTGTCGGTGCGATTGGCCACGGCGGCAGTCACGGTGACGCGCTCCTGGTTTGAGAAGGTCGAGCGCGCGAGCGACACCGAGGTGACGGCAGCGTCAGGCTTGTCGGTCGGGCCGCCAATCAGCACTGGCGTCACGATGCTGCCGGCCGGCAGACGCGATCCTTCCTCGCCGCGCCAGCCGTTGCGCTGGAAATCGCTGACCAGGATGACTTCGCGCCGCGGCAGCGGCGACTCCGCAAGGATGCTGCCCGCCACTTTCAGGGCGGGGCCGTAACGCGTCGCGGCCGGCGTCGGCGTCGCCGTCGCGAATGATGCCACGAGCCGATCGCGCTCGGCGGTCGAGCGGAGCGCGATGTCCGCACCCGAGGAGAAGAGGACCACCGATCCGCGGTCGGACGGGCCCAGCGCGTTGATCGCGTCGCGTGCCGCGGCCTTCGCGCGATCCCAGCGATCGCCGTACGCCATGCTGTAGCTCTGGTCGATCAGAACGACCACCTCGCGCGCGCCGGGACCGATGGCCGTCGCCGCGTCCGGCCGCCACAGGAACGGCCGCGCGAACGCCCCAATGATCAACGCCAGCGCCGTCAGCCGCACCAACAGCAGCGCCAGGTCGCGAATCTTCCGACGCCGCACGGTCTGATACGGGATCCGCCGCACGAACATCAGCGACGGAAACTGCTGGACCATCTTCTTCTCGCGCTGGGTCAGATGGATCAGGACCGGCACCGCGAGGGCGGCAAGACCGAGAAAGAAGAGGGGGGCTAGGAATGCCATTTTTGTCTGCAGTGTAGGGGCGGGTCTTACGACCCGCCCCTACCGGTCATCTCACTTTCATCATTCTTGATCGGCTTGACAAGTACCGATAGAGCGCGTGATCGAGCGGCTTTGACGTATCCAGCACCGTGTAGTCGACGCGGTTGGCCGAGAAGCGCTGCTGCAGCGCATCGAGGTGCGCGCGAACGAGCGACTGGTATTCCTTCCGGAACGCGTCGGGCACGACCGGCATCTGTTCTCCCGTCTCGATATCCTCGAACGCCGACGCGTCGGTGAAGCCGAAGTCGAGCTCCGCCTTGTCGAGCACGTGAAACACGATCAAATCGTTGCCGCGGAAGCGCAGCGGCGCGATGGCGTCGATCACCGCGTCCGGCTCCTCGTAGAAGTCGGAGATCACCACGAGCACGCCGCGGCGGCCGAAATGCTCGGCGAGTTTCTGCAGCGGCTTCTTCAGGCTGCCCGGTCGTCCCGCCTTGACGTTCTCGAGCGTGTGCAGCACGACTTCCATGTGCTTCGCCGACGAGGGCACGAAGTTGACGACGTCATCGTCGAAAGTCACCAGCCCGACGCGATCGCGCTGGTGATGCACGAGGTTCGTCAGGCACGCGGTCAGGATCTTGGCGTAGTCGAGCTTGGTGATGGCGCCGCTGCCGTAGTTCATCGACTTCGACACGTCGAGCAGCACCGAGAAGTTCGAGTTCGATTCCGCCTCGTACTCCTTTACATAGTATCGGTCTGTGCGCGCCCAGAGCTTCCAGTCGATGCGGCGGACGTCATCGCCCGGCACGTACCCGCGATGCTCGGCGAAATCGACCGAGGCGCCGAAGTACGGCGCCTTGTGCATGCCGTTGATGAAGCCGTCGACGACGGCGCGCGCGACGAGCTCCAGGTTCCCGATGCGCGCGAGCACCGAGGGATCCATGAAGCGCGCGCCGGGGATCGCGCCCTGATTGTGACCAGCTGCCAGGCTCATTTGGTACCCTGGGCGGGTCTAAAGACCCGCCCTACAGAGTTCTTTTTAACCACGAAGGAGTGTCCATCGCGTCTTCGTGGTTGATTTCCTACATGCCCGAACGCGGCATCGGCACGATCTCCAGCAGCCGATCGGTGATCAGATCCGTCGTCACGCCTTCCGACTGCGCGTGGAAGTTCGTGATGATGCGGTGGCGCAGCACCGGGTGCGCCAGCGCGCGGATGTCGTCGAAGCTCACGTGGTAGCGGCCGCTCGTCAGCGCGCGCGCCTTGCCGCCCAGCACGAGGTACTGCGCCGCGCGGACGCTGGCCCCGAACGCGATCCACTTGTTCACGAAGTCGGCTGAGTTCGGCCCCTTCGGCCGCGTCGCGCGCACGATGTCGAGCGCATGGCGCATCACCGGCTCGGACACCGGCACCCTCCGGACCAGCTTCTGGAACGCGATCAGATCCTCGCCGCTCACCGGGCGCTCCAGTTTCGGATCCTGGATGGCCGTCGTCGTCCGCACGACCTCGATCTCCTCGTCGTACGGCGGGTGCTCGATGATGATGTGGTACATGAAGCGATCGAGCTGCGCCTCGGGCAGCGGATACGTGCCCTCGAGCTCGATCGGGTTCTGCGTCGCGAAGACGTAGAACGGCTCGTCGAGGTTGTAGGTGCGCCCCTGAATCGTGACGCGATGCTCCTGCATCGCCTCGAGGAGCGCCGACTGCGTCTTCGGCGGCGTGCGGTTGATCTCGTCGGCGAGCACGATGTTCGCGAAGATCGGCCCGGGCGCGAACACCATCTGCCGGCGTCCCGTGGCCGGGTCTTCCTGCACGAGGTCCGTGCCCGTGATGTCGGAGGGCATCAGGTCCGGCGTGAACTGGATGCGCGAGAACTTCAGCTGCAGCACCTGCGCCATCGTGTGGATGAGCAGCGTCTTCGCCAGGCCTGGCGCGCCGACGATGAGGCTGTTGCCGCCCACGAACAGCGTGTTCAGCACCTGGCTGATCACGTTCTCCTGGCCGACGATGACCTTGCGCAGTTCGCTGATGATCTGCTCGCGGCCGGCCTTCATCTTGTCGGCAAGCTTGATGTCATCCGGCGATTCGAGATCGACGACATCGCTCACATAGGGATTCATCGTTACGCGGTCGCTCATTTGGCACCTTCGAGGGTTCTAATCTCACGGGTCTTCAGCGCAAGATCGGTCACGAGTTTTTCGAGCTCACTCTGGTACTTGGCCGGGTCCATGTTCTCCTTCAGCAGCCGGAGCGATTCGACCCGGTGCTGGAGGTCACGCTGCTCGAGGACCAGGGCGCGCAGCTTCGGATCAGCCGGCAGCGGCATCGCGTCAGCCGCCGAGCCGATGGACATCAGCGCGGCTACCTTGCCGTCGGCGGCGGTCGTCGACGGGTCGGGACTGCCGACTTTGTCGCCGTTGTCATCGAGCACGGCGTGCTCGGTCGAGAGCAGTCCTTCCTTGTCGTACGCGCGCTGCACGGCGGCCTTCGCAAACTGAAACGCTTCCAGCATCGTCACGCGGCGGTTCTTGTCCGCGTCGGCCTCTTCACCTGACAGGGCGTCGACGAAGTAACCGCCAAAGAGCGTTGCGTAGTTTTCGGCGCCGCTGCGCGTGGCAGCGATGATCGTCCGGCCCGGCCCCGACAGCTCGTTCACGAACGGGCCGCTCGCGCTCGCCGTGTTGACGAACACGATCTGCCTCATCGGGAGGCGCTTGAACTGTGTGGCGAAGTCGGCGGCGGAGATGTCGGGACCCGGGAGGTTGAACTTCGCCGTCTTGCCGTCGTAGCTGCCATGCCCGATCAGCACCACGTACAACGCGTCGTCCGCGGTCGCCTGTTTCGCAAACCTGTCGAAGGTCTTGTTGATCTCTTCCAGCGTCGCCTTGCCGGTGACGCGGGCTTCACCTTCTCCCGGCTGGTCGACGAGGTACACGACGTGGTCCTGCGGAATGCCCAGCTGCCCCGCCGATTCGGCAAGCTCCGCGCCCCACTTGTGAAACAGCTCACCGTGCTCGGGATCGCCCGCAAGTCCGACGACAATGAGGAGAAACGCGTGGAGCATTAGAGTTCGCCAGCCATCATGAAAGACCCACTGCGCGGCGGTAGCCCCACTCCGCGCACACCAGCCCGACCAGCATGATCAGGATGATCGGCATGTTCCACAGCTCGCGCTCTTCGACCGAGGTCACGCCGCGGCCCGCGTAGCTGACGTCCTCGGGAAGACCCGCGACGGTGGCCGTCGTGTAGAAACGCCCACCGGTTTCATCCGCGATTCGCCGCAGCGGCGCTTCGTGCATCGTCGGGTCGAAATACTCAGCGTCGCCCGCGCCGGCGCGCACGTACGCAACGGTGGTGCCGATCGGCTTCCCCTCGCGGTCGGCGTCCACCGCGATTTCATACGCGCCAGGCACGGTGCTGACGAACGTCCCCCGGTACTGGCCGTCGCGCTCGCCGGTCCACTGGAGCGGCACATCGAGTGTCGTTCCCCCGGGGCGCGTGACGCGCGCCACGACGTGCGCGTCGTTCAGCTCGACCCACGTCGGATCGACGACTGAGGCTTCGATCGTCACGGCTTCGCCCGGCTCGACGCGATCGGTCGTCGTGCTCGCTTCGATCGATCCCGGCACGTCGGTGACGAGCCACCGCAGCATCTGCCGCCAGAAGTTCTCGTGCGTCTGATCCTCGAGCGTGATGCTGGCGTGCATCTGCCACTCCCAGGAGTCCTGCGGGAGGAACGCGATC
>Ga0070698_100003853_pt1 | contig 16501 bp, 14 predicted proteins | sample KBSK1502metaG_FD_65477 | JGI IMG/M metagenome (GOLD analysis project Ga0070698, IMG submission 65477) | Corn, switchgrass and miscanthus rhizosphere microbial communities from Kellogg Biological Station, Michigan, USA - KBS K1-50-2 metaG | ecosystem: Host-associated > Plants > Roots >...
GGTCGAAGAATCAAGAACTACTTGCCACCGAGCCGCGGTCGCGATCATCTTGATGCAGTGCTCGAGGCTTTGCACGCGGTCGAGCCGGAAATGATCGAACCTTCCTATGCGCGCGCTTTTGAGTTTATTTCTGCAAATAGTAAACGACGATCGCTGGTTGTTTTGTTGACCGATCTCGTTGACGAGGAGGGCTCAAAGGAGTTGCTGACCTCGCTGCATTTATTGCGGCCGCGTCATCTGCCGCTGGTAGTCACGATTGCCGATAGAGATTTGAAAGCGGTAGTGCGGGAGACGCCGTCATCTGTGCGCGATCTCTTCACCCAATCGGTGGCGGAGGAGATTATCTATCAACGTGAAGCTGCGTTGCGGCTGGTGGAATCACAGGGAGGACTCGCATTGGATGTGACGGCTGCGAGCCTCGCTCCGTCGCTGCTGGAAACGTATTTGCGCGTGAAGGAACGCGGCCTGCTCTAGCAGCGCCGTAATTACAGAACCGGGAGCGGTAGCGACCGCACTCAACTACGAAAACGCGTACGATACGAACTCAAGACTAGTGCGTAGATCTGTTCTTTAGTCGTGAGCAAGTCGAGTAAACGTCTAACCTTGAGCCTCCTGCAAGTTGAGTGCAGTCGCTACCGCTCCTGGTTCTGTATTGAGTGGTGCCTTCCGGGTTGGGGGTATCGCATCTTGGGTTTTCACACACTCTCTACTTCTCGTCCGGCCAGCAGCAAATAAGAATACAGCGCAACACCCGTGAGCCCGGCTATGCTGAATTTGATCAAAGGATTGATAGGCGCCGGTGAGATGAAGCCTTCGATGATGCCGGCAATCACCAGCAGTGCGGCCACGCCCAGCATCAAACGCACCGCTTCCATGCCCCGGGTCTTCAGCGCATCGGCGCGTGACAAATCACCCGGCATGATCAATGCGCTACCGATCAAAAGACCGGCCCCGCCGGCGATAAAGATGCAGGAGAGTTCGATCACACCGTGGCCCACCATGAAAGTCAGCAGATCGTTACCGAAGCCTGCGCGGTAAGTTAATGCCAACACCGAGCCAATATTCGCCCCGTTAAAAGCCAGAAAGAAAATGGTGCCTACGCAAAACATCGCGCCGAAAGCAAAGGTATAAATCGTGACTTGAATGTTGTTAGTCATGATAACGCTCGCCCCTACCTGGTTTGCGTCGTTAAGGTTCTCCCACCAGTGGGTCTTGGTTTCAATGTTGAGTTCGCGAAACGCGGGACTCACGCCGACAAGTTCTGAAAACTCAGGATCGTAACGGGTGGTGACAAAACTCAGCAGTCCGAACAGAAAGAAGACTGAAAAGGAAAGGGCTGTATAACGCCAGGTGCGGCGAAAAGTGCGTGGCAGTTCGCGCGCAAAGAAGTTGCGGATTCGTTTGCCTCCCTGCGCGTCGGCGCGGTAGATGCGACCATGCGCGCGTATTACAAGACTATTGAGATAATTCACGAGACGCGGATCGCGCGACTCTGCCCGCGCGATCGCCAGATCTGAAGCAGTGCGACGGTAGATGCGTCCAAGCTCACGGACTTCCTCGCGCTGGAGTCGTCTGAGCGAGGCACGATCAAGCAGGGCAAGCAGTTCTTCTAAACGCTGCCAGGCATTTTTGCGTTGGTTAATGAAACGATCGGTTGGCACAACAGAAAAGTATAGCTGATTGTCGTTGTCAGTTGTGCTTCGATCTTGGTACTTTGAATTTAGTACTTTGATCTTGGTACTTGGTACTTGGTACTTGGGGCTTTGTTCTTGGTACTTGGGGCTTGTGCTTTGAACTTTGAACTTTGAACTTTGCAATACCGTCTTACTAAGCACAAAGCACAAAGTACCAAGTACAAAGTACCAAGTACAAAGCACAAAGTACAAAGCACAAAGTACAAAAACCCAAGCCCAACCGAAGACAACAAGACCATGATCAACATCGTCGAATGTGTCCCCAATTTCAGCGAAGGCCGCAAGCCCGACACCGTTGACCGAATTGTTGGGGCGATAGAGTCCGTTGAGACCACTTGCGTGCTCGACACGCACATCGACCCTGACCATAACCGGTCTGTGATTACGTTTGTCGCGGCGCCGGAACGGATTGTCGCGGCCGCCGTGCGCGCAGTGGCGATGGCAGCGGACTCAATCGATATGCGGACGCACCGGGGAGAGCATCCGCGTCTCGGGGCCACGGACGTACTGCCATTCGTTCCCATCAGCGGTGTGACGCTCGAGGATTGCGTAATCCTTGCCCACGAGGCAGGCGAGCGCATCGCGCGCGAACTTTCGATTCCGGTCTACTTTTATGAGCGCGCAGCCGTGCTGCAGAGTCGCATTAATCTGGAGGATGTGCGCCGCGGCGCTCTCGAGTTGCTGCGCGAACAGATTACGACGAACCCTGACCGGGCGCCTGATGCTGGCCTGCCTCGTATTCACGAGACGGCGGGCGCCATCGCCGTCGGTGCACGTCCCTTCCTGATCGCATTCAACGTGAATCTTCGCTCCGACGATATTGCCAGAGCGCGCCAGATAGCCCGCGCAGTCAGGGCACGGCAAGGGGGTCTGCCTTTCGTCAAGGCCTTAGGTTTTGAATTAAAGACCCGGAGCATGGTCCAGGTTTCGATGAACCTGGTGAACTACGAGGTCACAGGAATGACTGAAGCCTACAATGCGGTCCGCCGCGCAGCGGAAAAGTTGGGTATAGAGGTTGCTGGAGCTGAGATCGTGGGTCTTGTGCCACGCAACGCGTTGGATCGGCATGCTGAGTACTTTCATAAGCTGGAAAGCTTCTCAGAGGAAAAGATTTTGGAAAACCAGCTGGCGCGTTGTTATCAGGGCCAGTAGCAGATAGCACCTGGGTTAACGGGTCATTAGCACCCCGGTAGTGAGTGTGAAAACTCCGAAATTCCACCAACTCCCGAAGGTGTGTGAGAACTCGGCGTTCAAATAACAAGCGTCGGAATAGCACTCAGTACAGAACCGCGAGCGTAGCGACCGGTTCTGTACTGAGTGCTTTGAACCTGATCAATTTGAGTTCTCACACAGTCTCTCCCGTTGCTGGGATTTCTGCGTTTTCAACACGGCGAGGTGGTACTGACAAGGTCAGGAGCCTAACCGAATAATCTCCTCGCGCAGTCTCCTGTGCCGCTGCATCAGCTTCACATATTTCGATTCGTCTTTGCTTGCCTTTGCCTCAATGACGCGCACCACATCCCTCTTTTCAACCGTGCTCCACTCTTTCAGATTAGATATCAAAGACAGCACAACTGAGAAGTCGCTGAACACATTGAGCTGAGTTTTGTTCCACAACGCTGTATTCATGCCAAGCGCGTGCGCTACGGTTTTTGTCGTAGCCCGGCGCATTGTCTGCGCATCTCCGCGAAACTTTGTCGCCATACATCTCTGTACCGCAAGGCCCGTCTTGCGAATCTGGAATCGATCCCAATCACCTGCTTGCGTCTGATTGAGTTCAAAAATCATTGGCCCAGCTGCTAATCCTCGCAGGGTGGTTGCGGGAGTGCGATACGATTTGCGGCCAGCGATCTTTCGCTCCTCTTGTTCGGTGAGTTTCAAGAGCGCTGCTTTCGCCGGCCTGAATCCCAGCTTGCGATAAAACCAGAATGCTCCTGACTCGATTCCTTCCTCGTTCTCATATCCAATCTGGTAGGGATCGAGAGAAAAGGTAGTGACTCCGAGCAGATGCCGAAAGACGTTGAGCGTACGCGCGTAGATCCATGCCGTTTCACCTTCCCGAAAGGTGTAATAGAAATTGAATCCGCTTTCCATTCTCTCGAAGAGGGAAAGCCCTTCGAAATATCCAACCGCCACTCCGTTCTTGTAGATCATTGCTGCGTGATACGCCCTTAGCGGCAAACGTCTCTCCCGGGGCAGGCCCACCAGGACAAGATCAACTCCACGACCGAGGTTCGTCTTATAGACGAGCTTCGGGTCGCCATGGGTAAACCCATAAAGCTCACGATAACGAATGGTCGAAGCTTCGCGCGCCATATCAAGCGCGGCCTCGCCCTGATTTGCTCCCAGCTTCTGTAAGGAGGAAGGCGCGTTTTCCAATTCCTCCCGGAATGAAATGTCGCGACGTTGAAGCAGCGGCGCTTGATGATAGAAGATCTTGCGCACCGGCATTCGGAGGCCTGTGCGTGTAGCTCGATATGAAGGGGACCAACGAACGTAAAGCTTTTGTGAGTTGTAGAGTTCGGTCTTTTCCTTTCCGCTAAGTGGTAATTGGACGAAATGGTCGACCAGCCAGTGCAGCTCTCGCCGGCCATCTCTGGCAGCGCGCAGCCAATCCCTGTAGGGAACGTTTGCCTCCACCAGAGAGTCTTCTTCCAACAGCGGCATGAACCTGGGCCAGTTCTCAGCCAAACGATTCTCGTCTTCAAACCAATCCCAATAAAAAACTGACCGAGTTGAGTAACGTTTCACCAACCAGCGAACAATGTCGAAGCTGAAGGTATCGGTGACTGCCATGCCAGCGATGCCGGAGACTTCCGGATCGCCGAGCGCTGACAGATCCGCACCATGGTCGGCAAGCCGCGCAACTCTTTCCGGGAAGGTTCGGAGCTGAGCTTCGGTTGCGCGAACGATTGCCGGCGATTGCGGATAAGCACGCAGAAATAGCAGGAGTTCGTGATAACGGATTAGTGATTCGCCGTTGGCAAAATGTTGTCGCCCAAGACGGCGAATTGCTGCTGCGATTTTCTCAGGGTGCCGAGCACCGAAGCGATCTCTCAATTCGGAGAGTTGGTTAAGCAGACGGTTAGGAGAGGAGTGTGGCAAAGTGATCGTAGTCTACGACCTTCTTATAAACTTCGCCGCAACCCAGCCAACGAGAATTAATATAGACAGAATGATCCAATTGTAGCGATCCCCATAAGTGACTCCGGGAAAATGATTGCTGATCATGATGAAAACAACAGGGACGGCCATGAAAGTGTTCTGCTTTGATCGCAATTTTGCCTGGGCCGCAAGACGTTCGTCCGGTTTGCGACCTTCATTAAGCGCTGCAATCATGCGGCGTTGCGCGGGAAGAATATGTATCCAGACGTTGGCCGCCATGATAGTGCCAAACATCGCCCCAACGTGAATGTAAGCTGCGCGTGCGCTCAATACGCGCGTCAGGCCATAGGCAAATGCCACCACCAGGCCGTAAGCAATAACCGCAAATAATTTTTCGTTACGGCCCAGGGGCGACATCATCATCAAGTCGTAGATGACTTCCGCCGCGACTATCACGCCAACCCCAATGCCAACGGCCGCCCCGACACTGATATTGCAAACGTCCGGGTCTATCAGCGCGCCCCCGCCCAAGTAGAAGAGCAGGATTAGCAGAGCCATTCCACTCAACCAAGTCGTTGCTGCCTCCCAGCGAAACCAGTGCAGCGTGCGCGAGACCAGATCCGGCACTTTGCGTTTTTCGACGACATAGAACCCGCCGCTATGGACCATCCACAGTTGGGCCGCGGTGCCCGTGTTAGCAACGGCTTTCTCTTCTTCGCTCAGCCGCGCATCAAGCCACGTAAAATAATAAGTAGTACCTACCCACATAATACCCGCGAAGACGTGGACCCAACGGAAGACGAGGTTGAGCCATTCGCTTAGAGTGGGGTTAAGACTCATTAGTTTTCAGGTGCTTTGTACTTGGTACTTTTTACTTAGTACTTAGTACTTTGAACTTTGAACTTTGCAATACCCGTCTTACTAAGAACGAAGTACAAAGTACAAAGTTCAAAGTACAAAGTTCAAAGCACAAAGCTCAAAGCACAAAGCTCTAAGTACTTAACTACCGCGATAGGTCGAATAGCCGTAAGGGCTAATCAAAAGCGGTACGTGATAGTGCTGCGTTGTATCGTCAATCTTGAAGACTACGACTACCTGCGGATAAAAGGATTCGACTTGCAACCCAGAAAAATAGTTTTCGGTATCAAAACACAAGCGATAAATCCCGCCCGACAGTTGTTGCTCCACAAGAAAGAAAGGCTTCACACGCCCGTCATCATCGGTCCATGCGTGGCTTAACTCCGTCCAGCTTTCATCGCTGTTTTGCGCTTCAAGAGAGACGGCCACGCCACTGGCAGGTGCACCACGCGATATGTCGAGGATGTGTGTTGAGATGGTGCTCATGGGTGAATGTCAGTGGTCAGTGGTCAGTAACTCTTCCATCTTTAGCTGTTTCACTGGACAGTGTACCAAACAACTGACCACGGACCACGGACTACGGACCACTTACCACGGACCACGGACTACGGACAATTAAGAATCTCTAACGATCCTGTATTGCTAAGAGTTTCTTCAATCTCAGTTCAGTAATCTTAGCCTGTTCGTTGGCCGCAATGTGCAATTCTCTTGTTGCATCATTTTCCAATCGATCCTGCAGCATTGCCAGCATCTCTTCAGAAGATTTCCCGGTAGCGCAAACTATGAAGATGTAGCCAAACTTCGCCTCGTACTGGCCATTTAGCTCCACCAGAGAATCCAAGGTCTCCTGTTTGGCGTGGCGAACGCCGGCCTGCTCCTGTTCTGACCACCTATCAGGCGTCTGGTCACCGCTTTTTTGGCTTTCATCCGAAACCTCCTTCTTGTTCGCTCCAATCTTCGGATGACTACGAAAAGCTTCAAGCCAGTCGTGCGGCTCGAGCGACCACCATATCTGTGTTGCCTTTGTCAGCAGCGCTGCCGCGCTTGTGAACGGGCGTTGGGCCACCAATTGACTGGCCCAATGTTTTGAGCCACAGCATTTCAGTAACTCTTCGGTGGCTTCATTTGGCGACAGCAAGTTTAGCCACTTGAGATCACGAGGCAAGTTTCCCATAAACCCGCAAACGACTCACACCTCCATCGGGAAAAATGTTAAAACGCAGATGTGAAGCTGTGTCCGAGTCAAGCAGCTCCTGCTCAAAGCGATGGCGCGTGTGCGCTTGAAGCTTTGTCCGGGGCAGGATGCTATTCCAGGGTAGCGATAAATCGGTCAACTTCTCCACACTAGAGTCGCCGGCGTTGCAGGCCTCCAGCGAACAGCTCTCTGGAAAATTTCCCTTGAAGTAGGATGTGTCGACTTCAACGCGATGGACTTGGCCTGGCGCTCCAAGCCTGATTATCACCCAATCATGGCCTGGACCACGACGCCTTTTTGTTTCCCAGCCGTCGCTCATGTTGATAGCACGGTCAGGCATAATCAGGTTGTGCCGGTGCCCAAAAAACATATCGCTGCACGCGAGCACAAGCCCACCATTGTCCACCGCTGCCAAATCGATATCGCTTCCGCGGCGTTTGAGCCTGGTCCAATTCGGCTGAACTTCACCGTAGACCCGGAGCCTTGCCACGCCGCCATCGGGATAAATCATGAAACGCAGGTGCGTAAACCGCTCATCGTTTTGAATGGGAAAAGGATTTTGTGTATCTCCCGCAAGTGGTAGCTGCGGCATGATCGGAATCCATTGAAGAGAATCATTCGTCAATTCATCGGGCGTGGGCTGACCTTCGAGTGCACAAGCTTCGAGGGAGCAATGCTCGGGATAATTCCCGCGGAAGTAGCTGGTGTCGACGACGATCCCGCGAATTATGCCGGGCAGTCCTAGTCGGATGATGCACCAGTCGTAGCCGGGAGTGCGACGGCGCCGCGTTTCCCATCCATCCATCCATTTACCGCGTTCGGTATACTCGCCTTCCAGAAAAACCGGCGTGGTTGTTTTCAGAAGGTTTTCTTTCGGCGCGAAGAACTCATCATTCGCGACGAGCACCGCACCCCCAAGTCTTTCCGATGCTAAATCTACTAGTTCTGTAAAATCCATTGAGTGTTCTGCCACAAAAAGGCACAAAAAGCACAAACAGCAAGGTGGTTAAGACTGTCAAAGACGAATCACTATAGCCCGCTGAAGATAGTCAGCCCGGTCCAAGTTCCCCTGTGCGTCCCGTGCCTTTTCGTGGCTCGGTAAAGACTCTTAGAGACGAATCACTATAGCCCGTTGAAGTTAGTCAGCCCGGTCCAAGTTCCCCTGTGCCTCCTGTGCCTATTTTCGTAAATCTTCTCGAGATGCCCGCTGCGCAAATATTTGTGAATCTCGAAACTGGTTTCGCGTATTACATCACAAAGCGCGAAGATGCTACCGGTGTGAGGATCGGTATTCATTAGTTTTTCCTTCTATCCTAAAGCGTGAAGTCAGTAAGTCTGACCGCAAAAAAGCGCAAGACACACAAAGCAGATTACAACACTGGACGAATCACCAGCCCGCAAGTCTTGCCATTACTGGCTGGACTCTTGATTTTGCGTCTTTTGCGCCTTTTGGTGGCTGAAGTCTAACCCTCAGGATAGAAAACGAACAAGGTACATCGTACCACCAAACTTTTCTTTCACAGGTGCGTCTTCGAGGCGTGCCCATTCAACGTCGCTCATATTCTTTCTCCGCTTTCAGATTAACGGACCAACAGCCGCGGACGTTCGCAGCACAAACAGTCCCTGAGGAACCCTTCCAAATTCTCCCTCGTCATATATCTTCTCGCCACGCAGAAAAGTTTTCTGCACTACGCCCCGCAAAGTTTCGCCCTGGTAGGGCGTCAATTTGTGGCGATGCCGAAGCATGTCCGGCTCAACCTTAAATTCTTCTTTCGGATTCCAAATTACAATATCAGCATCGCAGCCCGGAGCTATAGCACCTTTGCGTGTATTAAGTCCTACCAGCCGGGCTGGTGCCCAGCAGAGCCATCTGCTGATATCAACGAGTGAAAAGCCGCGCTCGTACGCTTCGGTCCAGACCACTGGCAGACGTAGTTGGAGCGAAGATATGCCACCCCAGGCTGCGAGAAAGTCGCCGCTTTCGGACAGCTTCATATCTGAAGGACATGGTGAATGGTCGGAAACCACGACGTCGAGTATGCCATGGACCAGGGCTTCCCATAACGCTTCACGATTTTCCCGTTCGCGAATCGGCGGACAGCATTTGAACTCCGTCGCGCCTTCAGGAATTTTTTCTGCCGCGAAGTATAAGTAGTGAGGACAAGTCTCGGCTGTAATCCTGACACCCGAAGCTATCGCCGCACGCAACATTGGCACTGCTTCCGCCGATGAAAGATGGACGATATGCACGCGCGTATCAAACTCACGGCTCAAACGAATCATCATCTCTATCGCCTGGTTCTCAGCCTCACGAGGGCGCGAAGCAAGAAAAGTTTCGTATGCAGTAGAGCCGGCATTTGTGACTGTTAGATCTGGTGATTGCTGACTGCAAGGAAGGGCTGCCATCTCAATCGGTCCAGGCAGTTCGGCGTGCACAATCAGCAAGGCGCCGAGGCGCGCGAGCTCGGGCATTGCCTCGCGCAGGTGTTTCTCTGTCACATGCGGAAACTCATCTACGCCGGAGGGAACCAGGAAGCATTTGAAACCAACTACGCCTGCGTCAAGCAATCCGGCAAATTCGCTGGTGTTGCCCGGCACAACGCCACCCCAGAATCCGAGATCGACGTGGCAGTTACCGCGAGCGGCTTGCAGTTTCGATTTGAATCCCGCCAGCGTGGTTGTTGGGGGAATGCTGTTGAGCGGCATGTCAACGAGTGTAGTTACGCCACCGGCCGCGGCCGCGAGAGTTGCCGTTCTAAATCCTTCCCAATTTGTGCGTCCGGGCTCATTGATATGAACGTGAGTATCAACCAGACCGGGCATCACTATCGACTCTTCGTCCGCCTCGATCACCTCACAGTTTGGCCCAACTTCGTCGTAAGCACCGACAGCCGTGATACGGCCATCCTCAATATGTATTGAAGCGGGAGCGACTGCCTCCGGCAACACAACCCTCCGGCCACGAATGATCAGATCGGAAACAGCCATAGCAGCTCAGGTAAAGCTCGGCGGTGGTGGTGGCAAGTTGGAGATGGGCTCGCCGAGTCCAAACACTTGCTCGTAGGCGATGGCGACCGCGGCAAAGGTGATAGGAAATACCAGGAGTATACCGACGTAACACAAGATAGCGCCGCCGAATCCCAACAAAGCGTTAAGCAGAGACAGACCGAGCAACCTCCAGAAGTTTGCCAGCGCCGCACTAAAGCTCAGCTTCACTGCGTCAATGCCGGACAAACCGCGATCGACGATTAGTGGGTAGACAAACGTAAAGCCGATGGAAATCAGGATGACGGCTATAATGACTACGAGCCAAAAAATGATGAAGACACCGAGGAAGCCGAATAGAAATCCCGGGTTGGGCTCGCCGCTTTGTTGCTGCTGCAGCATCGTCAATATGAATCCAACGTAGAAAGCGATGTAAGCCGGAATGACGATAATGATTATCGGCACCACGTGAATCAACGTCGCGATGAGGCTTTGGCCAAAGTAGTCGAAGCCCTTGAAGAGATTGCCAAACTCAATCGGTTTTCCCCGACGCTTTTGAAGGAACGAATAATAGATTCCACACATCATTGGTCCAAGCAAAATCCCGAGTGGCACGGCGTTGCCAATCAACATCCCCACGAGGCACATTCCCACAAATAGCCAGTACTGGTCTTTCACCAGGTTCCAACCCTCTGACAGACATGTCATTGGATCAAGTGCTGCTCGGTTGAAGGAGATTGGGGGATAGTTTGTCATCAGTTGGCTCCTGTTAACTAAGTGTGGTTATCACGCGGCAGCGATGTTTTCCAGAAAATCAGCAAGCAGGTTCTGGGATATTCGCAGACGATAGTTCTTAGTGGAACGAATGTCATCAATCGGCGCGATCTCACGAGCTAATGCTTCCTTGCCTAAGGCAATCAAAGCCTGATCTATTTCCTGTCCGCCCAGCCTGTCTTCAGTTCTAATGCAGCGGAGTGGAACAGGTGCAATGCTTCCAAGGGCAATTCTCAGTTCATCGATTCTTTTGCCGTCGGTCCGAGCGACAGCGGCAAAGCAAACCTTGGAAATCGCCTGGGCCTTGCGCGTACCGACTTTGCGGTAGTAGTGCTTCAGAGGTTGGGCTGTGCGTGGCAAACGTATGCGTGTCAGCAATTCGTCCTCGCGCATATTCATCTGTTTGTAACCCATATGAAAACCCTGATAGGAAAGCCATCGCGAACCTTGAGAAGAGCTGAGTTCAATCTCCGCATCGTAGGCGAGCAGAGCAGGAGGTGAATCGGCTGCTGGAGATGCATTCACGATGTTGCCTCCCAAGGTACCACGATTTTGAATTGCCAAACCGCCGGTCTCGCTCGCTGCCTGACAAAGCATGGGAAACTCGTCGCGCAAAATCTCGTTCGCTTGCACATCAGTGTAGGTCGTCAGCGCACCGACAGTTATGTGCTGTGGTTCTATTTCAATGAGTCGCAGTTCGTCGAGGTGCCAGATGTTGACGTAGTTTCGATGTAGTAGTTTTCCGGCCTCGAGGAGAACCATCAGATCCGTGCCGCCCGCAAAGGGTTTCCAGACGCCGGGTTCCTTGGCGAGAAGACTGAGCGTCTCGGCAAGCGAAGAAGTCGTCGTTAGTTGGTAATCCGGAATGTAGCCTCTCATTTTGTCTTGCACGCTCGAACCACGGATTCAAAGATCTTCATATACCCAGTGCAGCGGCACAAATTGCCGGCGAGGCCGTTGCGAATATCAGTTTCTGTTGGATTCGGATTTCGTTCAAGCAGATCCACGGCGGCCAGGACCATGCCCGGGGTACAGATTCCGCACTGTGCACCACCGCAGTCGATAAATGCTTGCTGAACGGCGTGAAGTTGATCGCCGCTGGCCACACCTTCGATGGTCGTGATCTGTGCTCCATTGATCTGTCCGATGGGCACAAGACAACTGTTTACAATTTGTCTGTCTAGCAATACGGAGCACGCGCCACACTCACCTTCGCCGCAACCTTCTTTGGTTCCGGTCAGCTGCAACTGCTCACGTAATACATCCAGTAGACGGGCCATCGGGTGGGCGTCGAACGTTTTCGCCTCGTCGTTGACGATGCAGTTTACTTGAATTGTGTTCTTAGTCCGCTCCATTATTACTTGCCGTGAAATAGCCCGGTCGTTGTCGAGATTGTGTGAAAAGTCGAACCGATGCCACGGCCTTGCGCGGTGGAGGTTCACGTTAGCTGCTACAAAGATCGTTGGAACAGATCCTGGATGCCACGGCCTTGTGCCGTGGAGGTTCACGTTAGCTTCTGTGCAACTTTACTTGCTGATCGAGAGCGGCAAACGTGAAACTCCACGGGGCAAGCCCGTGGCATCTCGGAAGATTCTGCGGCTTTTCTAATAGCAACCAGCGTGAATCTCCACGGCGCAAGGCCGTGGCATCAGACCTGACTCTTGACATTGCTCTACCGCTCTTGGTTCTGAAGCTCCATCTCCGCCATCATCGCCTCCGGCATCAGCGGCACATGATTGAAACTTACGCCCGTCGCATTTTCGATCGCATTCAAAATTGCCGGCGCGGCGCCATCCATCGGCAATTCTCCAATGCCTTTTGCTCCACCTGGCCCGTACGCGTATGGGTTCTCCTCGAAATAAACTCGAATTGGTGGAATATCAGCGGGCGTGGGAATGATGTAGTTGGTCATCTGATTATTCGCCATGCGGCCATTTTGCCAGACCACATTCTCGAACAAGGTAAACCCGATTGCTTGCGCCACACCGCCTTCGATTTGTCCCCTCGCCAGCACGGGATTGATTACGCGACCCACTTCCTGCACCGCAACAAAATCATCCACGTGCGCTTCGTAAGTAAGTTCATCAAAAGAGACTTCGGCAACATAGACCGCCCAGGCGTAAGCTCCATATGCATCGCCTTGATATTTCTCGTCATCCCAGTACACGTCAGGAGGTGGTTGATACTTACTGGAGGCTTTCAGTGGACCAGATCGCGCAATGTACGCGCCGCAAGCTTTTTGAAAATCAGACTGACTATAGCCTTCTTTCAAGAGACCGCTTCCAATTAACGTGTGCTTCAAGCCCAAAACAGCCGATTCAACCAGCTTCCCCACGACCATCGACGTGCGCGACGCGACTGTTGGCCCACTATTTGGCACCTTGCCTGTATCAGGTTGAATGACTTCAATCGCATCGTAATCGAGACCTAGTGCTTCGGAGGCGATTTGCGAAAAGATTGTGTTTGTACCCTGTCCAATTTCGGTGCTCGCGGCAAGTATCAGCACCCGCCCTTCAGCAGTTGCTTCCGCGTTGACTATTGATTGCAGATAAACCTCACCCGATCCCGTGAAGCCGGCGCCGTGCATGAACGACGCAAAGCCAACCCCTTTCTTGATCAGCGAGGTTCTGTTGTCGCGCTCAAAGCGTTCGCGTTTGGCATAATAGTCAGTTAACTCCAAAGCGCGATCGAGCAGGTGGTCCATATCAACCCGTTCGCGTATCACCTGGCTTGTCGCTGTCGTCTCGCCTTCATGAATAAAGTTACGTCGCCGGAATTCTTCGGCAGTTAGGCCGACTGCTCGCGCCACTTTATCCATATGTCGCTCGAGTGCGAAGATACTCTGTGGCGCGCCAAATCCTCTAAAAGCTCCGTGCGGCGGCATGTTTGTGGCAACCGCGCGACTGCGAATGCGGACGTTCGGACAATAATAAGGACCAGCGGCGTGAATCGTGCCGCGCGAAAGAACAACTGGAGAGAGCGTGCAGTAGGCGCCGCCATCAATCGTGAATTCGATCTCCATCGCGAGGAGCTTGCCGTCTTTGGTGACTGCGGTTTTGTGTCTCGTAAGCGACGGGTGTCGCTTGGTGGTTGCTACCATGTCCTCGGCGCGGTCGTAAATCATCTTCACAGGTTTGCCTGACTTCCATGCCAGCAAGGCCGCGTGACCGGCAATTAGAGATGGATATTCCTCCTTGCCGCCAAAGCCTCCGCCCGTTTCGGTTTGAATTACGCGAATCTTGTCTTCCGGCAAACCAAATAACGCCAGCAACGCCTTGTGCACGTAGTATGGACATTGCATTGAACCCCACACTGTGACGCCTTGCGCAGCGTTCGCAATGGCAATGGCTCCGTTGTTTTCAATATAGAGTTGTTCCTGTGCGCCCGTTTGATATTCTCCTTCAACGACCTTGTCAGCAGTAGCCCAAACTTCGTCAACGTTTCCCTTATCGACCAGAAACTTCTTGAAGATGTTGTCTTCGCCCCAGATAATCTCCTTCTTAGCTAAGGAATCGTGCAGCGAAAAGACCGCGGGCAGTTCTTCAATTTCTACGAGCACATTGCGCCGTGCTTCTTCGAGCAAGTATTTATCTTTGTGAGCGAGGAGAAGGATAGGCTCTTCGGGATGATTGACTAGCTCACCGGCGAGATAAGGCTGGTCGTTGAGAATCAGCGCGACATGGTTCGCGCCGGGAATATCCTTAGCAGTGACTATAACGAATTGATCCCAGGGAATGCTGCCCTCAAAGGCAACACTTTTGATTCGCCCGCGCGCCGCAGGACTCCGCACGGTTACTCCATGAAGCATGTCGGGAAAAGACAGGTCGTCGATATACAGGGCCTGACCTGTAACTTTTTTCCGGCCTTCTTTACGAGGGAAAGATTTGCCGATTGCGTGTTCGTTTATCTTTGCGCCCATGTTGACAGAATTAACACGATGATCAGGATTTGAGAAAAACTGGATCAGCAGCCAAAGCCGCCATTCTAGTTAAGCGACATTCCTCTCTTTGTTTTTCCTATTCTGCTAATCCGGTAATTCTATCTAGTCACGGTTTTGCGATTATGAGCTGGTTCGCTTCCAACTCTCTTCGGTAGAAAACACGTGGACGTTGGACACTACGCTTCTCAGGGTCGGCAATTTTCTGCTCCCCTTCTGTGAACGCAATCTCCAGCCCGACTCCGCGGCCCTGTTTCATCTTCTCTTCCTGCATCTGCGGCACCCGCTCGGTGGCAAAGTCGAGCCACTCGCGCGCGCTCACCAGTCCGTCCTTCGGCTCGTTGTCGGCGATTGCAGTCTTAAGTCCTTCCTCGACCAAGGCGTACGTCAGCAGCCCGTGGCCGAGTTGTGCAGCTTCGAGTGCGGCTTGATAACTTTGCGCGGCCGTGAGTATGTACATGCCTTTCTCGTAGGCAAGTTGGGCAAGGCCCTTGGAGTTCATTGGCCCGCGGCGTTTTTCCTCCGCCTCTAACGCTTGTCCCGAATTGCAGGCATCAATGATCAACACGAAGTGACCTGCGTCCATGCCCTCAACGGCCTGCTCCAACTCCAAATCCGAAATGCTGTGATCGAGTATCGTTTTCAACCCCTGCTCATTGAGTTTGGTTCTTTCCCCCGTGTAACCAAGGTCATTCGGAATAAGATAGAAGCGTTGCGCCTGCGCTGTACCATGACCAGCAAAATAGATGACGACAGTGTCCTCCGGCTCCGCGCGCTTGAGTTGATCGAGAGGACCCACTTTCAACGTGGGTGGCTCAGCCACTCCGGCTAGGCGCTTCAAAGCCGAGAGAATATTCGCCTTTGTTGCATTTTCATTGATCAAGGGAATGACTTCGACACGATCGAAATGCCCCACTTGCGATACTCGCGCGCGCACTTCTTCTCCGAAGCTTTGCGCGTCGGCTACCGCATACTTCAAATTGTATTGCGCGTTTGCATATTCATTGACGCCGACGGCGATGATGTAGACAGTGCCGGCGCGCTTCAAACTATCAGCGCCGACTAGTGACAACAGAGCATCTTTGCTTTTCACGTTATCTTTGTTGAAGGCGTAGGAAGTCAGCTGGTTTGCTCCAGCAGTGACTGTGATCTCTTGCTCAAGGGTGACGATGGGTTGTCCATTCAGCACATCGCCATGCCAGACCTTGACCAGCGAACCGTTGCGAAACAGGCGCACGTCACGCGCTCCGCTTCCCTGCGGATTGTTTCTGTCGGCAGGCGCATCAACGATTTCAATCTTTACCTTAGCGGTTCGCGAAGCCATGCCGGTTGCGGGTGCTTGTTCACCGCTGACTGATAACTTTACTACCGGCTGGCGACGATCTTTCTTCGAAATGTCCTGGGCCACCTTCGGACGTTTGCCGGCAAAGATGTCGGCTAGCAGCCCGGGATAATAAAACTCATTGAAGAACCATTCGATTGGAGCGACGTTGAATGTGTCCTGGTTATAACGCCACAGAATCTGGTTCCAGGAAGCCGGCGTGCCGTCAAACAAACCTTGCGGGGTCACAACCATCCATTCGCCACCATCGTCGAGAGAGATAAGTGTCAGCAAGTGCTCGCCAGTATTGGCGTCCCACAAAAAAGTGGATCCGTCCTGGCTGGTCGAGGCAAGCAGGCTCGAGTCAGGACTGAAGTCGATGGAGTCGACGTTAGCACTATGCCCGGAGAGTGTCCGCAGTTCGTGCCGCGCCGCTACGTCCCAAATCTTGATAGTGTTATCAGTGCCGCCCGAAGCCAGCAGCCGACCGTCTCGACTGAACGCCACTTGTGTAACACCTTTGCCGTGGCCCTTAAGAGCTCCAATCTCGCTTCCGCTTGCAACGTCCCAAAGCACAACCTGACCGGTTGTTTCGACTTTCATATCCTTCATGAGGTCATCAGGTGTCTGTT
>Ga0070698_100003854_pt1 | contig 16501 bp, 13 predicted proteins | sample KBSK1502metaG_FD_65477 | JGI IMG/M metagenome (GOLD analysis project Ga0070698, IMG submission 65477) | Corn, switchgrass and miscanthus rhizosphere microbial communities from Kellogg Biological Station, Michigan, USA - KBS K1-50-2 metaG | ecosystem: Host-associated > Plants > Roots >...
GCGTGTCCGCTGCGAGCGTGCCGAAGACGCCGCCCAGGTCGGACTGCAGCCGCGAGCCGCAGAACGCCTCCGACACGAAGCTGGGAGCGTGCCGCGCAAGGAGGCTTGCCTGCACCGCGAGCGCGAGATCCTGCGTGAGGCGGCGCCCGCAAGGCTCGAGGCCGGCGGCGTCCGTCAGGCGCTCCTTCAGCACGCTGCAAAACCGGTCATACGCCGGATGCACGCCGCGGGCCGCATCGAGCTCCGAAGCGAGCGCATCGATTACCTCGGGCGCCTTTCTCAGTGCGCGCAAGACGTCGAGGCACATAATGTTGCCGGAGCCTTCCCAGATCGAGTTCACCGGCATCTCGCGGTAGATGCGGGCGAGCGCGTTTTCCTCGACGTAGCCACTGCCGCCGATCGCTTCCATCGCTTCCTCGGCGAAATGCGCGCCGCGCTTGCAGATCCAGAACTTGCTGGCCGGGGTGAGCACGCGCGCGAGCATGCGCTCGCGTTCGTCGACCTGCGCATCGTAGGCGCGCGACAGGCGGATCGCCAGCGCGGTCGCGGCCTCCGATTCGAGCGCGAGGTCGGCGAGCACGTTCTTCATCAGTGGCTGCTCGCGCAGCAGCTTGCCGAACACTTCGCGCTGGGCGGCATGCCACAGCGCCAGCGCGAGCGCCTGGCGCATCAGGCCGGCGCTGCCGATCGCGCAATCCAGGCGCGTGTAGACGCCCATCTCGAGGATCATCGGCACGCCTCGCCCCTCGTCTCCAAGCAGCGTTGCGTGGGCCTCTTCGAACTCGACTTCGGCGCTCGCGTTCGAGCGGTTGCCGAGCTTGTCCTTCAGGCGCTGGATGCGGATCGCGTTCAGCGCGCCGTCGGGCCGATAGCGCGGCATGAAGAAGCACGACAGCCCGCGCGCGGATTGCGCGAGCACGAGCCAGGCGTCGCACATCGGCGCCGAGAGAAACCATTTGTGGCCGGTGAGGCTCCACGCATCGCCGCTGCGCACGGCGCGCGTCGTGTTCGCGCGTACGTCGGAGCCGCCCTGCTTCTCGGTCATCCCCATTCCGACGAGCGCCGAGCGCTTGTCGCGCGCCGGAATGTTGCGCGGGTCGTACTCGCGCGAATAGAGCTTGTCGAGCCAGGCGGCGGCGAGCGCCGGATCGCGGCGAATCGCCGGCACCGAGCCGTAGGTCATCGTCGCCGGGCACTGCGTGCCGTTTTCCACCTCGGCGTAGAGCAGGTAGCCGGCGGCGCGCTCCACGTGCGCGCCCGGCGTCCCTTCCGCCCATGCGCCGGTGTGCAGGCCGTGGCGCATCAGAAGCGCCATCAGGTCATGGTAGGCCGGGTGATATTCGATCTCGTCGCGCCTGCGCCCATGGCGATCATGCGTATGCAGCCGCGGCACGTGCTGATTCGCGGCCGCGCCTTTCCAGAAGGATTCCCGCGTGCCGAGCTCGGCGCCGAGCGCGGCGAGGCGCGCGCGCGCGGGCTCGAGCCTTTCGCGCGGCAGGTTGAACGCGAGCGCAGCGTCGAGCGCGCCGTTGCCGAGAAACAGGTTGTAGTTCTCGAGCGGCGCCGGCTGATTGAATACGTCGTGCGTCGAAAACCGCGCCGGCGGAGCGCCGACCGGATCGTTCGAGGACGGAAGTTGCGCGCTCATCTCGATCGGAAAAGTGCGCGTCGAGTCTAGTTCCCTCCCCGGCTAAAAGCAATTGCCCCGAAGCCATTGCTTGCTAGAATGCGCCGCGCTTCATCGAACCCTTCGAGGGAGAGGGTTTGCTCAGTCAGATTCTTCAGCTGCTGGTCGCCGGCGTCTCGCAGGGATGCGTGTACGCGCTCGTCGCGCTCGGCTTCGTGCTGATCTACAAAGCGACCGAGACGGTCAACTTCGCGCAGGGCGACGTGATGATGCTGGGCGCGTTCTTCGCGCTCACCGGAAGCGTCATCCTCGGCTGGCCGTACTGGGCGACGATCCTCTTCGCGGTCGGAGTGATGGCGGTGGTCGGCATGCTCACCGAGCGGCTGGTGCTGCGGCCGGTGCTCGGGCATCCCGCATTCACCGTCGTCATGATCACGATCGGCATCGGCTACGTGATGCGCGGCGTGGTCACGATGGTGCCGGGCTGGGGCACCGAGACCCATCAGATCCCGACGCCGTACGTCGACGACGTGTGGAAGCTCGGCGGCGTGATCATCCCGGTGCAGCAGCTGATGGTGATCGCGATGACCGCGGCGCTGTGCGCGGTCCTCTACTTGTTCTTTCGCTTCACGCGGATCGGCGTCGCGATGCAGGCGACTTCGCAGAACCAGCTCGCGGCGTACTACATGGGCATCCCGGTGCGTCGCGTAAACATGCTGATCTGGGGCATCTCCGCGGGCGTCGCGGCGTTTGCCGGGATCCTGCTTGCGCCCGCCACGTTCGTGCACTCGAACATGGGGTTCATCGGGTTGAAGGCATTCCCCGCCGCGGTCGTCGGCGGTTTCGGCAGCGTTCCGGGCTCGATCGTCGGCGGGCTCATCATCGGCGTCGTCGAGGCGCTCGCGGGCTTCTATTTGCCCGAAGGGTTCAAGGACGTGGCCGCGTATGCCGTCGTGCTGGTCGTGCTGCTCGTCTGGCCGTCGGGGATCTTCGGCGAAACGATGGCGAAGAAAGTGTAGCCCGTGCGCTTTCTGTTCAAGACCGGCTACGAGCAGGACGTGCGCTTGTTCAAGCACGGCGGACAGGTGTTCTGGTACGGCGTCCTCGCGGTGGTGCTCCTCGCAGCGCCCTGGTGGGCGGGCGACTACGTGATGACGCAGCTGCACTTCATCTGCATCTATTCGATCGTCGGTTTCGGCCTGATGATGCTGGTCGGCTTCACCGGCCAGATCTCGCTCGGGCACGCGGCCTTTCTCGCGGTCGGCGCGTACACCGAAGCGCTGATGCAGGCGGCGGGCATTCCGTTCGTCATCTCGATCTCCTGCGCGGCGCTCTTTTCGGCAGTGGCCGGCCTCATCGTCGGGCTGCCGGCGCTGCGGCTGAAAGGCATCTACCTTGCGATCGCGACGCTCGCGTTCAACGTGATCGTCGAGGAGATCCTCGCGCGCTGGCACAGCCTGACCGGGGGTAATGAAGGCATGACGGTCAAGCCCGTGCGCATGCTCGGCTACGAGCTGACGAACGACTGGCAGTTCTATTACCTGTGCCTTGCGTTGACGGTGCTGTGCGGCCTTGCGTGCGTGAACCTGCTGCGCTCGCCGACAGGCCGCGCGTTCGTCGCGATCCGCGACTCGGAGATCTCGGCTTCCTGCTTGGGCGTCAATCTCGCCAAGTACAAGACCATGTCGTTCGCGATCTCGGCCGCGCTCACCGGGATCGCGGGCGCGCTCTATGCGCACAAGATCGCGTTCATCTCGCCAGAGCAGTTCACTTTGTTCCAGTCGATTGAGCTGATCACCATCGTGATCCTCGGCGGAGTCGGGTTCCTGCACGGCGCGGTGCTCGGCGCGGCATTCGTGATCGTGCTGCCGCAGCTCATTTCGATCGCCAAGGGCTGGCTGCCCGAAGGCGTTGCACCCACCGGTCTGCAGGCGGTGGTGTTCGGCGTGATCCTGATCCTGTTCATCATCTTCGAGCCGCTCGGGCTGTACGGTCGCTGGCTCAAGGTCCGCACCTGGTTCGAGCTCTTTCCGTTCTATCGCAGGGGAATGTTCCGGCGGCAGAAGTCGTACATGAAGTCCGAGCGGCTGCGATGAGCTTCTTCAAAGTAGAGAACCTTGGGATCCGCTTCGGCGGCGTCGTAGCGGTCGACAACGTGTCGTTCGAGGTGAAGCGCGGCGAGGTATTCACGATCATCGGGCCGAACGGCGCTGGCAAGACGACGATCTTCAACCTGATCGGGTTGCTCTATCCGGCCTCGAGCGGCCGAATCGTCTATCAGGACCGCGAGCTGACCGGCCTTGCGCCGCATCGCGTCGCGGAACTCGGCATCGCGCGCACGTTCCAGAACATCGAGCTGTTCGAGCATGCGACCGTGCTGCAAAACCTGCTGATTGGCAGGCATCGGCACCGCTCGACCTCGTTGTGGCAGGAGCTCGTGTTCACGCCTGCGGTGCGCCGCGCCGAGGTCGCGCATCGGGAGGCGGTGGAAAAGGTAATCGACTTCCTCGAGCTCGCGAAAGTGCGCGACACGCTGGTCGCAGGCCTGCCGTACGGCGTGCGCAAGGTCGTCGAGCTGGGGCGCGCGCTCGCGACCGAGCCGAAGCTCTTGCTGCTCGACGAGCCCTCCTCGGGTCTGAATCCCGAGGAAACGGACGATATGGCGTTCTGGATCGAGGACATCCAGAAGATCCTGGGGATTACCGTGCTGATGGTCGAGCACGACATGAATCTCGTGTCGCGCGTTTCCGACCGCGTGCTCGCGCTCAACATGGGCGTCACGATCGCCGAAGGCGCGCCCGCCGAGGTGCAGGCGCATCCCAAGGTGATCGAAGCCTATCTGGGGGCGCCTGCGTGACGGACACGATCCTCGAGCTGGCGAACGTCGAAGCGAGCTACGGCCCGGTGCAGGCGCTGCGCGGCGTGAGCCTCGCGGTCGAGCGCGGCAAGATCGTCACCGTGCTCGGCGCGAACGGCGCCGGCAAGTCGACGATCCTGAAGACGATCTCCGGGATCATCGATCCGCAGAAGGGTCAGATCCGCTTCGACGGCGAGGAGATCCAGGGCCGCGACCCGGACTGGATCGTGCGGCGAGGGATCGGCCACGTGCCCGAGGGTCGCGAGATCTTTCCGCTGCTCACCGTGGAAGAGAACCTCCGGATGGGCGCCTACACCAGGCGCGATCCGCACGGTGTCGCACGCGACCTCGAGCTGGTTTACGGCTACTTCCCGATTCTCAAGGAACGCTCGCGGCAGGAAGCCGGCAAGCTCTCGGGCGGGCAGCAGCAGATGCTCGCGATCAGCCGCGCGCTGCTGTCGCACCCGAAGGTCATGCTGATGGACGAGCCGAGCCTCGGCCTCTCGCCGCTGCTGACGCAGGAAATCTTTCGCATCATCCGGCGCATCAACCAGGAGCAGGGGACGACGATCCTGCTGGTCGAGCAGAACGCGCACATGGCGCTCAAAGTCGCGAGCCACGGCTACGTGCTTGAAGTCGGCAGGATCGTCATGGATGATACGTGCGCGAAGCTGGCGGCGAAGGAAGACGTACAGGAGTTCTACCTCGGCATGAAGGCGCAAGGCGTCAGGGGGCAGCGCAGATGGAAGAAGCGCAAGCAGTGGCGATGACGGACACGGTGCCGAAGATGTTCTGGCAGGCCGTGCAGACTCGTGGGCGGAAGACGTTTTGCCGCCAGAAGGAGCTTGGCATCTGGCGCGCCGTCAGCTGGCAGGAGCTCGGGACCATCGCGCGCGAGATCGGCATGGGCCTCGTATCGCTCGGCTATCAGCCGGGAGATGTCGTCTCGATTCTCTCCAACACGAACAAGGAATGGGTATACGCCGACCTCGGGGCGCTCGGCGCTGCCGGCGTGGTGAACGGCATCTATCCTACGGACGCTGCGGCGCAGGTAGAGTACCTGCTCGCCGACTCGGGCTCGACGTTCGTGTTCGTCGAGGACGACGAGCAGCTTGACAAGGTGCTCGAGATACGCGCGCGCCTGCCGAGCCTGCGCAGGATCTTCGTCTTCGACATGGAAGGGTTGCTCGAGCTGTCCGATCCGCAGGTGATGAGTCTCGACGGATTGCGCGAGCTCGGCCGCGAGTACGACCGGGCGCACGCCGGCGAGTGGGAACGCAGGATCGGCATCCGCAAGCCCGAAGACCTTGCGATTCTCGTCTACACGTCGGGGACGACCGGAAGGCCGAAGGGCGCGATGATCTCGCACGCGAACATCGTCGCTACCGTCCGCAGCTACCAGGAGACGTTTCCGCAGAGCGAAGCCGACGAGCGCATGGCGTTCCTGCCGCTGTGCCATATCGGCGAGCGCGTCGGCGGCGAGTATCACGGCATCTACGCGGGTGCCGTGCTGAATTTCGTCGAGAACCCGGACACCGTGCCCGAGAACGTGCGCGAGATCTCGCCGACGATCTTCACCGCCGTGCCGCGCGTCTGGGAAAAGTTCTACTCCGGTGTGCTGATCGGCCTCAAGCAGTCGAGCGCGCTGCAGCAGTGGGCGTACAAGCTGGCGATCGGCGTCGGCTATCGTCAGGCGAAGCTGCGCGAGGAAGGGAAATCCATTCCGCCCGGCCTGGCCGCTTCATTCTGGCTCGCCCGGCTGTTCGTGCTGAACAACGTGCGCAAGGTGATCGGCGCGCATCGGGCGAGAGTGCTCGTCACGGGGGCTGCGCCGATTTCGCCCGATCTGGTGCGCTGGTACATGGCGCTCGGCCTCGACATGGGCGAAGTCTGGGGGCAGACCGAATCGTGCGGTGCCGTGACCGCCAATCCGCGCGGCCGGGTCAAGCCGGGCTCGATCGGCACGACGATGGCACCTTCGGAAGTGAAGGTCTCGCCGGACGGCGAGCTGCTGATCCGCGGGCCGACAGTCTTCATGGGATATCTGAACCAACCCGAAAAGACCGCCGATACGCTGAAGGACGGCTGGCTGCACACCGGGGACGTCGGCCGCAGGGACGAGGACGGCTTCTTCTACATCACCGACCGGATGAAGGACATCATCATCACGGCGGGCGGCAAGAACGTGACGCCGTCGGAGTTCGAAAACCAGCTCAAGTTCTCGCCGTTCATCACCGACGCGGTCGTGATCGGCGACAAGCGCCCCTACCTCGTCGCGCTCGTGATGATCGATCACGAGAACGTCGAGCGCTACGCGCAGGACCAGGCAATCCCGTTCTCGAACTTCGCCAGCCTGTGCCGCAGGCCCGAGATCCAGGAGCTGATCCAGGCCGAGCTCGACAAGGTGAACAAGCACTTTGCCCGCGTCGAGCAGGTGAAGAAATTCCGCCTGATCGAGCAGAAGCTCTCGCCCGAGGACGAGGAGCTGACGCCGACCATGAAGCTGAAAAGAAAGCTGGTGAACGAGAAGTACCGCGACCTGATCGAGTCGATGTATCTGAAGGAAGCCGCCTGACTCGGCGCACCGCTTCCGCACGATGAGTTTCGACCTCGAAGCGCACGCGTCCGCGATCGAGCGCGACGGCTACACAGTCATTGGGGACTTTCTGGATGCTGCGGCTTGCGCCGAGGTGCGCCGCGTGCTCGACTTCTACCTCGGCTCGCATAAGGGGCGCAACCCGTTCGAAGGGCAGAACACCGAGCGCGTCTACACGCTGGTGGCGCGCGGCAGGGTGTTCTGGAAGATCGCCCTCGACGAGCGGGTGCTCGCGCTCTGCGACCGCTTCCTGCTTCCGGAATGTCTTCTTACCGCGAGCCAGGCGATCTGCATCCACCCCGGCGAGAAGCCGCAAGCCTTTCACTTCGACGACTCGTTCTACACGATTCCGCGGCCGCGGCCGATGATCTCGCTCTCGACCATCGTGGCCGTCGATGAATTCACGCGGGAGAACGGGGCGACGGAGGTGATTCCGGGCAGCCATCGCTGGGGCGGAGAGTGGAGGGATTCGGCGTCGGCGCAGCATGCGATCAACGTTGCGATGCCTGCCGGCGCGTGCGTCGTATTTTCGGGAACGCTCGTACACCGCGGTGGTGCGAACCGCGCGTCGCGCGCACGTCTTGCGTTCTCCAACCAGTACTGCCAGCCGTGGGCGCGTCAGCAGGAGAATTTCGTGCTTGCGGTGCCGCCCGAGGTCGCGAGCCAGATGCCGCAGCGCCTGCAAGACATGCTCGGCTATTCGATCTATCCGCCGTTCATGGGTCAGCTCACTGCGAGCCACCCGGCGAAAGCACTCGAGTCCGGATTCTCAAACCCCGTGCGTGCGCAGGCCCTAGCGGCCGGAGCGCGGCTGCCGGAGTGAATGGTAGAGTAGCGGCCGAGGAAACCTGGAGGAGGGGAATCATGAGAGAACTGATCACTGCGGTTGCGCTCGTGCTCGGCGCGCCGCTTGCTTTTGCACAAGCCCAAGGCGTCTCGAAGAGCGAGATCGTGCTCGGTACCGCGCAGGATCTTTCGGGACCGGTCGTGCCGTTCTCAAAGCCCGCCGTGAACGGCATGCGCATGCGGATCGACGAGATCAACGACTCCGGCGGCATTCACGGCCGCAAGATCAAGCTCGTGGTCGAGGACCACGGCTACGATCCGAAAAAGGCCGCGCTGGCCGCGCAGAAGCTGATCCAGAAGGACCGGATCTTCGCCGTGGTCGGTCCGATCGGGACGCCGACCGCGATGGCCGGGATGCCGATCTATCTCGAGAAGAACGTGCCGCATCTCTTCCCGCTGTCTGCCGCGCGGCAGATGTTCGATCCGCTGCACAAGCTGAAGTACTCCGGGTTCGCGACGTACCACGAGGCGACGCGCGCCGGGCTGAAGCGCCTGATCAAGGAAAAAGGCGCGAAGCGCGTCTGCACGCTCTACCAGGACGATGACTTCGGCCTGGAGGTGAAGGCGGGCGGCGAGGATGCGCTCAAGGACCTCGGCATGAAGTACACAGAGGTCACGACCTACAAGCGCGGCGCCACCGACTTCTCATCGCAGGTGCAGAAGATGCAGGCGGCGAGCTGCGAGATCGTCGTGCTCGGCACGATCATCCGCGAGACGATCGGCGCGATCGCCACCGCGCGCAAGCTCGGCTGGAACCCCGAGTTCCTCGCTTCGGGCGCGGCCTACCTCGATCTGATCCACAAGCTCGGCGGCCCGGCGATGAATGGGCTGTATGCGACGGGAACGATGAACTACCCGTACGCGGATGACCCTTCGGCGAACGTGCGAGCCTGGTACCAGCGCTACAAGGAGAAGTTCAAGGAGGACCCGAACCTGTCGTCGGTGTACGGCTACCAGATCATCACCGGGTTCGCGCTCGCGGCGGACAAGGCCGGCCCGAACCTGACCGTCGACTCGCTGGTCAAGGCACTCGACAGCATGACGATTCCGCGCGACATGTTCGGCGCGGACGAGCAGACCTACCGGCCGAACAAGCACCAGGGCTCGAACCGGGCGAAGATGTGCCAGATCCAGAGCCAGAAGTGGGTCTGCCTGACGGATTTCTTCAGCGAATAAAAAACAGGGACGTACCCCGAAAAATGGGGTCCGTCCCTGTTTTTTAGCCTACGGCGTACGCCGCGCTGCCGGTCGCGATCAACTCGCCCGCGTCGTTGACCAGCTCCATGTGCGTGACCGCAATGCGGCTGCCCTTGCGCACGATGCGTGCCGTAGCAATGAAATGCTTGCCGCGGCCTGGCCGCAGGTAGTCGACGCGCAGATCGATCGTGCCCATCTTCGGGAACGAGGTCGGAATCCCGCTCATCTCGGCGGCGAGCTGCAGCATGATGGCGAACCCGCCGGCGACGTCGAGCGTGGCCGAAATCACCCCCCCGTGCAGGATCTGGCGTGCCGGGTTTCCGACCAGCTCCGGGCGCATGTCGAAGCGCAGCTTCGGCGCCGCCATGTCGAACGACTCCACTTTCAGGCCGAGGTGCTTGTTGAAGGCGATGTGTTCTTCCATCACCTTGCGCATCAGCGCCTGAACGGCTCGGGCCTTGAGGTTCATGGGGTCACCACCCCAGCTGCCTTGCGGCGAGGTCCTTCATGATCTCCTCGGCTCCGCCGCCGATCTGCATCACCTTCACCTCGCGGTAGATGCGCTCGGCACGCGTGCCGCGGATGAATCCGGCGCCGCCCAGTGTCTGCACCGCTTCGTCGGCGCAGAAGCCCATCGCGCGCGTCGCGAAGTTCTTCGTCATGGCGAGCTGGGCGATCCATTGCGGCTCGCGCGGCGCAAGCGTCAGCTTCCAGGCGGTGTCGTAGACGAGCGAGCGGGCGGCGTGCAGCCGGGTCTGCATCTCGACCAGCTTGTGCGCGATCACCTGGTGCTCGACGAGGCGCTTGCCGAACGTCTTGCGCTCCTTCGCCCAATCGAGTGCGTCGTCGACGCAGGCCTGTGCATAGCCGACCGCGGCCGCCGACATGCCGAGGCGCTCGGCGTTGAAGTTGCGCATGATGATGCGAAACCCGGCGTTTTCGTCGCCGATCAGGTTCTCCGCAGGCACGCGGCACGCGTCGAACCGCAGCGTAGCGGTGTCCGAGCACCACCAGCCCATCTTCTTCAGCGGGTAGCGCGAAAAGCCGGGCCGGTCGCGCTCGATGAGAAGCAGCGAGACACCTGCCGCGCCCGGCCCGCCGGTACGCACCGCGACGGTGTAGTAGTCGGCACGCACGCCCGAGGTGATGAACGTCTTCTCGCCGTCGACGACGTACTCACCGCCTTCGCGCCGGGCGCTCGTCTTGAGGTGTGCGACGTCCGACCCGCCACCCGGCTCGGTGATCGCGAGCGCGCTGATCTTCTCGCCCGCGAGCACCCCGGGAAGCACCCGCGCCTTCAGCTCCGCGCTTCCGGCGCTCGCGACCGGCGGCGAGCCGATCTGGTGGGAGAAAAGGCTCGCGTGCACGCCGCCCGACCCTGCGAGCGCGATTTCCTCCGAGAGCACGACGTGCATCAGGAGATCGGCCGGGGTGCCGCCGTACTCTTCGGGGAAGCCGACGCCGAGCAGCCCCGCGGCTGCCGCCTTGCGGTACATCTCGCGCGGAAATTCGCCCGCTTCGTCCCAGTCGTTGACGTGCGGGACGATCTCGCGCGCGACGAAGCGCCGCATCGTCTCGCGGAACGCCTCGTGCTCCTCGGTGAGCGCCGGGTGCGCTTTCATGCCGGATCGAACTCGACGAGCAGCTGCCCCGGCGAGACCTGGATCCCCGCCGAGACGTGCACCGCTTTCACCTTCACAGGTGCCGGCAATGAAAGCCCATGCTCCATCTTCATCGCCTCGAGGACGACGAGCAGGCTCCCCGTGTCGAAGCGTTGGCCTACTCTTGCGTGCACGGCGACGACGCGACCGTTCATCGGCGCCGCGAGCCGGCCGTCGCCAACGTGCCCGGCGCGCTTGGCGGGCGGCGCGAGCAGCGTGTTCTCGAGCCGGTAGCTAGCGCCGGCGCGCGCAAGGTGAAGGACGTTTCCGTCGAGCGCAAAATGCACGGTCTCTTCCCGATCTCCAGCTTCGATTCGTGCAGCGTGCCCCGCTACGTCGAGAACGCGTACCGAAACATCACCGCTCGCGAGCGCGACGTCGGCCTTGCCGAAGCGGGCGCGCATCGCGTGCGCCGGGTTGTTGCTCCAGCGGGTCCACTCGCCGAAGCCGGGCGCAAGCAGCGCCAGAGCGATCGCGCAGGTTGATGCATCAACCTGCGCTGCTGGAAACGCATGCTGCGAAAGATACTGCGTCGTTGCCTCGCCGCGCGCGAACGAGTCTTCGCGCAGCACCGCGGCGAGGAACGCCTTGTTCGTGGCGACACCGAGCGCAACCGTCGCGTCGAGAGCCCGCGCGAGTCTCTGCCGCGCTTCGTCCCGGCTCGCGCCGTCGGCGATCACCTTGGCGATCATCGAGTCGTACCACGGCGTAATCTCGGCGCCGGATTCCAGCGCGTCGTCGACTCTCACCCCCGGCGCGGGTTGCCAGAACACGAGCGTCCCGGATTGAGGCAGGAAATCCTGCCCCGGATCCTCGGCGCACAGCCGCACTTCGATCGCGTGCCCGGAGAAGCGGATCTCCTCCTGGCGTAGCGGCAAAGTCTCTCCGCGCGCGACTCGCAGCTGCCACTCGACCAGGTCGAGGCCGGTGATCGCCTCGGTCACCGGATGCTCGACCTGCAGGCGCGTGTTCATTTCCATGAACCAGAACTTCCGGTCGGCGCCCAGCAGGAACTCGACCGTGCCCGCGCCCACGTAGCCGACCGCGCGGGCAGCGGCGATCGCAGCCTTGCCCATCTGCTCGCGCAGCGCAGCGTCGACGACGGGAGAAGGGGACTCCTCGATCAGCTTCTGGTGGCGGCGCTGTACGGAGCAATCCCGCTCGCCAAGGTGAACGACGTTTCCGTGGGCGTCGGCGAAGACCTGCACTTCCACGTGGCGCGCGCCGTCGAGCGCGCGCTCGATCAGCAACCGGCCGTCGCCGAACGCGTGCTCGGCTTCCGAACGCGCCTGCGCGAGCGCTCCGGCAAGCTCGTTTTTCGAGCGGACCAGGCGCATGCCGCGCCCGCCGCCGCCCGCCGCCGCTTTCACCATCACCGGATATTCGAGCTCGTCGCCTTCCGCATAGGTCGGGAGCACCGGGACGCCCGCGACGCTCATCAGGCGCTTCGCTTCTCCCTTGTCGCCCATCGCGCGGATCGCTTCCGGTGGCGGCCCTACCCAGACCAGGCCGGCATCGAGCACGGCCTGCGCGAACGCTGCGCTCTCGGCGAGGAATCCGTAGCCCGGATGGATTGCCTCGGCGCCACTCTGCTTCGCGGCTGCGATGATCGATTCGATGTTGAGGTACGACTCGCGCGGCGCCGGACTGCCAATGCAGACCGATGCATCGGCTTCGCGCGTGTGGCGTGCGTCGCGGTCCGCTTCCGAGTAGACCGCGATCGTGCGCAAGCCCATCGCGCGCGCGGTGCGCATCACGCGCAGCGCGATTTCGCCGCGGTTGGCGATCAGGAGCGAGCGGAACATTCCCCGCCGCTAGTCTTTCTTCACGTAGCGCGAGGGCAGGATGCCCATGTACTTGCAGATGATGCCGAGCATCACTTCGTCGGCGCCGCCGCCGATCGACCCGAGACGCCCGTCGCGGTAGGCGCGCGAGGCCGGGTTGTCCCACGTGAAGCCCATGCCGCCCCAGTACTGCACGCAGGCGTCCGAGACCTCGCGACGTAGGCGCCCGCTTTTCAGCTTCGCCATCGAGGCGAGCTCGGTGACGTCCTCGCCTCGCACGTACATCTCGCAGGCCCGGTAGGTCAGCGCCCGCAACGCCTCGATCTCGGTCTTGAGCTCGGCGAGACGGTAATGGACGTACTGGAAGTCGAGCACGGTCTGGCCGAACATTTTGCGCTCGCGGATGTATTCGATCGTGTCGTTCAGCGTGCGCAGCATGCCGTTCACCGAGCTCGCCGCGGCCCACAGGCGTTCCTCCTGAAACTGCTGCATCTGGTAGGTGAAGCCGAGGCCCTCCTCGCCGATGCGATAGCGCTGCGGTACGCGCACGTCGTCGAAGTGAATCAGACCCGTGTCGGACGACATCATGCCGATCTTGCGGATCTTCTTCGCGACGCTGACGCCCTTCGTCTTCATCGGCAGGATGATCAGCGTCTTGTTCTTGTGGGGCGCGCCCTCCGAGGTATTCGCGAGCAGGCACATCCAGTCTGCCTGCAGGCTGTTCGTGATCCACATCTTCGCGCCGTTGATCACGTAGTCGCCGCCGTCCTTCTTCGCCGTGGTCTTGATCGAGGCGACGTCGGAGCCTGCGCCCGGTTCCGAGACGCCGATGCAGGTCACGTAGTCTCCGGAAATTGCAGGCGCGAGGAACTCCTTCCTCAGCTCGTCGGAGCCGAAGCGGGCGAGCGCCGGCGTGGCCATGTCGGTCTGCACGCCGATCGCCATCGGCACGCCGCCGCAGCGGATCTGGCCGAGCGTCTCGGCGAACACCATCGCGTAGCTGTAGTCGAGCGCAGCGCCGCCGTACGCCTCGGGCTTCGTCAGCCCGAGCATGCCCAGATCGCCGAGCTTCTTGAACACCTCGTGCGCCGGAAACTGCTCGGCTTCCTCCCATGCGTCGACGTGCGGGTTGATTTCGGCATCGATGAACCGCTTCATCGTGCGGCGGATCTCTTCGTGCTCCTGCGTGAATTGCATGACCGCCTCCAAAAATGGGGTCCGTCCCCATTTTTTAACTCGTTGATTTCTAGGGCCTCGCCACCCCGAACTGCACCGGGCGCAGGCTGCGCGCGTCCGCGTCCTTGCAAATCGTCAGCGCGAGGCCGAGCACGTTGCGCGTGTCGCGCGGATCGATGATGCCGTCATCGAGCATCAGCCCGCTCGTGATGAACGCGCTTTGCTGGCGCTCGAAGTTCTCGATGATGCGTTTCTTCAGGTCCTGGATCTTGGCGTCGTCGACCGGCAGTCCTTTGCGCCGCGCCCCGCCTTCCATCACGATCGCCATCGTGAGCGCGGCCTGTTCGGCGCCCATCACCGCGGTCTGCGCGTTCGGCCAGGAAAAGAGAAAGCGCGGGTCGTAGGCGCGGCCGCACATGCCGTAGTTGCCGGCACCGAAAGACGCGCCGCACATCAGCGTGATCTGCGGAACGTTCGCGTTGGCGACTGCCTGGATCATCTTCGAGCCGTGCTTGATCATGCCGGCCTCTTCCGACGCCTTGCCGACGATGTAGCCGGTCGTGTTCTGCAGGTAGACGATCGGCAGCCCCGCCTGGCAGCACGACTGGATGAAGTGCGTAGCCTTGTTCGAGCCCGCCGGGTCGAGCGGGCCGTTGTTGGTGACGATGCCGACCGGCATGCCGTGGATCGATGCGTGCCCGCATACGGTCGCGGGGCCGTAGTCGGCCTTGAAATCGAGGAAATCCGAATCATCGGCGAAACGCGCAATCGCCTCGCGCAGGTCGACGGCCTTGCGGTAGTCAGAGGGCATCACTCCCAGCAACTCGTCGGCCGGGTAGCGCGGCGGTTTGCCCTGTGGCAGCGCTGCGGTCCTCCACCCGAGGCGCGCCAATACCTCGCGGGCGATCCGCACGCCGTCCGAATCGTCCTCGGCGAGGTACTCGCCGAGTCCGGAAACGTGCGTATGCATCACCGCACCGCCGAGCTCTTCATCGGTTGCAATCTCGCCGGTCGCTGCCTTCAAGAGAGGGGGGCCGGCGAGAAACGCCTTCGCCCGTCCGCGCACCATGATCACGTAGTCGGACAGCCCCGGCATATACGCGCCGCCTGCGGTCGACGAGCCATGCACGACGGTGACCACCGGGCAGCCGGCAGCCGAGAGCCTCGCCAGATTGCAGAAGATCGCGCCGCCATGGATGAACCCTTCGACGCGGTACTTCAGCAGGTTCGCTCCCGCCGATTCGACGAGGTGGACGAACGGCAGCTTGTTCGCGGCCGCGAGGTGCTGCATGCGCAGCAGCTTCTCGCGCCCCATGTGCTGGATCGCGCCCGCGTCGATGCCGGCGTCGCTCGCCACGATCATCGCGCGCACGCCCGACACATGACCGATTCCCGCGATCATGCCGCCGCCGGGAATCGACTTCTCCGGATCGGGATCGTCGAGGCAGAACCCCGCCATCGAGCAGAGCTCGAGCCACGGCGCGCCCGGATCGAGCAGCCGCGCGATTCGCTCGCGCGGCAGGATCTGGCCGCGCTTCTCGAACAGGCCCCTGGCCTTGGCCGATTCGTCGCGCGTGCGCGCCTCGAGCGCGCGCAGCCGCGCGATCAGCCCGAGCATGTGATCGCGATTGCGCCGGTAGACCTCCGACCCCGTGTCCAGCTTCGATTCGATCGAAGGCATTACTCGAGTACCTTGGGTTTTCTGGCGAGATGAAAGCCGTCGAACTGCGCGCCGCGCTTCTCCTGCTGCGGCGTCTGGTGGCGCTTCGCGTTCGGCACTGCGCCGTCGACGCGCAGGCACGATCCGGAAATGAAAGCCGCGGCCGGTGAAAGGAGGAAGCAAATGGCCGCCGACACCTCGGATTCGGTGCCGAGCCGTCCCAGCGGTACATGGCGATGCAGCGAACGCAGGTGCGCCGCCATCTCGGGCGGATAGTGATCCAGCCCGCTGGATGCGATCCACCCTGGCGCGACCGCATTGACGCGCACCGGAGCCCATTCGAACGCTGCGGTCTCGGTGAAGTTCAGCATGCCGGCGCGCGCAGCACCCGAATGCGCCATGCCGGGCATTCCGTTCCACATGTCGGCGATGATGTTGACGATCGCGCCGTCACCGGCCGCTTTCATGTGCTGCGTGTAGCACTCGCGTGCGACGAGGAAGCCGCCGGTCAGGTTGTTGCGCACCACCGTGTCCCAGCCTTTGGCCGAGATGCTCTCCAGGGGCGATGCGAACTGGCCGCCTGCGTTGTTGACGAGCGCGTCGATCCTGCCGAAGTCGGTGAGGATCGCCGCGACGGTCTCGCGCACCCGGTCTTCTTCGCGGATATCGCAGGCATAGCAACTCGCTTTGCCGGTTTGCGAAATCTCGTTTGAAACGGCCTGCAGCTTCTCGAGCTTGCGGCCGATGAGCGCGACGCGCGCGCCCAGCGCAGCGAGCTCATGCGCGGTGCATCGACCGATTCCCGAACCGCCGCCAGTCACGATCGCGACGCGGCGCTCGAAAAGGCCGGGTCTGAAAATCGTGTCGTAGCGTTCGCTGGAAGGCATTGTGCGCGGCCGGAAAACGGGCCGACGAGTGTCCCGCATGGGATATCATCCGTCAATTGCGCGCAGCGAGCGACCCGCAATGATTCCCAGGACCCTTTTTACTCCCGAGCACGAGACTTTCCGCGACAGCGTGCGCCGCTTCATGCAGCAGGAAGTGGCGCCGCACGACGAGCGCTGGCAGGAGCAGGGCTACGTCGACAAGGACGTGTG
>Ga0070698_100003855_pt1 | contig 16495 bp, 10 predicted proteins | sample KBSK1502metaG_FD_65477 | JGI IMG/M metagenome (GOLD analysis project Ga0070698, IMG submission 65477) | Corn, switchgrass and miscanthus rhizosphere microbial communities from Kellogg Biological Station, Michigan, USA - KBS K1-50-2 metaG | ecosystem: Host-associated > Plants > Roots >...
GGGCACAGCCATGACCGAACCCTTCGCGGCCACGCTCATGGCCGGCATGATTCTCGCCGTCACCGAAGAGCGGCACCGCTTGCTGATCGGGCTGGCCGCACTCTTTCCGCTGGCGCGGATGGAAGCGATGGTGTTCTGGCCCGCGATCGTGTTGTTCGAATGCCGATCGCCGGCGAAGTCATGGCTCGGGTTGCTGCCTCTCCCGGTCGTGGCCCTGGCCGGCTTGGGCGCGCTCGTGTCGCACGATCCGCTCTGGCTCATCCACCAGTCGCGGTGGTCTGCCTATCCGGAGCGAGAGCTTTTTCATTACGCGAAGAGCTGGGTGTGGACCCTGGGGCTGGGACTCTTTGCTCCGGCACTATTGGGCTTGATCGGAGCAGTCTACTGGGCGGGACGATCCGGCCTTCCACCGGGGCGTTCGGGAGAGATCGAGCGTTCCGGAAAGATCGAATCTTCACGGCGGCGGGCGGTCTTGGCTTCGGGGTTTGCCACCGCCATGTTGCTGATCGTGTACTCCGCGCTGGCGGCATGGCGTCCGGTCACGTTCGGGAATTTGCGTTACATCGCGTACGCGGCGCCGGCGGTGGCCATTCTCGCCCTGTGGGGCGTGCATGAGATCGCGAGCGGGCGAAAGGAGTTGTTTCACTGGATCGCGTTGGGGCTCACCCTGGCCGGCGCGATCTTCCTGTGGCCCCATGCCTTCATCCGCGATTTCGCGATGTTGCATCGGCGAGACGTATGGCCTTCGGTGATGGCGGTGATCTGGATTGGGTTGGCGCTGGTGTTTGTGCGTCGGCCTAGCCGCCGAGGCGTGCTCTGGGTCGGGATGTTCTTGGCTTTGGTGAATGTGGGAGACCTGGCCGTTCGGCACGTGGACACCCTGCATTGGACGGACCTACCGGAACACGAAGCGGTGCGGAAGGCCGCTCGCATCTTGCCGCAGACGTTGCCGGCGCGGTTGTACGCCGCGCATCCCCTCTTGGCCTGGGAACGAGATGTGAATCCCTACGATGCCTCGGCGTGGCCGGCGATTACGGATCGACTGACCCAAACCGCCGCACCGGGCACGATGCTTTTCTGGGACACCCATTACGTGGCGGGGAAATTGCCGTCCTTGGATTTGCGTAGACTCCTGGACAGCCACTCCTGGAAATTTGCGGGCGGTGTGGTGGCGCGCGATTCGTCATGGGCGGGAGGTTTTTTCGTGCGATCGGGGCCGGGCGAAGAGGTGTGGCGCGGAAGATTATCGCCCCCGGATCTTTCCCCCGAAGCCTGGCTCGAGGCGGCGCGGCTCGTACAGTACGGCATTCCGAGCGGGCGGCAGAATGTGGCCCAGGATCCTGGGAATGCCGAGATGTGGCGGCTCTTGGCCTTGCGGTACTTCAACGCCGGCTATCCGTCATCGGCCTCGAGTGCGCTCGCGCGCGCCACCCAGCTGGAGCCGGGAAATCCTCAAAATCATGCCTATGCCGCGGAAATGCATCGCGTACAAAAGGAATTCTCCGATGCAGAGCGTGACGCAGAGGCGGCCCTCTCGCTCGGTGCCGGGAATCCGCGGTACGAATATTTGCTGGGGCGTATCTTGCTCGATGCGGGAGAGGTGGAGAATGCAGCGCCGCATTTGACGCAGGCGGCCCGTGTTTTGACGAATCAACCCGACATGCAACTCGACGCGGCATCCGCCCTGGCCCGCTTGGGGAGATTCGGAGAGGCGCGTCCCTATTTCGAGCGCGCGGCCGCGCTTCGACCCAACGATGTGAAGCCGGTGATCGGCCTCATGCAGCTGGATGCGCAGGAAGGCAAAACGGAACCCGCGATCGCTCGGGGCCGTGCGTTCATCGCGCGCCGCCCGGAGATCGCGGATACCTACCTCGAGCTTGGGGATCTGCTCCTCAAGTTGGGGCGTTCGGACGAGGCGCGGAAGGTGTGGCAGGAAGGGCTAGAACGAACGGATGATCCCGAGATCAGGTCTCGACTTGCGGAAAAGGCTCCTTGAGCAGGAGGCTGGCTAAGTCGCGCCACCAAATCTCTGTTAATCAATTAGTTACAGCACATTACGGAGATTAGAAGCTCTAATCTCCGCAGAAAAGCGTAGATTAGGCTTGTTATATGCGCCCCCAGGCTCCATAATCACCGCACATATGCGGAGAATATACATCCACGACCAGCCGGAATGGCCGCGTTTCCATTGGGACGCCCAAGCCCTGGCTGCGCCCCTGGCTCGGATTCGCCACCAGCAAGGGCGGTTGACCGGGCGCATGGAAGCGTTGGGAATCAATATCCGCCAAGAAGCGTTCTTGGAAACCCTGACCGCCGACGTGGTCGAAACGAGCGAGATTGAAGGAGAAACGTTACATCCCGAGCTGGTTCGTTCCTCGGTGGCACGGCATCTTGGTCTCGACATTGGAGGCCTGAAACCGGCCGATCGACATATCGATGGTTTGGTCGAGATCACGCTCGATGCGACGAGTCATTACGATAGGCCGCTGACCCGCGAGCGGCTCCTTAACTGGCACGCCGCGTTGTTTCCCACCGGGCGCCGAGGCATGAAGCGGATCATCGTGGGTCAATGGCGCAATGACGAAGGCGGTCCCATGCAGGTGGTTTCCGGCCCCATGGGTAAGGAACGGGTACACTTTGTCGCTCCCTCCGCAGAGAGGCTCGACGTAGAAATCGGGGCCTTTCTGGATTGGTTCAACGCGCCGACGGAGATCGATCTCGTCCTCAGGGCCGCGATCGCCCATCTCTGGTTTGTCACCCTCCATCCCTTCGACGACGGCAACGGACGGATTGCTCGGGCAATCGCGGATATGTCGCTGGCCCGCTCGGAAGACGCGACCCAGCGGTTCTACAGCATGTCGGCTCAGATTCGAAAAGAGCGCGCTGTCTATTACGACATGCTCGAAAAAACTCAGAAGGGAACCCTGGACATAACGTCGTGGATGCACTGGTTTTTGGAGTGTCTGGGGCGCGCCATCGAAAGTGCATCCGGCCTTCTGGATCGCGTACTGCAGAAAGTCGGGTTCTGGGACAAGATTCGCCGATTCCCGCTCAACGAACGGCAAGTCCGCGTTTTGAATCGTTTACTTGATGGTTTCGATGGTCAATTGACGACCTCTAAGTACGCAAAGCTGGCCAAGTGTTCCCAGGATACGGCGCTTCGGGACATCCAAGCCCTGGTTGAATTGGAGGTCCTGTCGCGAAATCCGGGAGGCGGCCGAAGCACGAGTTATTCTCTGGTCATGAACCGGTAGGGAGAGGAGCGACATGAGTTCGATCAAGGCGACCGCTCGTCGGACCGGACTCATCTATGTCTTGTTCGCGCTCCTCGGGATACTCGGCTACGTGTATGTGCCGAATCACTTCGTGGTGCGCGACGATGCGGCGGCGACCGCGAGCAAGATCGCCGCCCATGCCACCCTGTATCGCATGGGCATCCTGGCCTCCTTGGCCGGCAACCTCCTCTTCATCCTCCTCGCGGTGACGCTCTACGAGCTCTTCCGGGACGTGGACCGCCGTAAAGCAAGGCTCTTGGTCGCACTGGTATGCGTGGGAGTGGCCGGCGAAATCGTAAATCTCGCCATCCGCAGCGCACCCTTCATTTTCTCGAGCGAGCCCAGTTATCTCGCGGTGTTCTCGAAGGCACAACTCGACGGGTTGGCTCTGGGCTATCTCCGTCTCGGAAACTTTCTGAGCGAGTTACTGACGTCTTTCTGGGGGCTCTGGCTCTTCCCGTTTGGCTTCCTGACCATCAAATCAGGATATTTTCCAAAGATTCTGGGTTATCTGCAGTTTGTGGCTGGAATTGGTTATGTGGTGGGGTGCGTGACCAACGTGCTTGCCCTCGATGTGGGCCCGATCACCTCGGCTCTCTTGGCCGCGTTCGTTATCGGCGAGTTTCCGATCATCCTGTGGATGCTGGTGATGGGAGCGAAGGAGCCACAGCCAGTCTCTTGAGCGGCGCAACTCTCGCTAGCGAGAGTTACCAACCTATAATGTATTCGTGATGAAATCGCGCCTCCTTGCCTTGATTCTTCTCTTGGGACTCGTCATTCGCCCCGCTACGAACGGATTCCTCCGCTCGGACTCGAACGACACGGGTATCCAAATGTTGGAGGCCTTCGTAGGAGACAGGGATTACTCACGTGCCCTCACTCTGACCCGTACCGTCCCGGCCGGCAGTGAATTCAGGGATGAAGCCGATGTCTTGGAACGGGAGCTTCCCAAGCGTATGAATGACTTCAAAACGCTCAAGCTCCCAACCCCCGGCGAATGGGCCACCATTCAGAATCGCCTCTCTCGAGAAGAGAAGATCAGATATCTATGCGATCGATTGAGGCTAATGAATTACTTCAATGATGATAAGTGGGGTACGACCGTCGAACAGGAGCAATTTGCCGAACCACGGCACATGAATTGCGGGTCGATTCCACGAGGACGAGGGCAACCGGGTTGTGAACTCGGCTCGGGTAAAACGGAAACGATAAACCCGCTCATGATTCTCGATGATGCAGCGATTGGTCGCGGTTCCCATACTTCAACCTTTGATCTCACGCTTGACGACATTCCACTTTTGACTGAGTACATGGAGAAGGACTGGGCGGTTTTGGGCCTGAATTACTGGCACTTGGATCGGACTTCGGGGCTTTTGGGGTTGATCGTCTACCAGCTCTCAGATGAGTTTTTTAGCTATTTCGCACTCTTTGACCACATGCCAGACGCAAAAAAAAGGGAATCAATCAGGAACGTTCGTGACTGGGCACTGGCAAGCCATGGTTTGTCGAAGGCGGAGCGGCTCGCACGGCGCGTCAAGGAAGTCAAAAGCTGGTCCGAAATATCTTGGCTTGACGACGATATCGCGGCTTCCAAGAGGGCCGACCTGGTTCCCTACTTATTCAAGATGGTGGATAGGCTAATAGCCGAGCGAAACCAGCCGGATCAATTCGATTACCAGTCTTCCTTAGCCAATTGGGTTCTTGGCGTTTGCGAGTCACTGGATGTCCGGATGACCGCAGAGAAGACTCGGGGATTCCTTGATGACGGTAACCCAGGATTGCGTTTGATGGCAGGACGTCTTGAGTACCTGTACGGAGACAAGGAAAAGGGCGCTCGGGCCCTGTGCTCCGCCCTTCAAGGAGCAAGTTGGAGCAATTTCTACATCACCGGCGCCAACTCACCGCTTGCGATGCTTTTGAAAGACAAGGAGCCTTGTGCCATCGCGTCGATTCAACCCGTTCTCCAAAAAGATTACTTCAAACTGTCCACGCGAAGTGACCAGGCAGAATTCTTGAAGATGATCAGGGATGTGGGACGATCGGAGGGCTATCGTTGGCTCCTGGCCAGTCTGGCTGATTCGACACCAACCAGCTCCTGGTCAGGCGACGCGCCCATTTTGGTTCGCGATGTTGCCGGAGAACTCACGGCAAGCTACTTGGCCCCCAGTTCTGCCGGCCTAACCTACGATCTGAAAGCCACTCCCAGAGAGAAAGCGAGAAACCGACAGAAAATCGCCCGGTGGCTCACCTCCGAGATCCACGCCATCGATAGGCCGAAGAAACGCTGAGGTCGCGGTCGTCCGCAGGAATAGCCGCTGGTGTGACCAGATGTGGTAGCACGAGCGCTCGTTTCAAAACGAGTGAATCCGTGACCATGTGCGGTAGCACCAAGGCGCTCGCGGGGCATCAAGCAGCTTTACTGGCGCTAGCGCCAGTTAATAGAAGAAGAAGAACGATAACCACTTTTTAGTGGGACGCTGAGAGAGTTTTAACGAGGATTCGCGAAGCGCAACTCTCGCTAGCGAGAGTTAGGCGCCGTGTAACCATGTGCGGTAGCGCGAGCGCTCGTTTCAAAACGAGTGAATCCGTAGCACCAGCGCTCGTTTCAAAACGAGTGAATCCGTAACCATGTGTGGTAGCAGCAAGGCGCTCGCGGGGCATCAAGCAGCTTTACTGGCGCTAACGCCAGTTAATAGAAGAAGAAGAACGATAAATACTTTTTAGTCGGTGGTGAATGCGGTAGCACGTGAGAGTAAGCAACAGCCCGCCAAACATTTTACGACGGGCTGGCAACGTGGGTTCGGGAAGGTGTTGCCAGCCCGCCGGGTCACGGAAACCGTACTAACCGCGTACTAACTGCAGCCGCTCGTCGCTCCGCAGTTGAGACACTTGTAGCAAGATCCGCCGCGCACCATGATCGCGCCGCATTCGTGACACGGCGGCGCGTCTTCCTGGAGCCGGAAGACCGAGGGATCCTCGACCACCGCCTCCATTCGCGCTTTCCCATTCTCCCCCGTCTTGGGCGCCGGAATCGGCTTCGCCATTTCGAGTCCGGTGGCCAAGGGCCCTGTCTCTTCGCCCTCGGGCCGATTCACCCCGACCACCTTCTGCTCGCCCTCCGTCAAAAACCGGCTGGCCAGCCAGCGGAAGATGTAATCGAGGATCGACTTCGCCATCGGAATCTCGGGGTTCGGCGTGAACCCCGAGGGCTCGAACCGCATGTGGCTGTACTTGCTCACCAGCACCTTGAGCGGCACCCCATACTGCAGGGCAAGCGAGATCGCGGTGGCGAAGCCGTCCATCAGGCCGCTCACCACGCTCCCTTCCTTCGACATCACCACGAAGATCTCGCCCGGGCTCCCGTCCTCGTACATTCCCGCCGTGATATAGCCCTCATGGCCGCCGATGGAGAACTTGTGGGTCAACGACTGGCGTTCATCCGGCAACCGGCGGCGATAGGGCTTGCGGTCGGGACTCCGCGGGGCGGTGCCCTCCGCTGCCCCGGAGTCCTTGCGCGTGGATAGAGGCTGCGTGCGCTTCGATCCATCGCGATAGAGCGCCACGGCCTTCAACCCGAGCTTCCACGCCTCCAAGTACGCATCGCCAATGTCCTCCACCGTCACGTCGGTGGGCATGTTGATCGTTTTCGAAATGGCTCCCGACAAGAACGGCTGCACCGCCGCCATCATCCGCAGATGTCCCCGATAATGGATCGAGCGCACGCCGCCCGCCGGGGTGAATGAGCAATCGAAGACCGGAAGGTGGCGCTCCTCGAGACCGGGGGCGCCTTCGATCGTTCCCTTCTCCTCGATGTGCTGGATGATGCGACTGCGTTCCGCCGGCCCGTAGCCCAGATGCGCCAGCGCAGGCTCCACCGACATGTTCACGATCTTGAGCATGCCGCCCCCCACCAGCTTCTTGTACTTGACCAACGCCAGCTCGGGCTCGACACCGGTCGTGTCGCAATCCATGAGGAATCCGATCGTCCCGGTCGGTGCGAGCACGGTCGACTGGCTGTTCCGGAAGCCGTACTCCCCGCCCAACGTGCGCGCCCGGCGCCACGATTCATGCGCTGCGGTGAGCAGATCCTCGGGCACCTGGCTGGGATCGATGGCTTCCACCGCCTCGCGATGCATGTCGATGACGTGGAGCATGGACTCCTGGTTCTTCGCGTATCCCGTGAAGGGACCGACCTGGGCGGCCACTCGCGCCGAGGTGGCATAGGCCTGTCCGCACATGAGCGCGGTGATGGCGGCGGAAAGTCCGCGCCCGGTGTCGCTGTCGTAGGGCACGCCCCAGCTCATGAGCAAGGCGCCGAGGTTGGCGTATCCAAGTCCCAAGGGCCGGTAGGCGTGGCTGTTTTCCTCGATTTTCGGAGTCGGATACGAGGAATTGTCGACCACGATCTCCATGGCCGTGATGGTGAGATCGACCGCGTGCACGAACGCGTCCACGTCGAACCGTCCGTCCTCGGTCACGAACTTTTTCAAGTTGAGCGAAGCGAGATTACAGGCCGTGTCGTCGAGGAACATGTACTCGCTGCACGGGTTCGAGGCATAGATGCGGTCGGTGGTCTTGCAGGTGTGCCAGCGATTCACCGTGGTGTCGAATTGCATGCCGGGATCGCCGCAGACATGCGTCGCTTCCGAGATCGCCCGCAAGATCTCCTTGGCTCGGAACGTCCCCATGGGCTCACCGGTCGTCACCGCGTGCGTGGCCCAATCCCGATCCGCTTCGACCGCCTCCATGAACCCATCGGTCACGCGCACGCTGTGATTGGCGTTCTGGTAGAAGATGGAATCGTAGGCGCCACCGGGCACGTTGAACCCGCCCTCGTAACCGGCTTCGATGAGCGCCCAAGCTTTCTTCTCTTCGACTTCCTTGCTCCGAATGAAATCCATGATGTCGGGATGTTCGACGTCGAGGATGACCATCTTGGCCGCGCGGCGGGTCTTCCCCCCCGACTTGATCACGCCGGCGAACGCGTCGTAGCCCTTCATGAAGGACACCGGCCCCGAAGCCGTGCCGCCGCCTTTCAGGCTCTCGCGTGAGGAACGAAGCTTGGAGAGATTGCTGCCCGTACCCGAGCCCCACTTGAACAACATGCCCTCGGTCTTGGCCAGATCGAGGATGGATTCCATCGAATCCTTCACCGAATTGATGAAACAGGCCGAACACTGCGGACGCTCCACCACGCCCACGTTGAACCAAACCGGGCTGTTGAACGCCATCTTCTGATGCAGCACGAGATGCGTGAGCTCGTCATGAAAAATGTCCCGGTCTTCGACGGAAGCGAAGTAACCGCCCTCGTAACCCCAGGTCGTCATCGTATCCACGACCCTTCCCAAAAGCTGGCGCACGCTGCGCTCGCGATCGGGCGTGCCCAAATTGCCCCGGAAATACTTCGAAACCACTACGTTGGTGGCGGTCAAAGACCAGGTCTTGGGAATCTCCACATTGCGTTGCTCGAAGACGACCTCACCGCGCTCGTTGGCGATGACCGCGTCGCGGACCTCCCAGTCCACCTCGGAAAAAGGATCGACGCCGGGCCGGGTGAACCGGCGCTCGAAGCGAAGGCCCCCCTCCAGAGTGGCCTCCCGAGGCCGGCGGCTCTCTGCAGAGCCGGGCTGCGACTTGTTGGATTTCTTTGCCATGGGCTTCGTCCTCCTTGAAGACCGGAAAAAGGATCCGCTGGGGGACCAGTGTTTATCGCCCTTTCCCGACTCGGTCAAGAGCAAAATACAAATTCCTGTAGGTTATTATCTCACAATCCACAAGATGTTGTGGATTACTCGGTGGAAAAAAGCTCGGATTCCGCTTCGATGGCACAATCAAAAAAAGTTGTAACGTGAATTAGGCCAAGGCCGGTGGCCGCTGAAAACCCCTACGACTAGAACCGCATGTGGGCAGAAAACACGAGGTTGAGGATGCTCTGGCTTTCGAAGGTCAACGCGGGAGTGGGATTGAGGAGCGGGTCGAAATTGCTGAGGAAAAAGCGCTGCACCTTGAAATCCGTGCGCTCGAGGGTGAGATCCGCGCTCCACTCGGAGATGCGCACCCCGAACCCCATGGTGATGGTGGTCGTGCCCACCGGCTGATCGCTCAAGAAGTTCAAATAGTTGAACTCGGCCATGCGTTTCAAATAATCCTTTTGGGCCTGGCATTGACCCGTCTGACAGCCGGGATCGGTCTGGAGGGATTGATAGAAGAGCTGGATCGCCCCTGTGTACGCCTTGTCCCCCGTTGCGCTTGGATCCACGGACGGAATGTAGAGGTTTCGCTGGGGCATGTTTTCGAGACGCACGCCCGCCCGCACCGGGAACTCGAACTTTGCCGATTTCTTGACGAAGTACTCGCCGCCAATCCGAATGCTGTGCGTGTTGGGAAGGCCCGACCAGAACGAATCTTCTTTGATCTCAGGCTCAGAAATCTGACCCGCCGCAGCGAGTTGGTTCCACCGCTCGGTGTCGGTTGCGGGAATCAAGGCGAAGAAATAGGTGGTTGGATCGGCGGGATCGAGGAACCCGACAAAGGGCTCCACGCGCGTTCGCGTGATCCAGGAGTGTCCCCACGGCCGGTAGAGAAAGTCCGCGGCCAAGGTGACGCGATGGCTCAGCTCATACGAGGTGCCGACGGAAAACATGGTCGGAACCGAAAGATCTTGATCGAGCGGGCGCCCGAGAATGAGGAGCCGATGGTCGAAGGTCGGCGCCGCGGGAATCGTCGTGATGCGCTCCTCGCCATTCCGGAAATGCAGGTCGTGACCGAGATAAACGGAACCGCCGACGCGCAGCGGACCAAAGTGCATCGTCGTGCCGCCATCGATGCTGAACGCGGACACGTTCTGCTCGAAGCTCGCGGATCCGCTGGCAAACACGTTCCCCAGCACCGCGACGCTGGTGCTGGTGTTGCGTTTCAGGGTTCCCCCCTCCCAGTTCAAATTGATCCCGAGGTCGGCTTGGGGAATGATCGAGCGTGCCACCGTAAACGAGACTGCATCCATGCCTTGCCGGGGAAGGTCTTCCTCGCCATAGATGGCCTGCGCATTGCTGGTCAGCGCACCTTGCAATTGGACGCGGCTCTCGTCCCCGTACCCGGTCAGGGCAACACGACGGTAGCTGAGCGCGAACGCGGCTTGCTTTCCAAGGAGGCTCACGGGAACGCCCAAGCTGAGCGAGTTGTAACTCGAGGCCCCGCGCGGCTTCACGCGGTAGTCGCTCGCATCCAGGTAGTCGGTAGCGGTCACTTGAAGCTGATCGGGGAACGCGAGCGCCCGTCCGTGCCCGGAATAAATCTTGAACTCCGACCCCACTTCCAGCGAATTGAGACCCAGAATGGCGGCCGGATTGTAGACGTGCGATTCCGCGCCGCCCGGCACGGCGACGCCCGTGCCGCCCATGGCCCGCGATCTCCCGCCCAACGGCTCCCGATCCAGGTTGAAGCGAGAAAGCCATCCGTTTTCGGCCGCGGTTCGATCGGGAAAAAGCGGGGCGGATACCGTGTCGACCTCAATGTTTGTTTGAGCGTCGCAATAAGAACTGAACAGGCCGAGGAGTCCAACGAAGAAAAGACCGGCTAGAATCCGCGACATCGTGGGTGGCCTCACAAGCGCGCGCTCAAGATCGACGCGGCGACAAAGAGCGTGAGGCCCCAGAAGCCGGCCGCCCTGGCCGAGCGCGCGCGATCGAACGCAACCTCTTCGACCTGGACGATCTTGTAAGCCGAGATCTCGATGCGCTCCACACCGCTCGGAATCTCCAGCAACGATTGACTCATGCGTTCGTGCTGCAGGGAGTAGCGTCCATACTCCTCTTGGAGATACGGACGCTTGAGCACGATGTCTCCTCCAAGACTCACGCTATCGACCTGGGCGCGATACACCTTCCCGATACTGGTGTAGGTAACCCACGATCCCGCCTGGATATGACCCTTGACGGTTTCCCCATCGCGGAGCGTGACCTTGATGTTCTTTTCCGCCCCGAAATCGGTCACGGCGGCAGGAACGAGTTTGGTGCAACCAGCGGCCAAGAGAGCCAGACAGACGAACGCCCCGCCCCGTAGCCAAGGTGATCGTTGCAAGGAGTGACCTTCCTGAACCGTACTCGGAGCCCGAGGAAAAAAAAGACTGCCAAGGCAGTCCTAAGAGAGGGAGAGACTAGCCAAAAAGCCAGAGGAGAATACCGAGAGGGCGAGAGAACTGTCAAGACCAAGCCCGGTTACGGACCCCGGACTACCCGCCTGGCGTCAGATGAAATACTTCGAGGGATCGATCCCGAGCGATTCCGGATCGACCGGGGCCACGATCTCATCCGGGTGGCTTCCGTCCGCCCCCTCCTCGGCCAGATCGATCTCCGGGGACTCACGCTCGATACCCGCCGCATCGGTGATCGGCCGCACGCGGGGGCGGTGGGACTGGTCGGGAAGGGTGGCCGAGGCAACGACGACGGCCAGCCGGCCGCTGGCCAGACGCACGATCGTTCCGACCGGATAAACGCCGATCATGTTGGCGAAGAGTCGCAGGAGGACGGGGTCGAACTTGGCGCCGGCCTGGCTCAGCATGTAGGACAGTGCTTTATCGCGGGGCATGGCTTTCTTCACGTAAATGCGTTTCGTGGTCATGGCGTCAAAGCAATCGGCGATGGCGACGATGCGCCCGATCACGTGAGGACGATAGGGATGGCGCACCTTGGGGTAGCCGCCCTTCGTGGCGTTGTAGTTCATGTGGTGCTCGAAGCTCGCCACCATGGACTTGAAGGCGAGCCCGGAGAGCCCCCGCATCTTGACCAGCTCCTTCACCCCATTTTCGGGATGCTGCTGCATGGTCTCCCATTCCTCGGGGGTGAACGTTCCCGTCTTTCGCAGCACCTCGAGCGGCACCTTGGTCTTCCCGAGATCGTGAAAGAGCGCAGCCACCCCGAGATCCGCCAGCTGCACGCGGGTCATTCCCGCGCGTTTTCCGAGCGCCAACGAATAGATGCTCACGTTCACCGAGTGATAGAACGTGTAGTTGTCGTGGGACTTGAGGGTAGTGAGACCGAGAAGGGTGAACTCCTCATCCATCATCAAGTCCACCATGGACTGCATGACGCGTTTGGCTTGGCGAAGCTCGAGTCGTTTTCCGAGGTGCGAGCTGGCCATGACCGCCTTGGTGACGTTCACCGCCTTGAAAAACGCTTTCTTGCAGCGCTCGCGTTTGGTGACTTGCTCCGCCTCGTTGGTGATGAGCTCCTTCATCTCGCGCACCGGTCCAACGGTGAGCGGCACCTGGGACTGAGCGAGCTTCTCGTTCACCGAAAGCACAGTTTCTTCATCCCCGACCTGCTGTGCGTTCAAGAGATCGAGGAACTGGCTCATCTGGGCGGGATGGAGAGCGGCCCCCACGAACAGGCTCCCCACGCCCCGCGTGGTGAGCTCCCCGATCAAGAGATCCATGAATCCGTAACGCATACCCTCGGTGCGCAACCGCACGTCATCGAGGTAGAGAAAATCCGAGGCAACGTGAAGCGCGTATTCGCCGCGGGCGGCGAAGAGCGAATTCATGACCGAGACCAGCGTGCTGAGCGCGCCTTCCGAAGCCTCGTTGCCCCAGCCGTGCGTGCGGCCGAGGCGCAAACACACCTGAAGATTGCGGGCGAGCTCGCGCCCCATCGATTGCGGGTCTTCGGACAGATTGAGCCGGTAGGCGGGCTGATTCATCAGGCGGCCGCCTCCCGTCCCGGCTCTTGGCCCGCCATACGACGCAAGGCCGACTGCGCGGCCGTGCGCACGAGCGTGGATCGATCGCTCTGCGCCTTGGCCAGCAACTCCTCGGCTTCCCGGCCGCCAATGTGACCGAGCCCCTCGCACGCACAGGCCCGGAGCTCGTCGCCTTGCCCCCGTCGCAAGAGACTCTTGCGTCGGAGCGCCTCCTTCATGAGCGGCATGACTTCCTCGCCCCCTGCCATGCCCAAGGCTTCGTAGAACGCGCGCTTTTCGGGAAGGGGCCGGCTGTCGAAATCCTCCGCTTGGACGAGGGCCAAGAGCGCGGGCACCGCCGACCGGCCGAGTTGGCCCAGGTTCCGAGCCGCGATGATGCGGATGCGAGGGTCAGGATCCGAGAGCGCGTGGAATATGGCGTCCATCGCCTTCCCGGTGCCCAGTTTGCAAAGCGCGTCCACCGCTTCGCGGCGCACGTTGGGATCGCGATGCTTGAGCAATCCAGTGAGCGGTTCCACCGCACGATCGTTCTTCGTGTCACCGAGAATGCGGGCCACGATCGACACCAGCTCGGAGCGCTGGTCGCGAAGGAAGGGAAGAAACGGGCGGATGTCCACGTTGGCGCGCAAGGAGAGCGCGGCGGTGAGCCGGCGCTTGGCGGGAACCGTCTGCAGATTGCCGAGAACGTCACAAATCGCTTCGATGGCTTCATTGGGTAGTGCGCGCACGAACGCATCCAGGGCCTCGAGCACGCTGCGGCGTCCACCGTCGAGCTGGCGCGCCAAGAGCTCGCGACGCGGCCGGTCGTAGGCGCCGGAGATGCCCTGGTCGAGAGCCAGCCGCATGGCCGGAGTGGTGTCCGTGGCTTCGTTTCGCACTTCGATCAGCATCTGAAGCACTTCGTGCGCCTCGCCGATGCGTCCTTCGCCGATGAGCGCGACCAACGACCCCGAGAGCACCTGCACGAGATCGACGAAGGATGCTTCTTCCTTTTCGAGAAGGATCGCTTCGGCCAGCATCTTCACGATGTCGACCAGCATCCGCGGTGATTCTTCTTCGTGGATTTCCGCTATCAGCTTGGCGCGCTCTTCCGCGCTTACCCCGAAGAGCGAGGCGTCCTCGTCGTTGAATTTCTCGCGGATCTGCTGGGCCATCTCGGACGCTTTTTGCTCCACGACCTCGTCGTCCTCGAGGTCGTGCATCTCGAGATCGACGTAGTTCATGAATTCCTGGCCGAACTCGGCCGGGATGGGATCCTCGTCATCGTTGAGATCCAGGATGTCGTCGATGGCGATGTAGGTGATGTGATCGAAATGGGCGTCCCAGAGCAACGTGACCACGTCGGCGAGAACGGTCCCCTCTTCCTGAGCGGTGGCACGAAACACGCCGAGAAGCCGGAGCGCTTCCTCGGAGGTGAGGCCGACATGAAAGGTGATCTCACGCACGCCCGCCCAGAACAAACGACCCGGCACAGACTCTTCGCGCCCCGGTTGTTCCAGGACTACCTCGCCGACGAAGAAGAGCTTGGTCTTCCCCACCGAAAGACGCACGGTATCCATGAGCTGGAATACGTCCCCGAGCCGGGCCAGGAACTCATCGGCGAACTTGCGGCACATGGGATTGTCGACCGGATAAAGCTGCGAGGCCTTCACTGCCTTGGCCAGAGCAATGACAAGCTTGCGCACGCCGATCAATTCCGGCGTGTCGGATTCGCTACCCTGAATCACCGTATCGGGGGTGGGTTCCTGATCGAGATTTAAAATGCGATCGGAGAGGACGCTCTCGCGCCCGAATTGACCCAAGGACGAGGCGGAATGATCGCCGCCCGGAAGGGCACGATCTTCCGGTTGTTCCGGGACATTACGACGTGTCACGCGATGCGTTTCCTGCTCGGTTTGGGAACGGCAGGTGGCCCACTCCACCTTATTCAGGTTATCGGCAACTCGGAGTTGGGGTTGACGCCTAAGTGGGGCACCTCGCCCGGCAAAATAGGACCTATTTTGTTGCCCTAAAATAAGTTGTCAATGAGCTGGATTCCCGGGATGAGCGTCAGATATGATTCAAGTACTTCTTAGGTATTCACAATTCCCCGCCCAGGAGGCTTGGTCTCATGTCATTTTCATCGTTCGCCTCCCTCCCCCAAGTATCCAGAACGGTTTGTACCTCCCCGATCGGTCCGGTGGGACTCGTCGAGAGAAGCGGCCGGCTTGCTCGCATTGCCATCAAGGCCGACCCCGCCGCCTTCCCGTTCGAAGTGGAACGTACGTTTGGGTCGGTGGGCTGCGAACGGCTGGAGCCGTTCGACGATGTGCGCCGTCAGCTCGAGGAGTACTTCGACGGACGCCGGCTCGTGTTCCGGTTGCCGCTCGATCTGGAGCAAGGCACACCCTTCCAGCGGCAGGTCTGGCAGGCCCTCTTGCAGATTCCCTACGGCGAAACCGTGAGCACCAAGGATGTCGCCCAGGAAATCGGGCGTCCCTCGTCCACGAAGGCGATTGAAGCCGCGATCGCGGCCAACCCCCTCCCGATCGTGATCCCGAGTCACCGGGTGAGGAGCTTCGACGCCGCGAACACCGAGGTGAAGACGAAGCTCTTGGATCTGGAATCGAGGACCCGCGCTCGGGCGGCCAGCCTGGGTACGATGTTCGACTCGCAGACGCGGGGACGGTTCAGAGCGTAATTCGTCAGCGCATGATGAGCATGCGTTCTGTGACGCGTTTTTCGCCGGCTGAGAATTGGACGAAGTAGACTCCTTGAGCTAGTCCATGACCCTCGCCGGAGGTTCCGTCCCAGCGGACCTCCTGCGTTTCTCCGGGAGTTCCGGCCACTTCCCAAGAGCGCACGACGCGCCCTTCGATGTCATAAACCCTCAAGCGCCCGGTGCCGTTCAAGGGAACTTTGACCGTTAGAGACGCGGCTCCCTGTCGCAATGGATTGGGCGAAATCTTGAGGAGCGGAGGCGGAATCAACGCGGCCACTTCGGGTGATTTGCTGAGTATTGCATTCTCGATGCGGTATGTGGCCAAGCCCCCCGAATACCCGGACACGACCAGGCTGCCCTCGAGGGCCACACTGTGCGCGTAATTGCCGGCCGGCGCTTCGTGCGAAGCAATCTCGACGGGGTTCTCGGGATCCGTCCCATCGAGAACGCTGACGCCGTCTAGAGAGATAGCTTGAGCCACCCATGTTCCGCATCGATCCACGGCCACTGAATGACCGGGAACGGTGTGCAATAGAACCGGATGTTTGGGCGCACTGACATCGTAGGTCCTCAATCCGGACATGGCATCTGCGGCGTAAAGAAGGTTCCCATAGATGTTCACATCCCAGAGATCCCCGGTCATCTCCACGATTCCCACGACCCTAGGTCGCCGAGGGTTCTTCACGATCAGCGCTTGAATCGTGGATCGTTGGTCTCCTTGGTAGCCTCCCACATAGAGGTAGTATCCATTCTTGACGATCGATGTCGTTTGGTGCCCGAGTGGAAGGGACGCGATCAGGGAGGCAGCGAGGGGATCGCGACA
>Ga0070698_100003857_pt1 | contig 16495 bp, 16 predicted proteins | sample KBSK1502metaG_FD_65477 | JGI IMG/M metagenome (GOLD analysis project Ga0070698, IMG submission 65477) | Corn, switchgrass and miscanthus rhizosphere microbial communities from Kellogg Biological Station, Michigan, USA - KBS K1-50-2 metaG | ecosystem: Host-associated > Plants > Roots >...
CGTGATGACCTCATCGAGTTGCGGAATGGTGTCCGGACCGAAAATATTGAGCGGCGGATGGTCAATGGTTACTCGCCAATAGTTGCGAGAGCGCCGCGTAAGATGTATTTGCTTCGTGCTTGTTGCTGTCTGAGTTTCGTTTTTCATGTCTTGTCTCCCAGGAATTCTCCGTGTGCGTTCGCCGAATCGGCGGCAGGCTACTTCTCCGCAGCAATTGCTGCCTGTTCGATCAATCGAGCAACTTCTGCCGGGTGTGAAATGAGTGGCACGTGGCTCGACGCAATCATCTTGAGCAGTGTGGCGCTCCGTCCGCGGGATTCATCCAGCAACGGCACAAGAATCCTGCGCCGACCGATAACTTTGGCCTTTGACTTAAGCCCTATTAGTTCGCTTTGCATCGTCTTGCTCTCCTTAATGAAAACATCCGTTGCATTCTCCTGATTTGATCGGATTAATTGAACAGGTACGGATTACACTACGAGATGAGAGGGGAATCTATTAGACCAAGGTATCGATCGATACCAAGGTATTAGCTACGTTTGATCGACTGCCAGTCGACGTGAACACTGAAGACTTTTCCCGCCCCAAATTTGTGTGTCTTCAGCCGACGACCGATACGAATTATGATGGACATTTTGAGGCCCTTAGGCGCATCCTCATGTCGTGGAACCTCGACAGGATAGGACTGCAAGCGAGAACGATCTCATCATGCGACTCAATCGCGCTGAAGAAGCACCGCGAGCCCGCGAGCTTAACTTTCAACTGGTCGTCGACAGCATTCCGGCGCCGGTCGCTGTCACCTCACCGTCCGGTGAAGTCGAGGGCGTCAATCAGCCCACCCTCGAATATTTCGGCAAGACATTCGAGGAGTTGAAAGGTTGGAAGGCCTCCGACGTCGTTCATCCGGATGACCTGCAACACACAATCGACGCGCTGATGAAGGCACACGAAACGGGCCAGGCGTACAACGTTGAGAGCCGCCATCGTCGCGCTGATGGGATCTACCGCTGGTTCAACGTTCTCGGCTTGCCCTTGCGCGATACTGAAGGAGAAATCCTTTGCTGGTTTCACCTGCTAATCGACATCGACGGACGCAAGCGGGCCGAGGCTCAGCTCGCCGGCGAGATGCGACTGCTGGAGATGGTGGCCTCGAGCTGCCCACTCACCGACGTTCTCACTGCTTTGTGCAAATTTGTAGAAGACACTTCCGCCGATTGTCACTGCGGCGTTTACCTGATCGATTGGAGTGGTCCGAAGTTCCGGATCGGGGCCGTTCCGAGCCTTCCGGCGACCTTCAACGATCCGGTTGACGGGCTGACGGTCTGTCGTGAGACCGGACCTTGTGGGCAGGCGGCACTGTCAAAGAACCAGGTGATTGTGACAGACCTCGAGACAGATCCTCTTTGGCACGACTCGGCGATTCGACCACTCGCACTGGCACACGGATTACGATCGCATTGGAGCACGCCGATTTACGCTCGCGACGGATTGGTGTTGGGGACCTTTGCCATCTTTCACCGCGAACCGGCGAGCCCGACGCAAGTTCAGCTGGACCTCATCGCGCAGGTTACACACATTGCCAGTATCGCCATCGAGCGGGCGTTGAGTGAAGCGGCATTGAAGCGAAGTGAAGCGTTTCTGGCGGAAGGCCAACGCCTCGGCGCGACCGGGTTCTTCTCATGGCGTCTGGACACGGACGAGATCACCCTTTCAGAGGAGCTCTGTCGGATGTACGAGCTCGACCCGAATGTCCCTCCAACCGTTGAGCGGTGTTTTGGACTGATACACCCGGAAGACATTCCGATGCTGGTTGAGAAGAGGGAACAGATTCGAGCTGACCATGGTCCTTACGAGCACGAGCTCCGGCTGCGGATGCCGGACGGCAGGGTCAAGTACCTGCGCACGGTCGGTCAGGTGATCCGCCGGCAAGATGGGCGGCTCGAGTCCGTCGGCGCGACCCAGGACGTGACGCAGCGTCGACTCGCAGAAGAGGCACTCGATAAAGCCCGATCGGAGCTTGCGCGCATAACAAGGGTCATGAGCCTTGGAGCATTGACCGCGTCGATTGCACATGAGGTCAACCAGCCGCTCTCGGGCATCATCACCAACGCCAGTACGTGCCTTCGGATGTTGGATTCCGATCCTCCGAACGTCGCAGGGGCGCGCGAAACGGCGAGGCGGACCATTCGCGACGGCAACCGAGCTTCGGATGTGGTCACGCGTCTCCGTGCCCTGTTCAGCAAGAAGGAATTCACGCTGGAGTCGCTGGATCTAAACGAGACCACACGAGAGATCATTGCGTTGTCTTTGAGTGAACTTCAGAGAAACCGGGTCGTTCTTCAGTCGGAACTCGCCGACGATCTCCCGACCATCACCGGCGATCGTGTCCAGCTCCAGCAGGTCATCCTGAACCTGCTTCACAACGCCTTGGACGCGATGGTCGGCGTTAACGATCGCCCGCGGCAGTTGCTGATCAGAACCGAGCGAGAGGACGGCGATCGTGTACGCCTGACCGTGCAGGATGCGGGCATGGGCGTTGATCAGCAGAGCATGGACAAGCTCTTTGATGCCTTCTACACGACGAAGAGCAGCGGCATGGGCATTGGGCTGTCTGTCAGTCGCTCGATCGTCGAGAGGCATCATGGTCGTCTCTGGGCAGAGCCGAATGACGGGCCAGGCGCCACCTTCTCTTTTTCCATTCCCCGTGATCCAGAAAGCGCCACGGACACGGCACCGGTAGTGAAGCACTCGTTCGTTGGTGTCAGTCGTTGACTATGACCAGTCTGTGCGCGAGTCGCTGCCAGACTTGCTGCAGTTCGGCTTTGCCGCCGGTCGAATCAAACAATGACATTCCACTGGAAATTCCAATCCCCGGCGCGGTCTCTGGAGGCGCTTCTCTTAACCGAGGAGTTGCGCACGTTTTCATTCTCTATTCCTTGCTACCTGGGTTTGACAGGCGCCCGCGATAACTGCCGGCGCTAGAGCGCCGATGTTGATGTCGGCGCCTAACCAATACCAAAGTACAATAGACACTCTCGAGTGGACTGGCGCATCCTTCTGCCGGAGGGAGTGCTGCCATGAAAACCCGCGATGGAGAACGAGCACAGCCGCGTTATCAAAGCGTTGCCCCGATTGGTATGGACGCCACTCCCTGATTGCACAACGACTTCATCAACCAACGCGTTTGCGAATATACGGTCTTAGTGTCGCCGAAGCCTGTGGCTGTGAGTGCCGCACAAAAAACTATGACAAGAAAACGTTCACTTGTATCAGTAGTCGATGACGACGAATCTGTCCGCGAGTCACTACCCGACCTGCTGGGAGAGTTCGGGTTTGCAGTCCGGGCATTCTCGTCGGCGGAAGAGTTCCTCGCGTCCGATTGCATCGAGCAGACCAGATGCCTAATTCTCGATATAGCCATGCCGGGCATGACGGGACCGGACCTTCAGCGGGAATTGAAGATTCGCCGGCAGGAAATTCCGATCATCTTCATCACCGCTCAAAGAGACGAGACGGTTCGCGCACGGCTGCTCGAACAAGGTGCGGCGGAATGTTTGTTGAAGCCATTCAGCGATACGGCTTTGCTTGACGCGGTAAACGCCGCACTTGCGTGAGCTGAGCGATGCGACGCGCTCTTATACATCAGGAGGATATATGAATTCAGCGAGCGCACCGGGTCTCAAATCCAATTCAACACCAAAGTCGGAGGCCACCCCAATCGTCTTTGTTGTTGACGACGACATCTCCGTTCGGGAATCACTGGAAGCGCTGATCCGTTTTGTCGGGTGGCAACCAGAAACTTTTGCGTCTGCAGAGGAATTTCTCGTTCGACCACGGCCGTTTGTTCCGAGTTGCCTGGTGCTTGACGTTTCTCTTCCGGATCTCAACGGTCTTGAACTGCAGAAGCTAATTGCCGCCGATCGGATCGACATGCCAATCATCTTCATCACGGGTCACGGTGACGTGCCGATGACGGTCCAGGCGATGAAAGCGGGAGCTGTCGAGTTTTTGACGAAGCCAATCGACGACGATGCGCTGTTGAGCGCCATCCGGCATGCTATCGAGCGCAGCTCAGCTGCGCTTGGGGACAAAAGAGAAATAGAAGCACTCCGCGACTGTTACACCTCCCTAACGCCTCGCGAACGTGAGGTCATGAAGTTTGTAGTCTCCGGTATGTTGAATAAACAGGTCGGTGTAAAGCTCGGAATCAGCGAGATCACGGTGAAGGCACACCGAGGCAAGATGATGCTAAAGATGAAGGCCGACTCTCTGGCCGACTTGGTGAAAATGGCAGTGAGACTCGGCCTCGCACCAGCGAGGAATCCATGGCACGCTTTACGAAAGCCCTGATTGAGGTTTTTGAACTGATGTGGGCAAGAAATAATGTGCCCCTCCACTTTCGTTAATAACGTTGGTCGTCATCCGATCGGTTCTCATCAGGAAGCCCAAAGACCTTCTGCGGACTACCAAATCCGCGCACGTCGAACTGGCCAAGAGCTCTCAGTGAGGATCGGCAGTGTGAGGCGAAGGCTTCGGACGTAACGATAGTTCGTTTCAGGCTGGCAGCTATCTTTTCCAGGCGGGCTGCCAAATTAACGGCCGGTCCAATACACGTAAAGTCCAAGCGGTTACCGCCGCCAATGTTGCCGTAGAGAACGTCACCTACATGCAATGCCAAGCCAAAGCGCACGGGGTTTTCAATCTCTGCAAATTTTGGCATTGACAATATTCTGGTTCGCGTCTCAATCGCCGCCGCTAAGGCTTGATCACAGACTTCTGCGCTCTCGTCCGGACGTTCTATGGGAAACATGGCCAACAAACCATCACCCATAAAGTTCAAGACTTCTCCACCATTGCTTAAGATGATCGGCACCTGGCAATCGAAATATCGATTGAGAAGCTCGATCATGATTTGAGGCGACAGTCGGTCCGAGAGAGCAGTGAATCCGCGCATGTCCGAAAGCCATATGGCCGCATTCAAGAACTCAGAATGCCCACGTCGAATCTGTCCGGCGAGTATTCGTTTTCCAGTCCGGTGTCCACAGTAAGTATCAAGTAGATTAGTAGCCGTGCGGCGGAGCGCACGCACCTCCGCAACCCTTGCGAGAGGATTAACAACAGCTTCAAGTCCAGCAATCTGTTCATCCGTAAACCCACCTGCTTGTCGAGTGGTCCACAACGCCGCATGTAGCTCCCCGTCGGTGAAAATCAACGGGGAGGCGAGGAGATCGGTCACGCCCTCTTCGTGAAGTTCAAGTAATAAAGGAAACTCCTTTTGACACTCAGGGTCTGAGAGCCGCCGACGAAGCGCAACACCATCCGAGCAAACCTTTTCAAGCAAACTCTTTCTCGGTTCCGCGGCATCAAGGTCGTAAGTCGCTGATGATATCGATACGTTGGTATCAACTTGCCAGCGGAATCGGCGGCCAGTGATGTCGGGATGCAAGGTCCGCACAAAGACATCCACTCGCCAAAGCGGGATGCCACAAGCACAAAGACGTTCACACGCTTCGGCGACGGCTTGGTGCGACTCTGGAGCTGATCGCGCTCCGCTCAACAGCCAATCAACGACGCTTCTTGTGTCACAGCTCATGTCGAGAAGATCTTTCGCACGTCCTCCCTGTCACGCGGGAGTACGACAACCTGCGGGAACATCCAATAAGGACTCGCATCGCTGGCGAACCTGACCAGATCGATCGTACGCGAGAGAACTTGCGGCTGTCCAATCAGCGCCACGAGATCTTCCTTGAGCCAACGATCATGAATTGGTGGATGTTCGCGCGGTTGTATGAGCGACGGATCAGGAACCAGTAACGAATTGAAACGAATCTCTCCATCTAACGCCTGTGAATTCCACTTTTTATTCCAGCCAGCGTGACATTGTGAGATGATAGCGATTTATTCGGCGAGCAACTATGAAAGAGAGCGGTCGTATTAGAATTCTCAGTGTCGACGACCATCCCGTTCTGCGTGAAGGGATCGCCGCAGTGCTTTCCAGCGCAGCGGACATTGTTGTCGTTGCAGAAGCCAGTAACGGACGTGAAGCGATCGAACAATTCCGAAAACATCGGCCGGACATAACGCTTATGGATCTGCAAATGCCGATCATGAATGGGACTGAGGCAATTGCTGCCATTCGGAAAGATTTTCCGCACGCGCGCATTATCGTCTTAAGCACTTACAGTGGTGATGCGCAAGCAGTGCGGGCATTCAAAGCCGGCGCTTCGGGATATCTTCTTAAGAGCATGGTTCGCGAGGAGTTGGTTGAGACAATTCGGATTGTTTATAGTGGCAGAAAAAGAATCCCCCCGGAAATCGCAGTCGAAATGGCTGAACATCATGCTGACGATGCGCTGACTGAGCGAGAAATTGAAGTCTTACGCCAGGTTGCCGCCGGCAATTCAAACAAAAGAGTCGCTGACCTCCTCGGCATTTCAGAAGAGACCGTCAAAGCTCACTTAAGAAACATTCTTTCAAAACTAGACGCGAATGATCGCACTCACGCCGTAACCATAGCATTAAAGCGCGGCATAATTGACATTTAAACACTCACTGGCCAGAAGTCCTGCACGAATTCCGCAACCTTAGTCCATAAGCGTTACCCGATTGAGGTATCTCACGCCTGATCGAAAGAATCACCAAGAATGCGTTCGATTTAGGGGTGTGCGGCCGGCCGCTCACGCCTATATTGTTCACCATTGGGACAAAGTTTCACTCGGAAAAGACTCGAGACAGGAACTTGTTAAGTGGTGATTACAAAGTTAACCCGAAGTGATACTTCGAACGGCTGAAGTTGCTCGGGGGTCGCTGGCAAGAAAGGAGAGCGGTCATGATCGGTCAAGTGGCAATTAACAGACTCAATGAAATCAACGGAACAATATTGCTGGACCCTGAGCAAAACTGTCCTCGGGCGCAAGAGTTTGCAGAGAGACTGCGGGCGCGCATAGTGGGCCAGGAACGTGCGGTGCGGCAAATGAGCAGCCTCTACCAGATTTTCCTGGCAGGAATGAATCCATTGAATCGTCCGGTTGGTACGATGCTATTTCTCGGCCCCACCGGCTCCGGAAAAACTCGTGTAGTCGAAGCGGCCGCTGAAGTTCTCTTCGGTGATGCCAATGCGATAGTAAAGATCGACTGTGCCGAATTTCAACATTCGCACGAGATAGCTAAGTTGATTGGCTCGCCTCCGGGTTATCTGGGCCATCGCGAAACTTCCCCACTGCTGAGCCAGGAAAACCTCAATCGCATGCACACGGACGAGCTGAAACTATCACTGGTGCTTTTCGATGAGATTGAGAAGGCGTCCGACAGCCTCTGGCAATTACTACTCGGAATTCTCGACAAAGCTACTCTTACACTTGGTGACACTCGCCGCGTGGATTTTTCACGCACGATGGTGATCATGACCTCGAATCTGGGCGCGCGCGCGATATCTGAGTTAATTTCCGACCGTATCGGCTTTGCGTCCGTAACAGCCAAACCACTAAACGACTCGGATGTGGATCAGAAAATCTATCGCACGGCCGTGGAAGCGGCGCGGCGAAAGTTCTCACCAGAATTCATGAACCGCATCGACAAGATTGTGGTCTTTCGCTCTTTGAAGGATCATCATTTACGTCAGATCCTGGATCTCGAATTACAAGCGATCCAAGAGCGCGTGACGGCCTCAGCAGGAACAAAGTTCGTCTTCCAGTGTTCGGACACTGTAAAGGATAAGCTGTTGCAGGAAGGTCTTGACGTTAGATATGGCGCACGCCATTTAAAGCGGTCAGTAGAGCGATTTCTTGTTTCGCCATTATCCAGTCTGGTAGCGAGCGCACAGGTCGATTTAGGAGATCTGATATACGTCGATCTTAGTTCTGAAACTGGCAGGTTCATTTTTTCGAAACGACCGGGCAGGCTTTTAATTTCCGAAACGCCGAAACCAGCAACCGAACCGGAAGACGAACTGCCGTTGGGGGGCATAGGAATCGCGGTACCTGAGGTTCAGGCGGCGAGCACATTCAGTGGCTGAGCCGCCTCCTCATGAGGAGGGTTTGCTGGAAAGAATCAGTTGTTAAGAAGCACATTTAATTTTTTAGGAGTTTTTATGAATTTGAATACCTTATCCCTTTCGCACGCGGACGACGACTTGGCCTTGGGAAGCGTGATTGTGAATGAATCGGCCAGGGTGAGTCAAGAATTCTCAGTGTTTGAGGATACGGCTTGTGAAACGAACATCGCCGGAATCGTGGGCCAGAGCCCAGCATTGCGGCGAGTGTTGGAACTGGTGGAAATGGTAGCTGCAACCGATGCCACGGTGTTCTTGCTTGGCGAAACCGGCACTGGCAAAGAACTAATTGCACGTGCGATCCACGAACGGAGTTCGCGATGCAAGGAGGCCTTCGTAACCCTCAACTGCGCCGCGATTCCGGGGACTCTTTTTGAAGCTGAACTGTTTGGACATGAGCGAGGTGCATTCACCGGTGCGCATATGCAGAGAGCAGGACGACTTGAGCTGTCCGATCGTGGCACGATGTTTCTGGATGAAGTTGGTGACATGCCGCTCGAACTGCAGCCGAAACTGCTACGCACGCTTCAGGAGCGTGTTTACGAACGCGTTGGTAGTGCGCGATCGAAGAGCATCGATGTGAGACTGGTCGCGGCAACGAATTGCGACCTGGAACAGATGATGGCTGAAAAGCGGTTTCGCAGCGACCTGTACTATCGTCTGAACGTTTTTCCGATCCACATTCCACCCCTGCGCGAACGTCGTGAAGACATACCCCTTCTTGTTCGGCATTTCGTTCGAAAGTACGCCAAGCGTATGGGTAAGCGCATAGAAATGGTTCCGGACGCAACAATACAGAAACTGACGCGCTGGCACTGGCCTGGAAACGTGCGTGAACTGGAAAACGTGATGGAGCGCTCAGTGATCCTGACAAACAACAACACGCTCGTGGTTTCGTTGCCGGAAAAGATGAATGGTGCTATTGATGCGGCGGCTGTTGTCAGCAATTTTGAGGAGCAGGAGCGAATTGTGCGAATACTTCGAGAGACGAAGGGTCGCGTTAGCGGGCCAAACGGCGCCGCACTTCGCCTGGGATTGAAACGCAGCACCCTGCTCGATCGCATGAAGAAACTGGGCATTGACGCAAGAGAAGTTAGAAGTGATCTTGCTTATAGTACTCTGGGTGCTTAATCGAAAATTTTAGTGAGACAGACCAATGGATCGCATTCCATCCGAGGCTGGGCGCTATGCACTGGCTATTTTATCCGTCCTCCTGGCCCTTGGAATCAGCTCGTTCTTGTTCAAGCATAAAATCCAGGGCCTCGAATTTCCAGTCTTCATGATTGCCATCGCCTTAACAGCCTGGTACGCGGGTGTTGGGCCAGCTGTTGTGGCGCTCGTGCTTTCAATCTTGGCTTACAGCTATTACTTCACCGAGCCTTACTACAGTCTTTATCTTACGCTTGAAGATATTCCATACGATGTTGCGTTCGTAGGTTTTGCATTGCTGATCACCTGGTTCAGCGCCACGCGTCGCCGCATTGAGCATGACCTCTTGCAGTCTCGCGATGAACTCCAACGTGCAGGTGCAAAAAGCACTCAGCAGGCGAACCTTCTCAACCTTACTCATGATTCCATATTTGTTCGCGACATGAACGGTCTGATCAGTTACTGGAACAGTGGGGCGCAGGAGTTGTACGGATGGACCGCAGAGCAGGCTGTGGGAAAGAGCACACATGAACTATTACACACTGTCTTCCCACAGCCCTTTGATGAGATTCAGGTCGAGTTGCTGCGCACGGGCCGCTGGGAAGGAGAGCTCGAAAAGAGTAAGGCTGATGGAACAACCATATCGGTGGCAAGTCGATGGTCCTTGCAGCGAAACGAACAAGGGGATCCGATCGCGATTCTGGAAAGCGAAAATGACATAAGTGCGCGCAAACAAGCCGAGCAGAAATTCCGTGGCTTACTCGAGTCGGCTCCTGACGCCATGATCGTGATGAACCGGCAGGGCCGGATCGTGTTGGTCAATGCTCAGGTGGAGAAGCTTTTTGGATACAAGCGGGAAGAGCTTTTGGGGCAGGAGATTGAGATTCTGGTGCCTGATCGTTTTCGGGGACGTCACCCGGGACACCGCGCTACGTACTTTAACCAGCCGCGGGTACGGCCGATGGGACAGAATCTGGAGTTGTATGGACGGCGGAAAGATGGCACAGAGTTTCCGGTGGAGATCAGCCTCAGTCCTTTGGAAACGGAGGAGGGCTTGCTGGTCTCAGGGGCCGTCCGCGACATCACCGAGCGCAAGCAAGCCGAGCAGAAATTCCGCGGCCTACTTGAGTCGGCTCCTGATGCCATGATCGTTATGAACCGGCAGGGCCGGATAGTGCTGGTCAATGCTCAGGTGGAGAAGCTTTTTGGATATAAGCGAGAAGAGCTTTTGGGGCACGAGATCGAGATTCTCGTACCGGAACGTTTCCGAGGCCGTCACCCGGGACACCGCAACGCGTACTTTACGCAGCCGCGGGTACGGCCGATGGGCCAGAATCTCGAGTTGTATGGAATGCGGAAAGATGGCACAGAGTTTCCCGTAGAGATCAGCCTGAGTCCGTTGGAAACGGAGGAGGGCATGCTGGTCTCAGGTGCCGTCCGCGATGTTAGTGAGCGTAAGCACCGGGACGACCATATTCAAGAACTTAATCAGGAGCTCACACGGCGCTCGACGGACCTTGAAGCTATCAACAAGGAGTTGGAAACATTCGCATATTCAATATCCCATGACTTGCGTGCGCCGCTTCGTCATATGGTTGGCTATACCGAACTGTTGCAAAAAAACGCTTCGGCACGTCTGGATGATAAGGACCGCCGATATATGACGATAATCCTAGAAGCGGCAAAACGAATGGGCACCCTGATTGATGATCTCCTGTCCTTTTCCCGTATCGGACGAGCTGAGCGGAAGGAAAGCATGGTGAGCTTGGGAGAGTTGGTAAAAGAAATTCAGGGTGAAGTGTTATCTGAGACAGAAGGACGTAATGTTGCCTGGAAAATTGGTCCACTGCCTGATCTCTATGGCGATCGGTCCATGTTGAAACTTGCGCTGCTTAACTTAATGTCCAATGCTGTTAAATTTACGCGCAATTGCCCGCAAGCCGTGATTGAAATTGGATATACGGACCAATCCGCTGATGGGATAGTGGTATTTATAAAGGACAATGGCGTCGGCTTTGATATGAAGTATGTTTCAAAATTGTTTGGGGTGTTTCAGCGCCTTCATCGCGCAGAGGAGTTTGAAGGAACTGGAATCGGTTTGGCCACCGTGCAGCGTATTATTCATCGTCACGGCGGTCACGTTTGGGCAGAGTCGCAGGTCGGTGTGGGCACGACTTTTTACTTTTCAATACCAAGGCCGTAGGAGCTGAATTATGCCAAGTATTGGTCGCATTTTGCTCGTGGAAGATGATCCGAAAGATGTGGAGCTTACCATGACAGCGCTGGAAGAATACAACCTGAGCAATGAGGTTGTAGTGGTGATGGATGGTGAGGAGGCTCTCGATTACCTGTATTACCGGGGAAAGTTTCAAAGACGCAGCGGTGATAATCCCGCAGTCTTACTGCTCGATCTGAAATTGCCAAAAGTTGACGGTCTGGAAGTTCTCGAGACGATTAAACAGGACGAGAAATTGAGGATGATCCCGGTAGTCGTTCTCACCTCGTCTCGCGAGGAACGGGACATGGTAGCGAGCTACAAACTTGGCGTAAACGCGTACGTGGTGAAGCCGGTCGATTTCCACGAGTTCGTGAATGCAATAAAAGAGCTAGGCGTGTTCTGGGCAGTTATTAATGAGCCGCCACCGGGAAGCGTCAAGAGAAATTAGCTAACCGAAGTCCAGGGTCCAGAACTGCGTTTGATCAAAGGCTGAAGTGATTTGAGTTTAACGAGGAAGCAATTTGCGAATTCTTCATCTCGAAGACGATCGATACGACGCTGAGCTTATTCAGGCGACACTGGAATCAGAAGGTGTGGTCTGCGATGTGACTCGCGCAGACACGGAGGCTGAGTTCTCAAGGTGTCTTCAGCAGGAACCATTTGATCTTATCCTGGCGGATTACACTCTTCCTTCCTTTGACGGCATTGCTGCCTTGAGAATCGCACAGCAAGTCAGCCCACACCTACCCTTCATCTTCGTGACAGGAACCCTCGGTGAAGAAGTTGCAATTGAGGCCCTAAAGCTCGGGGCAACAGACTATGTGTTCAAGACAGGCCTATCCAGGCTCGTGCCATCAGTTCATCGAGCATTGCGCGAAGCCGAGGAGAAGGTTCAGCGTAGACGTGCCGAGGAGGAACTTCAGCAGCTTGTTGATTTTGTCCCGCAGGTTATTGTCGTCCTGGGACCAGACGGTTCGTTGATTCATGCGAATCGAGTTGCCCTGGAATATACAGGCCTCACGCTGGATCAGTATCGTTCAATGGACGTTGTCGATACCGTTATCCATCCCGATGATACCGACAAACTGCGAGCAGCAACGGATTCTGGATTCCGGGGAAACGATCCTTTTGAACTCGAGGCGAGAATACGCGGAAAAGACGGCGTTTACAGATGGTTCCTGTTTCGTTACAACCCGTTGGTGGAACAAGGACGTGTTAAAAGATGGTACGCAAGCTCAATTGAAATCGAATCACGGAAGCAGAAAGAAGAGCTTGTCCGGCAAGAGAATGTCAGGCTGGAGGAACGAACGCTAATTGCTCAGGAACTGCATGACACGCTTCTTCAAACTTTTATGGGCGCCTCGATGCAACTCGGCGCAGTTGTGCAGGGTCTGCCCTCCAGTTCAACGGTCAAACCGAAACTGGATCGAACTCTTCAGCTGATGGAGCGAGGCATAAATGAAGCTCGCAATACTCTTCAGGGCTTGCACTCTTCAGATGCTCGCGTGTCGGATCTGGTTCTGGCTCTTGCAAGCGTCCAACACGAGCTTGCGATCGAACCCGATACGGACTTTCGCATAAATGTCAATGGACAACAGCAGCCGCTTGGGCCCCGCATCCGGCATGAAATTTATCGAATTGGCCGAGAGGCGCTGGTGAACGCATTTAATCATTCACGAGCTAAATGCATAGAGTTCGAACTTGAATACGCCGAAAATGATCTGCGCATGCGAGTACGCGACAATGGACGTGGAATCGAAGCTGATGTGCTCAAGTCCGGGCGTAAAGGACATTGGGGGCTGGAAGGTATGCGGAAGCGCGCGGCCAGGATCGGCGGGTTATTGGAGATCTTCAGTACTGTAAACGCCGGAACTGAGGTTGAATTTTCTATTCCCGCCGCCATTGCTTTCCAGCTCTCACCCGCCGAGCAGATGGTGTGAACCTGCCCACTTTCTATTTCTGATACGCTCTTCAGTTGCACATTATTTTGATATGCCATTGTTTATTCGCTCCTTAAATCTCCGTCCGTACACCGGTCTCGACGATGCTATGGCGTGGAGGACAATTACTTGTTTTCTCCCACTTGCGTTCGCAACTCCGCCCCGAATCGGGGGCTTGTCATTTTACGCCCCACGGGCAGGCCTTCGCGCCGAAGGCAAAGGAGTTGGCGTAAAGAACAATGAGAATGCGGCCAGTCTGGCGGTTGATAACACTATCGATCATTGCTTTGAGCTTTTTGTCTCACGCGTTAGTGGCACGTAGGGAGTTACTTGGCGCGGTCGAGTCGCGCAACATCGCTTTTATATCCCCGGTAATCACGTAGGTGTCGGGTCGGCTGTCGTGCGAGTCGAAAGTACCGTCGTATCGAGCGTGTTCGGGAAGCAGTTCTCAAATAGCCAGGCGAGTTCTGGGTCGGCAATAGCACTCTTTACTTTAAGGATCTTCGCTTCGACGGCGTCGCTCATCAACTTCCGGCTGCCGGACGCTTACTTACAAATTTATGACCAGCTGAGAGTTCTTCCTCTCTTGTTGATTAAACTACCTTAAAAGGCAATTATGATCGACGGGTAGAAACTTCCTCCTTCTCGTATCAAAAAACACATATTTCTCTGCTACAGGTTATTGTTCCTGTTAAAAAACCACATAAAGGAGTTTAGAAAATGAAAGTAGCAGAAGTGATGACCAGAAATGTTCAGTCTTGTACCCCAGAAACCAACTTAGCCGCTGCAGCTATGCAGATGTGGAATGGTGACTTCGGGACGTTGCCCGTAGTTGATGATGAGGGCAGTGTGATTGGCATGATCACGGATCGCGACATCTGCATCGCGGCAGCCACCAGGCATGAGGACATCGCAAACATCAAAGTCAGCGATGTAACCACCAGAGAAGTTCAGTCGTGCACACCTGAGACGAGCGTTCCCGACGCGCTCAAGACATTCGAGCAGGCGCGCGTCCGGCGACTTCCTGTCGTAGATGAAGATGACAAACTACAAGGCATTTTGTCCATAAACGACATCGTGCGTCGTACCGAAGAAGGTCGTGACAAAAAGTTTACGGGCGTCTCTTACGCCGATGTCATGAACACTTTCAAAGCCATCTGCGCCCCGCATACTAAAGCAACGGCGGCTGGTGCTTGAAATTGACGACACAAGGCGCGCCAATTCTTGTCGACATGGGCAAGTTCGCCGTACCGCTGGAGGTTGACAAAGATACGCGGCAGTCGCATGCGTTGCTCAAACGGACGAGGACCCGAAAACAACTGGTAGCAGTACGAGTTTACAAGGAGAACTGAGATAGCAAAGTGTGAAGTCTGCGGCAACGATTATCATCTGTCATTTTGAAGTTATTACTACTGGCGCTTGACACACTTTCGATAGCTTCGAGTGTGCGATTCAGAAGCCCCGGTTTGCGACCACTGCGGATGCAAGATCATCGGTCACGGCATCGAAGCCAATGAGACGTTCTACTGCTCTGCAAACTGCGCGTGCGAGTCGGGCGTGGCGGATGTGAAGGACCGTGCGTAAGGGAGCGCCTCCCTCAGAAGATCCATGCAATTAAGGAGCAAGCCCCTTGCCACGATTCGACGTTCAAACAAAAGCGAAATAAGTAAAGCCGTTGCGACTCGAGCTCGTTACCATCTTGTTCTGATAAAGCCTGGAAAATTATTTGGGCTTATATCTTAGAGTGTAATTCCAGGAATCTTACCGCAGCTGAAGGGACACGAAGATCATTGTGAGCCAGGGATTGATAACGTCACAATGTGTCCCTGACGAAAAATGGTGATCACCAACTTGTCTCCTGGCTTGAGACTACCGATACTTCTACAGATCTCATCGTAACTCCCGTCGTTTTCCACTGAGATTTCATTAACTCGCAGAATAATATCTCCGCCAAGAATGATTTCTTCTCCTTCCACCGTCGCTCGCAGGGTGCCTCCATGTATTCCCCAGCGCCAGAAGATCGACCCTTCCGCAACCCGTTGAACCAGCACGCCGGCTGGCTGTGTCAGATTCAGTGCCTTGCCAAGCGTGCCGTCGACAAGAAGGCCCTCGATACCGGTCCAAAATGGTTTCTGTTCCAGCAGCAGACGTCGCGCTGTGTTTGAAGTTGCGGCAAAAGCTAACCCCTCAGAGCCGCCAGACCTGCTCATGATATTGCTGACGATTCCCATAACTTCGCCGTTCAGATTAAACACAGGACTGCCTGAGTTTCCCATGTTTATAGACGCGTCGGTTTGGAGGAATTCAACACCCGTGGTGTTCTCGCTCCGCTTCAAACTGCGACGTCCACTTACATGACCCGCTGTCAAAGTGCTACTGATGCCGTAAGGAGCTCCCACCACAAATATTTCGTCTCCCACGTCCACCTTGTCGGAATCTCCCAGCTTCGCAGGCTCGTAATTCGTGGGGCAGCGGTCTAGTTGCAGCAGTGCCACGTCTGCGGAAAGTGCCAAACCAATCACAGTGGCTGGAATGAGTTCACCCTGCGCGAACTCAACCATCGTCCGATCTGCTGATTGGACCAGATGTGCGGCCGTGAGTACCTTGCCGTCATTAGAGATGAGCACTCCTGAGCCCAACCCATTCAAACTCACCATCCCTTGCTGGGGATATGGCGCTAACCCTCTCTGCTCCGTCCTCACAATAACCACCGCCTGCTGAATACTGCGAAAGGCATCGCGAAGCTGTTGGCCATGGCTTTCGGAGTTTGGGCAATATAGATAGAGCATGATTAGGAAGAATGTCACTCGTTGCCATCGAAGCAACTGATTTGACCGTTCGCCGTCTCGACGAAGACGATATCGTTTAGCTATCCAACCTCTCATCATCTGTACCATCTCAGTCGTTTGCATTCAGTGCTTCTCCTTACCGACAGCGTAGCAACTTCCTCGCCACACGGCTGCGAGTGGCTGCAGAACTCAAAGGTTCAGCAATCCCCTAATTCAGACGCACCTTTCCAGGCGATGCGACGACGCACTGTCGGATGTTCCGCCGTCATCGACTGAGGTTCACCCGACAATTTCGGCATGGTCTACATCAATTCCCTTAGTTTGCTCGGTAATTAGGCTCACTCCAAGT
>Ga0070698_100003859_pt1 | contig 16493 bp, 14 predicted proteins | sample KBSK1502metaG_FD_65477 | JGI IMG/M metagenome (GOLD analysis project Ga0070698, IMG submission 65477) | Corn, switchgrass and miscanthus rhizosphere microbial communities from Kellogg Biological Station, Michigan, USA - KBS K1-50-2 metaG | ecosystem: Host-associated > Plants > Roots >...
TCCTCCGAACAATTCGAGATGGTTCTTCGACCAATCGTCGAGATAGGCGAACGCTTCGGCCGAGACGTTTACCTGGCCCCAGGGCTGGGTCGCGTCCACCGAGAGGTTCAGACTATGGCTGAACCTTCCTTCCTCCTGCTTCCCGAAGATGGTGGTCTCGGCATAATTCGCGTGACTGTAGCTCACCCGGTAGAGCAGGGTGAACTGGCGGCGGGTGGACTCCGAATATGGGTAGATGTCGAATTCGAGCGCGGGACCCAGCTGGATGAGGCCGTCCAGGTTGTCGTTCTCCGAAGCTTCGCCCGATACGCTCGCGCCGGCCGACCAGTGGGCTGAGAGGCTCCGGACGTAGAGTCCGAAGAGCGAATAGCTGCTGGACCTGCCGATCACGGTATCGAGGGTACCCACGGTATCGACCGGGAAAATGAACGTGCTCCGGGAACCGTTTCCCCGGGCAGAGAACCGGGCCTTCGATGCGTCGGTGACCCGGCTGGCCGACACCGAGCCGGACAATTCGCGCTCCCGGGTACTGCTCTCGCTGGAGAAGAACCCGTTGACGCCCAGGCGGAACACCCAGTAGTTCCAGGGATCGCGGGCCCCTTGGGTTCGCGTCGTCGGCGCCTCGAATTCAATCGTCAGGTTCTTCCCCAGCGGCATCCGGGCGACATACCGGACGAGTCCGAGCCGGAGCGTGCTGGTGACCCCATTGCGAATCTCGTCCTCGGTGCTGGTGCCCTGGCTGGCATACCTCAACTCGTCATCCAGCCCGGCGAATTCGCGCAGCCCCACGAACTTGAGGGTGAACTCGTCGCCGCCGCTTCCGGTATTCTGGCTGGTGATGAGCACGTGCACCTGGGCGACCTGCCGGTCCCGCACGTAGTCGACGAACTTGATCTGCTCGCGGAAATAGTCGAAATCACAGTCGGTGTTGCAGTCCACAAAGACTCGCAAGGCGTCGTGCAATGCCGAGTCGGCCGGGGGCTGCTGGGCTTCGAGGGAAAGCTGAATGCTGGCCAGGAAGAGGAGGGACGCCACAACACGAGCAATCATCGCGGGGCCTGGGATCGGATTATGGGGTGCCGTCGCTGGAAACCTCCTCCTCGCTCAGGGCATTCAGCAGCCGGGCCAGCCGGATATCGCGGGCCGCGCGCAGCTGGGGCAACTGGGCACCGTAGGCCTTTTCGATGGCTTTGACCAGTCGGAGCTGATCTTCCCCGCTCAACTGGTGCCAACTGGCCAGGTTCTGCCACCAGTTTTCGTAGGTCGGCATCAGGCTCGCGAGGAACACGCTGACGCCACGTTCGTTCGCGTTCAGATTGCAGGTGAGGTGGGGGCCGGCGGCGGCCCAGCCGAGGCTGGGTCCCATTTCGATCGCGGTATCCACGTCCACCACGTCGGCCACGCCTTCCAGCACCAGGTAAATCGCCTCGCGCCAGACTGCAGCCGAGATCCGGCCGATGACTCCGCCGGGGATTTCCTTCTTGAGGACGATGACCACCCGGCCCAGGCCGGTGAGCCAGAAACGGACGTCTTCGACGCAGGCGGAATCGGTGAGGGAGCTGGGAATGACTTCTACCGCAGGGAGCAACTCGATCGGGTTCAGCGGGTGGATCACCAGCATGCGCTCGGGCCGCCGAAGCCGGCCGCACAACATGCTGGGGAGGAGACCGCTGCTGCTGGCCAGCACCGACTTGAGCCGGGAGACCTGTTCCACCTGTTCCAGCACCCGTTGCTTGGAGACGAGGTCTTCCGGGGTGGCTTCGATGATCCAATCTGCGTCGGTGACGGCCTGGAGCAGGCTGCGACCGAGCCGAAGCTGGGCCATCCCGGTTTCGGCGGCGCCGTGGTCGGCGTGGCCCAGCGATACCAGGGTCTGGGTCCGGTCGGCGATGCTTTCCTGGGCGCGTAACAGGGCTGACGTGTCGGTGTCGTAAATGGCGACGTTCCAGCCGCGGGAGGCGGCCAGCGCTGCCCAGCCGCAGCCGATGTCACCGGCACCTAACACCGCCACTCGGGGTGGAACAAGATCCGGCATGAGGCTACGATAACGAATAAGTCACTGCGGTGCCACCTTTTGCACTAGGGAAACCCCGGGGAGACTTTGATTTCCTCGATCTGCTCGGTGTGCCGCTCCAGGTGAGTTCCGACAAACAGCATCCACTGGTACCCGTCCAGGTTGCCAAGTGTCGCATGCGGAGCGCAATAGTCGCGCAAGTTGCCGGGGAACCGGTCCAGTAGCGCGATCATCCGATCGCGGCTTTCCTGGAAGGCGGCGACCGCGGCGGCCGGGGAGGCCCAGCGTCCCGAGGGGCGCACGAATTCCGGCGCTTCCATCGGCCGGCGGCGATCTTTCATGGTCTCGACGATCAGGGTATCCTTGCCGCGGGCCTCGACCTTTTGTGCCTCGGTTGCCGGGCGGGCAATCAGGCGCCCCGACACCAGTTGGGCGGCACCGGTCTCCACCGTGGCGACGTGCTCGGTGACCTCGAAAATGGACCAGCGAGTGGGGCCGGGCTTGAAGGTCCACTGCGCCGGCATCATGCCGGTCAGGGCATGATCAAAGAGGTCCCGGGAATCCTGCAGCAATTTGTGCAGCGCATCCACTTCACGCATCGCGTTTACTCCGTTTGGTAACCCGCGGAAAATAGTTGCGTTGCGGCCCGTTTGCGTCGATACTCCATACCGGTCACTTTCCTCCTTGCCCACTATATGGCGACACTCGACCAACTCCAGGCAGCGCTTGCCGAGCGGTACAAGGTCGAGCGGGAGATCGGCGCTGGAGGCATGGCGACGGTCTATCGCGCGGAGGACTTGAAGCACCATCGGGCGGTGGCGATCAAGCTGCTCCGGCCCGAGCTCGCCGCGTCGCTGGGCACCGACCGGTTTCTCCGCGAGATCGAGCTGGCCGCCCGCCTGCAGCATCCCCACATCCTCCCGCTCTACGACTCCGGCTCCGCCGGCGGCTTTCTCTATTACGTGATGCCGTTCGTCGAGGGTGAATCGCTGCGCGACCGGCTCAACCGGGAGACCCGGCTGCCGGTGGATACGGCGGTGCAACTGGCTCGGGAAGTCGCGAGCGCGCTGGCCTACGCCCACGAGCACGGCGTGGTCCACCGCGACATCAAACCGGAGAACATCATGATCTCCGGCGGCCACGCGGTGGTGGCCGATTTCGGCATCGCCCGCGCGGTCGATGCCGCCTCCGGTGGTCCCAGTGGCGAAAGACTCACCGGCGTGGGACTCTCGATCGGCACGCCGGCCTACATGAGCCCGGAGCAGGCGACCGCCAGCGATGAGGTCGATGGCCGGAGCGATATCTATTCGCTCGGCGCCGTGCTGTTTGAAACGCTGTCCGGTCAGCCGGCCTTCTCGGGCCCCAATATCCAGTCGGTCATCACCAAGAGTATTTCCGGCCCGCGGCCCCACGCTCGATCACTGCAGAAAACGGTGCCCGAGGCCATCGACCAGGTGGTCACCAAATCGCTGGCGCAGGACCTGGCCCAGCGCTATCAGACCGCGGCCGAGTTCTCCGATTCTCTCGGTCGCGCCCTGATGGGCGAGATGACCGGCGGTCGCCGGAGGTGGATGCCGATGGTCGCCGGGGTGATGACCGCGGTCCTGCTGATCGCCGGATTCATGGGTTACCGGGCGTGGGCCGATCGGAGCCCGGTGCGCAAAGGCGCCGAGCTGATTGCGGTGCTTCCCTTCAGCACAGCCGGCGCCGGCGTCGACCTGCTGGGCGAGGGAATGGTGGACCTGCTGTCCACCAACCTCAACGCCGTCGGCGGCATCACCACGGTGGATCCGCGCACCGTGCTGAGCCGCTGGCACAGGGACAGCGGAACCCGCGACGCGGAGAACGCGCTCAAGGTCGGGCGGGACCTGGAGGCGGGTTCGGTGCTCACCGGCAGCGTGGTTGCGGCGGGTGACAGGGTCCGGATCAGTGCCGAGCTGACGTCGGTGACCGGGCAGTCGCTGGCGCGCGCCCAGGTGAACGGAACGGCCAACAACGTAATCTCGCTGGTGGACAGCCTGAGCCTGACGCTGCTCCGCAGCATCTGGACGGCGAACGAGCCGATTCCGTCGCTCCGGGTCGGCGCCATCACCAGTAACTCGGTGGATGCGATCCGCGCCTACATGAAGGGCGAGCAGTATTACCGCCAGGCCCGGTGGGATTCCGCGATTGCGGCTTTCACCCAGGCCGTGGAAGCGGACTCCACGTTTGCGCTGGCCAACTTCCGGCTGGCGCTCTCAATCGGGTGGACCGGCGGGTGGCAGGCGGCCAATTCCATCAAGGCCACCGAGAACGCTTATCGCTATCTGAACCGGCTTCCGGAGCGGGACCGGGCGCTGATCAGCGGCTATCGCCTGTTCACCCAGGGCAAGGTCGAGGCGGTGGACAGTTTCCGGCACTACGTGGCCCAGTATCCCAAGGACGTGGACGGCTGGTTCATGCTGGGCGACGCGCAATATCACATGCGCGACCTGCTGCCCAGCGATCCGAGGTCGGCGCGGGCGCCGTTCGATTCGGTGATCAAGCGCGACCCCAGCCTGGTCGCGGCTTACTTCCACCCGATGGAATTGTCGGTGATGGAGCGGGACAGCCTGGCGTTCAATGGATATCTCGGCGGTCTCGATTCGGTCGCCGATTCCAGTGAAGTCCAGGACTACGAGCACATGGGGTCGGCGGTCTGGGGAGCCGGAGCGGATTCCTCTCTGCTCGAGATGGTCAAACACCACCTGACCGGGGCCACCTTCGCCGCACTCTTCTCGCGTTTGAGCGATGAGAAGCCCGATGCGGACGGTTTTCTCCGGGGCATGGCCGGGATCTCCTCGGCTCAGCCCCCAGGAAGCCCGGGTGTCGCTCAGTGGCTGAGTTTCCGGATCGCGGCGCTGGTCTCGCTGGGCCGGCTGGCGGAGTCGGCCAGGCTCGCGGACACCCTTTCAGCCGTGAACCCGCAAATGGGGCAGGGCATGAACCTGCTTCCGGTACAAGTGGGAATACGCCCACCGCCGAATCCAGCCATGTCTCCCCAGATGAAGGCCGCGCTGGAAGCCGCCGCCCCCCGGAACTACTTCCCGGCATCGTTTGCCCTGGCTTACCTGATCTCGGCCGGCGAGACGACGGAGGCTCGGCATATTCTGGACCTGGTCATGGCGCCCTCCAACACCAACTTCACTCCGCAGCAGCGCGCCCTGATGGGCGCCTATCGGGGGTGGATGAAGGTGGTGGCGGGGGACACGGTGGGTGGGGTGAGTGATATGAAGGCCGGGCTCCGCGCCAGCGGGATCCAGGCCTACGACTTCCAGACCTCGCATCTCCGGTTCCGGCTGGCGGAGATCCTCGCGGCCCGGCCAGCGACCCGGGCGGAGGGTATCGCGCTGCTCCGCTATGGATTCAAGTCAGGGAGCGACATGCTGTACAGTTCCGTCTCGTCGCTCGCCCTGGGCCGGGCGCTGGAAGCCCAGGGTGACCGTCCCGGCGCGGCGGCGGCCTATAGCCACTTCCTCAAGCTTTGGACCAAGGCTGATTCTTCGGTGCAGGCGCTGACCGACGAGGCCAAGGAGGGTCTCAAGCGCACTACCGGCGAGCCTGCGTCGTAGGGGCGCGCAGCTGTGTGCGCCCCTATTTGATAACCGTGGTCTTCGCTGGAATGGTCCCGAGAAACAGGTAGATTGCCCCGAGTTCATCGTCGGTCATCTTTCCGTACGTCTGCCACGGCATGAAGGGGTGAATGCTGGTCCCGTCCGGCCGCTTTCCCTCTCTGATCGCTCGCAGAAAATCCACCTCACTCCAGCTCCCGATTCCCGCAGGCGTAATGTTCTGTGATGGGGGTGTACCGGGCGGTCCGACCTCCTCGCCTCCGGTGAGATCGGTCCTGTGGCACTCATAACACCCGCCGGTGGCGACGAGATAGCGGCCGTACTCTACGGTTCTTCCTTCCGCGGGACGTCCCGGGTACGGTGCTCCATGATCGATCGTCTTGGCGGCGAGGTGAGCCTGCCCGGCAGCAACCAGCATCCTGGCGATGGGTCCCAGTGCGGTCCGTGGCAGTTCCTTGTTCACCGGCGAGACCGATTTCACGTAGGCCACGACCGCAGCGAGGTCCTCGCCGGCGAGCCCGGCAAAAACGGCTGTGGGCATGAAGACCATCGGCTTCCCGTTGGGCCGGATTCCGTCGCGAATGGCGCGAATCCAATCCTGATCGCTGTACTTGTCGCCCACACCGCCGGTTCCCCGAGTCAGGTTACTCGCCACAAACCGTCCAAATAATGGCATCGCGTCCGCTACCACAGTGCCGGCTAAATCAGGACCGTGGCAATCGGTGCAGAGCAGCCGTGCCTCGACCAAGTGGCGGCCCCGGGCGAGCGTGGCCGAGTCGGCGCCGATGACGAGAGGTGGTGGAGTGACGGAGTAGGAGTGGCTCAGTTGCCGGCTGCTCAGCAGGTAGATGAGGCCGACCGCAATGACCACTAGTCCGACGATGGCTAGGACCACGATCCCGATGATCCTGAGGGCCTTGTGGGCCATGTTCGGTTCTCCGTCGAGAGTATACCGCTTTCTAGCCTTGCCGATTCTTCTTCGCGGTCACCGCGCTTCTTCGCGTTCTTCGCGAGGAGCTGTTGCAAGACTCAAATCAGAAAACAATCTTTACAATCAGACCCGCCGTATAGTACCTGAACGCTCCAGTCGTCGAGCTTTCCGCGCTGGTCGAGAAACCCGCAAACAGGTCCACCGTGTTCTCCCCGCTCCAATTGCGTCCCACCCGTCCCTCCACGTGTCCCTTTACCTGCGCGCTGCCGCCGGTCCCGACCTGCTGGATTCCCAGCCCGCCGCTGAGCCGGCCGCGCCAGGGTGCCCGGGTAAAGCTGTAGGCGCCCCGGCCTTCGAGCACCAGCAACCGGTTGGGTGAGAAATAGCCTACGCCGGGGAAATCATACCCCATGATCCGGGTGAACAGACCGGCCGAGAGGTTCGGCCGAAGGGTCTTCATGAGGGCGAGGACGCCGGAATTGCGAAAGTTGCTGTCGCTCAGCCATGCGTGGCCGCCGCCGGCACTCAGCTGGAGGCCGCGCTTGAGCCTGATATCCAGCCCGACATCCAACGCGTCGATGTCGAGGTTCCGCGCCATCAGGAGCGCGGTCTCGTCGAAGGGGGCATGGGAATACGAAATGCTGGCATTGGCCGCGCGGTTGATGTGCCAGGCCGCGGCGGCTCGGTACGTTCCCGCGGTGCGGTTGGGGGCGCCGCCAGGAAACAACTGCCGGACACCCAGCGCGGCGGTCAGGTGCCAGTCGGCGACACCGAGAGTCACGCCGGCTTCTGCCCCCAGCCTGGTCGATTTCCGGATCGGATCGGTCGCCTCGAGCGCGCCGGCCGAAGCGAATCCGCGGACACCATCAGAGAGCAGCAGCGACGCCGCAACCGTTTGCCACCAATTGGTGTTGTGGTCCGAATCGTGGCTCCAGCCCAGCGTAATCTCCGGTTCGGGCCGCCGAGCGGCGGAGACGCTGTTGGCGAAACTCCAGGCGGTCTTGTTTCCCGGGTCCAATCCCTGCGCCCGGGACGATTGCTGACGCGCCAGGTTCAGCTTGTCCTGCCAGAGGTAGACCTGCCCGAGCCCCAGCACTGCCTGGATGTTGTCGTCGTGCCGGGCGAGAATCGCCAGGTAGGCGTCCTCCGCCTGCTCGAGCTCGCCCTGCCAGGCCAGCAACAGGGCCCGGCCCACCGCGGCATCCTGGTTGTCCGGGTCGCGCACCAACAGGTCGCGATAGACTGAATCGGCTGCGTCGTATCGCTCAGCCCAGGCCAGGACCTGCGCCTCGGTCAGCTGGATGGCGGGGTCGTTGGGATCGGCCTGGCGCGCCCGGCGGATCAGGACCAGCGCGGAATCGAGCTTCCCATCCCAGGAAGCGAGAATGCCGAGCCGGTAGTTGGCGCGTACCGATGCGGGGTCCTGCTGGAGCACTTTTTCGTAGTTCAGCCGAGCGGTGGCGAAATCTCCCGCGGCCCAGGCCGAGTCCGCCGCCGACTGCTGCCCGTTGGCGGCCGCGACCAGGCAAGTGGTGGCGGTGATGATCAGGATAGCCGCGCGGATTCGCCCCGTCATGGCATCGCTCCCCAGACGCGGCGCATGGTGTCGTAGGCCGGCTTCAGGCGTTCGTGATAGCGGGGTGTCTCCCAGGGGGCCCAGCGCCAGGGAGTGAACGCGTCCAGCTTCCAGCCGGTGTCGAGGCCCGGAAGCGCCGACCTTGCGTTGCCGTTGGGCCCGGTCACCACCACTCCGATGTGCCAGTCTTCGGCCGGAACGGTCCCAAAACCATCGCCGGGTGCCGTCTCGTACAGCAGCGTCCTGGTGGATGGATCGGTCACATTGAGCAGCATCCAGGGGATCCGGAGCTCGAGGAGGCCTGCCGCCGAATCATAGTACCAGTCGGAGAGGGTCGAGGCGGTGGCGTTACCATAGCGGAGCCGTCCCCGGTTGTAGCCGCCGGCCGGGAAGAAGGCTCCATCGCGTGCGTAGCGGGCCCGGGTGATCGTCACGTACATCGAATCGAAGACGCCATCGTCGCGGTCCAGAATGGTGACCGGCCGGTGATAAAAATGCCCCAGGTCGTCGCCACTGGAGTCAGGGGCCGCTCCGTACGGGTTGTATTCCGGGAGCACCCGGATCTCGGCATCACGAGGCCCGCCCAGCCGTACCAGGAACTCGAACCCCGGTTCGAGCTCTCCAGGAAGTCCGGGAATCCGGTGCTGCCCTACTCGCGCAAGGTAGGTGTCCAGCGCGAGCTCGACATCGGTTGAGTCCCAGGGGAATGACCGGCCGCGAAGTCCGGGGAAGCTCACCGCCAGGTACAGGTAGGCCTCGTCGCTTCGCGCGGTAAGAGTCCCCGGTGAAGTGCCCAATGGATCCGCGGCCCGGGACAGCAGGGCCCCAGTGGTCCACCGGGCGGGATCGCCACCCAGCGCCGGGGTCTGATCTGCACTGCCGGGATACATGCCGAGCACGCCGTAATTCTGCTCGGCGTCCATCATGTTGTGCCACTGGCGGGTGTTTTCCAGGGGAATCTCCAGGTCTACGACGACCCAGTTTTTCTTGAACCACTCGTCGATCCAGGCGAACAGGATTCCGCCGGCCGCGCCGCTCTCCCGGATTTCACGAGTGAGGCGGCCGTCGATCCTGGCCATGGCGGCCTCGTCATGCCCGCCGTGGTCCCAGCCCTGCGGCTGGGAGTGCGCCTTGCCCCGGCTGGACGGCACCCCGTATTCGGCGATCACCAGGGGAATCCCCCGGTGGTGGCGCTTCAAGTCGGCGAGGTAACCGAAATAATTGGAGCGTCCCAGGCTCGACCGGGCTCGGTTGTAGTCCCGGTCATAGAGCATGAAGTCGGGATAATAGGGATAGGCGTGATAGCTCGCGAACCAACCGGCGGAATTTGCCGCGGTGGGCCGGATCAGGTTGGCGTCGAGCCCGATCGCGTCGTTGTCGTACTCCTTGGTCATGATAGCGGGGCGGTGCAGCTTCAGCCGCCAGGCGATCTCTTCATCGGTGGTCGCTTCGGTCGGGTGGGTCAGCGGGTCCAGGGTCGGCCAGTTGGTATAGGCGATCGGCCGGAGGGTATTGTATCGGCGCACTTCATAGTCGAGGAGATAGTCGCATTGTTCTGCCATCCAGCGGTCCATGGCCGGCGCGTGTTCCGCTTTGAGCCAGGCGCCGTGGTAAGCTCCCAGTCCGGGATGTGCCGCGTCGTAGGCGACCACGGAGTAGGGTTCCCACTCGCGTCCGATGATGTAAGCCAGCGTCCAGCGCGAGACATCGGCGTCGTACCGCCCACCCGCGTGCCCGGGGCGAATCGGAATGGTGGCCGAGCCATGCAGCAGATCCACGACCCGGTGCATCTCATCCCGGAATTCTCCCTTCCAGGCCGGAGCGTCGAAATCATCCCGGGGCGGAAGCTCGGTCCAGACACCGTGGACCAGCCAGAGTTGCCGGGTCGGATGGCCCAGGTTCCAGGCCCGGAGCGCCCGGTAGAACGGCGGGGGCAGGATGGTGTAGAGCCGGACCGTATTCGCGTTCATCCCCGCGATCTGGCGTAACCATCCAGCATAGGTAGCGGAATCCGGAGGAAACTCGGAAGGAAACTTTCCCGGCAGTGCCGCGCCGATGTTGACTCCCTTGATATAGAAGGGAACCCACCCCCGGGCGCCGGGAATCTCGAACCGGCTGCCCCGGGTTCGGGCAGCCAGGCTGAGCCGAGCGGCCCGGACCGGCGTTGTCGCGGAGGGCCGGTCCCAGCCGGGCGCGAGCCGGTCGAGCACCTGGCGAGGGCCGGGGTCGTTGGGATTGAGGCGCACCGCGTGCCGGGCTGCTCTCAGGGCGGTCGTGGTATCTCTCAGCCGTTCGGCCGCGAGCGCGAGCCCGCTCCATCCGTCGGCGTTATCGCTGTCCGCCAGGGTTACGATCCGAAAAAGCGAATCGGCGCGACTCGGGTATTCCAGGCGCAGGGCGGTGTAGCCCAGGCCCACCTTGGCGTCGAAGTTGGCGGGGCATTGTGCATCCGCGGCGCCAAAGTGCCGCTCTGCGACAGCAATGGAATCGGCGCGGTAGGCGCGCCAGCCGGCGGCGACCGACTCACCGGCGGTGGGAGGACAGGGTTGCTGGGCTTCGAGGTCCGCCGGTCCCGGGAACAGGAGGCCCAGGGCAGCCGAAAGCAGGAGACAGGGCAGGAAACCAGGTAGTCGGCGTCGCATTCGGTATAAAGCTAAACCGGGATTAGTTTACGGGCGCACGCGGCAGGCCCCTACATCAACGTCATGATCGCACCCATGTCTGATTCAATTGCCCAGATCGGCCGCACCCTGATCGACACGTTCGGCCAGGGCTGGAGCCGCACCCACGTGGACACCCTGCTGTCGGTCTTCGCGCCGGAAGCGCGCTTCATCGAAACTCCATTTGCCGTGCCGCTGGTCGGGGTGGAGGCAATCCGGGAGTACTGGCGGGAGATCCCCTACTATCAGTCGGAGATCACGTTCACGAGCGGGGAGATCTACGCAGTGGGTCCCTGGTTCTCCACCGAATTCAAGTGCACCTTCCGGCGGCGGCGGACTGGCGAGTGGGTGGATGCGCGGGGCGCCATTTTCTGCGAGACTGCCGGCGAGAAGATCACGGAGATGCGGATGTACTGGCACCGCTGGGGCGAGAAATCTTGATTCCCCTCAATCCTTCTTGTTCCTCCTGGCGTAGTCCAGTCCCCATTCCAGCATTTCCGCGCTCCGCAACCCCACCCGCATGGCCTGGTTGATCGCGTCTTCCTCTTCCATCTTCTCATCCAATATGAAGTAGGGAATCATCGCCGCCGCGACCCGGTTGCCGCTGCCGCAGTGGAAGAAGACCGTCTTGTCCCCCGCCTTGCGCAGGACCTCGAGGACCGATTCAATCGTCTGGTCGGTGAGAGTTCCCGCGGTCACCGGGACGTTGGCGTACTCCATCCCCAGCTCGCGAACCACGTCGGGCTCGTCCAGGGGGCGGGGCTCCATGGGATCCCGCAGGTCGAGCACGATCGCCCCGCCGGCCTGTTTGAAGGCCTTCAATTGCTCGGTATTGGGCTGGCCGCCAGTAATGATGTTGGGAAGGACCTGGCAGGCGTTGGCGACGCCGGAGACCGCTTCAAAGGGATTCATGCAACAAACTTCTCACCAATCCCCCAATCCCTCAATCCCCCAGTTCTCGGGCGCACAGTAGTGGGCCCCTGCGATTAATATTGGGGCATGCTTCGGATCGCTATCGCCCAAATGCGCCCCGACAAGGGGGCGTATCGGGAGAATCTGCACCGACTTGGCGCGTTGTTTCGCGAACTCGGCGCCTGGAAGGAACCGCCCGAGCTGCTGATCGGTCCGGAGTCGGCGCTGACCGGCTATTTCCTGGAAGGCGGCGTCCGGGAGCTCGCGCTTTCCGCGGAGCAGTTCTATGAAGACCTGGCCGGACAGCATGCCGGGTCCGGTGCCCCGCCGCTGGATGTCGCGATCGGCTTCTACGAAGTGCACCGCAACCAGCTCTACAATTCCGCGCTGTACGCCTCCCTGGGCGGCACCGATGCCGGTATCCGCCATGTCCATCGCAAAGTGTTTCTGCCGACCTACGGAGTGTTCGACGAAGAGCGATTCGTCGAGCCGGGCCGGAGCGTCGAAGCGTTCGACACCCGGTGGGGCAGGGCAGCCATCCTGATCTGCGAAGACGTCTGGCATTCGCTCACTCCCACCATCGCCGCACTGGGCGGGGCCCAGCTCATCATCGTCCCCAGCGCCACGCCGGCCCGGGGCCTGGCCCCGGTGGACAGCAACCGGCGGCCCGCCAATCTCGACCGCTGGGAGCGGCTGGCGCGGAGCACCGCCGAAGAGCACGGCGTGTACGTCGTGGTGGCCCAGCTGGTCGGGTTCGAGGGAGGCAAGGCCTTTGCCGGCGGTTCCCTGCTCGCCGGCCCGCGCGGCGAGCTGATGGCCGAAGGACCGCTGTTCGAGCCGGCCGTCGTGGCCGCGACGCTCGATTTCGACGAGATCACCCGTGCCCGCGCCGACCAGCCCCTGTTGTCCGACCTCGAAGCCCGGCTCCCCCACCTGCTGGAAAGCTGGACCGGCGAGGGGGGGAACAACGGGAAGCGGGAAATGCGGCTGGACCGGCCGAGGGCTCGCGCCAATCGGAGCCCGATTACCAAGGCGATGGCGGAGAACCCGCTGGCGATCGATGGCGAGCTGACCCGGCAATGGCTGGTCGAGTTTCTGCGGGATGAGATTCTGCGGCGACGCGGCTTCACCGACGTGGTGATCGGCCTCTCCGGCGGAGTGGATAGCGCCGTGGTCGCCTATCTCGCCGCCGAGGCACTCGGAGCGGAGCACGTGACCGCGGTGCGGATGCCGTACCGCACCTCCAGCCCCGAAAGTCTCGAGCATGCCCAGATGGTGATCGACCGCCTCGGTGTCCACGCGCGGACGGTGGACATCTCTGCCGGCGTCGACGGGCTGGCTGCGGCGATCGGCGGAAAGATTTCTCCGGGACAGTTGGGGAACATGATGGCGCGCTCCCGGATGATCACCCTGTTCGACCTTTCCGCCCAGCTCAAGACGATTCCGCTGGGGACCGGCAACAAGACCGAGCGGCTGTTCGGCTACTTCACCTGGCATGCCGACGACGCGCCGCCGGTCAACCCGATCGGCGATCTCTTCAAGACCCAGGTGTGGTCGCTGGCCCGCCACCTTGGGGTCCCCGAGATCATCGTGAGCAAGCCGGCGAGCGCCGACCTGATCAAGGGCCAGACCGACGAAGGCGATTTCGGCATCTCATATCCCAAGGCCGACCTCATCCTGCACTGGCTGCTGCTGGGCTACCGACCCGAAGAGATCCAGGCGGCGGGTTACACCGCGGACGAAGTGCGCCTGGTACAGTCTCGGCTCGAGTCCACGCACTGGAAGCGGCGATTGCCGACCGTGGCGATGGTCAGCCAAACTGCTATCGGAGAGTATTACCTTCGTCCAGTGGACTACTGACACTTTTGGGTGCAGCCAGGCCGTTTTCATTTTGGGGCTTTGGTGCGCTTCAACGCAAAGGCGCGAAGCCGCGAAGTACACCCCGAAACACTCGATTGTCATTTCTTGAACTGTTTTGTGCTCTCTGCGTCTTCGCGCCTTTGCGTTTGATGTTTTTGTGAGAGGAGCCCGATGACGGTTGAATCCCGCCCGATGTCATACTCCAAGGCCAACCTGACGACGCTCGTGATGCCCCACATGCAGAACCTGCTGGGCGACCTGTTCGGCGGGCACCTCCTGGCCATGGTGGACCAGGCGGCCGCGGTCGCGGCGATCCGGCACGCCGGGGGCCCGGCCGTCACCGCGAGCATCGACCGGGTGGATTTCCGGGAGCGGATTCCGGTGGGCGCCCTGGTTGACTGTCGCGCCTCGGTGGAATGCGTGGGCCGAAGCAGCATGTTCGTGACGGTCGAGGTGTACGCCGAGCACATTTCCACCGGCGAACGGAGGCATACCCATACCGCGCACGTCGTCTTCGTGGCCATCGACGAATCCGGAAAACCCAAGAAGGTGCCCCGGCTGGTTCCGGAGACCGAGGAGGAAGAGGCGCGCTTCGAACGGGGCGGTGAAATGATGAAACGTATCCGGGCGCGCCCATGAACGAAGCCGCGGGGGCGGTTGGGTGAAAGCGGAACGGCTGGCGGTGGTGTTCGGGGGTGGAGGCGTGAAGGCGGCGGCTCACGCCGGCGCGTGGCGCGCGATCCTGGAGGCGGGACTTTCTCCCCGCCATCTCTTCGGCACCTCGATGGGCGCGGTCATTGCCGCCTGCTTTGCGGGCGGACTCTCCTTTGAAGACCTGGTGGCCCGCATGGCGACGGTGACCCAGGATTCAGTCGCCCATCCCCGCAAGCTCATCGGGTTGCGCGGCCTGACGCTTCCCTCGCTCTTCGATCCGGAGCCGCTCCGGGCCACGATCGCCCGGCTGGTGCCGGCCACCAGATTCGACGAGCTGAAGCTCCCGGTCACGGTCACCGCGGTGGACATCGACACCGGCGCGCTCCAGCTCTTCGGGGCGGGCGGACGCGACGTCCCCCTGGTCGATGCGCTGCTCGCCTCCTGCTCGCTGCCGGTGTTCTATCCCCCGGTCGAGATCGACGGCCACCGGCTGGTGGATGGCGGGCTTCGGGCCGTGCTGCCGCTGGGGCCCGCGGCCGAGGTCAACGCCGACCTGGTGATCGCGGTGGACACCGGTCCCGGGTTCGACGAAGTGCGGGCGCCGGCGAATGCGATGCCGGCCCTGCTCTCCGCGCACAACGACTCGACCGGCATTCTCATGGCCAACAACTGCCAGCAGGACCTGGCCCTGTGGCGCGCGACGCCGGGCCGGCCTCCGCTGATCTATGTGAGACCAAAAGTGGACCGGAACGTGACATTCCGGGTGGACCTGGCGGGGAAGTATGCCGAAGAAGGTTACCGGGCCACGAAGGAAAAGCTTGCGGAGAATACAGAAAAAAGCGTATAAAGTCTAAGGTGAAAAGTATAAGGTGCTCGAAGCCGACACTGAGTCCTTGAACGTTATACCTTATACTTTGAACGCTGTTCCCATCTTATCCAGAGATCCGATGCGGGCTTCCGAAGTGATGGTCGCCAATCCGATTGTAGCCGTCGCCGGGGCGCGGGCCAGCGAGGTGGCGATTCTGCTGCGGGACCGCAACGTGTCCGTGGTCCCGGTGGTGGATGACCATCGCACTCGTCGCTTCCTCGGCACCCTGAGCGACCGCGACATCGTCACCCGCTGTCTCGCGGCCGGCGGGGATCCCATGCAGACTCGGGCCGACCAGCTGATGCGGCCCCAGTCGGCCGTCGTCGGCCCCGAGCAGGAGCTGGATGGGTTCGAGTTGAGAATGGACACCGAGCCCAACGAGTCGCACCTCCGGGCCACGATCACCGTGGTGGACGGCGACCGCTGCGTCATCGGGTTCATCAGCCACCCGGAGCAGGTGCCGGGGATCCGGATCATCAAGGGTTGAGCATGCCGGACGTCAAGCTGTTTACCATCGAAGAAGCCGAGCACACGCTGCCGCTGGTGCGGCGCATCGTGGGAGACCTGCTGGACGACTATCCCCGCTGGCGCGCGGCCGTCACCCACTACGAGCTGCTGAGCGGCGGGGCCCGCGCCGACTGGGGCGAGACTCCCGAGCTCCTGGCCGCCCGCACCGAGGTCACCCGGCTCGCCGAGCGCATCAACGATTTCCTGAACGAGCTCACCGACGTGGGCTGCGTTTTCAAGGGATTCGACGCCGGACTGGTGGACTTCTACGCGGTACGGGACGACCGGCTGGTGTTTCTCTGCTGGCGTTTAGGAGAAGACAAGATTCGTTACTGGCACGACGTCGACTCGGGGTTCGCCGGCCGCCAGCCTCTCGACCCGGCTCTCTTCGCGGGGACCACTCCATGACCAGGCTGCTGCTGTTCTTCCATTTCCTCGGCTTCAGCTTCTGGCTGGGCGGCTCCTTTGCGATGATGATGGTGAGCATCGTCGCGCGGACGGAGGATCGCGGAGTGCTCAGGACCATTGCCCGGATCCAGGCCACGATCGCGCGGGCGGTGGTGGGCCCCGGGGCCGGAGTGGCCGTGGTCACCGGGCTGATTCTCACCCTCCGCTCCTACGTTCCCGACGCCCCGTCTCCCAACATGTGGCTCATGGTGATGCAAGGCGCCGGCATTCTCGCCGGGCTGCTGACCTTCATCGTGGCACTGCCCACCGTGGCCCGGCTCAGCCGGATCGATCCGATGGGGGAGCACGCGGCATATTTCGATCAGCTGCGGCAGCGGGCCAGGATAGTGGGGATGGCGAGCTCACTGCTGGCGTTGCTGGCGTTGGTTGCGGGCGCCATGCTGAGGTAACTAAGACGGAAGGACGGAAAGGCGGAAAGACGGAAGGACGGAAAGGCGGAAGGACGGAAAGACG
>Ga0070698_100003860_pt1 | contig 16491 bp, 17 predicted proteins | sample KBSK1502metaG_FD_65477 | JGI IMG/M metagenome (GOLD analysis project Ga0070698, IMG submission 65477) | Corn, switchgrass and miscanthus rhizosphere microbial communities from Kellogg Biological Station, Michigan, USA - KBS K1-50-2 metaG | ecosystem: Host-associated > Plants > Roots >...
ACGGCGGGATCCAGGTGGTCGCCGGCCATGCCGTCCATGATCTCGAGCGTCTTCTCGATCGGGTACGGCGGCTTGTAGTAGCGCCGCGCGGTCAGCGCGTCGAACACGTCGGCGGCGGCGACGACACGCGCGCCGAGCAGGATGTCCGTGGCCGCGAGGCCGTTCGGGTAGCCCTTGCCGTCCATGCGTTCGTGGTGCTGGGCCGCCATGAGCGGGACGTCGCGCATGTCGCGCGGGAAGTCCAGATGCGCCAGGAACTCGCCCGTCTTCTCGGCGTGCGCCTTCATGTAGGCGAACTCCTTCTCGTCGAGCTTGCCCGGCTTCTGCAGCACGCCGTCGCGCACCGCGATCTTGCCGTAGTCGTGCAGGAGTGCCGCGGTGCGCAGCCGCTCGAGGTCCGCGTCCGCCAGGCCCATCGCGCGGCCGATGACGTCGGCGTAACGGGTCACGCGCTGGCTATGGCCGGCGGTCTGCTGATCGCGGGCGTCGATCGTGACCGCGAGCGTGTCGACGAGCGAAAGCCAGAGCTGGCGCTGCTCCGCGACGAGCTGGGCGTTCTCGACGGCCACCGCGGCCGAGGCGGCGAGCGAAGAGAGCGTGGTCTCGTCCTCAGCGACGAAGGGGCCGCCGTTCTTGTTGACCGCCTGGAAGACTCCTATCACCTGGCCGTCGTGGCCCGTCATGGGAAAGGTCAGCAGCGTCTGGGTCCGGTAGCCCGTCGCCTTGTCCGTGCTCGGGCTGAACCGCGCGTCCGCATACGCGTCGGGGATGTTGACCGCCTTGCCCGTGCGCGCCACCTCGCCGGCGATCCCTACGGTCATCGGAAAGCGCAGCTCTCCCGTCCCGAGCGCGACCCTGGACCACAGCTCGCCGCGGTCACGGTCGACGATGAAGATCGTCGCGCGATCGGCGTCCAGGAGCTGCGTGGTCGCCTCGACGATGAGCCGCAGGAGCGCGTCCAGGTCGGTGACGGTCATCAGCCGGCGCGTGATATCGAGGATCACGGAGAGGCGCTCCGGGTCGCTCGCCGATAGGCGCCGGTCCGCGCCGCGCCGATCGACCATCTCGCGATTCCCGCCGCCCGATCGCCGCTCGCGGCCACGGCGGTCGTCACGCCGCCGCTCGAGCGGCTCGGTCATGACGGTGACGTGACCGGCATCTGCCGTATCGCGGGCGCGACGTTCTCGGCGATGCGCTCCAGGAGCATCTGGTCGCGACGCTCGAACGAGCCGTTGCGCTTGTTCAGGACCTGGATGACGCCGCTCACCTTGTTGCCGTCCTCGCTCCAGATCGGCACGACCAGCATGTTGAGCGTCCGGAACCCGGTATCACGGTCGACCGCTCGATCGAAGCGCGGGTCGCCGTACGCGTCGGGCACGTTGATGGTCTCGCCGGTCTTGCCGACGATGCCGGCGATGCCCTTTCCGAGCGGCAGGCGGATCTCGCTCGGATGGCGCTGCGCCAGCCGCGACCACAGCTCGTTCTTCGCCTCGTCAACGACATACACGGTCGCGCGCTCCGCGTCCACCGCCTGGATGCACAGGTCGACCAGGCCGCGCAGGTAGGCGTCGCGATCCCGCTCCACGGCGAGGTGGCCGAGCTTGACCATGACGAAGGCGACCTTGTCGTCGAGCGCCACTAGTGGAATCCGGCCGCGGCGGCGGCGGCGACCGGGCGCTCGGGCGGCGGTGCGGGATTCGGGCTGGCGATCGGGCCGAGCCGATCGACCTGGAAGCACGCCACCGGCTCCGCTCTGCCCTTCACCGCGATCGCGCCGAGGCTGACGGTCGTGACGTCATCGCCGAGCTCGGCGAGCGTGGCGGCGCTGACGGCGACCTGGTCGCGCCGCGCGATGTCAGAGGACGTGAGCCGCGACGCGACGTTCGCCGTGTCACCGATCACCGTGTATTCCATCCGGCCCTTCGCGCCGAGGAAGCCCGCGACCACGGGCCCGGTGTTGATGCCGAAGCCGAACGACACATCCGGTCCGCCCTTGGCGCGCTCGGCGACGATGAAGCGCTGCAGCTCCAACGCACAGAGCACCGCCTGCCGCGCCGGTTCGGCTCCCTCGATGGGCGCGCCCCAGATGACCATGATGTTGTCGCCGTTGTACTTGTTCACCGTCCCGCCATAGCGATTCACGACGTCGACCATCCCGTCGAAGTACTGGTTCAGCGTATCGAGCAGCTTGGACGGCTCGATGCCCTCGGAGAGGCTGGTGAAGCCGCGCACGTCACCGAAGAGCACGGTGACGCGCTTCTCCTCGCCGCCGAGCGTGAGCCGACCCGTCTCCTCGCGCTCCATGATCGTGCGCGCGACGGCGGGCGTGACGAAGCGCCCGAACGTCGATTGCGTGCGTGCGAGCGCGACCTGCTCCTCGATGAGGATGTAGCCGAGCGTGATGATCCACCAGAACACCGTCGGGACGATGTACGCGATCGAGGGGACCTCCACCGCACCGTCGCCGATGGGGCCCTGCGTCTTGAGCCCGAACAGGAACATCGAGACGACCATGTAGCCGAGAAGCAGCCCGAGCGCGCCGAGGAAGCCGAAGAGGCGGAGTCGCGCGACGAGCAGCGCTCCGAGGATCGATGCCGCGCTCAGGATGACGATCGTCGTGAACGGGCCTTGGTGCCGGACCGGATAGCGGTTCGTGAAGATCGATTGCATGGTGTTCGCCCAGATCTCGACGCCCCACATCTTCGCGCTGCCGCTGTTCGGTGTGGGGTAGTTGTCCGGGATCGCCGACGCGGAGTGGAAGCCGACGAGGACCGCGCGCTCGTTGAACAGCGTCAGCGGGACGTTCCCGTCGACGACGTCCGCGAGCGACACGACGCAGAATTCGTCGCTCGTCGCGCACGGTGGACCGGTGCGCTCGGCGAGATCTCGCGAGGGATGCGACACGAAATACACCGGCATCGCCCCGCCCTGGTCGACCGGCATGACACGATCGGGAAGCGGCGGACGGCCGGGAAGGATGAGCTGGTCGCTCTGCCGCTTGATCGCCGACACATCTCCCGCCACCTGCTGGGCCGCCAGGAGCGAACGCGAGGCGGCGACGAGCGGAAGCGCGAAGTACCGCTCGCCCTTCGGTCCCTCGACGACGAGCTGCGCCGCGCGCACGCGACCGTCGGAATCGGGGTCGACGTTGACCGAGGCGAGCCCCGCGGCCGCGTCCCGGAAGAGCGGGAGCGGCAGGCTCAGCACGCCGAACCGCTCGGCGCCGTCGGACGCGGTGAAGCTGCCGGAGCCCTGCATCGCCAGGATCACGTTCCCCGCGTCCTTGATCGCCGCGGCCAGCGCACGGTCGGCGGCCGGGTCGGGCGACTCGTCGTAGAAGCCGATGTCGAACGCGACGACGCGCGCGCGGGTTTGCTTCAGGGCACGCAGAAGGTCCGCGTACGCCTGTCGCGGCAGCGGGTACCGCTGGCCGTATCTCGTGATCGTCCTGTCGTCGACGCCGACGATGGCCACCTGGTTCCGGACCGTGGCCGGGTAGTGCGTGATGGCGTAGTCATAGACGGCGTCCTGGAGGTTCGGCCCGAAGAAGTCGGACAACACGAGGATGCTGCCGAGCCCGATGGAAGCGGCGACGATCGCGGCGATGACGACGCGTTGGCGGGACTGGCGCCTGGCGAGCATTCCCCGTCCTCCCCGCCCTCGCGGGCGAGCGTCATGGTATCTCGGCGGCCCTGCGCAACACCTCTCGCAGCACGTCGATCCCGCGCGCGTACTCGGCGAACGAGAGCCGCTCCACCGGGGTGTGGTCGTAGGCGGAGTCACCGGGCCCGTACGCGACCATGGGGCAGCCCCACGCGGGCGCGAGCACGTTCATGTCGCTCGTCCCGCTCTTGACCTTGAACGACGCCCGCCCGCCCGACGCGGCGATCGCCCGAGCGAACGCCTGCGCGAGCGGACTCGCACGCGAGGTGCGCACCGGCTCCTCCGACGCGACCTTCTCGATCTTCACGCTCGCGTCGCCCGGATGCGCCGCCCCGAGCGTGGACAGCTCGGCCAGAAGAGCGTCGGTGGCGAACCCGGGAGGGACGCGGTACCCGACCCGGAGCTCGGCGCGCTCGACGAGCCCGTCGCCGTCGCTGGAGATGCCTTCGAGGCGGCAGTCCAGCTGCTCGAAGCCGCGGGCGCCTTGCTCGAAGCCAGAGTGTCCCGGCGTGAGCGTCTCGGCGTGAGCGTGCACGGCCGCCCAGAGCGCGAGCGCCTCTTCGGCGCAGGTCGGCCCAGGCGCCGCGCCGTGGCGCGCGGCGCGCTCCAGCGATACGCGCACGACGAGCCGGCCTTTGTAGGCGACGGTCACGCCATCCCAGCCCGACGGCTCCCCGATAACGCACCAGTCGGGCGCGGGAAGCATCGCCCGGTGACGGGCGCCCTTGCTCGTCGGCGACTCCTCTTCGACCGCTCCGACCACGGTGACGCGCAGGCCCGGCACCGGCGTGGTCGCCGCAGCCACGAACGCGGCGAGCGGGCCCTTCGCGTCGACCGCGCCGCGGCCGATGATCTCGTCGCCGTCGACGCGCACCGGGATCGCGCCCGGCACCGTGTCGATGTGGCCGAGGAGCACGACGTGCCGCGGCCCTTCGCCGATCTCCCCCACCGCGTTTCCCGCGTCGTCGATCGAGGCGCGGAAGCCGCGCTCGGCCATGCGCGCGACGAGCCACTCGACGGCCGCCGACTCGTGCCGCGAGAGGCTCGGGATCCCCACCAGCCCGCGCAGCAGATCCCGGTCGTCCATTACGACAGCGCGGCGCGCGTCGCCTCGATCACGCGATCGATCTCCGTCGCGGTGATGACGAGGGGCGGGAGATAGCGCACCACGGTCGGACCCGCGCCGAGCGCGAGCACGCCCTGATCCTGGAGAGCTCGGAGTGTCGGGCCGGCGTTCTCCTTGAGCTCCATTCCCACGAGCAGACCGAGGCCGCGGACCTCGCGTACCTTCGCCGACTCGATGCCGCGCAGCCCGCCGATGAGCTGCGCGCCGCGCTCGTCGGCGTTGCGCGCGCAGCCGAGCCGCTCGAGCTCGGCGATCGCGGCGATGGCGGCCGCGCACGCGAGCGGATTGCCGCCGAAGGTCGACGAGTGCGACCGCTTCGGCAGCTCGCCCAGTGACCGCGAGAACGCGATCGCTCCCATGGGGACGCCGCCGGCGATCGACTTCGCCACGCAGAGAATGTCCGGGACGATCCCGAACCGCTCGAGGGCGAACATCGTGCCGGTACGGCCGAAACCGGTCTGCACCTCGTCGAGTACGAAGAGCGCGCCGCGTTCGCGGCAGAGCCTCAGGGCTTCGGCGACGAACTCCTCGGTCGCCGGCCGCACCCCGCCCTCGCCCTGCACGAGCTCGACGATGAATGCGGCGGTTTCCGCGGTGATGGCGCCGTCGAGCGCCTCGGTCTTGTTGAACGGGATGTGCGTCGTGCCGGGCACCATGGGCCCGAACATCTCCCGGTACTCCGGGCCCCACGTCGCGGCGAGCGCGCCCATGGACTTGCCGTGAAAGCCGCGCATCGTGGCGACGACACCGGTGCGCTTCGTCGCGGCTTTCGCGAACTTGAGCGCTCCCTCCACGGCCTCGGTGCCGCTGTTGCAGAGGAACACGCGATCGAGCGCCACGGGAAGAATGCGCGCGAGCGTCTCGTAGAGCTCCGCGCGGCGGTCGTTGTAGAAGAGCTCGGTGCAGGTCGCGAGCAGCCGCGCCTGGGAAGCGAGCGCCGCCGCGACGGCCTCGTTCCCATGACCCAGGTTGGCGGAGCCTTGGCCACCGACACAGTCGATGTATTGCCGTCCCTGGTCGTCCCAGAGCGTTGCGTCCTTCCCGCGGACGATCGCGAGCTCGCGCTTCTGGTACAGGCCGGAGGTGTGCGCGCGCTCGCGCTCGATTGATTCTCCCGGAGGGACCCGCAATTCCCCCGGAGTGATCCGCAGGTCGCTCAAGACCGGATCACGGTCCGCACCGCCGGATCGCCTTGGGCGCTGCGGATCACGACCTCGTCCACGCCTCCTTCGATGGCCTCGCGGGCGGCGAGGATCTTCATCTTCATCCGGCCGGTCGCCAGCGTCTCGGCCTCGGCGACGGTCGTCTCCGCCACGAGCGTCGTGGGATCCGACGGGTCGCGCAGCAGGCCAGGCACGTTCGTCAGGATCAGGAGCGCGTCCGCGTCGAGCGCAACGGCGATGCGCGCGGCGACGCGATCGCCGTCGACGTTCAGCGCCTCGTTCTCGGTGGAGAGAGCGAGCGGCGCGATGACCGCGACGCGGCCGGGTGAGAGGAACTGCGAGAGCAGCGGTGTGTTCACCGCCTGCACCGTGCCGGTGTAGTCGTCCCGCAGCAGGATGGTCTTGCCGTCGCGCACGGCGCGGACGTCCTTGCGCTTCGCCACGAGCAGGCGGCCGGACAGGCCCGAGAGCCCGATGGCGTCGATCCCGCGCGCCTGCAGCTTCTCCACGTAGTGGAAGTTCTCGATGCCGAGCGCGGCCATCGCGAAGATCTCGAGCGTGCGCCGGTCGGTGCGCCGGCTCTCGTGGCCGGAGGGAGAGCGCACCGTCTCGACGGGGTGGCCGAGGGCCTCCTGCAGGCGGTTCGTCTCGGCGGAGGCGCCGTGGACGAGGACGATCTCGTCCTCGCGCGCGAGATCCGCGACGAGATCCGCGACGGCGTCGCGATCGACGCCGGCGGAGCCTCCCGCCTTGATGACCGCACGGAGAGTCATAGGGGCCCCGCGAGGAAGCGGGATGCGCGACCGAGCGGGGACGGCGGAGCCATCAAGGGTGGAGCCCCGCGAAGCCCAGCCCCGCTTCCTCGGGGAACCCGAGCGCGACGTTCATCGCCTGCACGGCATTGCCGGCGGCGCCCTTTCCCAGGTTGTCGATCGCGCACAGCGCGACAACCCGTTCGCCGCGCGGATCGGCGGCGAATCCGACATCAGCGAAGTTCGTTCCCGCCAGGAGCTTCGGCTCGGGATAGCGGTAGATGCCCGAGCGCTCCTTCACGATGCGCACGAACGGCTCGGACGCGTAGCACTCGCGATAGGCACGCCAGAGTGTCTTGTCATCGAGAACGCCCTTCACCGGCACGTGCGCCGTGGCCAGCACTCCGCGCACGAGCTCGACCGCGGTCACCGACAGCTGGACGCGCACCCCCGGCAGCTCCTGCTCGACCTCGGCGGTGTGTCGATGCCCGACCGGCCGGAACGAACGCACCACACCGACGCGCTCCGGATGATGCGAGTCCTCACTCGCGTCGCGACCACCCTCGCTGGAGCCGACCTTGCACTCCACGACCGTCGGCCGAGACGTGTCGATGAGCCCGGCGCGGTACAGAGGGAGCAGCGCGAGGATCGTCGCGGTCGCATTGCAGCCGGCCCCGGTGATGCGCGTGGCGCCGGCGAGCTCCGCGCGATGGAGCTCGGGGATGCCGTAGCGCCACTCGGCCAGACGCTCGGGACGCGGATGGGGCGCGCCGTACCACGTGTCGTAATCCTTCGGATCATGCAACCGGTGGTCGCTCGAAAGCTCGATCTGCACGGCCGCGCGACCGGCGAACTCCTCGATCCGGTGCGCGCCGTTCGGGAGCGATAGGAAGAGGACGTCGCACCCGGTCACCGCGTCGTAGGGGACGAAGGCGAGGTCCGTGCGCTTGCGCAGGTTCGGATGCGCCGCGCTCACCGGCTTGCCGGCCAGCGACGAGCTGCCGGCGACGATCTCGCGCACCTCGGGATGTCCGAGCAGGATGCGAAGGAGCTCGCCGCCGGCGTACCCCGCGGCGCCGACGATGCCCGCTTTCACTCGAGTCACCGCTTCGCGACGGAGACGATGTAGTCGACCACGCGGGCGGGGATGTTCACGCCGGTCGTGTCGATCGAGTTTCGGAACTCCATCGTGTAGTTGACCTCGTTCACCACCAGGCCCTCGGGCGCCTCCAGCACGTCGATCGCCACGACGCCGCCTCCCACGGACCGCGCCGCGCGCACGCAGAGGTCGTTCAGCTCGGGCGTGACCTCGCACTTCGTCGCGCGGCCGCCACGGGCGGTGTTCGTGATCCAGTGCTCGGAATAGCGGTAGATCGCGGCGATCGTCTCGTCACCGACGACGAACGCGCGGATGTCCCGGCCGGGCTTGGGCACGTACTCCTGCACGTAATAGATGGAGTGCATGTAGGTGCCGAGCACGTCCTTGTGCTCGACGACGGTCTCGGCGGCGTCGCGGTCGTTGACCCGCGACAGAAGCCGCCCCCACGAGCCGACGAGCGGCTTCAGAACGACCGGGTAGCCGAGCTCCTCGATCGCGGCGAGCGCTGACTCGGGCGTGTACGCGATGCGCGTGCGGGGCGACGGCACCCCGGCCCGGAGGAGCCGGAGCGTGGTGAGCAGCTTGTTCCCGCAGACGTCCGCCACCTCGAAGGTGTTGACAGTCGGTATTCCCCACGCCTCCAGGACCGCGAGCGAGTACAGCGCCCGGCTGTGCTGGATGCAGCGTTCGGCCACCACGTCCACGCCGAGCTCCGGCTTCGTCTCGAGCCGCAGCACCAGCTCCCGATCGTCGATGACCTTCGTCGGGATGTGCCGGCGCTCGAGCTCCTCGAGCAGCAGCTTCTCCTCCACGCGAACGCGCGAGAGGAGCACCCCGACGGTCGGCTCATTCACCCCAGTCCTCTTCGGCCTCGGGCGCGAGGGCGAGGGCGAGCGGTGCCGTCTCCTTCACCTCGAGCTCCGCGCCGCAGTCGGGGCACAGCACGATCTCGCCCTTGACGGCATCGGCACCGATCGGGACGTCGGCATCGCATTCGGGACACTTGCCGCTGTCGGCCACGATCGAAACCTCCCAATCATCTCGTTGCTTCGGCTTTCGCCTCAGCACCTCGATGACCGCTCAAGGCTGGTTGACTCGCTCCTCGCGGCAGAGCCGCTCGTCACTCGACTCAACGATAGCGGCGCGGTCAGGCCCCCGCAGCGGCGGCGAGGTCCCGCGCGCGCGTTTTGTCCACGTACATGCGCGCGTCCGCGGCGGCGATGAGCGCGTCGGCGGTCAATCCGTCATCGGGGAACGCGGCCACGCCGATCGAGATGCGCGGGAGCGGAAGCTGGCGCCCGCCCCATTGGTAGGTGCGCTCGCGCAAACGGCCCGCCAGTCGCGCGACCAGCGCCTGACCGTGTAGCAACGTCGTGCGCGGGAGCAGGAGCACGAACTCGTCACCGCCGAATCGCGCCACCACGTCCTCGGTGCGCGAGGAGGCGCGCAGACCCTCCGCGACCGAGCGCAGGACCTGATCGCCGACGAGATGGCCCGCGGTGTCGTTGACCTGCTTCAGCCCGTCGAGGTCGCACATCACCACGCAGAACGTGTCGCCGTGCCGCCGTGCCTCCGACACCTCGAGCTCGAGCCGCTCCATCAGGCTCCGCCGGTTGCGTACAGCGGTGAGCGCGTCGTCGCTCGCGAGATGCTCCGTCGCTTCGAGCATCCGCGCGTTCGCGATGGCGATCGCCGCCTGCGCCGCGTAGAGGCGGAACAGGCGCCGTACGTCCGGAGAGAATTCGCGTCGGGTCCGCGAGTACGTGACCAGGCCACCGATGACCTCGCCGCGCTCGATGAGCGGGCTCGCGATCGCGGACGCGATCACGCCGGCCTGACGGGCGCTGTGGCGCGGATGCTCCTCGTAGATCGGCGCCGCGACGAGGTCGCGCGCCTGGATCGCCGCGAGCGCGATCCCTCTGGGACTATCGCCGAGTGAGCTCGGCTGACCATCGCCGGCGAGGTGCACCGCGCGGTTGACGTAACTGCCGTTTCCGTCGGCCAGTGAGAGGGACGCGCCATCGCACCGCGTGAGCTCGATCGCGCGGTCCACAACCAGGCGCAGGAGCTCGTCGACCGAGTGCTTCTCGGAGATCTCCAGCCCGACCTCGTAGAGAGCCTGATACCGGGCGGCGCGTCGGCGCTGGAGCTCTCCGAGGCGGTGGTTCGCGTAGAGCGCCAGGCCCGCGCGCGTCGCGAGCAGGATCATCGTGCCGCCCACCGCGACCGCGACGAGCGGGTCCGTGGGCGATGGACGGTCGAGCTGGCTCGCGATGAGGAAGGACGCCGCAAGCGCGGCGAGGACCCCGGGCAGAAAGAGCCGTGCAAGGTCGATCGCCTCGGCGGGGAGGCCGCCCGAAGCGTGGCTCGCGCGATCCTCGACCCATTGCGATCCGGCCACACCGACGGCGAGCACGCCGACCATCCAGATCGGGTCCAGCAGCGTGCCGACCGAGAACGTGCCGCTCAGGAGCCTGGGCAGCCACAGCGTGAAGGCGAGGCCGTTGAGGCCGATGCCGACGACGAGTGAGATGTGGCCACCGCGAGCCTCCTCGGGCGGGAGGCCGAACAGGGTCGAGAGCGCGGCTCCGGTCGCGGCGACGTACAGCACCGGATAGAGGAGCGCGATGACCGTGGCGGCAGGCTCGTAGACGAAGTCGGTCACGAAGATCACGCGCAGGAAGAACGCCACGCCGGCGAGCAGCGTGAGCATCACCGTTCCGACGTCCAGCGCGAGGGCCAGGATCGCCAGCCGCTCACCGCCGCGGGCCAGGAAGGCAACGCAGCCGACGACGAAGAGAGGTGCCGCCGCCAGGAACATCACGTCCGAAAGCGCGGGGACCGACGCCCTGATCCACCCGAGCTCGTAGAGGTTGAGCGAGATCTGTCCCAGGAGCCACGAGAGCGTTCCGGCGAAGAGCCACGCCCACGGCGCGCGCTCCGCGGGGAGCGAACGCCGGATCGCGCGGAGCAGCATCGCGCACGCGCCCACCCCGAAACCGGTGAAGCCGAGGTCCGCGATGGCGCTGCGCAGGGCGGTCGGCCCCGCGAGGGTCTCGGCGCCCCACAGGCTCAGCGCCGCCGCGATCCCGATCGCGTAGGCGCGACCCGACGCGGATCGCAGAACGGCCTCGGCACGCATCCGCGACAGGCTAGAGACAGAGCGCCGCTACGGCAATCTCGCGCAAGTACTGACCGCGAGGGGTGAGACCGCGGTGATCAGGCGGGGCGGCGCGGCTTCGCGACCTTGTCGTCCTTCGAGATCTCGATGCCGTGGCGCCGTGCCGCCGAAACGATCTTCCGCCGAGCGTCTTCCTTCGCGGTCGGCGAAGAGAATCGCGTCTGGTTCCAGCGCGCCATGGCGTTGCGCACGTGTGTCTCGTCGTTGAGCGGAAGATGGCCCTCGCCGCGAGCGTCGACGTAGGCGAAAACGCCCTTGTTCATGGACTTGCGCTGCTTCTCCTTGAGCTCGGCCATGTGTTTGATCCTCCGCGACGCGGTCCTGCAAGACGCGTTCCCGCGCCTAGCGCGCCAGCCGAGCCCGCGCTGTCTGACGCTCTCTAGCGCTCACGCGCGGACTCGGTGGTGCGAGCGCGCGGACCAGAGCCTCGCCAACCTGACCACGTTCGGGGATGCCGCTCGAATGACCCGCAGTCAACCATACGGGTGTCGCGAACCCTTGACAATCATTCTCAACTATTCTACGTTCGAGACTGATTCTCAAATAGGGTTCTGAGGTGTTGGTCATGTGGTCATCGGTGCCGTCAACCCGGCGACGCCTTCCGCTCGCGTGCAGCGTGGTGCTCCTGCTGGCGCTTGGGGCGTGCACCGCCGCCCCGGCACCGACAACGGCGGCAAGTCCAACGACGCGCCCGACGTCCAGTGCGGCCCCGTCAGCGGGTGACGCGTCCGCGCCCGTGAACGCAGGCCCGGCGATCGCGGCGCTCGGCGCGGAGAACTTCTACGCCGATCTGATCGGGCAGATCGGTGGCCCACGGGTGAACACGGCTAGCCTACTGAACGACCCGAATGCCGATCCACACGAGTTCGAGGCCAGCCCGAAAGCGGCGGCCGCGGTCGCCGACGCGAAGCTCGTCGTGGTGAACGGGATCGGCTACGACGACTTCATGCAGAAGCTGCTCGGCGCCTCGACCAAGCCGGACCGCGTCGTTATCAACGTCCAGGAGCTCCTGGGGCTGAAGGCTGACGTGAACGCCCACGTCTGGTATGAGCCGGCGACGATGCCCAGGGTCGCCGACGCAGTGACCGCCGCGCTGAGCAAGCTCGATCCCCAGAACGCCGCCTACTTCGCCGCCCAGAAGGCCAAGTATCTGGCGGCCTTCAACCCGATCAACGACAAGATCGCGCAGCTGAAGGCGAAGTACACAGGTGCGCCGGTGGCGTTCACCGAGCCGGTCGCCGAATACCTCACCGAAGCGATCGGCCTGAAGGTACTCACCCCACCTGGCTTTCAGGAGGCGATCGAGCAGGGCACCGAGCCGTCGCCCGCTGACGTCGCCGCGGAGCGCGATCTGCTCACCGGCAAGAAGGTGAAGGTGCTGCTCTACAACAGCCAGGTAACCTCCCCGCTGACCCAGGGCATCCAGGATCTGGCGCGGCAGAGCGGCATACCGGTCGTCGGAGTCGCCGAGACCATCCCGCCGAGCTTCAAGACGTTCCAGGAGTGGATGCTGGGTCAGCTGAGTGAGCTCGAGCAGGCGCTAGGAAAATAGCGGAGGGCGGATGGCCGAGACCCTGCCCGCGGTTCGATTCGACCGCGTCACGGTCGCCTTCGGAACAAGGCAGGTCTGGAGCGACCTCTCGCTCGAGATCGCATCGGGAACGTTCGTCGCGATCCTCGGACCGAACGGCGCCGGCAAGACCTCCCTCCTGCGGGCGATCCTCGGTCTGATCACACCCACCACCGGTCGCGTCGAAGTGCTCGGCCAGACGCCACGACGCGGCGACCCGGGTATCGGCTACGTGCCCCAGCACTCGAGCTTCGATCCAGACCTGCCGCTCCGCGGGCGTGATCTCGTCCGACTGGGGATCGATGGTCATCGTTGGGGTATCGGCTGGCGCGATCGCGCTGCGGACATGCGGGTCGCGCGCGCGATCGCGTCGGTCGAAGCCGAGCGGTACGCGGACGCGGCCATCGGTCGGCTCTCCGGCGGCGAGCAGCAGCGCCTGCGGATCGCGCAGGCATTGGTCGGTGAGCCGGGCATCCTCCTATGCGACGAGCCGCTGGCCAACCTCGATCTCCGCTACCAACAGGCGATCACCGACCTGATCAGGGACTGGCAGCAGCGCGCGGGCGGCACTGTTCTCTTCGTGACGCACGACGTAAATCCGGTCCTGCGCGTCGTCGACAAGGTGTTGTTCGTCGTGAACGGGCGTTGGGCCGCAGGGACGCCAGACGAGGTCCTCACCTCCGAGCGCCTATCGGAGCTCTACGGGTCACATGTCGATGTCGTGCGGGTGCACGGGCGGATCCTCGTCGTGGGCGAGTCGACCGAGACCGGCTTCACCCTCGACGAGCCGCATCACATGCCGCTCACCGTCGACAGGCACGAGGGAGCGCACTGATGGACCAGGTCATCAGGCTGCTCGCCTACGATTTCGTCCAGAACGCCGTCGCCGCCGGCATCGTCATCGCGGTCGTCTCCGGTGTCGTGAGCCGGTTCGTCGTGGCGCGGAACATGAGCTTCGCGGTGCACGCGCTCGCGGAACTCGGCTTCACTGGCTCCGCAGGGTTCATCCTCCTGCGCCTCTCGCCCGTGCTGGGCCTTCTCACGGGGAGTGCGGTCACCGCGGTGTTCATCGGTCTTCTCGGGGTGCGGGCCCGCGGACGCGACGTCGTCGTCGGCGTGGTCATGGCCTTCGGGCTTGGCCTGGGCGTGCTCTTCATCACGCTCTACAAGGGCTATTCGAGCCAGGCCTTCGCGATTCTGTTCGGCACGATCACGGGGGTCAGCCGAGGCGACGTCCTGCTCCTCATGGTCATCGGTGTCATCACTCTCGCCACGCTCGCCGTGATCTATCGCCCGCTGACCTTCGCCACGGTCGACCCCGAGGTAGCCGAGGCGCGCGGCGTGCCGGTCGGCATGCTCGCCGTCCTGTTCCTCCTGATCATGGCGGCCGCGGTGGCCGAGGCGATCCAGGTCGTCGGCGTGTTGCTGATCCTCACGCTCCTGATCACCCCGGGCGCTGCGGCCGAACGTCTGACGCCGAAGCCGGGACGTGCCGTCGTCTACAGCGTCGCGATCGCGCTCTTCTGCACGCTCGGGGGCATCGGGCTGTCACTGCTGACCAACCTCGCGGTGAGCGTCTTTGTCACGACACTCAGCTTCGCCAGTTACCTGGCCGCGCGTTTCGTGATCGGGCCCGCGCTCCAGAACCGATCCACCCCAACGACTCCAACGGCGTCCAGCCGTTCGGCAACTTGACGGGCGCGCCGGCCCACCAAGGTCGAGGACGTCGCCGAGGACGTCGTCCAACCCGAAGGTGCTCGTCGACGATCAGAGTAGTTGAGAACCATCGTCAAATCATCCCCCGGCGTCCCGATACAATGGCCGCATGCCGACGAAGACCACCCGGAAACTCGCAGCGCGCATCACGTCGCGCGGGCGACGGCTCACGCGCCAGCGGATGATCGTCGCCGAGGCGCTCGCCGCGTCACGCCGCGCGCTGAGCGCCCAGGAGCTGCACGAGCGCCTGCGCCCGTCACACCCGCGGCTCGGCCTCGCGACGGTCTACCGCGCGCTCGAGGCGCAGGTCCAGGATGGGATGGCCGGGCGGCTCGAGCGCACCGGGCACGTGTCCGCGTACGTCGCGTGCGACCCGACGCATCACCATCACATCGTGTGCGATCGCTGCCAGAAGGTCGAGGACGTCGCCGAGGACGTCATCGCACCGATCCTCGCCTCGGTCCGACGCCGCCATGACTTCCAGGTCGATCACGCGGCTCTCGACTTCTACGGCCTCTGCGCCAGCTGCCGCAAGAAAGAGCGTTAGGCCGAGCGGATCCAGCGCGGGACGCGCTCGCGATACGCGCGGTACTCATCGCCGAACAGGCGCTCGAGCCGGGCTTCATCGATCGTGACGCGGCGGCGGAAGCGCACGAGACGCTCGAGGAACAGCGCGACCGCGAGCGGCGACCGCGTCGCGCCGACGAGACCCGCGGCGAAGATGAGGTGCCCGAGGTACATCGGGTTGCGCGTGATCGCGTACGGCCCATCGGTCACGAGCGCCGCGGGCGTGCTCGCGAAGCCGTGTCCTCCGGCGAGCGTGCTGCGGTGCGATCCGGCGGTGCGGTACAGGCCGTAGCCCGCCGCCATCACCAGCGCCCATGGGAACAGCCGCGGAGCTCGACCGCGTACGGCGCGGATCAAGAGCACGGCCACCGGATAGAGGACGAAGGTCTGGCGCGGCGACGAGCGGAGCTGCTTCAGGACGCCCGGATCAGCCGACCTTCCGCTCGGCTTCGACGCTGGTGCCGGCGAACGCGGCGACAAGGCGCAGCGGCGAGGCGCCGGTGTTGCGGATCGTGTGGTACTCGCCGGCGCGCATGACGCAGAACGAGCCCGCCTCGATGGGACGCTCCTCGGCTCCGACGGTAACGACGCCGGTGCCCTCCAGGACGTGGAACCCCTCTTCCACGGCGTGGCGCGCGGCGCCCTGCCCGGCCCAGTGACGATGTGTCGGGATCGCGGCGCCGGGGGCGATCTCCGCGTACAGGAGCGAGACCTGCTCGCTGCCCTCGCTCGCATCGAAGAACACGCCCCGACGGACACCCGGGAACGCCTCGGCCAGGCTCTTGTCGCGAAGGCTCGTCACGCGCACAGGCGGAAGCATAGGATCGAGTGAGCCAGGAGAGATTTGAACTCTCGACCAAGGGATTAAGAGTCCCCTGCTCTACCGCTGAGCTACTGGCCCACCGAAAAGTGTACCGAGCGGATCATCCACGAGCCACGCGAGTTATCCGCAATTCGTCCCCACGGATTCGCGTCAGCCGCGCCCGTGCGACCCGAGTCCGGACGGACGCTCGCTGACCTCCTTGAGGGTCTCACCCGTGAGCCTGTCGTCCTCGCTGCGCGCGAGCTGCGCGAGCACGACGATGCCGACCAGCCGTCCATCTGCGACGACCGGGAGGCGGCGGACCTGCCGCTCGGCCATGAGGCGCGAAGCCTCGTCGATGGACATGTCGGGCGCGATGGTGATGGGGTCCGCGGTCATGATGTCCGAGACGCGCAGCGTCTTGGGGTCCTTTCCCGCGGCCACGGCCCGCACGACGATGTCGCGGTCCGTGATGATCCCGACGAGGCGGCCGTCGAGGACGATCGGCAGGGAGCCGCAGTCCTCCTGCTTCATGAGCGTCGCGGCCTCGCCACAGGTCGACGACGGCTCCAGCGCTGCGGGCTCGCGGGTCATGATCCGATCGACGGTGTCCTTCATGGCCGACCTCCCTGAGAAGACGAAACCTCCTGAGGATCCCGCCTCAGGAGGTCAGCACAGGCCGCGCCAGCGGCAACGCAGGTTCTCTTAGGTGGAGGCGCCGATCTTGAAGATCTTCGTGCCACACACCGGGCAGGTGCCCTGGGTGGCCGGACGGCCATTCTTCATCGTGATCTGCTTGGCGTCCTTGATCTCCCGCGAGGCCTTGCACTTCACGCAGTACCCGCTGGCCAC
>Ga0070698_100003862_pt1 | contig 16482 bp, 14 predicted proteins | sample KBSK1502metaG_FD_65477 | JGI IMG/M metagenome (GOLD analysis project Ga0070698, IMG submission 65477) | Corn, switchgrass and miscanthus rhizosphere microbial communities from Kellogg Biological Station, Michigan, USA - KBS K1-50-2 metaG | ecosystem: Host-associated > Plants > Roots >...
GCTCAAGATGCTGAACCCGGGCGACATCCCGCGGCTCGGTGACGTGCGGCTCGATGTCGGCGTGCTGGGCTTCACCGCCCTCGCCACCGTGGTGACCGGTCTCCTCACCGGTCTGCTCCCCGCGATCCAGGCCACCCGGGGCGACCTGGCGGGAACGCTGCGAGAAGGCGAGCGGGATCAGGGCGGCGGACGATTCATGGGCCGGCTTCGTGGATTGCTCGTGGCCATCGAAGTGGCCGCGTCGCTGGCGCTGCTGATCGGCGCGGGACTGCTGCTGCGCAGCTTCAGCCAGGTGCTCGGCGTGAATCGGGGGTTCGAGACCGAGAACCGGGTGATGGCGGAGGTTGCATTGCCGCGATCGTACGGCCCCGAGGAAACCACGAGGTTCATCGGCCAGTTTACCGAACGGCTCAAGTCGAAGCCGGGCGTGACGTCGGTTGCGGCCGTCTCGATGCGGCCACTGCGCGGCGTGGGCACCGGCATGGGATTCGCAGCGGCGGACAAGCCGCCTGCGTCCACGTCCGAAATACCGTGGGCAAGCTGGCGGATCATTACCGCCGGCTATTTCAGCACGCTGGGCGTTCCGATTGTCCGAGGCCGGGATTTCACCGAAACGGACATGATCTCCAAGCCGTGGCGGGTGATCATCAGCCAGCGGGTCGCCGACCTGCTCTGGAAGGGTGAGGACCCGGTCGGCCGTCAGCTGATTCTCTGGAAGGGCCAATCGGACCTGCCGGCCGAGGTGATCGGTGTGGCCGGCGATATGCGCGACTGGGGGCTCGACGACGAGCCGTCCCTGGCGGTCTATTTCCCGTACTACGGGGCAGGAGCGTCGCCGGTGTTCTTCGTCATGCACGGCACGGCCGGTCCCGACGCGATCCAGCCCATGCTGCGCCAGATCCTGAGTGAGCTGGATGCCACGCTCCCGCTCTCGCGGGTGCAGAGCCTGGAACAGCTGATCGGCGATTCCGTTGCGGCCCGGCGATTCATCATGGTACTGCTCGCGGCGTTCGCGGGCGTGGCGCTCCTGCTGGCACTCGCGGGGATCTACGGCGTGCTCTCCTACTCGGTATCGCGCCGCACCGGCGAGATCGGCGTCCGGCTCGCCCTCGGCGCGAGTCCGGGCGGGGTGCTGCGGCTCATTGTGGCGCAGGGCATGAAGCCGGTGGTCATCGGGCTGCTGGTGGGGATCGGTTCGGCGCTGGCGCTGACCAAGCTGATGGCCAGCCTGCTGTTCGGGATTACGTCCACCGACGTGGCTACCTACGCCGGCGTCGCCGGGCTGCTGGTGGGGGCGGCGTTGCTCTCGTGCTACGTGCCGGCTCGCCAGGCACTGCGGGTTGATGTCGTGGCGGCGCTCAGGAAGGAATAGGCGGGTCGCTCAGCGTGACGCCGCCGCGCTCCGCGCGGCTCGGCCCAGGACTTCGGCGGCTTCACTGCCCAGCGCCTCGCGCGCAGGGGCAACCAGCAGCTGCAGCACCTGGCCGGCCTTCTCGCGGCGGGGCTCGGAAAGCTCCGCGATCGCGGCCACCAGCCCGCGCCGGAGCGGGGCGGGGAGGCTCAGACTCGAGAGGCGCCGTTCCAGCGCCGCCACCCTCCGCTTCACCGCCCGTTCCGGTTGAGGCGGAGCCAGCAGCAGGTCTTCCGTCACCCTCACCGTGAGCCACAGCGCAAACACGCCCTCGCGCCGAGGGCCCCGGGGCGTGTCGCCCATCAACTTGACCAGCGCGGTGCCGGAGGGGCCATGGGTGGTCATCGGGGCAGCTTTCGGAGCGCCTCGAGGACGTCTTCCGGCGTGGTGTCCTGCATGCAGCGGTGATGTACCAGCGGACACCTCGCACCGCCGTGCGCCGAGCAGGGCCGGCAGGAGAGGTCGCGGGCGAGGACCGTTGCCTTGGCGTGGTACGGGTAGAAGCCAAAGGCTTCCACGGTGGGGCCGAAGAGGGCAACAACCGGGGTCCCCACGGCGGTGGCCATATGCATCACGCCGGTATCGCCGGAAACCAGGGCCCGCGCGCGTTTGAGCAGGGCAGCGGAGCCCGGCAAATCGAAGGCTCCCGCGGCGTTCAGCGCGCGCTCGCCTGCCGCGTCGGCGACCCGTGCTCCGAGCTCACCGTCGTCCGGTCCTCCGATCACCACCAGGTCGTTCCCGTGCTCCACCAGCCGGCGCGCCAGCGCGGTCCAATGATGCTCGGGCCATCGCTTGGTGAAATGCGCCGCCCCGGGCGCCAGCGCGATCAGCTGCCGGGTCACCCCGATGCCATTGGCGGAGAGGAACTCTTCCGCCTGGGCGAGTGTCGGACGGGGGAGAAACATCTCGAGTGAGCCGGAGTCGGGAGTGACGTCGAGCCCGCGCGCCGCGTCGAAGTAGCGCTCCGCCACCAGACGGCGATCAAGGTAGATGTTGCGCTTGGTTCGAATCAGCAGGGCGCGAGCCGCCCGGTGCTTCGGGTAGGTCGTCCACGACCCGCCGACATGAAATCGCAGGGCCCGACTCCGCAGGCTCTGATGCAGGTCCAGCCGGTGGCTGAACCCGCGCCGTTTGAGGTCCCGGCCGAGCCTGGCCAGCGACTCGGGCTCCTTCCAGCCGATGACCTCGGTGATGCGGGGATTGTGGTGGAGCAGCGGCGCGAAGGCGGCCTTGGTGACGACGGAAATCCGGGCATCGGGATGGCGCTGCCGCAGGGCGCGGAGCAGGGGCGTCATGAGCAGAATGTCGCCGATGGCGCTGAAGCGGACAAGGAGGATGTTCGGCGACACGGCGGGAATGTAGCCGGGTGAAATGGCGTCGCCAGCGCGTTAGCTTGTGTTTCATGGCGGATCGCACGGCGTGGCGGCTTCTCGGCGCGGCACGGCCTTATTGGGGGATCTTTCTCCTGGGGGTCGGGGCCACGCTGGTCGCCTCGGTGCTCGACACCGTGACCCTGGTCATCCTCGTCCCGCTGCTCAAGGCTCTGTTCGGCACCGCCGGCGCGCTGGCCGGACAGGGGACGCGGCTGGAGCAGATTACCGATGGGTTGCTCGGGCCGATTGTGGCCGGACTCGACCCGCGGGCCGCCGCGGGTCGGCTGGTGCTGGTGCTCCTCCTCGCGCTGGTCCTGAAGAATGTGATGCAATACGCGTCGAACCAGCTCTCGGTGGCGGTGCAGGAAGGCCTGGTGCGCGACCTCCGGGTTCGGCTCTATCGTCACCTGCTGACCCTCGACCTCAATTTCTTCCAGCGTACCCGAGCGGGACAGCTCATCTCCGGCGTGATGGTCGACGCCGATCGGACCAAGCTGGCGGTGACCGCCTCGCTGGCCTCGCTGTTCCAGAACGGCGTGCTCATCCTGGGCGCCCTGGTTTTCATGGCCGCCATCTCGCTCCGGCTCACCGCCCTCACGGTCGCCACGGCGCCGATCCTGGTGCTGGGGATCCGGGCGCTGCTGGGCCGGCTGCGCCGGCATTCGCGGCTCTGGCATCAGGAGCAGGCCGAGCTCACCGCGACGGTCACCGAGCGACTGGGCGCCATGAAATTGATCCGGGCTTATGGAGGGGAAGGGACGGAAGACCGGTTCTTCGCCGACCAGGCGAGCCGCTATCGCAAGCGGGTCCAGCGCACTCAGCGCTACGCGTCGATGACCAGCCCGGTCAGCGAGGTCTTCGGCGGGCTGGTGCTGATCCTGATCATCTGGGCCGCCGCCAACCCGTCGGTCACCGGCGTGCTGCTGCGCCCTGAAGTCACCATCGTGTTCCTCGCGGCGGCGCTCAAGATCATGTCGCCGATCAAGTCCATTTCCCAATTCCCCGCTTCCTGGGCCATCGCGGTAACCAGTGCGGAGCGGGTGTTCGGCCTGCTGGACGAGCCCTCAGCGGAGGAGGACGCGCCCCAGGCCAAGCCGGCCCGGTTCGAGAAGGAAATCGCGTTCGATCGGGTGACGTTCGGGTACGATCCGGTCACGCCGGTGCTTCGCGACGTGTCGTTCACGGTTCCCAAGGGCAGCGTGACCGCGATCGTGGGCCCCAGCGGTGCCGGCAAGACGACCCTGCTGGAGCTGCTGCCCCGGTTTCACGATCCGCAATCCGGCGAGGTACGGCTCGACGGCGCTCCGCTCGGCGCCCTGCAGCGCGCTTCGCTCCGCGCCATGCTGGGCGTTGTGAGCCAGGACACCGTGCTGCTCAACGACACCGTGCGCGCCAACATCGGGTACGGCCGACCCGGCGCGACTCCCGAGTCGGTGGAGGCCGCCGCCCGGGCGGCCAACGCGCACGATTTCATTTCCCAGCTGCCTGACGGCTACCTGACGCTGCTGGGCGAGCGGGGTACCCGGCTCTCGGGCGGACAGCGTCAGCGCATCGCGATTGCCCGGGCACTGCTGCGCGATCCGCCCATCCTGCTCCTCGACGAAGCCACCAGCGCCCTGGACACCGAATCGGAACGCCTGGTGCAGGACGCCATCGACCGCCTGATGCAGGACCGCACCGTGCTGGTGGTGGCCCACCGGCTGGCCACCGTGCTCGACGCCGACGAGATCCTGGTGCTCGACGCCGGGCGGCTGGTGGAGCGGGGCAGCCACGCCGAGCTGCTCGCGGAGAACGGACTCTATCGCCGCCTCTACGATCTGCAGTTCCGCGGCGCGGAGGTCCTGGCGTGACCGGGCCGTCGGTGCTGGTGGTGGCGGAGTTCGACGACGGCCAGCACGCGCACGCGGCGCAACGCTGCCGCGCCCTGGAACGGCTCGGCTGCAAGGTGGACGCGTTCGACCTGCTGAAGCGTCCGAGTCTCCTGGGGCGGCTTACCGGCAGCGACCTGCGTTCCCGGCTCCGGAAGGCAGTGGAGACCGTCCAGGCGAGGCTGGTGCTGGTGATCGGCGGCAATGAGCTGAGCTCCTCCCTGGTGGAACAGCTCCGCCGCGACACCGGGATTCCCTGGGTCAACTGGTTTCCCGACGATCTGCGCACAGCGGATGCCGTGTTACGGCTGGCCCCCGCCTATGAGCACGTGTTCGTTTCCGGGACCGATGTGGCTGCTCGACTCGAGGCCGCCCTGCACCGGGCCATCACGGTGGTGCCGCCCGCGGCGGATCCCTCGGTCTACCGGCCTCTGCGCTCGAAGGACCAGTACCGGGCCAACGTGGTGTTCGCGGGCTCGGCCACGGCAAGGCGGGAGACGCTGCTCAGCGGGCTCGCGGAGTTCGGCTTGGCGCTCTGGGGGCCGGGCTGGCGGCACACCTCGCTCCGGGACTATTGCCGGGGTGAAGTGCCGAGCACGGAGGACTACGTGCGCGCGTACGGAGGCGCCTCGGTGGCGGTCAACATTCACCATACCGCAGGCGGCAACGGCGACGGCGAAGCCTGCGTCAACGAGCGGCTGTTCGAGATCGCCGCGATCGGCGTCCCCCAGGTCGTCGATTATCGCGGCGACCTGAACCAGCATTTCCAGGCGGGCCGCGACCTCATGGTTTTTCACGACGCCGATGGCTTGAAGGCCACGGTGGGCGCGGCGCTGCAGGATTTGCCGGCGGCGGAGCTGACCGGCGTCAGCGCGCGGCGCGAGGTGCTGTCGCGGCACACGTACATGCATCGGTTGCGGGTTATTCTGGAAACGGTCGGGCGACGGTAGGACGGTCGGACGGTCGGACGGTCGGACGGTCGACCTACCGACCTACCGACCTACCGACCTACCGACCTACCGACCTACCGTCCACCACCTCCCGATACAACGCCACGTAGCCCTCCGCCATCGTCCGGTGGGTAAACAGCGACAGCACCCGCGCCCGGCATGCCTCCGGGTCGATCCGAGCCAGGCCGGGGCGAGCGGCGACCAGCTCGTCGAGCGTATCGCCCAGTGCGCCGGTCTCCGGCGAAACGATCTCCGGCAGCGATCCGCGCCGAGTGCCCAGCACCGGAGTTCCGCTCACCATCGCCTCGATCAGCGTGAGCCCGAACGGCTCATTCCACAGCGCGGGCATCCAGAGACACGCCGCGGCGGCCAGCAGCTCACGTTTTCGCTCTCCGCCCACTCGGCCCACCGTGCGCACCCCGCGGCGGAACAGGGAACGGAGACCGCCGGCCACGACCAGCCGGTGTCCGGCACGCCGCGCGCCTTCCACCGCCCACTGCCACCCTTTGGCGCTATGCAGCCGGCCCAGGAAGAGATCGAACGCAGCCTTATCGGAGCGAAACTGGTAGTCCGCGGGATCGAGGCCGTTGTAGACGTAGGCGGCGGCCCCGCTCCTGGTCGCGTGGTCGCGGCTCAGGCACACCATGTTCGGCGGATAGTCAGGACGCTTGGCGGTGCCGTGCAGCGTCCAGAGGGTCGGAACATCCGCCAGAGCCAGAGGGCGGTGGGCGTGGAGGACGTCGACGCCGGGTGGGAGGAAGGGTCTCGGATCGAAGTCCACGTGCTCGGCCGCGCGAGGATCAACCGGCACCAGCCGCGCTTCCGGCACCCGCGAGCCCGGCCCCGCCAGCAACACCACCTCGTGCCCCAGCTCCGCCAGACCGCGCGCGAGCCAGACCACGACGCGCTGGGTGCCGCCATAGTGTTCGACCGGCAACCGGCCATGATAGAGCAGGGCAACTCGCATCGGCGGACAAGCTATCACGGGTTTACCTTTCGCGCGTGCCGCCCGCCTACTCCGGCGTCCGCCTCCTGCTCGTCGGGAAGTTCAATCTCCGCTATCATCGCACCGGTATCGCGATCCGCGATGCGCTTCGGGCCATGGGTTGCGACCTGGTCTGCCTCGAGGAGCGGACCCGCGGATGGAACTCGTTCTTTCGGCGTTCGCTGCCGCGCCGACTCGCCTCGGCGCTCGAGCGCCACCGGCCCGACCTGGTGCTGGTGTACAAGGGAGTGGGCCTCGATCCCGAGGTGATCGACGCGCTGCGTCCCACGATCCGCGCGCGCTGGATCAACTGGTGGCCCGACTCTCCGCACGTGCTCGACCACTCGCTGCGCATCGGCCGGGCCTACGATCGCTGCTTCCTCTTCGACACCTACATGGTCGAGCGACACCGCGCCCTCGGCCGGACCGCCGACTATCTCGGGCTGGGTTTCGATCCCGCGTTCTACCGCCCGCTGCCCGATCCGCGCCTGCCTCGCGCCGGGATCGCCTTCGTGGGGACCAACGAACCGTACCGCGCCGGCGCGCTCGAGGTGCTGAAAGATCTCGGGTTGAAGGTGCGCGGCCCCGGATGGCCCGGGGGCCCGGTGTATGGAGACGAGATGGTGCGCTTTTTCTCGAATGCCGATGTGGCTCTGAACATCCACCAGTTCTTCGGCGAGCCGGCTGACGGCGGCCGTTACGGAACCGGAGCCAATCAGCGGGTTTTCGAGCTGGCCGGCATCGGCAATGTGCAGCTGGTCGATGCCAAGGCCGACATCCTCCGCCATTTCAAGGAAGACGACGAGATTGTCCTCTGTCGCACCGTGCCGGAGCTCCGGGCCCAGGCGCGGCGACTGCTGGCCGCACCGGAAGAGGCCCGGGCCATCGGCGCACGGGCGCGCACCCGGGCGCTCAAGGAGCACACCTGGCAGCACCGGCTCGACGAGCTGCTCACGGTATCGCTCCGATGAAGATTTCCGGATTTACGCTCGTCAGAAACGCCGAGCGGCTCGACTTCCCGGTCGAGGCAAGCATCCGGTCCATCCTCCCGATCGTGGATGAAGTCGTGGTCAATGTCGGACGATCCGAAGACGCTACGCTCGATCTGGTGCGGTCCATTGCCGACCCGAAGATCCGGATCCTGGAAACCGAGTGGGACTTCAATCGGGGCGAGTCGGTGCTCCGCGAGGAGACCCTGCGGGCAATGCGGGCGTGCCGGAATCCCTGGGGAGTCTGCATCCAGGCCGACGAGGTCTTGCATGAGAGCGGACACTCCGCCCTGGTCGAGGCCATCACGAGGGCGGATCCGGATCAGCGCGTGGAAGGGATCGTGGTGAGCTACCACCACATCTTCGGCGATCCAGGCACCGAGGCGGTCAACCGGCGCTGGTACCGGCGCGAGGTGCGCGCGGTCCGACTCGATCCCGCGCACCGCATCGAGCCGTACCGCGATGCCCAGGGGTTCCGGGTCGGGCCGGAGCAGCGGAAGGTGCGCGCCCGTCTCGCCGAGGGGGTGCAGATGTTTCACTACGGGTGGCTGCGCTCCGCGGCGGCGCTCGCGGCCCGTGGTGAGGTGGACCGCCGGCTCTACCCCGGGCGCTGGGTGCCGCCGCCGGGGCAGGGGGCGGTGCTGCGCTGGTTTCCGGGCCTTCGGCCGTTCCGGGGCAGCCACCCGAAGGTGGTGCGCGAGTGGGTCGCGTCGCGGGCCGTCGACCCGGACCGGGTGGTGACCCCGCCGTTCTTCGCGCTCGAGAATCTCCGGTTCTACGCCTCGGACCTGGTCGAACGGCTATCGGGCATCCGGCCGTTCGAATTCCGGAACTACACACTGGTGTAGGGTGGACGACATCCGCTGGTTCGCGCCCAATCGCTACTGTACGCTTCCGGTGCCGCGGCTCCGCGCTGCCGGGCTCACGATTGCGCTCGAGGGGAACCAGCCCGCCCGTCTCGCCGTGGCGTCGGATGGCCAGCGCGCAGTGATGGCGTACGAGTATTCCCGCCGGCATCGGTGCCCGCTCCTGTTCTATCTCTGGGATCTGCCGCCCTGGAGGCTTGGAACCGGAAAGCCGGACGTGGTCTTCGAGCTGGGTGGCCGAGTCCGGAGAATCCCGCGGCTGGTCGGCCGGTACACCGAGCGAGGCGGATACTACAGCAGGCTCCGATTCATCGCAGAACGCGCCGTCGCAGTGTGGTGCCCGTCAGCGAACACCGTGCAGGACGTGCGGGCGAGGTTTGGCATCGATGCGGAACGAGTGCCCTTTTGTTACGACAGCGATCGCTTCAATGCGGCAAGCGGTGAGCGGTCAGCGGCGAGTGGCGACAGGATTCTCTCAATTTCACGGCTGGTTCCGCATAAAAACCACGCCGTCATTCTTCGCGCCGCGGCGCGGCTCGATCCGCGGCCAATCATTCACCTCATCGGCCAGGGCGAAGAGGCCGGCAACCTTCGCCGGCTCGCGACCGAGCTGGGCCTCTGGCTCGAGCTGGGTGACGGTTGGGCCACCGACGAAGACGTCGTGACGGCCTATCGCGCCGCTCGTGTCGTGGTAGCGCCAAGCCGGTTCGAAGGCTTCGGACTCACCCCGATGGAAGGCCTGGCCATGGGTGTTCCGGTGATCGCATCCGATATTCCTCCGCATCGCGAATTCGTCAACGGCGCGGTCAGGTTCTTCCCGGCCGACGATGAGGTGGCGCTCGCGCGGGAGATTGCCGCGGCTGCTCCCGTCCTCCCGTCCTCCCGTCCTCCCGTCCTCGAGGATCTCACCATCGAAGCTTGCGCTTCACGGTTCCTGCCGCGGCTCGAACGCCTGCTCGGACGGACCGCATGACCTCGGGCCCTGATCTGCTGCTCACTTACGATTTTCCTCCCATCGGTGGCGGGATCGCGCGGATGATGGGGGAAATCGCGTCGCGGTACCCGGCGGGTGAGCTGATCGTCTCCACCGGCCACGTCGACGAGTGCGCCACCACCGACGCGCAGCTTCCCAACCGGGTCGATCGGCTGTCCTATCCGGCCCGCCGTCTCAAGACACTGCAGGGCCTGGTGCTCTGGAGCCGGCGGGTCTCGGCGCTGGTCGCCGAGCTACACGCGGGATTCATCTGGTGCGGGAACCTGAGGCCCGCGGCGTACCCGGCCAAATGGGCCCACGACCGGGGCGGCATTCCCTACGGGGTCATGGTGTACGGCGGGGACCTGCTTGCGCTGCGCCTCAACTATGAAGACTCCCGATTCAAGCGCCTGGCCGCGAAGAGCCTGCTCGGCTCGGCCGAGGTGATCGTGGCAATCAGCCGGTACACCCACGACCTCGCCTGCGATGTTCTCCGGGAGCTCGGACTGGAGCAGCGCACCAGCCGGGTGCGTGTCATCCCTCTCGGCACCGACCCCGCGGTCTTCCGGCCGGGTCTCGATCCTGCGTCGCTGGTTTCAAAGCATGCATTGCCGAAAGCGCGCTGGCTGGTCACGGTGGCGCGGCTGGTGCCCCACAAGGGCATCGATACGACCATCAAAGCCCTCGCCAGGCTCGCACCGCGGCATGCCGACCTCCGCTACGCGATCGTGGGCGAAGGAACCTACCGAAGATCGCTGGAGGCGCTGGCCGAGACCCACGGTGTCGGGGATCGGGTGCACTTCCTCGCCGGCGTGACCGATGAGGAGCTGCCCCTGGCCCATGCCCTCGCCGACATCTACGTCGGCGTCTCGCGAGTTACGGCGCGGGACGTCGAGGGGTTCGGCATCGCCCTGCTGGAGGCCTCGGCGAGCGGAAAGCCGGTGGTGGCCGGCCGAAGCGGCGGGATGCCCGATGCGGTGCGGGAGGGAGAGACGGGACTGCTGGTCGATCCGGAAGACGAGGCGAGCGTGGTTCGCGCGATCGAAGGTCTCCTCGGTGACCCGGCTCACGCCCGGGCTCTCGGCGACGCCGGCCGGCGCGCGGCGGAGTCGTTCTACAACTGGGACCGTGTCGTCTCGGACCTTCGCGCGCTCAGCGCGGAGGCCAGATCTGCTCGGCCTTGATGGCGCGGGTAGGGCAGGCGGTCAGCAGGTAATCGCCCAGCGGAGACCACCATTGCCGGGGGGCCTTCACCACCGCCAATCCTTCGGGCCCCATTTCGAACACATCCGGCGCACGTCCGACGCAGGCGCCGCAGCCGATGCAGCGCGCGGCTTCCACCACCACCTGCACCTCCCGCTGGGGATGGATCCCCGACGGCAGCTCGCCGATTCCTTCCGGGAGTGAGTCGAGCGCCTCGTTCATCGCGCGGTAGCCCTCTGCGAGGAGGAACGGCGTGCGATTGAAGGCGAACATCGACACCCGCTCTACCCTGGGCCGGACCAGGACGATCGGCGGTTCGGACCAGTCCTGCAGATGCTCCGCGGCCAGGGTCTGCATGACGATCTCCAGGCCTCGGCTGTAGGTCGACACGAATCCCTTGCGCTCCACGCCGCTCCGTTCGACCCGGGTTCCGCCCACGTCGACCGCGATGATGGGGGCACGAGACAGGGCAAGGGCCGCGCGAACCGGCAGGTTCTCGAGGACGGCTCCATCGATACAGTAGCGTCCGAGAATGGCGCGGGGCGGCAGGATACCGGGAAGCGCGCAGGAAGCAAAAACCGCGTCGGCCACCTTCGCGTCCATCAGGCCGGGCAGGCCCCACAGCACCTGTTGCCCCGTGTTGAGGTCGACCGTGTTGACGACCAGCCGCCGGGGCAGGTCCGCGAACGTCACGTCGCCGACCAGCGAGTGGATCAGGTGGTCCAGCGGCTCCCGCCGGTAGATTGCCGGAGAGAGCATGCGTTTCAGGGCCATGTCGAAGTGGGCGATCCGGAACACATCGGTTCGAACCACTGCCAGCGCCCGGTCTTCCATCTGGGCAATCGGCATTCCGGAGGCCCACGTCGCGGCGACCAGTGCTCCCATGCTGCACCCGATCACCGCCTGCGGCACCAGGCCGCGTTCCTCCAGGGCCCGCAGCGCGCCGATGTGGGTGAGGCCCTTGAGCCCACCGCCGCCCATGACCAGGTTGAACTGGGGGGATGCCGACATGGAGAGCATATTACCAGCATGACCCCGGTCCTCGCCGCCCCCGCCGCCGGTTACGATGTTCGGGCACTCCGAGCGTCGGAATTCCCCGGTGCCGACAGCCAGATCTACCTGAACCACGCCTCCACCGGACCGCTGCCGGAGCGTACCCGGCGGGCGCTCGAGGCGTTTACCCGAGACCGCACCAATCCCTTCCGGCTCCCCGATGATCGTCTGCAGGGCATCCTGGCCGATGCCCGCTTCCGCGCGGCGCGGCTGATCAATGCGGAGGTTGGGGAGATCGCCCTGGCCACCAATACCAGCTTTGGTCTCAACCTGGCGGCGCGGATGCTGCCGTTCGCGCCGGGCAGCATCGTGCTGGTAAGCGACGATGAGTTTCCCGCCAATGTCTTTCCCTGGCGCCAGCTCTGCGATCGGGGCGTGGAGATGGAGCTGGTGCCGGTCACCGCTCAGGGATGGCCCGACGAAGCCCGGATGCTCGAGCGCATGCAGGATCCGCGGGTCCGCGCGCTGGCCATTTCCCACGTGCAGTTCCACAACGGCTACGCCGCCGATCTCGACACGCTGGGCCGCGCGGCCCGGGCCAGCAACACCTGGATCGTGGCGGACTCGATCCAGGGGCTCGGTCACCTGCCGTTCGATGTCAAGAAGACACCGGTCGACATTCTGGCGTGCGGCGGGCAGAAGTGGCTGCTCTCGCCCTGGGGATCGGGCTTCATGTACGTCAGACGGGAGCTGGTGCCGGAGCTGGTTTCTCCGCTCGCGGGCTGGAGCGCGTTCCAGGGTACCGACAACTACCTCACCCTCTGCGACTACAGCGGTGGCCTCAAGGCCGACGCCCGCCGGTTCGAGCTGATCACGCTGCCGTTCCAGGACATGCTCGGGATGAGCCAGGCGCTCGATCTGATTCACGAGCTGGGCGTCGAGGCGATCGCCGCCCATATCGAGTCGATTGGCCGGCCGGTGATCGAGTGGGCCGAGCGGCGCGGGGTTCGACTCGTTTCACCGCTGGGCGCCCGGGGCTCGGGGATGGTATGCCTCGCAGCAGCGGACGTTCCCGGCGGCCTGGCCGCGCTCCACGCGGCCGGAGTGGCGGTGAGCGAGCGGGAAGGCGCGCTCCGGATCGCGCCCCACTGTTACAATACCATCGAGGAGCTCTCCCGCGTGGCGGACCTGCTCGACCAGACCATGACGAAGAGGACGTGATGCCGACCGTCAAGGACACCCTCGCCTCCGGCTATGGCTTCGCTTCTCCTGTGATTGTGCTCGGCGCGGCCATCGAGGGCGCGGGCGTGGTGCAGGAGCCGAAGGTCGCCATTCCCACCGCCATGATGAACCGGCATGGGTTGGTGGCCGGAGCCACCGGTACCGGAAAGACCAGGACCCTTCAGCTCATGGCCGAGCAGCTCTCGGCCCAGGGCGTTCCGGTGTTCGTGGCGGACATCAAGGGAGACGTGTCGGGTCTGGCGGCGCCGGGAGCAAAGAGCCCCGCCATCGACGATCGGGCCACCGCCGTCGGCCTGGCGTGGTCTCCCACGGCGTTTCCGGTGGAGTTCGTGAGCCTGACCGGCAAGACGGGCGCGCAGCTCCGCGCCACGGTCGCCGGCTTCGGGCCCCTGATGCTGTCCAAGGTGCTCGGACTCAACGACACCCAGACGAGCGTGCTCACGCTGGTCTTCAGAATCTGCGACGACCAGGGACTGCCCCTCCTCGATTTTTCCGACCTGCGCGCGGTGCTCAAGTACCTCCAGAGCGACGAGGGGAAGCCGGTTCTGGCCGACATGGGTGGCCTGTCCACGGCGACGGTGGGTGTCCTACTGCGGCAGATCGTGGAGCTCGAATCGCAGGGGGTGGGGCAATTCTTCGGAGAGCCGGAGTTCGACGTGAGGGATTTGCTGCACGTGGCTTCGGACGGCCGCGGCGTCATTACCGCGCTCGAGCTGAGCGATGCGCAGGACAAACCGGCGCTGTTCTCGACGGTCATGATGTGGATGCTGGCCGAATTGTATCAGACGCTGCCGGAGGCCGGCGACCTGCCCAAGCCGAAGCTGGTGTTCTTCTTCGACGAGGCGCACCTGTTGTTTCGCGACGCCTCCAAGGCGTTTCTGGATCATGTCGAGCAGGTCGTCCGGCTGGTGCGGTCCAAGGGGGTCGGGATCTTCTTCGTGACCCAGACGCCGAAGGACGTCCCCGACGAGGTCCTGGCCCAGCTGGGCAATCGGGTTCAGCACGCGCTCCGTGCCCATACGCCGGATGACGAAAAGGCCCTCAAGGCCACCGTCCGGACCTACCCCAAGACGCAGCTCTATGACCTCGCCCAAATCCTTACCACGCTGGGCATTGGCGAAGCGATCGTCACGGGGCTCAATCCCAAGGGCGTGCCGACTCCCGTGCTGGCCACCCGGCTGCTGCCTCCGTCGTCACGGATGAGCCCGCTCACCGCGGAGGAGTTCCAGAAGGAGTTTGCCGAATCCGATCTGATGCGGGAGTATGGCACGGCGGTGAACCGGGAAAGCGCGTTTGAGATGCTCGCAAAACGGATCGAACAGAGCACTCCGCCGGCGGCTGGTTCCACCCCGAATACGCCCTATCCCGAGCGGCGCGCGCCCTCGCGCGCTCCGGGCCGGGTCGCCAAAGCGGCGGGAGCCGCCGCGGTGATCGCCGGCGTCCTCAAGAGCAGCATGGCGCGCACCGTGGGGCGCGAGCTGGTGCGGGGAATCTTCGGCCTGCTCACCGGGAAGCCGCCGCGGGGAACGACTCGCCGGCGATAGCGCCGGTCACTTCTTGGCGACGGTCTCCTCCTTCAGAACCTTCTTCGCGAACCAGAACACGATGAAGGCCACGATCAGGAAATCGAGCAGCGCGCCAATCATCTGCCCGGTCCCGAACTGAAAGAGCGGCGCCTCGGCGGTGCCGCCGACCTTGAGCACCGCGGTGCGCCAGCTGTCTCCCGCGGCACCCAGCAGCGGCGCCACCAGCGGCATCAGCAGCCCTTCGACGAATGCAGTGACCACGGCGTTGAGCTTCCCGCCGATGACGACCGCGATGGCCAGACCGATGACGCCGTATTCCTTGAGAAACGTGAGGAATTCCTTCAGCATAGGCACCTCTCCGTGCGGGTGAGCAGGCGGGTTATCCCGCGTCGATCATCGCGTAATGCTTCTTGCCTTTCTGCAGGACGATGAAGCGGCCCGCCAGCAAGTCGGCGGCGCCGAGCGCGCGCTCGGTGCCCAGCTTTTCACCGTTGACGCTATAGCCGTTGCCGGAGAGGCCGCGGCGGGCGTCGGCCTTGGAGGAGGCGAGGCCGGTGGAAACGAGGGCGTCCACGATCGGCACGCCGGTCGCGAGCGCCGCCCGGGTTACGACGTGGACCGAAACTTCCTCGGCGACGACGCCGAGCGTCGCGGCGTCGGCTTCCCTGAGCTTGGCCTCACCGAACAGGATCCGGCTCGCCTCGATCACCCGCCCGGTGGTGGGGGCGCCGTGGATTCGTGTGGTCACGTCCTGAGCCAGCGCGCGCTGGGCGGCGCGCCGTCCCGGGTTCTCCGAGTGCAGCTTCAAGATGCCGCCGATCTCGTCGAGGCCCTGGAACGTGAAGATCTTGAGCAGCCGCTCCACGTCCCGGTCGTCGGTGTTGAGCCAGAACTGGTAGAACTTGTACGGGCTCGTCTTGGCCGGGTCGAGCCAGACGTTGCCGTCTTCGCTCTTGCCGAACTTGGCCCCCGCCGACGTGGTCAGCAGGGGGCAGACCAGCCCATGCACTTTGGCCTGCTCCCGCCGCGAAACCAGCTCGATACCGGCCGTGATGTTGCCCCACTGGTCGCTGCCCCCGATCTGGAGCTCGCACCGGGCGGTCCGGAACAGATGGTGAAAGTCGTAGGCCTGCACCAGCATGTAGGCGAACTCGGTGAACGAGATCCCCGAGTCCATCCGGGACTGCACCGAGTCCTTCTGCAGCATGTAGTTCACCGTGAAGTGCTTGCCGGTATCGCGGAGAAACTCCATCAGCGGGAGCGGTCGCAGCCACTCGGCGTTGTTGGCCAGGCGGGCGGCGTTCTTGCCCTCGAACGAGAGAAAGTGACCGAGCTGATCCCGGATCACGGCAGAATTCGCGTCGATCTCCTCGAGCGAGAGCACCGGACGTTCGCTCCGCTTCCCGCTCGGGTCACCTACCAGGCCGGTACCCCCTCCGACCAGTGCGATCGGGGTCCCGCCCTCCCGCTGCAGCCACCCCAACGCCATGATGGGCACCAGACTCCCCACGTGCAGGGAATCGGCGGTGGGATCGAATCCGACATAGGCCGTTATCGGTCCCTGGGCCAGCCGGTCGGCCAGCCCCGGGGTCGCCTCGTGGACCAGGCCTCGTTGGGTCAGGGTTTCCAGGAGGGTGGGCATCCGGGCCAATTTACCAGTTACCGGTGACCGGTGACCAGTAAGCAGGGGCCGGGACGGGTCACTGGTCACGGGTCACGGCTACGGGAACCCCTTATCTTTCGGGATGGCCAAGAAGCTCCCCGCGCGCCTCACCCGGTGGTGGCATTCACCCCGTCGTCGGCGGAACATCCTCGTCGGCCTGGGTGCGGTCGTGCTGTTCGGCACCGCGGTCCTGGCCGGCGCCTGGATGCGGGTATGCGCGGGGGGTGCCTGTCCGTCCATCGCGGGGCTCGACAACTACGACCCGGATCAAGCCTCCAAGCTCTACGCCGCCGATGGCCGCCTGATCACCGACTACGGCCAGCAGCGCCGCACCATCGTGCCGCTGAAGCAGATGTCGCCCGCGGTGGTGGCGGCTTTCCTGGCCGTCGAGGACCGCCGCTTCTACGAGCACCATGGCATCGACTGGATCCGGTTCTTCG
>Ga0070698_100003864_pt1 | contig 16474 bp, 10 predicted proteins | sample KBSK1502metaG_FD_65477 | JGI IMG/M metagenome (GOLD analysis project Ga0070698, IMG submission 65477) | Corn, switchgrass and miscanthus rhizosphere microbial communities from Kellogg Biological Station, Michigan, USA - KBS K1-50-2 metaG | ecosystem: Host-associated > Plants > Roots >...
GGAGCGGGCTCTAGACAAAATCAGAACTGGGAGCGTTAGCGACCAGCTGAAGAGTCAACTCATGAAAATGCGGCCCAACTCGGCGCTCCAACTTCTGGAAAGTTGACTCTTCGGCTGGTCGCTGTCGCTCCCAGTTCTGATTTTGTATTACCGACAACTCAATTCCACGCTGTGAATTAGACTTTTTGTGCGGGGAAAACCTTCTTTGGCAAGACTCCGGGGAGTATATAATCGGCCCACCCTGGGTTGGTTCTCGGCGCCTTGCTTCTGTTTTATCTCCCAGTCGGACCCAGATTCAGGCAAGAAAAAAAGCAGATGACATTCCCCTCCCACTCCGCAGCAAAAGTAACCAGGTTATTGGTGGCTTGGAGCGAAGGGGATCAGTCCGCCCTGGCAACGCTGACGCCACTGGTGCATGAGGAGCTGCGCCATCTCGCTCATCATTACATGAAAGGAGAGCGACCCGGGCACACCCTGCAAACAACGGCCCTGGTAAACGAAGCCTACCTGAAGCTCATTGATCAGAAAGGCGTGAAGTTTAAGAACCGCACTCAGTTTTTTGCCCTGGCCGCGACCTTGATGCGTCACATCCTGGTAGACCACGCAAGAAGTCGTCAGTATCTCAAGCGCGGTGGCGGCGCCCAAAGAGTCTCTTTGGAAAATGCATTGCTCGTGAACGGCGATCCTGGCGAGGACCTGGTTGCTCTTGATGAAGCACTGGTCCGTTTGGCGGCTGTCGACATGCGCAAGAGCAAGGTGGTTGAGCTGCGCTTCTTCGGCGGCTTGAGTGTTGAGGAGACCGCTGAGGCGCTTGATGTTTCACCCGTAACCGTCATGCGCGAATGGAGAATGGCAAAGGCCTGGCTCTATAACTCACTTAATGAAGCCTGAACGCTGGCAACAACTTGATAATCTCTTCCATTCGGCTCTTCAGCGCGAGCCTGCGCAACGCGCGTCGTTTCTTGACCAAGCCTGCGATGGAGACGAGTCGCTGCGTAAACAGGTCGAAGCTCTCGTTACTGCCCATGAAAGGGCGGGCAGCTTCATCGAGCGGCCGGCAATGGAAGTTGAGGCGCGCGGAATTGCTGGTGACCAGGGAAACAAAGAGGAGAGCCTGGCAACTGGGGAAACAGTCAGCCACTACCGAATCATCTCGTCGCTTGGGTCGGGCGGGATGGGTGACGTTTATCTCGCGCACGACACGGTCTTAGGTCGTCAAGTGGCACTGAAACTCCTGCCCCAAAACTTCACCAGCGATCAGAATCGGTTACGTCGTTTCCAACTGGAGGCGCGGGCCGCATCCGCACTCAATCATCCGAACATCGTCACCATTCATGAGATTGGAAAGACGGACTTCCTCCACTTCATCGCCACCGAGTTCGTTGACGGCGAGACCCTCAGAGAGCACATGACGAACACTCGGATTACCTTGGGTGAGGTGCTCGACATCGCCGCTCAAATCGGCTCTGCACTTCAGGCCGCACACCAGGCAGGAATAGTCCACCGCGACATCAAGCCTGAAAATATCATGGTGCGCCGCGACGGCGTTGTGAAGGTTTTGGACTTCGGGCTCGCCAAGCTCACACCGCAACACGTGGCACCGGACGATCGACGAGCGCCAGCGCAATCGATGGTGCAAACCAATCCGGGCGTGGTAATGGGCACGGCCGGCTACATGTCTCCGGAGCAGGCACGCGGGCAACAGGTTGACGCGCGGACGGATATCTGGTCACTCGGCGTCGTTCTCTACGAACTGCTCGCGGGGCGCGCCCCATTCGGGGGTGAGACGCCCAGCCATGTAATCGTCTCGATCCTGGAGACTGAACCTTCGTCGCTAGGTGGCGACGGGGGAGTACCCGCTGAACTAGGGCGGATCGTTGCGAAGGCGCTAGAGAAAGAAAGGGATGGTCGATTCCAAACGGCCGGCGAACTGGCGCTCGAGCTGAAAAACCTGAAGGCCGAGCTGGAAGTCGAGGCCAGACTCAAACTGGTACTAAAACGGAACCCTAGCGGGGAAAACCTTGCCCCGAGGGGCACGGGTTCAGGAGTAAAGGACACCTTCGGTGAACCATCGGCGAGCACCGCTCAGCTCATCCCGGCGCGTCCGACGGTAAGCTTCGAGTACCTGGTTGGCGGGCTCAAACGTCACAAAATTTTTGCTGGTGCTGCCCTGCTCGTCTTACTGGTCGGTGCCATTGGCCTGATGTACTTTGCGATCAATCGGAACAAAGCCAACCCAGGAGCACCCAGTAAAAAATCAATTGCGGTTCTACCGGTCAAGCCGATAAACGCGACAACCCGCGACGAGATTTTCGAAATTGGCATCGCCGACTCCCTGATTAACCAGTTGAGTTCAATGAAGGCTTTCCTCGTCAGACCCTTGAGTGCGACGCGCAGATATGCAGACATCGAGCAAGACCCGCTGGCGGCAGGACGTGAGCAACAGGTTGAATACGTTCTCGCCTCGAATTATCAATTGGCTGACGGAAAAATTGGTATTACGGCACAGTTACTTAATGTTGCAAGCGGACAGATCGAACAGACTTATAAGATCGAAAAAGATTCTTCCAACGTTTTTGCCATGCAAGACGCAATTGCCATGGAGCTCGGAAACAAATTGCTGACGCAGTTTGCAACTACTTCGAACCGTCTTACGCAAAAACGAGGCACCACAAATGAAGAAGCGTATCGGCTCTATTTGCAAGGAATGTATTTAGCTAACAGTAGAAATGAGGTGGACGCGAAAAAAGCGGTTGAAGCTTTAGAGCAGGCCGTCCGGCTCGACCCGAATTACGCGGTAGCGTGGGCGGGTTTAGCCTATGCGCAACGCGCTCTCGGTTTAAGAACTGGTGATGCTCACGAAGCACATCAGAAATCAATCGAAGCCATCAACAGAGCGTTGGCGTTGGACCCAAATCTGTCAGAGGCGCATAGCGCGTTGTGCGAAAACAAGTATTTATACGAATGGGATTTCGTGGGAGCAGAACGAGCGTGCATACGCGCCATCGAATTAAGCCCCGATTCGTCTCAGGCGCACGATATTTTTTCGCGCTATTTGATGGGTCGCGGGCGGCACGACGAAGCAATTGCGGAAATCAAGACCGCGATAGACCTTGAACCGACATCACGTTTCTTTCAGCGAAATTACGGGCGAGCTTTGTATTACGCGCGGCGTTATCCGGAAGCTGTCGCCCAATTCAAACGAGTAAATGAAATGGATCCGAAGTTCGACGTCGGATGGCTTAGTAGAACATTGGCATTGCAGGGCAACGAATCGGAAGCTTTTGAATCGTTTCTGAGCCGGCTGTCGTTGGCGAAGGTAGATGAAGAAATCGTTAAGGCTTTTAAGACGGCCTTTCAAACGTCCGGCTGGCAGGGCGTTTTGCGCGAACGGGTTAAAAGACGTGAGGAAGTCCTGACAATCACCGGCAATCGCACCGGGAAGCAATACGATGTGCCGATCGAAAACAATTTTGAGGGTGCAGCTGACCACGCCCAGCTCGGTAATAAGGATAAAGCGTTTGAATATCTGGAGAAAGTGTATCAGCGGCGCGAGGTATGGATAACTTTTCTTCAAGTTGACCCGCGCTTTGATGCCCTGCGCGACGACCCGCGTTACGCCGAGTTGGTCAGCCGCATTAAATCGAAGTGAGCTTGGATCGCTCTGAATTTACTACCTGGATCAAGCTTGACCCGAGGCTTGATCGCCTTCGCTCAGACGAGCGATTCACGAGACTCTTGCGACGCGTCGGTCTCACTCCTTAACACCCGACGGGTCGCCACCACTCAAGGCGTTAGCTGAATGAAGGAAACAATGGGACCGTTTAGCGCGTAATCACTAACTAATATGACCCCCGTGCAAACCGACGCATCGACTCCTCGGAAACCGCTCCGGCTTTGGCCCGGCTTAGCCCTGGTAATAGTGCAGTGGCTGGCCTGGTTTATCGTCCCTTTCTTTTTTCCCAACACCCATATCTACGGTTTGCTGGGCGGGGTCTTGTGCGCGTTGGGGATCCTTGTGTGGTGGATGTTCTTCAGCCGCGCACCCTGGGTCGAGCGCGTGGGCGCCCTCGTCCTGATGATCATCGCGCCGATCGGAACAAAATGCATTGTCCACAAATCGATTGCAGGCGGCGGGATGGGGATGTTGCTCTTCATCTTAGTAATCCCTGCGCTAAGCCTCGCATTGGTTGCGTGGGCTGTGGCCAGCCGTCGGCTTTCTGCCGGACCGCGGCGCGCCGCGCTGGTTGTGGTCATGCTGCTGGCGTGTGGAGTGTTTACGCTGATACGGACCGGCGGTCTCACTGCAGACTTCCAGCACGACCTTCACTGGCGGTGGACAAAGACTCCAGAAGAACGACTCCTGGCGCAGGCCGGCGAGGAGCCGCTGGCACCGACATCGCTCTCATCAGCTCCAGCGCTGCCGATTGCATCGCCGGGCGCTGCGACGGGAGCTGATTGGCCCGGCTTCCGCGGCGCAAAGCGCGACAGCATCGTTCGCGGCGTACAAATCAAGACCGACTGGGCAGCATCGCCCCCGGTTGAAATCTGGCGCCGCCCAATTGGACCAGGCTGGTCGTCCTTCGCGGTTCGCAGCGGGCGACTCTATACACAGGAGCAGCGCGGTGAAGACGAGATCGTCGCCTGCTACGATGTGAGCACTGGCAAGCCCGTGTGGAGACACCGCGATGCGGCCCGGTTCTATGAGTCGAATGCCGGTCCCGGTCCGCGCGCGACACCGACGCTCAACAACGGTCGCGTTTACACACTTGGGGCGACGGGAATTATGAACGTGCTTGACGAAGACACTGGAGCCGTCGTGTGGTCGCGCAACGCAGTGTCCGACACTGGCGCAAAGATTCCCGGCTGGGGTATCTCCGCCTCGCCGCTGGTAGTTAACGACGTCGTCATCGTCGCCGCTTCCGGCGATCTCGTCGCCTACGATCTGGCGACCGGCAATCCGCGCTGGTTCGGTCCGAAAGGTGGCTCGAGCTATAGCTCGCCACAGTTGATCACTATTGATGGCGTACCGCAGATTCTGCTGCTGAACGCGCAGGGCGCAACCAGCGTGGCGGCCGCAGATGGCAAGATGCTCTGGGAACATGCCTGGCCAGGCAGTCCCATCGTGCAGCCAAACCTCACCGAGAATGGCGACATCCTGATAAGTGTTAGCGACAGCAGCGGCACGCGGAGGCTCGGGGTCGCGCATGGATCCGGCGGCTGGACTGTCCAGGAGCGCTGGACTTCGGAGGACCTCAACCCGTTCTTCAACGACCTGGTTGTTCACCATGGCTTTGCCTTTGGCTTCGATGGCAGCATCCTCGCGTGCATCGACCTCGCTGACGGAAAGCTTAAGTGGAGGGGTGGACGATACGGCCACGGCCAGCTGGTCTTGTTGCAAGATCAGAACTTGCTGGTGGTGCTATCGGAGATGGGCGATCTGGCGCTTGTAAAAGCGACTTCCGATCAGTTCACCGAGCTGGCTCACTTTCCGGCGATCAAGGGCAAAACCTGGAACCACCCGGTGCTGGCCGGTGACGTTCTGCTGGTTCGCAACGGCGAGGAGATGGCGGCGTTTCGGCTGTCACTCGCGGGCAACTGAACGGGGGACCCGGTACTTCCAGATCGAGCTAACCTCAATGGAGTCCTGACGAAGGACGCGCTTCTTACCACACTGCCAGCAGAAAGTATGCTTATCGTCAATTTGAGTTTCGCAGTTTGAGCATCGCCACATGGTAATAGCCTTTCATTGCGAACCTTCACACTAGGGCTTCACACCCTCGCCGCTTTGTTGTCGAAACTTTTTGATGAGCTTCTTAATAAGCTCCGTGTCTTTCGCGTCCGGCTCTACTTTCAAAAACAGCTCCAGTTCGTCCGCTGCTTCCTTGTATCGCTTGACCTGGTTGAACAGCAGCGCCAACTGCCAATGCACTTCCGGGGATTTTGAGGCGGCTAAATGATCCGCCTGCTTTAGATAAGTCTCCGCCTCGTCAAATTTATCTGTTTGGCGCAACAACATTCCCAACCACAGATTCGCGGCCATCGATTGTTGGTTGAGAGCCATCGCGCGTTTCATCGACTCTATAGCCTCAGGCACTTGCTTGAGGCTGTATTGAGCTATCGAGAGTGTGTACAAGCTGGGATACGACTGCCTGTTGACCTCTATCGCTTTGGTCAGCAGCGGAATCGCGCGGTCATAGTCCTGCTCTTTGACGTATTCACTCCCCAACACGTGAAGCGCTTCGAAATAAGCTGGAAAGATCTCGATTGCGTTTTCCAGTGCCGCCAGCCCTTCCTTTAGCTGATCAGGTTTCTCCAGCAGCGCCAGGCCCTTTTCATATTGCTTCCGCGCTTTCTCCGGCACTTCCTGCGCGAAAATTACTCCCGGTATTCCTGTGGTCGGTGAGTTCCTTCTGCTCACCAGAACAAACTCAACCTGCTCGACAGCACGACCACGTTCAAGCTGGACTCGTTGGGTTTGGCCAATGAAGCTTGTTCCGTAGGTCTGAACTCTGACTTGAAAAACTCCAATGCGGAGCCCGCGGAAAGAAAAAAGTCCGGAGTTGTCTGTTTTCGTTCTGGCTATCACCGACTCGATGTCGTCAAGTAGTTCAACCTGCAAATCGGGAATGGGGTTACGACTATTGTCGGAAACGTGCCCGCTGATCGAAGTGACCAGTTGGATAGTGAAGACATGCGACGGATTCGTCCCACCGGCAGGCGCCCCAAGCAATGCTATGAAGATGCCTAAGACTGGAAGCATCGAAGCCTCGTCAGAATTTGTTTCGGCTGATTATGCTCGTCGATGGGACCGGACGCAATTTCGAAAGAACGATGGTGGAAACTGTTATTATGGTCGCTATGCGGTGCCCGAGATGCAACAGTTCGCGGATTCAGCGCGGTTATAAAGGTGTCGTAGTGCCGTTGCGCCTACTTGGAATGCATGAATTGCTTTGCAACAACTGCAATTTGGAATTCAAAAGTCTCGGTCCCTTCAAAAAGTTCAAAAGAGCGCGCTCGGTTGAAAAAGAGCCTTCTTATAATCGGCGCCGCGCGCCCCGCTATCAGGCGCACTTGCCCGCAACCATACACCTGGCTGAGAAAAACCGTGATACTGGCAAAGTGTCTTATTCGCGATCCTCACGGGGCCATTGTGAAGTGATAGGCAAGTTTGGAGTGGCCCTGGCTTTTGTCGGGACACGATTTGCCGAAGTGGAGGTTGCGAATGTCGGCCGGCTTTTGTTTGTGACGATTGACCTTCCCAACGGCCGGATTGAAGCATTAGTCACTATCCTCACCTACCAGCGCACGGGTGTCGAAGAAGGCAAGGGCCATTGGCTCATTGGTGGGGCGTTCGCCAATATCAATGAGGAGAGTGGCGCAATCCTTTCCGACTACATCGCGAAACGAGCAGAGGCAGCGTCTGTGTTGGCCATCGACTAGGAGCTTAATCCGCCGATTTCCCAGATTTGGAAGAACGAATCAGCCCAGTAAATGTTAGCAGTGTTATTGACTCGCGCTTTTGCTGCGTGGATACCGCTGAAGCATCCCTTCCTCCTGCATGACTTTCTCGATGCCAGGGATGTCCATTGGCAGAAAATCTGAAATGATTCGCCGCCGTTATTGGTGATGACAATCATCTCTTCCAACCGTACGTAAATCTTCTCCTCCGGAACGACCAACGCCGGCTCGATCGTACAGACAAATCTTAGTGCGCCGGTCGACTAAAGCCGAATTTCAAGTTGTAGCTGCGAAGCCCTACCAGAAAAACAAGCGCGGCGATACATCCGAGCAACAAGAAAGCCTGCAATCGCCCGACTCGCCATCGCTTTCCGTTGCCGACGTCAGAGACGGTCGCAGCCGAAGGGTCTGCGCCGTTTAGAGCGCGAGCTTCGAGGCTCAGTTGCGACTGGTGCAGAATAGCTTTCACGCCGTCGAGCGCTCTGTTCTCTACAATGCCACGCTTCAGGCCGCTAAATGCGCCTCCCAGTCCATCAGCGCGCGAACGATTCTCATAGAACAGATATCCCGACCTTGCGCCTGGAACACTAAGGAAAGCTGTTAGCGCCAGTGACGAATCGAAATAGTGGTTGGCGTAAATCTGCTTTGACGCAATCAGAATTTGCGGACCATTCTGCTGCCGGCGCTGGTAGATTGTTATGTGGTTGATAGCAATCACAGGCTTAAACCCAAACTTGATCTTCGACCACACCAGGGCATGCTCAATCAGGCGCAGCTCTCCATTCGGCGAGCTTTTGAGATTTTGCGGAAACTCATCCAGAAGATCATGGCTGAGAGCAGCCATCAGGTCGCGCTGTTCGTCGGCGAGTCGAACAGCTGTTTGTTTATCGTGGTATTCAATGAGCGCAGCATCGCCACGAGCCTGATAGTCCCGCACATAATCAAGCAGCATTAGTTTTAGAAGATGACTAGCCTGTGCTCGATAACCAGGCGCGCTCCAGTCCACTTCTTTATGAAGCCGGTCGATCATGGGGGCTGACAACTTGAAGCGGCAGTCGCCCACTACACATTCCTTGAGATCGTCGAGGTCACTATCCTCAAATGTAAGCGTCTGCAGATCGTCAACCGTCGGCTGGCTACTAAAGCTCCCAATTTCGAGAATAGCCGGATTGCTTTTCAGGGTCATGCTCTCCCTGAACGATTGAAGAAACAATTCAGCAGGCGCCTTGAGCGGAGCCAGGCCGGCCACCACAACCTCTCTCTTATCTCGGGCGGATAGCAGTTTTACAACTGGTTGACCCTCGGTCAGCGTAACGAAATCGCTTTCATCAAATGAAGCCCTGTCACTTAGCGCCTTGCGAAACTCCGCGACCGAATTCTGCGCCTGGCAGTTAGTTGCGCTGAAACACACTAGTGCGCAAATGCCAAAGAAAATTAGCAGGCTACTCTTCTTGTTCAGCATTTCATCCCCCCGCGCCGGCACTATCGCGAACGTTTTCAGTGCCTTTTTCTGCGCCTGTTCGTCTGGAATGAATCCTTTTATTACACAAAAGGAACGTTAAAGCTGAGGAGCATGAATCGTGCCACGAAGTGCAGTTCAAGCAGAATGCGATTTAGCTATTCTGAGGTTATGTTTTGAGGATAAAGGGTGATCGACGAGACGACCCTACGAGTTGGCGTGAGCACGGGTTGTTTCCACCGTTACACCGACGTCCTCGACGGCCGCGCGCAAGAGTTCGGCTATGCTCCACGCCTGCGCGACGCAACCGCGGGAAGTGTGCGGGGCATCGCCATCGAAGATTTCGGAGACCTGACCCAGGCAGGCTTCGCCCAAATGTTGCTCGAATTGCTCAAGCCAACGGGCCGCAGCTTGTCTACCCGGTTCGCCAAAGGTCTTCACGCAAGCAGTTATGTACGGACCCATTAACCACGGCCAAACTGTTCCCTGATGATACGCACTGTCGCGCCTGCCAGAGTAGCCTTCGTATAGCCCAATGTAATTTGGATCGGTTGGCGAAAGTGTGCGCAACCCGCGGGGCGTCAACAACTCACGTTCAACGACGCGGAGAATACTCTCGGCTCGTTCCGGTGGAATCATTGAGTGCGGGAGACTGACGGCGATGACCTGGTTCGGTCTGATCTTATCGTCCCGCGCGTCTCCATTTACAACGTCATAGAGACAGCTGGCGCCCTCGTTCCAGAACAGCTGATTGAAGCTGGCGCGAGTGAGTTCGGCCATGGTCGCGTAGTTACCTTTGGCTCCGGTATCGTTGAACTTCTCGGCTAAGTACTCCATCACGCGCAAGGCGTTGTACCAGAGCGCCTGAATCTCAACCGGCTTTCCCTGACGAGGCGTGACTACCCAGTCTCCGACCTTGGCATCCATCCAGGTAAGTTGAACCCCAGGCTCGCCCGAGTAGAGCAAGCCATCGTCGTCAACGTGAATGTTGTAACGAGTTCCTTTCACATGCCAGACAATAATGTCAGCGAGCACGCTATAGAGATTCTCACGCACGAATTCATAGTCACCGGTGTATTGCAGGAGTGCCCGCACCGCTTCGAAGAACCATAAGGTCGCATCCACGGTGTTGTATTCAGGAGTTTCACCGGCATCCGGAAATCGATTTGGCAACAACCCTCGATCGACATGCCGGGCGAACTCCACCAACACGCTCTTCGCCACTGCCGCTCGACCGGTCGTGAGCAATAGTCCTGGCAGCGCGATCATTGTGTCGCGGCCCCAGTCAGCAAACCAGTGGTAACCGGCAATCACCGTCTTGCATCTTTCGCGCGCGACGATGAACTGATCGGCGGCAGAAGTCAGGGCCCCGACAAGTTCAGCACCGCTGGAGGCGAAAGCGATATTTTTGCGACGATTAATCTCAGTCTCTCGGAGTTTGTCAGCCTGGTGGATGTCGTGAGGTTCAGTGGAGGCGATGATTTGCGCCTGGCCCAAGCTCGTAAGATCGAGAGTTATCGCGAAGGGATTGAAGAGATCTTCCGCATAGTCGAGGCCTCGTTCGCGTTCCACTGAGTATTGAAAGTTACGATACCAGGACCCATTCGTTTCTATCTCACCCGCATCGTGCGCAAAATGCAGGGTTGGAAGGTCGCTGTACGGCGTGATGGTCATGGCACCGGCTTCCACGTGAACCTGCGGATTGAGTGCGTTGTTTTCGTGCGTCGTAGCGTGATAGTCACGGAAAGCAATGAGTGGTCGAAGTTCGAGCTTGATCGATTTGAAGTCGTGTTCACCGTTTTTCAGCTCGTAACGAACCACGGTGGTGTTCTCGCCCTGAACCATGAACAAAGACTTTTCAAAAAGCAGTCCGGCAACTTCATAGGTGAATACCGGGAAGGGATCAAGGCGAAAGCCGGTTTGAAATTGGAAGCCTTGCGGATGTACCACGCCGGGATATTGATTCGCCGAAAGCTCATAACGGCGGCCATCCACAACCAACACTTCCTCGAGTTTGGAAAGCATTACGATCCGTCCAACCGGCGGTTTGGCCGCCGCGGTGAGCAGGCCGTGGTAACGGCGCGTATTAAGGCCAATGATTGTCGACGAGGAGAAACCGCCGAGACCGTTCGTCTCAAGCCACTCGCGAGACAATGATCCTTCAAAGTCGACGGACGGATTCATTTTCCAGTTATCGTTTGGCACTTCGGTTGACCAGCTTCCTATGCAGCGTTCAGATTTCCGCCACTTCGCAAAATACCTTAATCGCTCCGTTGGGATTCGTCAGTTTGTCGAAAAGCTCGCGATAGTTCTCGAGTCCTTTTACTGGATGGGTTAGCAGGCGTGACAGCCAGCCGGGATATTCCGCCTCGGCCTGAGCCAGGTCTTTCACACCCATCTCAAAGTATTCGCGATTCGCATTGACAGTCCCCACCATTACTTTGTTTCCCAGTACAAAACCCAGGTTGATCCTATCGGCAGGCACTTCAACCTTGCGATCGCCGCCGGTGACGCTGGACAACACAAGCACGCCGTTTTTTCCAAGCGCCTGCATACTGTCAAACACTACCGGCGAAAACCCGGTGGCTTCGAAGATGATGTCAAACGGGCCATATTTGCTGGTCGCGTCCAATAGCGGCAGTTCCTCCGTAGATTGGTAGGTCGCGCCGATCGCCTCAATCAAATCTGAGTTGAGATAAGGCTTTGGAGTTTTGCCGAAGGTCGTCACCTGCAACCCTCGCAAGCGCAAGGCGAGGGTGGCAAGCAATCCGATCGTTCCTGCACCCATCACCGCTGCGCGCCGCGGACGCCATACACGCAAGCGGCGTTGAATCTCGTAAGCCTGTGCAATTCCCTTCTCCACAACTGTCGTAGGTTCCAGAAGTACGCCCACTTCTTTCAACCCCTGCGGAATCTTGACGATAAACTCAGCATCGTCGACGTAATACTCACTCATGTAACCATGTCGCAAATTGATGCCACGTTCGAAATAAGTATCGTCGGTGGTCATGTCGTTGGTGCCAATCAAATCGTAGATACTCGTTCCCGGACGCCGCACCGTAGCCACTACGTAATCACCAGGTCTTAACTCACTGACGTTTGCTCCGACCGCTTCGACCTGACCAAAACCCTCGTGACCAATCACCAGAAAATCGTCACCTGGAGGCGCCTGGCCATACTCGGCCGCGTTAATTTCTTTGTCCGTACCGTCTACTCCGACGCGTAGTACGCGTACGAGCACACCGCGTCCATTTGGAATCTCATCGAGCTTCGGTGCGGGAAGCTCGGTCAAGTGCACTGAGTTTGGGGTTCCGGGTTTGACGGCAATTGCTTTCATCATTACTCCTGTAAAGTTTCAGGTCTCAAGTTTCAAGTTCAAGCTGCCTCAACGGTCTGGTTTCGAGTTTCAAACTTGAAACTTGAAACTTGAGACTGGGAACTTCCTTTGATTTGCGCGAGCGTAGAAAGCACGCGTGTAGGTTCGCCCAAATCGCTCCAGCCGACGTCTCCTACTCTCATCACAGCGAGGTCGTTTGACCTGGTTACCAGCACTTGATGGGAAAAGTTAGTCTCGGAGATTTTCGCGTACAACCCGGACATTCTGAAGCTTTCTGCTCCTGTTCCAAACTCAGGCACAAGCGTCGCGAAAGCCCTATAGAGATCAGGCAGAGCCAGTTGCGTCATCCGTAGCAGGGCATCGACGCGCCCCACCATTACAAAACTATTCCAAAGACAGCCGCGTTGCATAAGCTGGCTGGCAACTTCTGCACTTGGCTTTTCCCAAAAACGATTGACGCGACTAATAGAACGTGGCGCGTGCGTCAGGATCGAGGTTACAGGTTCGATCCAACCATACTCAGTTTCCGGACCGGTCGGCGCGATGCCGAGAAGCGTGACGGTCTCTGGCCGCGATTTGGCAGTGTCAAAAGCCAAATCCACGTAGGCCATAAAGGCTTCGTTATCCGCGAAGTAATGATCCGAAGGAAAGAGCGCCACCGTTGCCTGCGGCGATTTTGCGGCAACGCGCAACAACGCATAAAGAATCGCCGGCGCGGTTCCCTTGCTGGCGGGCTGCACAACCAAAAGGTCCTTCGGTAACGTGGCAGCGAGAGAGTGGTAGAAACGTTGGTGCTTTTCAGTAACCACAAATAGTGTTCGTTTTGGAGGAACGGAAAGCGCAACGCGTTCGCGAGTCTGATTCAGAAGCGTGCTGACGCCGATAACTGGGCAGAATTGCTTGGGCCGGTCGTCACCCGCGATGGCGCGAGTCATCGAGCGAAGACGGGTACCATCGCCGCCCGCCAGGATCACAGCCCAGCGTTCATGGCGCGGTCTGACCGTTGAAAACCTGCGAACTGATTCTTCGCGCGAAACTCTTCGATTCAATGAATAAGCTGGCATCTCAGTGGCATCCTCGTTTCTGACTTCTTCGAACACCAATGAGTCGGTGCAGATGGGTGATTCCTTACAGGCGGGTGAGATTTAGTTGGAGTGCGGGATTTTTTGGAGTGCGGTGACCTGTCACCGCTTATTCATTGGGCGGCTTGGCGCCCACTCCTGGAGTAAGGTCCAGCCGGACGGTGGTCGCAACAGGTTGCGACCGACCAAAACGGTGACAGGTCACCGCACTCCAAAAGAGTTTTTGCTCACTCCCCGCTCTGCTGCAGCAGTTTCGCCACCAGCCCGGTCCAGCCCGTCTGATGGCTGGCGCCAAGGCCGGCTCCGTTATCACCATGAAAGTACTCATGGAATGGCACCAGATTGCGCCAATTCGGATCAGTCTGAAACTTTTCGTTGGCGCCAAACACTGGCCGTTTCTGATCGTCATCGAGCAGGAAGATTCGTGACAGCCGCCGCGAAATTTCTGCCGCGACTTCCCAGAGCGTCATCAGCTGGCCCGAACCCGTCGGACACTCCACTTTGAAATCATCTCCGTGGTAGCGATGAAACTTCTGCAGCGACTCGATCAGCAGATAGTTAAGGGGAAACCAGATCGGCCCGCGCCAGTTGGAGTTTCCGCCAAACAGTCCGGTGCTCGACTCGGCAGGTTCGTAGTCCACCCGGTGTTCCATGCCGTTTACTTGAAGCACATAAGGATTGTCTTTGTGATGTCGGGAAATAGCGCGGATGCCATACGGAGAGAGAAACTCGTTTTCGTCCAGCATGAACCGCAGCACGCTGCGCAATTGTTCCTGGTTCACGATTGATAGCAACCGGCGCTCTTCGTGGCCGGGCGTCCGCATGCACGCAGCATTGGCAGTCAGGTCGGGCCGCTCATTAATGAACCACTCCATACGCCGCTTGAAATCCGGCAGTTGATCGAGCAACTCGGGCTCCAGGGTCTCAACGGCGAACAGCGGAATGAGTCCCACCATCGAACGCACTTTCATCGGCAACGGTTTGCCTTCGGGTAAGTGAAGCACATCATAGAAGAAGCCGTCCTCGTCGTCCCACAACTTGATGTCCTCATCGCCGCGATTGTTCATCGCGCGTGCGATGTGCAGGAAGTGTTCCCAAAACTTGCTGGCCATGTCTTCGAAAGAGGGATCTTCTTTCGCCAGCTCCATTGCGATCGCAAGCAAGTTAAGAGCGTACATTGCCATCCAGCTTGTGCCGTCCGATTGGGCGATGTGACCGCCAGTCGGTAGTGGCGCACTGCGATCGAAAACTCCAATGTTGTCCAGGCCAAGAAATCCACCCTGGAAGATGTTCTTGCCCTCGGCGTCTTTGCGATTTACCCACCAGGTGAAATTGAGCAATAACTTTTGAAAGACGCGCTTGAGGAATAGTGTGTCGCCCACACCGCGGCGCTTCTTTTCAATCTTGTAGACACGCCAGGCAGCCCAGGCATGTACCGGCGGGTTAACGTCTCCGAAAGCCCACTCATAGGCGGGCAACTGACCATTCGGATGCATATACCACTCGCGCAGCATCAGAAGCAGCTGCTCTTTAGCAAACTCCGAGTCGACGATCGCCAGCGGCACGCAGTGAAACGCGAGGTCCCACGCCGCATACCAGGGATACTCCCACTTGTCAGGCATCGATATAACGTCAGCGTTGTAAAGGTGTTTCCATTCATGGTTGCGGCCGTTCTTTCTTTCGGCCGGCGGCTTGGGCGTACCTTCGTCACCGTCGAGCCACTGCTCAACAACGTAGTGATAGAACTGTTTGGACCACAGGAGTCCTCCCATCGATTGACGCATTACGTCGCTCGCATCCGCCGAAAGATCCCCGGGAATTACCTGACCATAAAACTCGTCAGCCTCGCCGAGGCGTTCGGCAAAAACCGAGTCAAAATCACCAAAGGGGTCGCCGCTCTTGTCTGATTGCTTGTCGGTCAAACGCAGACGAATCGTCGCTGTCTCACCCGGCGGAATCGTCAGCAAGTAGTTTGCGGCGGCTTTTGTTCCGACCTGCGCGGGATTTACTGCCTCAGCTAGGCCGTGAACAATGTAGTCATTAATTCCATCCTTAACGTGCGGCGTCGCATTGGGCGCATTGAAAAGTTTTTGTGAGTTGGTTTCATTTTCAGTGAACAGGAGTTCCGGCGCGTTTTCACAGTAAAGCCAGCGTCGCCCTGATACGGCGTGGTCAAGTTGAATTTCACCGGACCTGGTTTTGCTTAACTTCGGGCGCGGCGTCTTCCCTCCATCCCAGGACCAATCGTTGCGAAACCAGGCTGTCGGCAGCACGTTTACTTGCGATGCTTCCGGCCCACGATTCGCTACACTGATTTTTATCAGAATGTCTTCAACGCCGGCTTTCGCATATTCGACAAACACATCGAAGTAACGGTCGCCGTTGAAAACTCCGGTATCTATCAACTCAAATTCGGGTGCGAGTTTGCCGCGTCGGCGGTTTTCTTCCACCAGTTGCGCATAGGGAAATTCCGCCTGCGGATACTTGTACAAATATTTCATGTACGAGTGGGTTGGCGTCGAATCGAGATAGAAGTAATACTCCTTCACGTCTTCGCCGTGATTGCCTTCGCTACCGGTGAGCCCAAACGCCCGCTCTTTGAGGATCGGATCCCGCCCATTCCATAGCGACACCGCAAAGCAAATCGTTTGGTGTCGATCGCAAATTCCCGCCAGGCCATCTTCGTTCCAGCGATAAACGCGCGAGCGCGCGTGATCGTGCGGGAAGTAGTCCCACGCCGTGCCATAAGCACTGTAGTCTTCGCGCACGGTGCCCCAGGCACGCTCGCTTAGGTAGGGTCCCCAATGCTTCCAGTGTTTGGTTCGTTGGCGCGATTCTTCGAGTCGCCGCTCTTCAGCGGCTAGCGTGTTCAAGTTTTTTGTCCCTACCTTCAGCATTGTTTATCCACCTTGAATAGTAGTCGAGGGACATTTGGAATCCTTACAGGCAGGTTCGCTAACCCCGTCGCCACCCGACGTGTCGGCAACCATACCTGACCCATCAATGCAGGTACATCAATTGAACCTAAGTATCCAGCGGATCGCCAGGGTCAATGCTTAACCGAGCAATAAACACTTACTATGGTAAGACAAAATCAGAACTGGGAGCGATAGCGACCAGCCAAAAGACAGACTC
>Ga0070698_100003865_pt1 | contig 16471 bp, 13 predicted proteins | sample KBSK1502metaG_FD_65477 | JGI IMG/M metagenome (GOLD analysis project Ga0070698, IMG submission 65477) | Corn, switchgrass and miscanthus rhizosphere microbial communities from Kellogg Biological Station, Michigan, USA - KBS K1-50-2 metaG | ecosystem: Host-associated > Plants > Roots >...
GTGGAGTTCTGACTTCGGGGGCGAGAACGGGGCTGTCGCTACGAGCTGGACCATCGTCGAGACCGACAATGGTGACGGCACCTTCACGCTGGACATCCTCGCGTTCTACAACAGCTAACTGAAACACCTGGTCAGGGCGTGCGTGCGGTGCGCCCTGACCCTCTGCGCACTGGCGTGGCACCAGTCACATCATCGTGAACGATCCTCACCAGCCCAAGACCAAAGTCATGCGAGAGCTTGCGCTTCGGTTGAAGCGCGAGCTATGAAGGAGATCGACGCTCAGGCGTGAAGCACCGCGAGTAGATACTGCACGGTTCCGTTCAAGCCCGCAACTTCGCGGGTTCGGGAGTCGATGGTGAAGATTGCCCCGTGATCGTCCTGCACTACAAGCCGGTTGCTGTCCAGCCAGAGGACGTTCTCAAGCGGTTCGGCCTGGTTGACCAGGGTCGTGCCGACACCACCCAACGGTGCGACGTTGACACGCTTCCCAATGCCACCACTGTTGAGGCTTCCCCACCACGCGATTGTTGCTCCACCTGGTGAGAACTGGATGCTCGGCGTGTGCGCACCCGCGACGTAGGTCGCCGAGCCCTGTATATCCGTATCGGTGCCTGTCGCGAGAGATACGAGATGGAGATGGCGAGTCGCGACGTTGTTGCTGTCGAGCCCCGCGTCTTCTTGGCCTGCCACCCATTTGCCATCGCGGGAAATCGCGAGGTCCTGCTCGTATAGCAAAGCGGCGGGTAGCGGGTACCGGGTGACAGTGTCTGTTCGCAGGTCTACCGCGGCGATGTCAAGTTTCCCGGACGATCCCTGCGGCGCCACTTCACGGAACCACACCGTGCGGAGGTCGGAACTGACGTCGAGCACTGTAAGTGCCGGGCCGAGCTGCATTGCCGCGGCACCGGTGCTCGGCGCGGTCAACAAGGCGACCACCGCACCCGTGGTCATGTTCACCTCGTCGGCTGTGCAGTCGAGATTTGGAGCTGGATTACACCCGATGATCGCCGTTGTCGAGTCGAGGATCAGCGGAAAGCCGGGCTTGTTGACGGTAAGGAGGGCGGCGGCCGCGGCGGCCACAGGCCTGACCTTTCCTGCGGGGTCGACGGTCCACTCGGCACCCGAGCCATCGGCTGCGGTCACCAGATAGGCCCCGATTGCGTGCTCGTCGCCGACTCCCTGGCCAGGGACGGTTGCAACCATCGTGCCATCCATCCCGGTGAATATGACTTTGGCCTGGCCGCCAATCTGCCGATCGTCCTCGAAGCTGACGAGAACCGTCCTGTTGACGTTCGGTGGCGGCGTCGACGGGTTGGCCGACGATGTAGCAGCAGGACGTCCACCGGGTGCCGACCCACAGGCGCAGATGAAGACGAGGCTCACCACCGCCGAGGCGCTTCGAAACTTAAACATGGCGATTTCTGATTTCTCCTCGGGAGGCTCCATGGTGCGGGCACCCGGAGTCCCCTCAGGGGTGTGAACGCGCCCTCGTCCAAACAGTTACCGCCGCCGTCATGAATTCTCGAGGTGGGTACAGCCTGAGGTGACGAAATTCTCGGTGAAGTCCAAGCCATCGAGACGTTTCGGAGTACGCGCTAACACCAAGTGCTCGGCGCAAGACTCAAGCTGGCGGGAAGGGAGGGGTGGCATCCGTTGATTGGCTGTACCGGGTGCGGATCGCCTGAGAGCTTCGCAATCCGCAGGCTTCCCTAAAGGGCTAGACCTGCGACATACCTCTGACGCCCTTCTCCAATTTGTTCACCCGTTCCTCGAGCTTTCCAACGCGACCGGCTAATTCGACGACGCCAGGCAATCCAGCCGCACTCCCCCAGAGCTTCTCCAACTCTTTCTCCAATTTTTCTACTCTCGCCTTGAGATCGTTCACCTCGTCATTGCCAGCCATATGGGTCCCTCCTAATTCAGCTGGGCCGTTTGAAGACAACCTATCCGGCTTTGCGCCGCTGTCAAGTGTGCCGAAGTGCGGATAGCCCTCCCTGCCGGCGGCTGAGCCTCGACGCGAGGCATTCCCCGCCACGCACAACGAGTGACAAGATAGCTGCGTGGCTAGGCGCAAAACGAGCAAAAGCGGATCGGCTGATGACGAAGGGCCGACGTACCTGTCAAAGCCCTTTACCGAGGTAGCCGCCTTCCTTGATGACCAAATCGCGAGGGGCCGCGAGTTGTTGGCGCCGATCAACCCAATGGTGTATCCAGAGCCCGGTCACGTGGACGGGTTGCGTGTTCAGTACCGCGGCTGGCACAACTACACCGCCACCTATCTCGAGCGTGCGTTTACCACCAAAGAGTTGCACGACAGGTTCGAAGGCGTTTTCTTCGGGGTCGTCGGTGGCCGGGAGACTGACCTGGATCGGCTGCGCGAACTTGCTCAAGACTTGCAGCGCGACATCAATCACCTGGCGGACCTCCGCCAGCGACTCTCCCTCTACGAGCCGCCCAAACCGCAGAACGCGCCATCAACGTTGGCGGGCCGAGTGCCCATCAACGTCACCATCCAGGGAGGCGTCGGCCAGGTCAACTTCGCGGAACTGATTGAGCGAATAGACGCGCGAATACAGCAGGTGGATCGGCGCGGGGAAGCGGGCCTCGCCGATGCCCTCGAGCAGCTCGGCGAGGCCATCAAGGCTGCCAGCGAGGCGGCTGAGGATCAGCGAGAGGAGGCGCTCGACGCGGTGGCTGTCCTCGCAGAAGTGGGCTCCCTACCGCCCGAGGAACGCGGCAAGTTGAAGGGACGAGTGCGGGGTGCGTTCTTCGTGATCAAGGAGTTGGTGCAGATCGCCCCGTCGGTCAAGAAGGCGTGGGACGCTTGGGGACCCACGATGATGGAGCACCTGCCGCATCTACCCAGCTGAAAACCACGCCTTTCACGCCGACACCGCCGGCGCCCCATTGACCCTAAACACCCCGCGTCGAAGCCCGACGTAGGCGGCTCGCCATGAAACCGGGCCGGCGGGCATCATCAACGCACCGCAGAGCGAGCACGGGTGGCGGGCGAAGGGGCGACCGCGCAGCGGTGCAGCCAATGGCGGGAAGGGAGGGATTCGAACCCTCGAGGGAGCTTTACACCCCCTACCCGCTTAGCAGGCGGGTGCTTTCGGCCACTCAGCCACCTCCCCGACAAGGCGCCGCCGTCGCTCGATTCTATCGACCCCAGCCGCTCACCAGCGCTCTCCATACTTAGCACCCGATGGAAGCCCCCGGCGGACCAGGCGCGCCCCCGATGTGGGGGCCTGGACGCAAGATGGCGTTCGGAGCAGCGCCAGGTCCGAGGAGCAAGGTCTGGTACACGCTCGCCGACGGCACCCTCAGCGAGGTCTTTTTTCCCTTCATCGACCGCGTCGCCCTGCACGAGCTGCGCTTTTTCGCCTCGGCAGGTGGCGCCCCGCCCGTCGACGACTCCGCCGACGGCGAGCACTCGATCGGCTGGCTCGCGCCGGGCGTGCCGGCGTTCAAGGTCGAGACGACCCACCATGAGTACCGCCTGACCAAGGAGTTCTTCTCCGACCCCGAGGAGAACGCAGTCCTGGTCGCGGCGACCTTCACGCCGGAGCTGCCCGACCTGCGCCTGTACATGCAGGCGAGCGCGCACTTGCAGCCTTTCACCGAAGGCAACTTCAGCAGCGTCATCGACACCCATCCGCCCGCGCTGCTCATGCAGCAGCAGGATGTCTGGATCTGCATCGTCGGCCCTTTCAGCCGCGCCTCCGCCGGCTACTTCCGCTCCTCCGACGTTCACATCGACCTCAGCGACGCCGACGGCAAGTTCACCTACCGCTACGACCGGGCCGGTCCGGGGAACGTTTCGGTCGGCGCCGAGATCGGCGTCCGCGCCGGCGCGTTTCAGCTCGCCATCGGCTTTGCGCACAGCCGCGCGGATGCCGAAGAGATCGCCCGCACCGCCCTGCAGAAGGGCGCCGGCGCGGTGAAGCAATCATTCGAACGCGCGTGGCGGACGCAGGTCGAGATCCCGCGCGCCCTCGGCAAGGTCAGCGGCGACGAGGGCAACCTCGCGCAGGCATCGTTCGCCATCCTCCACTGCCTCGAGGACAAATCGCACGCCGGCGCGTTCATCGCCGCGCCCGCCGCGCCGTGGGGCGAGACCAACCACGACGGCAACCACGTGTATCACCTCGTCTGGCCGCGCGACCTCTGCCGCATCGCCACCGCGCTTCTCGACGCGGGCGACAGCGACGCGGCGCGGCGCGCGTTTCGCCACCTCCAGGCCCACCAGCGCCCCGACGGGAGCTGGTATCAGAACTGGGCCGTCGACGGGACGCCGCACTGGCAGCAAACTGAGCTCGACGAAGTCGCGCTGCCGATCCTGCTCGCGTGGCGGCTCGGCGTCGCCGGATGCCTCGACCATGACCCATATCCGACGATGGTCCGTCCCGCCGCTCAGTACCTCCTTCGCGAAGGTCCTGTGACGGCCCTCGATCGCTGGGAGGACGCGGGCGGACTTTCGCCGTCGTCGCTCGCCACCTCTATCGCGGCCCTGGTCGTTGCCTCGGAGTTCGCGCACGACGCCGGTGAGCACGTGGCCGCGAGCCACTTCCGGGCTGTCGCGGACTACTGGAACGACCGCGTCGAGGCGTGGTGCTCGCTGCCCAGCGGCCAGTACGTGCGGCTGGGATCAGACCCGGACAAGCGGCCGGCAGAAGGCGCCATCGCGCCGGAGTTTCTCGAGCTCGTCCGCTACGGCCTGCGCCGGCCGAAGGACGAGCGAATGCTTCGCAGCCTGCAGGGCGTCGACACCTCGCTCAAGGTCAGCCTTCCCGCCGGACCAAGCTGGCGGCGTTACGCCGGCGACAAGTACGGCGAGCACGACGACGGATCGCCGTGGGACGGCGGCGGGCGGGGCCGCGCGTGGCCCGTCCTCACCGCCGAGCGAGCGCGTCATTTCTACTCGATGGGTCTTCCGGCGGCCGAGCTCGTGAGGTCGCTGGAAGGATTCGCCGGCCAGGGCCTGATGCTGGCCGAGCAGCTCTGGGACGCGCCCGACGTCGCGAGCCGCCGCCTGCAGCTCGGCAAGCCCAACGGATCCGCGTGCCCGCTCGGCTGGGCGCACGCGGAGTACCTCGAGCTGCTCGTGACGATCGCATTAGCCGGCTTTCCCGACATCGTCATGCCCGCGCGCCGGCGCTACACAGAGGGCACGGCGCTGGAGCCGCCGTTCATCTGGTCGCACAAGCACCAGATCACGAAGATCGCCCCAGGCCGCCGGCTCCGTGTCCAGCTGCCAAGGCCTGGCGCGGTCCACTACACGTTCGACCAGTGGATTTCCTACGACGAGGTCGACGCGGTGGACACGACCCTGGGTGTGTGGGTGGCCGAGGTGCCGTGCCACAAGCTGGCGGTCGGGACCGAGTTCTCGTGGACCGCGCACTACATGACAGGCTGGGAGGGGAGAAACTTCTCGCTGACGGTGGCGTAACCGACTACCGCTCTTCGGGCGGTTCCAGCTCGTCCAGCCTCAGTCCATTCCCGGCGTCCTCGTCGAACTGGCTGTGCAGCTCCCCGCAGTCGGCGCACCGGTAGTACTCGCCCACGAAACCCTTGTGCCACACGGCGTAGCTGACGACGCCGGGCTCCTCGACCAGGATCTCCTGCTCGAGCCGGTAGATGACCTGCTCCCAGCCGCCGGCCTCGATGTCCTCGTCGAGCACGACGACGCAGTAAGGGTGCGGTTCGCCCCAGACCATCACGACCTCGCCGCGGCGCTCGTCGTCGGTGTTGACGATCGACCACGCTTCCGCCGCCTGGCCGCGGCTGCTCCGGACCAGGCGTAGCTGCGCCCAGAAGCGCTCGGCCGACTCGCGCTCGGCCTTGTCGTGCTCAGCCTGTGCCTCCTGGAACGCGCTCCACATGCGCAGCAGGTGATTGCGAAAGCGGTGATAAGTTGGCAGCAGCTTGGGCTGCTGCTTGGGCGAGCCGATCAGTTTCTCGAAGGCGTGCTCGAAGGCCGCCTCGACGCGCTCCTGGCGGTCGGACAGGTCAGGCGCCCAACCCTCGTCCTCGGACAGCCTCATGCTCTCGTTGAGGACGACCTCGAAGTCCAGCCAGTCGTCGCCGAACTCGGGCACGAAGACCGACTCGACCAGGTCCGCCAGACGGTGCTCCTCGAGCAGGGCGGGCGTGACCTTGCCGCGGGCGTCGGGCCAGCCTTTCCAGCCCATGACGTTGTGGATCCAGTAGTCGAAGACGGTGACCGCGTACTGGAGGGCGGCGGGGGAGGTCCAGATGCCGGTGGGCCAGGTCCGCTTGCCCGTCCTTACCTTGTTGTAAAGGGAGATGACCTGCTCTTCGTCCAGGTATTCAGTTTCCATGGGTGCTCCCACTATAGGAATAAGCCTCAAGCGGCCCTGGGTATAGTCCTAGCAGACATGCCCCAGAGCAAGCCATTCACCCCCGACCAGGTCGCGCGCTACGCGCGCCACCTCATCTTGCCCGAGGTCGGCGGCGCGGGCCAGCGCAAGCTGCTCAACTCGAGCGTGCTGCTCCTCGGCGCCGGCGGCCTGGGATCGCCCGCGGCCATGTATCTCGCGGCGGCCGGCATCGGCAAGATCGGAATCGTCGACTTCGACGTAGTCGACGCCTCCAACCTCCAGCGCCAGCTGCTGCACGGCCACGACGACATCGGCCGCCCCAAGGCAGACTCCGCCGCCGACACGCTTCGCAACCTGAACCCGGACGTCGAGGTCGTGCCCATCAAGGAGCACGTCAACTCCGAAAACGCCCTGCGGATCTTTGCGCCTTACGACGTGATCATCGACGGCACCGACAACTTCCCAACCCGCTACCTGGCCAACGATGCCGCGCATTTCCTGGCCAAGCCGCTGGTGCACGGCAGCATCTTCCGTTTCGAGGGCCGGCTCGCGTTGTTCGACTCGGCGAAGGGCACCGGATGCTACCGCTGCCTGTTCCCCGAACCACCGCCGCCTGGCAGCGTGCAGAGCTGCGCCGAGGCAGGCGTGTTCGGAGTCCTGCCCGGGATCATCGGCAGCATGATGGCCTTCGAGACGATCAAGTTCCTGCTCGACATCGGCCGTCCGATGGTGGGCCGCTACCTCCTGTTCGAAGGCGAGGACATGACGTTCCGCGAGCTGCGGCTGCGGCAGAACAAGGCCTGCCCGCTGTGCGGCGAGAACCCGACGGTCGACTCGCTGATCGACTACGAGGCTTGGTGCGGCACTCCCGCGATGGAGCCCTCCGAGGCGAGAGCCAGCTAACCTCTGAGCTGGACGATGATCCAGCTCGACTCCTATGACCCGGCTCGCCTGGAATCGGCGCGCGGCATCGTCCGCGACCTCGGCTCCGTGCTCGTCGCCTACTCCGGAGGCGTCGACTCGACCCTGCTATTGAAGCTCGCGATGGAGGAGGTGCGCGACGGCGCGGTCGCCGTGCTCGCGAGCTCGCCCGCGTACCCCGAGTCCGAGCAGCGGGAGGCGCGCGAGCTGGCCGCGTCTCTTGGCGCGCGACTCGTCGAGGTGAGCACGAGCGAGGTCGAGCTCGAGGCGTACGCGCGCAACAACCCGGACCGCTGCTTCCACTGCAAAGAAGAGCTGTTCGACACCCTGGAGCCGATCCGCCGCGACCTGGGCCTGGCGCACCTCGCCTACGGCGCGACGGCTGACGACGCAGGCGACCACCGGCCAGGCCATGCCTCGGCGGTCAAGCGCGGGGTTCGCTTCCCGCTGCTCGACGCCGGCATGGCCAAGTCCGAGATCCGCGCCGCGGCGCGCGCGATCGGACTACCGAACTGGAACAAGCCTTCGTTCGCGTGCCTCTCGTCGCGCATCCCTCACGGCACGCCGGTGACCGTCGGGGCGCTGCGCCAGATCGAGGCCGCCGAGGACGCCGTCAAGGCGCTGGGATTCCGCCAGGTGCGCGTCCGCCATCACGGCGACGTGGCCCGTATCGAGGTCGACGGCGCCGACATTCCTCGCTTGCTGGCCCAGCGCGAGGCAGTTGTGGCCGCGGTCCGCGAGGCGGGGTACAAGTTCGTCTCCGCCGACCTCGAGGGCTACTCGACCGGCAACCTCAACCGAACCTGGCAACGCCGGTCGTCCTAGCGCTCGACGAGGGCACCACCGGGGCAACCGCAGTCGCGGTTGGTCTCGACGGCGAGGTGCGGGGCAAGGGCTACGTCGAGATCACGCAGCACTACCCTCGGCCGGGATGGGTCGAGCACGACCCGAACGAGATCTGGTCGGCGGTCCAGGCTGGCGCGAAGCAGGCGCTGGACGCCGCGGGCGTGCCGATGTCGGACGTCGCGGCGATCGGGATCACCAACCAGCGCGAGACGCTGGTGCTCTGGGACCGCAAGACTCTCGAGCCCGTCGCGCCGGCTATCGTCTGGCAGGACCGGCGCACCGCCGACGAGTGTCGCCGGTTGCGCGAGGCCGGCCACGAGCAGCGCGTGCGCGAGGTCACAGGCCTCGTGCTCGATCCGTATTTCACGGCCACCAAGCTCGCGTGGGCGCTGAAGAACATCGAAGCCGCGAAGGACGCGGCCGCCGGCACCGTTGACTCGTGGCTCATCGCCAGGCTTTCCGAGGGACGCGCTCACGTCACCGACGCCTCGAACGCGTCGCGCACGCTCCTCTTCGACATCGCCCGCGGCGAGTGGAGCGAGGAGATGGCGGAGCTCTTCGGCGTCTCGCTCGCCAACCTGCCGGAGGTCGTCGACTCGAGCGGCCCGATCGCGGCCGGCGTCGCGGGCATCGCGGGCGACCAGCAAGCCGCGTTGTTCGGCCAGGCGTGCACCGCCGAGGGGATGGCCAAGAACACGTACGGCACCGGTTCGTTTGTTCTGGTGCAGACCGGCGCGCATCCAGTCACGTCGTCGACGGGCATGCTCACCACGGTCGCGTGGCGGCGCGCGGGGAAGCTGAGCTATGCGCTCGAGGGCGCGATCTTCGTCACCGGTGCGGCGCTGCAGTGGCTGCGCGATGGTCTCGGCATCATCAGCGCGGCGAGCGAGGCGGGGCCGCTGGCGTCGTCGGTACCGGACACCGGCGGCGTGTTTCTGGTGCCCGCGTTCGTCGGACTCGGGGCGCCGCACTGGGACCCTTACGCGCGGGGCGCCATCGTCGGTCTCACCCGCGGCACCACCCGGGCGCATTTCGTCCGCGCGGCCGTGGAGGCGATGGCGTACCAGACCCGCGACGTCGTCGAGGCAATGGAAAAGGACACCGGCGAGCCGTTGAAGGAGCTACGCGTCGACGGCGGCGCGGCCGTGATGGACGTGCTGTGCCAGCTCCAGGCAGACCTGCTAGGCATCCCCGTCCGCAGGCCGCGGCACACCGAGACGACAGCCCTCGGCGCGGCGTTTCTCGCCGGGCTCGGCGCCGGGTTGTGGAGCGACAACGACCTGGCCGCCCTCTGGAAGCTCGACCGCGAGTTCGAGCCCCGGATGTCGCGCGACCAGGCCGACGCGATGCAGGCCCAGTGGCGGCGGGCCGTCGAGCGGAGCCTGCAATGGGAGAATCAGTAGTCCTGTGAGTGAAGCGCCCTCCCGCCCGGCCCGACACCAGAACCTCTACGCCCACCACGTGTGGCTGCAGCAGCGCTTCTTCGCCGCGCTGCTCCTGGGCGCGGGCGTCATCGCCAGCGGGATCGCGATCTACGAGCGCCAGCTCTTCTCGCCCGCGTTCGCGGTCTGGCTCATCTACATCCCGACCGGCTTTGCCCTCGGTGCGTTTATCTACTTCTTCCGCTGGCGGAGCCACATCCAGGTGCGCGATGAAGGAGTCAGGATCTCGAGCATGTTCTCGAGCGTCCTCCTCGACTTCGACTCCATCCGATGGGTGAAGGCGCTGCCGCTGCGGCAGCACTTCCAGGAGCGGCGCAGCAAGATGATCGCGCCGATCATGAAGCAGCACATCGACAAGCCCGCGGTCTTCATCAAGGTGCGCGGTGACGACACCCAGCTCGGCGAGATCAAGAAGAAGCTCGGTCTATTTCGCGCGCGCCTGATGGACGAGGACATCATCGCCGTGCCTGTCCCCGACGCGGACGCGGTGGTCTGGGAGATCAGCTCGCACCTGCCCGACCGGCTGGGGCAGAACCAGGGGGGAGCCAGACGGCGCAAGCGGCGCCGGTGATCCGGGCCCGCGAGCCAGGCCCCGGCGTGCAGACCTACTTCGACCGCGTCGACCTGGTCGCGCTCCTGGTCCTCACGGTGGTCGCGTTTGTGCTGCGGTTCTTCAGTCCGATCCTCCCCGACTTCTTCTTGCATCCGACGTCCGGGCCGTGGGTCACGAACTGCGTGACCAAGACGCCGGTCGATCCGCCGGGAACTCCCGGCACGCTGTGCGGACTCGCTTATCCCTTCAACCGCGGCTACGCGGACACGAACGGGCAGCTTTCACCGCCCAACGGCCAGGTCTTCGACGAGGTCTACTTTCCAGTCGACGCGCGCGACGACATCAAGGGCATCGAGAGCTGTCACCCGTCGACCGTCGGCTGCCAGTACGACTACATCGACCCCGAGCCTCCGCTCGCGAAGGAGTTCATCGCCGCGGGGGACTGGGCCGATGGCTGGTACCGGGCGCATTTTGAAGGCGCCGCCGGCGACTACATCGACCTCGGCTTCAACACCTTCGGCTGGCGCATCGCGGCTTGCATCTTCGGAATCCTGTGCATCCCGATGATGTACCTGCTCGCCAGGCGCATGTGGGCGAACCGCCTGTTCGCCATCGCCGCGGCCACTCTCGTGTGCTTCGACGGCATGTTCTTCATCCAATCGCGGATCGGGATGATCGATATCTTTCCGATCTTCTTCATCCTCCTCGCGTACTTCCTGTTCTTCGTCCACCTCCAGAGCCGCAGCTTCAGCGGGTCGATGCTCTCGCTCGTCGCGCTCGGCACCGTGCTCGGGATCGGGATCGCGTCGAAGTGGATCGTCCTCGCCGCGTGGGCAAGCATCGGCGTCTTCCTCCTCCTGCGTCTCGTGTTGAGCGCGTTCAAAGTCGAGTGGGGGCCGCTGACGAAACCACCTGTGCCGCCGCTCAACTACGTGTCCGTCGGCGTGCTTGCCCTCATCGTCATCCCGGCCGGCATCTACCTCCTCTCGTGGTATCCGTTCTTCGCCCGCGGACAGTTCCAGACCCTGACCGACCTCTGGAACTACCAGGTGTGGGCGTTCGATTACCACAAGAACCTGACCGCGACGCATCCCTACGGCTCGCCGGCGTGGTCATGGCCGCTGCTCGCGCGACCGGTCCTGTACTACGCGGAGTACTACCCCTACTTCGGCCTCGACCATTTCACCGGGCAGGAGCTTCAGGCCCGGATGCTGGACCTCGGCAACCCATGGATCTGGCTGACGAGCCTGCCCTGCGTCGTCTCGCTGCCGTACTTCGTCATCAAGCACCGCAGCTTTCCCGCGGCGGTGATCCTGCTCGGGTTCATTACCCAGTACGCGCCGTGGTGGCCGATCACGCGCGTGCTGTTCATGTACCACATGTTCGGCGGACTGGTTTTCATGGTCCTCGCGCTGGCGTTCGTGCTGGTCCAGGTCGCGAATCTTTTGCCGCCGCCGGACCGCAAGGTGCTGGTGACGATCCACCTCGCGATCGCGATTGTCTTTTTCGGCTACTTCTATCCCGTGTGGACCGCGGTGCCGCTGTCCAACCCGGCGTGGGCGCTGAGCCAGGGGACGCCTCCATGGGGCCCGAAGCTGTGGTTCGACCTCTGTCCCAACCCGCCGCCTCCGCCGTCACAGCCGCAGCTCTTCTGTTGGAACTGACCGCCAGCCTCTTCGTGGCGGCATCTGCCGCCGCGGGTTTCGGCATCACCTACCTGTGCGGTGTGGCGCTGAACCTCGAGGAGCGCATCGTGTTCGGGGCGGTGCTGGGCGCGGCCGCGGTTTCGGTGGCCACGTTCCTTCCGTCGCTTGTGGTGCGCGACGTGACCTCGCTGACGGTGCTGGCCGGGCTGGCCATCGTGATCGTGCTGGGCACCGTCGCCGCGTTTGTCGGTCGCCATCAGCTGGTCGCTGACTGGCTCGACTTCCGGGCGCACTGGAGGCGATCGCTGCCGCTGGCGGCCGTGTTCGCCGTCTGCGGCGCGTGGACGGTGCATTTCCTGCACCAGGCGTATGTGTACACGCCGAGCGGTCTCTACGCCGGCTACGTGAACATCTGGGGTGACTGGGCCGCCCACCTCAGCTACGCGGGCTCGTTCGCGTACGCCCACAACTTCCCGCCGGAGTTCCCGATCGACCCCGGCCACCACCTCGGCTATCCGTTCATGATCGACTTCCTAGCGGCCGACCTGGTGCCGACCGGCCTGTCGCTGACCGAGGCCTTGACGGCGACGAGCGGGATGCTCGGCCTCGCGTTTCCCGCCGCCCTCTACCTGACGGCGGCGCGATTCCTCGGCGGGCGCGCGGGGGCGGCGATCGCCGTCTTCGTCTTTCTGCTCAGCGGCGGGCTGGGGTTCGTGCTCCTGGCCGGCGACCTCCTCCGCGGCGGGCTGTCGACATTCGCGCACCTGCCGCGCGAGTACACGCTCGAGCGCGACCACTACAACCTGCAGTGGCTGAACCCGGTCCTCGCCTACCTGGTGCCGCAGCGCTCGACGCTGTTCGGCTTCAGCCTCGCGCTGATCCTGCTCGTGATCCTGTGGATCGCGCTCCGCGAGCAGCTCGGCTGGCGGCCGTTCCTGTTCGCCGGCCTCGCCGCGGGAACCCTGCCCATCTTCCACGTCCACGCCTGGGGCACGGTCCTTGCGCTGCCTGCGTTCTGGGCGCTCTTCGACCGCAGGCGGGAGTGGTGGTACTTCTTCGTCCCCGCGCTGGTGATCGGCGTTCCGATCCTTGCGTGGATGTGGCCGCCCGACAGAACCGCCATCTGCGGCGACTGGCCGTCGGTGTCCGGTCTCTGCTTCCAGCCCGGATGGCTGTCGTTCACCGACTGGCGGCGCCTTGGCCTGTGGCTGTTCTTTCCCGACGTCATCGCGTTCTGGTTGTGGAACACGTCGCTGCTCATCCCGGTGCTGATCGCCGGGCAGGCGCTTCACCGCTTTTTTCCCACGGCGTATCCGAGGTGGTCCGCGCCGATGTGGCTGTGGTTCGTGGTTCCGAACCTTTTGGTCCTGCAGCCCTGGGTCTGGGACAACACCAAGTTCTTCATCTTCTGGGCGCTGCTCGGCAGCATCCTCGCGGGAGGCGTGCTCGCGGTGATGTTTCGCGCCGGGATCGCGACCTCGATCGTCGCCGTGGTCGTTCTGGTCCTTCTCTGCTTTTCGGGCTTTCTCGACCTGACGCGAGCCTCGGACTACGCCGTCAGCACCAACCTGTTCACCGACTCTGGCGGCCTGGAGGTCGCCGACTGGGTGCGCCACAACACGAGCCCCTACGCGGTCTTCGCCGTCGCCAACCAGCACAACAGCCCGGTCCCGACGCTGGCCGGCCGCCGCGAGCTTGTCGGCTATCCCGGGTGGCTGTGGACGTACGGTCTCGCCGACTACCAGCAGAAATCAGACGACGACCAGAAGATCCTCGAGGGCGACCTGAGCGCGCTCGACCTCGTCCGCAAGTATGGAATCGACTACGTGATGATCGGGCCGCAGGAGATTGCGATCGGCGCGAGCCCAGCGTACTGGGATGACCACGGGACGAAGGTCTACGAGCGTGACGGCTACGCCGTCTATCGTGTCGGCCATGCCTGACCCGATCGCCGATCGCGAGCACCTCGGTGAGGCGCTGCGCCTCGTCGAGCGCGAAGCCGAGAAATATCTCGCCTCCGTCGACAGCGCGCTGGTGCGGCCACCCGGTTCGCCGGTGATCGACGGCAACCTTCCCATTCAGGGCTCAGGCTCGTTGCAGGCGCTGACGGAGCTGATCGCCTTTGCCAACGAAGGCGCGACGCGCTCCACCGGTCCGCGCTTTTTCCACTTCGTGATGGGCGGGGTGACGCCCGCGGCGCTGGGCGCCGACTGGCTGACCTCGACCATCAACCAGGTCGCCTACAACTGGGTCAGCTCGCCGCTGGCGGCGCGGCTCGAGCAGACCACGCTGTCATGGATGAAAGAGCTGTTCGGCGTGCCCAGTGAGTGGAGCGCGGCGATGACGACCGCGGCCACTACGGCCAACCTGGTTGGTCTCGCTGCGGCGCGACGATGGTGGGCCCTTCGCCACGACGTCGACGTCGACCAGCGTGGCTTCTCAGGTCTCCCCGAGGTGCCGATCTTTTCGGGCGGTTATCTCCACGCCAGCGCGATCAAGGCGCTTGGCATGCTGGGTCTGGGTCGCGGCCGGCCTCAGATCCTCACGGACGACGCGGGCGGGCGCCTGGACATCGCGGCGCTGCGCGACCGGCTGCGCGCGCTGAACGGCGCCCCCGCGATCGTCATCGCCACCGCCGGCGACGTGAACACCGGCGATTTCGATCCCATAGCCGACATGGCGGAGCTAACCCGCGAGCACAACGCGTGGCTGCATGTCGACGGGGCGTTCGGCCTCTACGCCGCGGCCACGCCCAAGACCAGGCATCTGATCGCTGGGCTCGAGAAAGTGGACTCGATCGCGGTCGACGGCCACAAGTGGCTCAACGCGCCCTACGACACCGGCTTCGTCTTCGTCCGCGACGCGGAGCTTCACTCCGGCGCCTTCTCCGCCAGCGCGGCTTATCTCGGCAAGGAAGCGCTCGAGCGGCCGGTTTTTGGCAACCTCGCGCCGGAGATGTCGCGCCGGGCGCGCGCGCTGCCCGTGTGGGCGACGCTGCGCGCTTATGGGCGTGACGGCTACCGCGCGATGGTCGAGCGCCATCTCGGCCTGGCCCAGCGGGTGGCGCTGCAGGTGGACGATGCGCCCGACCTCGAACGCCTGGCCGAGGTACCGCTGAACGTGGTGTGCTTCCGGTTCCGACCAGCGGGCGTGCCCGAGGGGGAGCTGGACGACCTCAACCGAAAGCTCGGGGCGATGGTCCTGGAAGACGGGAGGGTCTACTTCGGGACGACCGAGTACGCGGGCAAGGTGGCGTTTCGGCCGGCCATCGTCAACTGGCGTACTACGGAGAACGATGTGGACCTGATCGTGTCCGTCGTCCGCGAGCTCGGCGCGAGGCTGCTTGCTACGGCGCCGGGACGCTGACCTGGGGTTTTGGTTCCGGGCTGTTTGCCTGGGCCGCTGATGCGCTGACCTGCTTGTTGGCCTCGAGCACCTCCTCCAGCCGGCGCGCCAGGCGCTTCATCTCCCGGTCCCCGCGGTCGAGGCGGTTGACGATCTGGAGCAAGATCTCGTCCTGGTGCATGAGGTGGTTCATGAGCGCCTTCAGCTCTTCCTCGGCCTTGACGTTGAGCTCGTAGTCCTGCTGCGCGCGAAGGCGATCGCGGTCGGCCATCCGGTTGAGCGACATCAGCACGAGCGACACCCAGATGGCGATCTCCAGGCCGATGACGACGTCGAGGAAGCCGAAGGGGTAAGGGTCCCACTGGCGGATGAGCCTCAGGGCGTTGAGCGCGATCCAGACGACGATGATCCCGAGCTGGGCGAGGACGAACGGCCAGCTGCCGACCAGGCGGGAGAAGTCGTCGGCGACGCGGTCGGCGAAGGTGAGGCGGCGCTCCGCGTCGCGGTTGAGGTCGCGGACCGGCGGGTGATCATGCTGGTGCTTGATCAGGTCGCGGGCGATGTCTTCGATTTCTCGGGCGATCGACATGTTCTTGGGGGCTTTTCCTCGGGGGTTGCTGCGATGAGAGTTCGGCTGTAGCTGAATAGCTTGGCGCAAATGCCCCCTGGCTGGCTACAGAAAGTAAGGAATCGTTGCTAGGCGGTCTTGACGGCGCGCCGCAATCAGAAACATAGGCGCATAGACTTTTCTCGTGCCGAAGCGCATCGATGAGCGGTGCTCGTTCTGTGGCAAGACCCGGGCTCAGGTCGACCGGCTGGTGGCGGGGCCGGGAGTATTCATCTGTGACCAGTGCGTTGCCCTGTGCAACGAGATCATCAGCGAGCTGCCGCCCACTCCACCGCCGGCCGGCGAGTCGAGCGGGGAGTGGGTGCGGTCGTCGGGGCCGCGTCTGCCGTTCTGGCGGCGATTGTTCCGGGTCGGAGCAGCAGCGCCGGTTTAGCGGTAGTCGTGTGAGCGCTGCGCCGGCCGCGGCACGCCGGTGAGCGCTTCGATATGGGTGGCGAGCACCGAATGGACGCCGTCCTGGCGCTGCATCACGCCGTCGATGATCAGGATCGGCTGACGATTGGCGACCTGGCGGTAGCGCTCGTAGACCTCGGGCTTGATGGTCACGTTGACCTGGCCGAACTCGTCCTCGAGCGTGAAGAAGCGGATGTGTTTGGCGGTGGAGGGCGCCTGGCGGGTGATGACCAGCCCCGCGACTCGCACCTTCTGGTTGTTGGGGATCTTTGGCACCTTGTTGGACTCGAGGGCGCCGAGCTCGCGCAGGCGGTCGCGGCAGAAGTGGATCAGGTGGTGGCCGGTCGAGAGGTCGG
>Ga0070698_100003866_pt1 | contig 16468 bp, 18 predicted proteins | sample KBSK1502metaG_FD_65477 | JGI IMG/M metagenome (GOLD analysis project Ga0070698, IMG submission 65477) | Corn, switchgrass and miscanthus rhizosphere microbial communities from Kellogg Biological Station, Michigan, USA - KBS K1-50-2 metaG | ecosystem: Host-associated > Plants > Roots >...
CGATCGGCACAGTAAAAAGCAGACTGGCGCGCGCCCGCATGCAGATGCGCAAGGCACTCCAATCTTTTGGAGATCTACTCCCGATTGCGTATCGTATTAATGCGCCGCTTTCACTGAATGCATCTTAAGGCGGGTACCATTTCACGTGGATTGTCCCACGCTGGAACGACGGAACATTCCACGCCTAGACCTGATTCTAGATCCTGCTGAGTCTATGTCCATCTGGCAGGAGTAAACCTGCATCAACAGCAGCAAGGAAAACGCGTGAAGTCGAAACTTCACGCGTTTTTGTTTCCATTGCTATAATTTCCCGGCAAACATTTATTGGTTCAAGGAGAATCAGATGAGACGTTGGCAAGGTTCCTGCATTGGTGCATTTCTGGTTTTGTTGATGGGTGGCGGCTCTATGATTTTCCTTGTCCCTTTCGGCGGAGCGATGATCGCGGCGATGCCGCCCCTATTCGACAGACTCACTGCATATGTCTTATGCCCCGATGCAACAGATTATTCCTACAGCGACTTCGGCAGTGTGCCCATCGATTCAACCAACCCAAGTGGCGGGACGGCTCACTACACCGAATTGACCTGCACTTATCAGGATGGCTCACAAAAGGTTTTCGGAAACGATGAAGTCGGCTTGAAAGGGCTGGCCGCCTCATTCTCATTGGCAGGCATATGTGGTGGTTTGGCAGTATTGTTTTTCATGCTGATCGCTGCGATTGTTGGAGCAAGATTGGTAAAGCCGAAGGCGACTCAGTAGAAAGAATTTGATGCTCTCGGCTGCGTCCTTCGCGAAGCATCCCCAAAGCGGGCGCCGCCGTCCCACAGGGATGCTCTGCAAAGGACAGCGGCTTGAGCTCTTGACTTTGTCTATTTTGGGTTCACACAATCGCGTTCTGCAAAAGGTCAACGGCTGTCTGTTCGACGGCGCTGATCTTCAACAGGATGTCTCGTAAACTTGCACGCAATTCCACAGCCTGCGCATTGGACAGAGGAAAATCAGTTTTGGACATTTCCAGCAATTCATTTAGATGTACGTTGATCTGTTTGATCTCAGGCAACGCTGCCTCACCTTTTTGGATGAACAGGTCATGCTTTTTCTGGATCAATTTTTTGCTCTCGCCCAACATGGGGATTTCGTCAGGCAGCAGAGCCTCCGCGAACTTGAGCCATAACTGATGGCTCTCGCTGAACTTTTCAGCAGATTCCTTCAAGGCGGGCTTCTTCAATATATGCGCGGCTTCCACTAGAAAGTCCGCATACAGACGGCGGTCCGCTCCATTCGCTGTCACCCATGTATTTACCCAGTGATACGCTCCAGGCTGGACGGGAGAACCGGCCAGCGCGTGATACATCCGCACACCGGGGGCAAAGTATCGCTCCCAGCTGTGTTTGTTACGCGTGTTGACCAGCAGCTCGGCAAGTTTTGCGTAAGCGGCGAAACCGAAATTATCATGCGCGCCGCGCGGTGGTTTTTCGGTGAATAACGCTATCGCTTGTGAAATGCCCTTTTGAACGGCACCCGCCAGCTTCGTCGTCTGAGGCGCATCGAGAGTCATGAGTCGATATTTATCCTCTTTGACGCGTCCGCGTGCTTTCGTCAAATCTACCATTGAAATATTTAATGGCTGGCTGGAACGATCTGCAACGGTCACCGATTTTCCATCTGCTCCGATCACGAGGAGTGGCATCATGCCCCACATAGCGGCGTCTGACGTGAGATCGTTATACGGCAGGCTGAACTGATCGGCCCACGCCAGCGGATACAAACCGCTCGCGAGTGTATCTTGCAAATTTTTCTCCGCAATATCAGGCTTGCTGGTTTGCTGAACATCCTGCGCAATTCCGAGGCGTTCGAGCATGGTCGAAAACGGATTGAACGTATTACGCGTGAGTATGGCAACGTGCGGCAAATATCCTTTATATTCAAATGTGAAATACCCGAACGTAATCCCGCCACTGATGCCGAGCAACAGTGCTTCTGAATATGGCTCGCCAGTATGAGGCGCTTTCACGCCTTGCATGGCGAGGGCGTTATGGATGCTGCCGGTTTCCCAGTGACGACCAGTGAATTGAGTTTTTGTTTTCATGTGTGCCTCCAAAATTTGAGCTTGCGGCATTATAAACACCGAAAACGGACTTTACGAAAATTAGCGACATACTCTGCACTTTTTTGAGCAGAAGACTTCCGAGGTCTGAAAGCACGTCAAGTATAATCACCGTATGAAAACAAGGACTTTCGAAAAGGAGATCTTCATCCGGTCCGATGGGGCGACTGTCGTTAACGTCATCGCGGATTACAGCCAACATCCAAAAATTCACCCGCTTATCATCAAAGTGGAACGTGCCAAAGATGAACCGGCAGGTACAAAGCGTTATTTCATCACTGACAGCCTGAAGTGGGGACCGTTCAAATTCAAGATCAAATATCGAGCAGATATTATTTCTGTCACAGAAGATACTGTGCATACCGAGGCGTATCAATCACCAGGAACATTCGTCACGAATTTAACGAAGATCACTCCGCAAGGCAGTGGCGTTCTACTGCATGAAACCATCACCATGAGGGCACCAGACATGTTATTTGAGTACGCATTCCAGCAAGCCAAAGCTGCGCATGCAGAGATGCTCGAGCGCATTAAGGAATTTGTTGAAAGGCAGATGTAAAGGATGTAGATGGATGTAATGCGCTTTAAGTGGAAACCCCAGCCCGCTCTGCAATGGAAAATGTAACCTGCCATTAATCTAAAAACAACGATTCCTGATAGAATGGATTGGAGAATGCCCTCACGGGCGTTTTTCATGTAAACCGTAGTAAAGACGTAAGTCGTTGCTACAAAAGGACACTCTCGTTTAATGCGTTACAACTTTCGCCTCTTCTGGCGCACTGCATATCGTTCGTTCTTCGACTCGAAAAATACACCAGCTCAACTCACCCGCAAACGCTTAATATTTTTGTTGTTCTTTTACGCTGTTTGGCCACTGGGCATGCTTGTTCACTGGTTTTGTTTTTTTCTGGATGACGTTCTCTTCCCTTTACACAAAACACAGCTGATCGAGAAACCGCTTTTTATAGTGGGCAATTTGCGAAGCGGCTCCACCTTTTTGCATCGTCTGCTCTCACGCGATTCGGAAACTTTTACCAGCCTCACCATCTGGGATATTTATCTAACTCCCTCTGTCACACAAAAGAAGATTACGCAGTTCTTCTCCCGCCTCGATAACAAATTTGGTGGGCATCTTCATCGCTGGCTGTATGATTTCGACCGTCGCACGCTGGGAAAATTCAAGATCCATCCCATCTCGTTCTTCCAACCTGAAGAAGATGAGAACATTCTGTTTCACATCTGGGACTCCTTCTGGGTCAGTTTCCTGTTTCCTTTCATGGATGAGCTGCCAAATTACCAGCATTTCGATGAAGCGCTCGCGCCGGAACATAAACGCCGCATCATGGCGTTTTACCGATCCATGTTGCAGCGACACATGTATGCGACCGGCAAAAAGTATTATGTTGCCAAGGCACCCGCATTCAGTGCAAAGATCGAAACTCTGGTCGAATTTTTCCCTGAAGCCCGCATCATTTACCTGGCCCGCAATCCATTGGATATGCTTCCCTCCACCATTTCATGGATCAACTACGCGCGCCGCGTCTTCACCCAGCCAAAAGAGAAATATCTCTATCTGGATGAGATCGTGGACTTTACGCAGCACTGGTACCGGCATCCTTTGAAATACCTGGACTCGCATCCTTCGCCCCGACACTTGATCCTAAAATACGACGATCTGATCCTACGCCCCGAGCAGACTCTGCGCGCGTTCTATGAGCAATTTGGCTATCCTGATAAACCAGGCTTGGCGGATATTGTTGACCAGGCCGTCAAAGAGACGCTCTCCTTCCACAGCGATCATGTCTACTCATACGAAGAGATGGGCTTCACCCGTCAGCAGATCATCGATCTGTATCGCGATATTTTCGAACGTTTCCAATTCGACCAACGCGACCCTGCACTTTCAAACCTCGAACCTGAGCCAGCGAAATATTCCTCATTTGAATAATTAAGAGCGCCTGAAGAATTCTTCAGGCGCTCTTTCATTTTACTTATGTCAACAGCTTACTAAGTTTTTTTCGGTTTTGTGGAAGGGGTTGAATTCTTTGTTTCAGGCCGTGTCATTTTGCGGGGCAGAGTCTTTGACCGTGTCTTCGTGGCGATAACCGGATCAGATTCAGAGGACGGTGCCTTTTTTACCCGCGTACTTTTCTTTTCCTCAACCGGTTCTTTCATTTCCTGCACTGGTTCCACCGGTTTCGAAATTTGATATTCCTCTTCCCAATTTTCAGCAAACTTCAAATTGAGCGCCTTATAACGCACCATTAACATCACCGCGCCCGTGATTGCCATCAGCGCCGAAAAGATGCTCGTGTAACTGATACCCAACTCCGGGATCTTCGGCTGGTCTGGGCGGAAGAATTCGATCAGCAGGCGTCCGAAGCCTGCCAGCAGCAGCCAGCCAGCGAAGAGCGTTCCTGGCTTTATATTCTCACGGTACCGTCTTGATAACCATAACAATAGTCCGGCGGCGGCAAAATTCCACAGCATTTCGTACGCAAATGTCGGGTGGAAGCGGGTCGTCTCAACGGGGAACAGGTTTAGGTCCCGATATTGAACGAGGCGGTGTTCCGCTTGAATGGGAATCCCCCACGGAAGAGTTGTCGGCGGACCATATAATTCCTGATTGATGAAATTCGCGATCCGCCCGATGCCCTGACCGATCAAAACCGCGGGTCCCGCCGCATCGAAAAAGAGCCAGGGGTCGAGCTTGTTCTGACGGAGATATAAAAGGAGCGCGACTGCGCCAAACAAAAAGCCACCAAAAATATGCAGGCCGCCTTCCCATATTCTTATGATGCTGGCAGGGTCTTCAATGTAGGAGCGGTTGCCGCCCAAAATGGCATTTACTACGAACCACAAACGAGCACCCAGAATGCCCACTGGCAGTAACCAGATCAAGGCATCCCAGATCCGATCACCGTTCTCGCCGCGGCGCCTTAGTTCGCGTTCTGCGATCAACGAACCGATGATCACCCCGGTCATCACGATCACACCATACCAGCGCAATGTTAATGTGATGCCGAAAATCTCACGTGAAAATATTACAGGGTCAATCATTTACACCTCAATGGAATTTTAATGAGGTGATTATAATCGGTTAATTCGCCTGCAAACTTCAAGCTTTATCACTGAGAAGAGTGTTTTCTGCTCAAGAAAGAGAGCTCATCTAAAATTGTCGGTCATATGTAACCAATGTCCATCAAAATCTCTTGCACCGCCTCCCTGAACATGCTATAATAAATAAATATTCCCCCGTTGCTTTACAAACTCCTGATTGCGTAATCCGTTTGCATGGCCATTTATCCTGCCCGGGTTTCGCGTAATATGAGAACTTGAACGAAAATCCACACTCACGGACAACCTAAGGGACGGCCCCAGCCTGCAAAAATGCTGGTCAATTCTGTCTTCCAATATCCCACACAACGAGAAACAACCATGAAAATTCTAGAACTTGAGAACGAACCTCTTTCCAAACTGCGCGGTATTGCCAAGGGATTGAACATCCCCAACTCGAACCGCTTGAAGAAGGAGACACTCGCGATGATGATCCGCGAGGCCGAAGCGCAGCGGGAAGGTATTGAACTGCGCGGAGGCATTTTGGAGATCATGAGCGAAGGCATCGGCTTTCTGCGTGCAACCAACTACCGCATCAGCGACCAGGATGTATACGTCTCGCAGGCGCAACTTCGACGTCACGACCTGCGCGCGGGAGACCTTGTGATCGGACAGGTGCGCCCGCCGCGTGAAAGCGAAAGGCATTTCGGATTATTAAAGGTCGAATCGATAAACGGCGTAGACCCTGAAGAAGCCTCTCGCAGACCAGTCTTTGAAGACCTGACACCGATCTTTCCAGATAAGAGATTTGACCTCGAGACCGATCACGACACGTTGGCGCCGCGATTGATCAACCTGATAGCGCCCATTGGACGAGGTCAGCGTGGCCTGATCGTTTCACCCCCCAAGGCTGGGAAAACAACAATTCTCAAACAAATTGCAAACTCCATTTCAACCAAATACCCAGATGTACATTTGATTGTGGCGCTGATCGGTGAGCGACCTGAAGAAGTGACCGACATGGACCGCTCTGTGGATGCTGAAGTGGTTGCCTCCACCTTCGATGAACCCGTTACCTCACACGTCCGAACCGCCGAGCTTGCCTTAGAACGCGCTAAGAGGTTGGTGGAGATCGGCCGTCACGTGGTAATCTTGATGGACTCGATCACACGCCTCGCCCGCGCCTATAACCTTGTGGTCAATCCATCTGGGCGCACGCTTTCGGGCGGTATGGACCCTTCGGCCTTATATCCTCCCAAGCGCTTTTTTGGAGCAGCGCGTAATATCGAAGAAGGCGGCTCGTTGACCATTATCGCGACTTGTCTTGTGGATACCGGCTCGCGGCTCGATGACGTGGTGTATGAAGAGTTCAAAGGCACAGGCAATATGGAGTTGATCCTTTCCCGCAAATTGCAGGAACGCCGCATCTTCCCGGCAGTGGATATCGAACGCTCATCCACGCGTCGCGAGGACCTTTTGCTGGGTCCCGATTTGCTGCAACGGGTCTGGCTGATGCGCCGCATGTACATTCAAATGATCACACAACAACCACAGGGCGCCGGCATGGATCAATCTGTTGCTACCGAAGCAATTGTCACCCGCCTCGACCGGGCGCGTAATAATCAGGAATTCCTTGAAAATCTTGGACGGGATGCGTAAGCGCCAGCAGAGTCCACGCCGCTGGGGACGGCGACTTGAGCTATAACGAATGCCAAAACTCGCATCATTTTTCAACAGCAATAAATTCAATATTATTAGTTGGTCTGTCACACTAATTCTGGTGATCGGGCTGATCAGTGGCGCGCTGATGTGGAGAGAGTCCAGGTCGGGTGGGCAGGCGCTTGCACCTCAGCCAACTGCCGCGCAAGATAAGAATCTTCCACAGGTGGCCATGCCCGCTTTGGGTGGGGCGGAGGCGTTTGCGTCCATTGAGCGCGAGATCGAGATCAAGACAAATATCCCGGCTGATAAACCTCGCTACGATGTTGTTGATTATCGAGTTAAGCGCGGCGACTCGATCTTTGCCATTTCGGAATCCTATAAGCTTCAACCTGAATCAGTATTGTGGGCAAATTATGACGTCTTGCAGGACGACCCGCACAGCCTCAAGCCCGGACAGGTTTTGACGATCCCTCCAACGGATGGCATTTATTATCAGTGGAAGGAAAACGACACGCTGGATACCGTTGCCAGTGAATTCAAAGTGGAAATTGATGCAATCCTCAATTATCCAGGGAATGATATCGATCTCACTGACCCGAAAATTGAATCAGGTTCGTGGGTGATGCTGCCTGGGGCTGAACGTGAGTTTGTGCAATGGCTTGTGCCCACAGTGGCAACTGGTGCATCTGGCACATCTTCTACGAGCCAGAGTGCTTGCCCTGGTGGAGCAGTGGGTGGCGGCGGGTTCACATGGCCCGCAGATGCTCATTCTCTCTCTGGAAATGATTTTTGGTCCGGCCACTTGGGTATAGACATTGCCGCGGGTGAAGGTGCCTCGGTTTATGCAGCAGATAGCGGTGTGGTCACCATGGCACAGACCGGCTATAACTATGGATACGGCAATGTAATTCAAATAGACCACGGCAATGGATACTCAACAGTTTACGCGCACTTAAGCGTGATTGGCGTAGGGCAGTGTGAAAGTGTGGGCGCGGGACAATGGATTGGCGCCTCTGGCAGCACAGGTAATTCGCAGGGGGCACACTTGCATTTCGAAGTCCGCCAGAACGGTGGCTTTATCAATCCGTGGTTTGTATTACCATAGTAAGGGCGACCCTTCAAGGCCGTCTTGCAAGATTTTATTGTCAGAATCTCAAACCATCCATTACCTGTGTCTGTACTTGGCGGGTCGCCCCTACGATTAATTCCCATGTATCAAAACGAACTCGAAAAGCTGCTCTCAAAACTTCCGCTGGGTGATATTAAGTATTTTGATTCCATTGGTTCCACGAATGATGAAGCGCTGGCATGGGCCGCAAACGACGCCAAAGATCTATCGCTGGTCATTGCAGATGAACAAACAGCGGGTCGCGGACGCCTTGACCGCCTGTGGTCCACGCCGCCCGGAACAGCTCTCGCTTTTAGTTTAATTCTGCGTCCCACAGCGGATGAAAAGCGGCATCTCTCGCGGACCGTGGGCTGGGCCGCGTTGGCTGTAGCAGATTCTCTGCGGATGCATCAACTCACGCCCCAGATCAAGTGGCCGAATGATGTACTCCTGTTGGGACATAAAGTGTGCGGCATTCTGGTCGAATCGGTTTGGTCGGGGGACGAGATAGATTGCGTGGTCATTGGGATCGGAATCAATGTATTGAAAGGTTCAATCCCACCCGAAACTATAGGTCAATTCCCTCCAACATCCTTGGAGGATGAACTGGGATATGCACCCGAAAGAGCGGAAATTTTGTTCGATGTTCTTTCAAACCTGATCAATATTCGCCCAGAGCTAGGGTCCGAAGAATTCCTGAGCCGCTGGAATGAATCTCTCGCATTTCTCGGCGAACAAGTTCAGGTGGAAGTTGGAAGTGATTTACCCGTTATAGGTCTGATCCTTGGGTTGGAATCGGATGGGAGTTTGCGGCTGCGTGATGGACACGATAAGACCGTGGCAGTACGATTTGGGGATGTGCGACTGCGTCCGCTGGCATGATATACTTTGTGTTGAGGTAAAATTATGTTTGATAATCTGCGTGATTCTGCTGAATCCTCCTTTTATGAAGAGGAACCAAACGATCTTTACAAAGAGCCCACGCCCAACAAGCGTGCCGCCCCCAGGCGTCGAAGTAATAATGGCCGTTTTATGGGAATGAATGCCCAGCAAAGATTCCTTATCTCATTGATGCTGATGTTCACGGTTTGCCTGGTTGGAACCTTGGCGATGTTCATTTTGGGGAAAATGTCACTCTTCTAAAAATTGCCTGATCCAAAAAATAAAATTAACGGCGGTCACCGTATAAGTGATCGCCGTTTTGATTCCGCACTTTGGTGCCGAATATTATCAACTGGCCTCTTTTTACATCAACTGAGGCTGGGGTTCTTCCTTCTCTTCACCATTCAGTTGTGCGCCAGCCTTCTTCAAATCTTCTGCCGCGATGCGCGCCACGGAGGCTACGCTATCACCTGGCTGTGGCTTAATGAGATGTACTCCCTTCGTCGCGCGTCCCGCCTGTTTTACATCCTTGTTCTTGATCCTGATCGCGACGCCGTTCGAAGTAATGATCGTCAGGTCGTCCTCTTTTTGAACGACGCGTGCCGAGACGATCTTGCCGATCTCTTTTAGCGCCTTCTGGTCTATTGTTGAGATGCCGCCTGTGGCGCGTCCTTTTGCAGAGTAATCCTTCAATGGGGTCTGTTTGCCAAACCCACCGGAGGTTACGACGAGCAGGGAACCATCCTTTTCAACCACGTCCATGCTGGTGACCGAGTCGCCCGTTTTGAGGCGAATAGCCTGCACACCTGCGGCTTGCCGTCCCATGGAGCGCACCTTGCTCTCGCTGAAGCGCAACGCCTGACCATTCTCGGTCACGAAGATCACTTCGTCCTTGCCGCTGGTCACCCGTGCCCAGCCCAAATGGTCACCATCTTCCAGGGTAAGGGCGATCAAGCCAGACGGTCGCACTGATGCGAATTCCTCCATCACCACGCGCTTGACCTTGCCGCGTAATGTCGCCAGCATGCAAAATCCATGCGCGGAGAAATCCGAAACCGCGATCGCAGCAGTCACGCGTTCGCTGGCATCCAGTGCAAGCACATTGACCAGCGGGATGCCCTTGGCGGTGCGGTCCGCATCCGGGATCTGATAAACCTTCTCGCTGTAAACTTTTCCCTTATCCGAGAAGAAAAGCATCGTATCCAGACTTCGAGCGGGGATGAGCGCAACGACCTCATCCTCATCCTTGGTGGTGTGTCCCATCACACCGCGTCCGCCACGGACCTGCGAACGGAACGCTGAGGCCGCTACGCGTTTAACATAGCCGCGCTCAGTGAGGCTGATGAGCACCGCTTCATCCTGCACCAGGTCCGCTTCGCTGAGCGACTCTGTGGCTTCGGCGGCAATACGCGTGCGGCGGTCATCGCCATATTTTTCAGCCAGGTCGCGCATATCATCCTGAATGAGTGCAAGGATCTTCTTTGGATGTGCCAGCAGATCTTCCAAATTTGCGATGGTACTTGAGACCTGTTTGTGCTCTTCTTCGATCTTCCAGCGTTCAAGGGCGGCCAGCCTGCGTAACTGCATATCGAGGATGGCCTGCGCCTGAAGGTCGCTCAACCTAAAGCGTTGTATCAAATTTGTTTTGGCAATATCCGCATCCTCTGATTCGCGGATCGTTTTTATGACAGCATCGAGATTATTCAGCGCGATCAAATAACCATCCAGAATGTGCTGGCGGGCGCGCGCTTTGGCAAGCTCAAAATTTGTGCGGCGGACAAGGACGGTCTGCCGATGCTCGATGAATATCTGTAACGAGCGTTTGAGGGGTAGGGTACGCGGCTCGCCGTCCACCAGCGCCAGCACTTGTGCTCCAAATGTGGTTTGCAGGGAGGTAAATTTATATAGCTGATTAAGTACTTTTTTGGGTTGTGCGCCGCGTTTGAGTTCGATCACAATGCTCATGCCGCGCTGATCTGATTCGTCGCGCAGGTCTGAGATCTGGTCGATCTTATCTTCGCGTACCAGTTCTGCAATACGTTCGATCAGGGTCGTTTTGTTAACCTGAAACGGAATTTCCGTGATGATGATCTCGTGTCTGCCGCCTTTGGCTTCTTCGATATGCGCCATGCCGCGCACGACGATACGTCCGCGGCCCGTTCCATACATGGACTCGATGCCTTCGCGGCCAACGATAATTCCGCCGGTAGGGAAATCAGGTCCATGCACGAACTTCATCAAGTCCTCGACAGGGATATCGTCCATGCGGTCGTAGTTATCGATCAAAAAGCTGATCGCATCGGTCAGCTCGTTCAGGTTGTGTGGAGGAATATTGGTGGCCATGCCCACCGCGATGCCAGACGTGCCGTTGAGCAGCATATTCGGAACACGGGCCGGCAAAACCAGCGGCTCTTCAAGCGAGTCGTCAAAGTTAGGGCCGAAATCAACTGTGTCTTTTTCCAGATCGGCGAGCAGTTCCTCAGCCAGTTTGTGGAGGCGTGCCTCTGTGTAACGCATGGCTGCGGGAGCGTCGCCGTCAATCGAGCCAAAATTGCCCTGTCCATCCACCAGCAGGTAACGCATGGAAAAATCCTGCGCCATGCGCGCCATCGACTCGTAGACCGCTGAGTCACCGTGCGGATGGAACTTTCCCAGCACTTCGCCAACGATACGGGCGGATTTCTTGTAGGATGTGTTTGAACGCATACCCAGTTCGTGCATGGCATATAAAATGCGGCGATGGACAGGTTTCAACCCATCGCGTGCATCTGGCAGCGCGCGCGCCACGATCACACTCATGGCGTAATCGAGATAGGCAGAACGCATCTGTCCATCAATGTCAACTTGCTGGATATTTCCTGCTAGAGTGTTTTCTTCGGCCATATTTTCTCTATAAACGGGGGTATTGGCATTAAAAAGACACGAAGGACGAGTTTCTGTGACTCCGCGTCTTAACTAATGAAGCAAATGCCTGAATTTCTCCAATTATACCACCTGCCCGCCCCCAAACTTCCGAAATTTTTGATCCGCCCGGCCCACCAAACTGGTGTGAAGAGCTGATGTCTTTTGTGTTCTCGAGGGCGCTACTAGCTGCATAATAAGTACTGCGATCTATTAACTAACTCCACCTTGCGACCTTGATTTCAAAAACCACCTCACCCCGATTCTGATGACTTTTGGTCGGGAGACTCCTCCCCCTCTTCCACGGGAGGAGGGCAGGGCGAGGGTCCTTCGTCGTGAATGATTTTATGGATACCGCATTGACAAAACAAAAACTCGCCTTTCAGCGAGTCTGTTGTGGTGCCGAAGGAGGGACTTGAACCCTCACGAGCTTGCGCTCACTAAGCCCTGAACCTAGCGCGTCTGCCAATTCCGCCACTTCGGCTTGTTTACTGCGGACTGAATTTTATCTCAAAGACTATTTTTGTCAACCAAACAGTTAAATAGTTCAAATAATTGCGTTCATTAATTTGCAACCAGGCTTTTGCATGTCCGTATTAAATTGTGGAACAAAAGTTCAACCTGTTTCGTCAGTTGCAGGTCTTTGCAATCCTGCAAAGCGCGCACTTTTCAGTACTGTTAGGGGATGTAGCTTTTTGGATGCGAAGAGGTTTAATAGTTATATGTTAATTGAAGGAAAGGAGTACCCGATGTTCATCGTAGCCGTCGTAATTTGTTTGCTTCTGTTCGTTGCCCTCGCTGGCGCGGACCTGCTCATCTCGAATATCAATTCAGATGAGTTGAGCAATATGGGTGTCGAGAAGAAACCATGAGAGATGGCGCCCATACCTCCTAGCCCGATGCGAAGTCAAAAGCGTGTCGGGCGTTTTTTTATTTAAGCATATATCGTTGGTCGAGTAGTCCCGCATGATTTTGTGGGACATATCGAGACCAACAAGTCACTAAGTAAATATAAAATCGATAGTAGACCTGAAATTGAGTGGTCTCCATATAGACTGAGAAGATCGCTCAGTCCTACTCGACCCCCGAGTAAATAGGTCAAGTATAATGAGGCAAAATTCACAGTTGGAGCAATCGATGGACTTTTCCCTCACTCCTGAACATCAAATGGCGCAAAAGATGGTGCGCGACTTCGCACAAAAGGAGATCGCGCCCGTCATCAAGGAATATGATCGCAAACAGGAGCCAATCCCTTTCGCGCTCAAACGCATGGGCGAGCTTGGCATTCTTGGCATTTGTTTCCCGCTGCGTTATGGTGGGCAGGGCATGGATTACATCTCGTGGGGGCTGGCCTGCGAAGAACTCGAAGCGGTGGATACATCTTTGCGCGTGGCAATGTCTGTGCATACGGGTTTGTGTTCGATGAGTATTTTTCAGTGGGGCACCGAGGAGCAAAAGCAAAAATTTCTTGTTCCACTTGCAAAAGGTGAAAAGATTGGGTGCGGCGCTTTTACGGAACCCGGCATGGGGTCGGATGTGGCAGCTATGATGACCTCTGCAAAACTGGATGGCGATCACTACATCCTCAACGGCGAAAAGATGTGGATCTCACTCGCCTCAAAAGCGGACCTGGCGCTGGTCACCGTTAAAACGAACGCTGCCTCCCGAAAACCTTCCGATGGCCTGTCGTCGTTCATCATTGATTTGCACAGCGAAGGAATCAAAACTGGTGACCTGCACGGCAAACTCGGTGTGCGCGCAGGAGCAACGGGCTGGATCTCTTTCACGGATGTAAAAGTGCCGGTTGCAAATCGTCTTGGCAAGGAAGGCGAAGGCTTTAAGATCACCATGACCGGCTTTGATCACGGACGTTACACCGTGGCATCCGGTGCAACGGGCATCATTCGTGCGTCACTAGAAGCGAGTGTCAATTACGCAAAGTCGCGCAAGACCTTCGGCAAGCCGATTGCGGAACACCAACTCATTCAGGAAAAGATCGCCAAAATGTCGCAGGATTATGAAATTGCGCGGCTGTTATATTTACAGGCTGGGTGGCTGAAGAACGAAGGGAAACGCCCCACGCGCGAAACATCCTTCGCGAAGAAATTTGCCACGGAGGTATCCTTCTCTGCCGCGGCCGAAGCCATCCAGATCCACGGCGCGTATGGATATAGTGACGAATTCGATGTGGAACGCTATCTGCGAAATTCCAAGGGCGCGATGATCTATGAAGGCAGTTCTGAAGTGCAGACCCTAATTCAGGCAGGCTACGCGTTGGGTCAGCGAGAAGATAAGCCATTGCGCTGTGAACTGCCTGCGTATGATGAAGCCTTCTGGCAAGGATAAGGATGACTATGCTTGACTTTCAGCCCGTACGCGAGAAGAAAATTACATTGCAGGATTTGGTCCAAGATTTAACCAAAGACGATCTGCGGCGTGAACTCAATGAGATGTACGATGAAGTCTCGCGCTTGATCGCCGGTTGCACAGATTCACACGTCACATTTGAACCTGTAGATGCGAAGGCAGATGACCCGTATTCGGTCAAAGGTGAAGAATCCATCGCCTGGACTCTGGGTCATGTGATCGTACATCTTACGGCTTCGATGGAAGAATCTGCATCGATCGCTTCTGAGCTGGCGCGGGGTGTGAAGTATCACGGTCGCTCACGTTGGGAAATCCCCTGGCGGGACGTAACTACCATTAGGCAGTGCCAGGCTCGTTTGGAAGAATCCCGTCGTATATGTCTCGCAAGTTTGGAAATGTGGCCCAGGCCACCTCACATGGAAAATACTTACTCTCCTGCTGAGGGCGCGGTGCCACATACATGTGTTTCGCGCTTTGCTTCGGGACTCAAACATGCATCTGATCATCTTGGTCAGATCGCGGATATTGTGCGTCAGGCAAAGGAAGTTGTGAAAGAATAGGAAATAAATGGATCCTCAACCTTTACATACAAAAATTGATAAAACCATGCAGACCACGCCCGGCCTTGTCGTACTGGAAAGCCCAAATGGATTTCCGCGCAATGATTCCAATCTTTATTGTATTGGGTCAAATGACAAGATCGTCTGGAAAGCGGAAAAGCCGGACGCCAACACGCTTTACTCGCGCGTCAGGCTCAGCGATGACGGTGATAATATCTCCGCTTATACCGTTGGCGGGCACGCCTGTGAATTGGAATTGAGAACGGGAAAACTGCTCAGCCAGACGAGTATCAAATGACGGATGTGCGTTGTTCATCACGATGACATTATTCGTGGAAATACGTTCTTATAATCTCAAGCCTGGAACTCGTGAGGAGTTCCATCGCTTATTCGTCGAGACAGCATTACCAATGCTACACAGCTGGAATGTGGATGTGGTTCGTTACGGCGCATCGCCTCACGACAACGATTCCTATTATCTGATGCGCGCCTATGCCAGTTTGGAAGACCGCCAGCAAAGCCAGGATGCGTTCTACGGAAGCGATGAGTGGAAACTGGGACCACGCGAGCCAATTATTGCTCTGATCGAGAATTACACTTCGATTGTGATAGAGATGGAGAAATCAACAGTGGACGCGGTGAGACAATGAATGGGCCTACAGATAACTATAGTGATGACACTTGTTATAAAATAAACACATATTATTTATATAGAGAAATAGATCCGGATTCAGTCAAACCCATAAGTCTGTTCATTGTTAATAAAGATATACTTGAAACTGTAGAAATAGTATCCTCCCCAGCGATCAATAACACAATTGGTCATGCTGAAATCTGCGAAAAAATAGCTAAAACACCTAAATAACAAACCACATAATTTAGGAGAACCACATTGAAAATCATCGCATGTATCAAGCAAGTGCCAGACTCAGAAGCGAAGGTCAAAGCCGAAGGTGGGAAAGTCTCATGGGGAGATGCGCCGCTGGTCATTAATCCATTCGACGAGTACGCGGTGGAAGGCGCGCTTCAGCAGAAGGAAGCCACTGGCGGAACGGTCACCGCGTTGTGTATTGGACCTGAATCCGCTAAGGAGGCGCTCAAGCACGCGCTCGCCATGGGCGTGGACGATGCCATCCTTGTATCAGACCCCGCGTTGAGTAATATCGATACTGTTGGCGCGGCGCGCATTCTTGCCGCGGCGATTCAAAAGATCGGTGGTGTGGAGATAGTCGTGTTCGGGCGGCAGACCCTGGATAACGGTTCAGGTCTCACACCCACGCAAACGGCGCGCGCCCTCGGGTGGCCAATGCTTGGGTTGGCTGGGCAGATCAAAGTCGATGACGGAAGCGCGCAAGTGGAACGAGTCATCGAAGAAGGCAGGCAAATCGTCAAGGCCAAATTGCCCGCCGTGGTGAGCGTCGTCCAAAGTATTGGCGAGCCGCGCTACCCGTCGTTCATGGGCATCCGCAAAGCGTCGAAAGCAGAAATTCCTGTTTGGTCATTGAGTGACCTTGGCGCCAGTGCTCCCACGCCACTCGTGACACGCACAGAACTCGTGAACCCACCGAGCCGTGAATCAAGAGTTGAGATCATCACAGGCGAAAGCCCTGCTGAGATCGCCGAAAAGCTTGCCGACAAAATCCTTGCGGAGAAAGTGCTATGAAAACTTTCGTATACATCGATCACTTCAAGGGTGAAGCGCAGCCTGCTTCGTGGGAGGCGCTCGGTCTCGCAAAGAGTTTTGGCGCGGCAACTGCTATTGTGTTTGGTTCAAATGTGGATGAAGTGGTGAAAGCTGCTTTGGAATATGGCGCGGACGAAGT
>Ga0070698_100003867_pt1 | contig 16465 bp, 16 predicted proteins | sample KBSK1502metaG_FD_65477 | JGI IMG/M metagenome (GOLD analysis project Ga0070698, IMG submission 65477) | Corn, switchgrass and miscanthus rhizosphere microbial communities from Kellogg Biological Station, Michigan, USA - KBS K1-50-2 metaG | ecosystem: Host-associated > Plants > Roots >...
CCAGGCCAATGTCCTGTCGCGCATGACGGCGATCTTCGCCGGCATCTTCTTTTTCCTCAGCCTGGTGATGGCCTGGAGCATGACCGATCCGTCGCGGGCGGCGCGCTCGATCATGGACCGCGTGCCGGCGACGCCCGCCGCGCCCGCAGCGCCGGGAAGCGCGGCCCCGGGAGGCGCCGTTCCCGCACCGGCGGCGCCGGCTCAACCCTCCGCCCCAACTCGCTAGACAACTGGCCCGCTAGGAACAAGCGCCGTGGCCGACCGTTCCCTCCGCCGAACCTCTTCCGGCGGTGCAATATCCCCATGGCTGCGGCCCGCAAGCTTCGGTATGCTGTAAGCCCATGACGCACTTTATATTTATAACGGGCGGCGTGGTTTCCTCGCTAGGTAAAGGTCTTTCGTCGGCGGCGCTGGGGGCGCTGTTGCAGGCGCGCGGCCATCGCGTCCGGCTGCGCAAGCTCGATCCCTACCTCAACGTCGATCCCGGGACGATGAGCCCCTATCAGCACGGCGAGGTCTTCGTGACCGACGATGGGGCGGAAACCGACCTCGACCTCGGCCATTACGAGCGCTTCACCGGCGTCGATGCGCGGCAGAGCGACAACATCACGACCGGCCGCATCTATTCGACCGTGATCGCCAAGGAGCGGCGCGGCGAATATCTCGGCGCCACCGTGCAGGTGATCCCGCACATCACCGACGCCATCAAGGAGTTCATCGTCGCCGACACCGAGCAGGAGGAGTTCGTCCTGGTCGAGATCGGCGGCACCGTCGGCGACATCGAGGGCCTGCCGTTCCTCGAGGCAATCCGCCAGCTTGGCAACGAGCTCGGCCGCGAGCGCACGATGTACGTGCACCTCACCCTGCTGCCCTGGGTGCCGACCGCGGGCGAGCTCAAGACCAAGCCGACCCAGCATTCGGTCAAGGAACTTTTAAGCGTCGGCATCCAGCCCGACCTGCTGGTGTGCCGCAGCGGCGACAAGGAGATCCCGGCCAATGAGCGGCGCAAGATCGCGCTGTTCTGCAACGTCAAGCCCGAGCGTGTGATCGAGGCGCGCGACGTCGACACGATCTATCAGGTGCCGATCGCCTACCACGACCAGGGCTTCGACCGCGAGGTCTGCCGCTATTTCGGCGTCGATGCCGACGACGAACCCAACCTGGAGCGTTGGCGTGGCGTGGTGCGCTCGGTGCGCGAGCCCGAGGGCAAGGTGACGATTGCCGTGGTCGGCAAGTACACGGTGCTGCTCGACGCCTACAAGTCGCTCTCCGAGGCGCTGACGCATGGCGGCTTCGGCAGCAACGTCAAGGTCGGCCTGGAGTGGATGGACTCCGAGATCTTCGAGCGCGACGATGCCGTCAGCCATCTCGAGCACGTCAACGGAATCCTGGTGCCCGGCGGCTTCGGCGAGCGCGGCACCGAGGGCAAGATCCACGCCGTCCAGTTCGCGCGCGAACGCCGGGTGCCGTTCTTCGGCATCTGCTTCGGCATGCAGATGGCGGTGATCGAGGCCGCCCGCAATCTGCTTGGCATAGAAGACGCCTCGTCGAGCGAGTTCGGTCCGACCGAGCACGCCGTGGTCGGCCTGATGACGGAGTGGATCAAGGGCAACCAGCTCGAGAAGCGTGCCGCCAACGGCGACCTGGGCGGCACGATGCGGCTTGGCGCCTACCCGGCGCATCTCAGGCCCGGTACCAAGGTGCACGAGATCTACGAACAGGACGTGATCAGCGAACGCCACCGTCATCGCTACGAGGTCAACGTCAACTATAAGGACCGGCTGGAGCAGGTCGGGCTGCGCTTCTCCGGTATGTCGCCCGACGGCATCCTGCCCGAAATCGTCGAAATCCCCGACCATCCCTGGTTCATCGGCGTGCAATACCATCCTGAGCTGAAATCCCGGCCATTCGCGCCCCATCCGCTGTTCACCTCCTTCATCGGCGCCGCCAAGAATCAGAGCCGGCTGGTCTAGCGGGTCGTATTTCGGTCATGTTTCTCGGCTCGAATCGGGTGTCATGAACCGCTTTTTTGCCCTCGTTCTCCTGGTCGTCACGGCCGTTGCCGCGGCCGCCGCGGCGCAGCCCTCCCCAAGCAAAGCGGAGCGACGCGATCCGATCTTCCTGCGCTTTCCCGAGATGGCCGAACGCTACTGGGTCAACAGCGAGACCTATACGGCGAGCCACAAGGTGGTCGCGGTACCGATGCCGCGCCAGTGCGCCTTCCTCTATGCCGATTCCTATTCCAAGGGGCAGATGAGCGAGAGCGAAGTGCAGCAGATGGCCGTCTCGAACTGCAATCGCAAGCTCAGCGAGCTCGGCCCGCTCGGCGAGAACTACGTCGCTGACTGCCGCTGCCAGGTCGTGATCAACAATGAGCGATATGTCGTGCCGCGCAGCGCGCTGCCCGACGATTCCTACGGACCGGTGTCGATCTTCTATCGCGACGACCGCGGAAACATGGCGCGCCTGAACGGACTCGCCAAATACGGCGCCCTGATCGGCCGCGATCGTTCGGTCAAGTTCACGGTCGAAAACCCGCGCGGCGAGCAGGTCTGCGAGGGCACCTTCACCAATGACGGGCCGGCCAGCGGCCTGTTCTCGCTGTCGTGCTTTGCCGGCAAGTTCACCGGCAGTGGCAATTATCAGAGCAAGGCGGGCGCGCCCAACGACCACATCATCGCGCGCGGCCAGACGGGGCGCGGCCTGCCCGTGGTGATGGTGATCGGGTTGCCCGCGCAGCTTGCCACCGCGAGCTACGGCGCCATCTGACATGCGCCGCACCCTCGCTCTGTTGATTCTCGCCGGCCTTGCGCCGGCGACCGCGCTGGCCCAGAGCGCGGGCGAGGTCGAGCGCTGCTTCCAGAATCCCGCGGTCTGCGGCCAGGGCGGTGGCGGCGTTGCGCCGGCGCCGACCGGCGGCGGCCCCGTCGCGGCAACCCGGCCGGCCGCACCGGCGGCGCCGGCGCCGGACTATACGACCGTGCTGCAAAGCCCCGAGCCCGACCGCAAGCGCATCCAGGAATCGCTGCGCACGCTCGATAAGTACAACGGCCCGATCGACGGCAACCTGCAGTCCGAGGCGACGGCCAAGGCGATCAGCGACTGGCAGAAGGGACATGGCGCGCATCCCGTCGGCAAGCTGACGCCACAGGAGGCCCAGCAGCTCAACGCGGAAGCGGCCAAGGCGCCGATCCGGCGCATTGAGCCGCCGCCCCAGACGGCCGCGGCGCCGGCCACGCCCGGTCCGTCGAATGCCGACGCGCTGAAGGCGCTGCAAGCCCGGCTCGCCGAGCGGCGCAAGGCCGCCGAACCCAAGGCCGACGCGGCGGCGCAGGCCCTGATCCGCGATCTCAAGGCCTATGTTGCGGCCGACGGCAAGGGCGTGGCGGGCGATCAGTTCGCGGCCTTCGCCAAGTGGTACGCCGACACCAAGGCGGCGGGCCGCACGGTGGGCGACATCGCGCCCATCATCGACGACTACGGCGATGCCAAGGTAGGCGCCGCGGTGGCGAGCGAAGTGCTGTTCGAGACCAAGCAGGGCAGCACCAACCAGTCGCACTGCCTGGTCTTCACCTGGATCGAGGGCAATCCGCGCAAGAACGCCCAGGTCTTCTCCTGCGACGACATCGCCGGCGTCGAGAAGTGGAAGACCGACCAGGCGCTGAAGAGCGCCTGGCGCTAGTCATAGTCTTCCGGACCGCGAGCCTCTGGCTCGCTCATGATCGTGAGCGAGCCAGAGGCTCGCGGTCCGGAAGAGCATGAGCGCTCCCATCGCAATCGTACAGTCACTTGCTCCGCACCGGACGTGCCGCTAGACAGGCCGCGCCAAAGGAGTGCCGCCCGATGAGTGCCATTGCCGAAGTCCGCGCCCGCGAAATCCTCGACAGCCGCGGCAATCCCACGGTCGAGGTCGAAGTCGAGCTCGACAGCGGCGCGATGGGCCGGGCGGCCGTGCCGTCGGGCGCCTCGACGGGCGCCCACGAGGCGGTCGAACTGCGCGACGGCGACAAGAAACGCTATGGCGGCAAGGGCGTGCTGAAGGCGGTCCAGGCGGTGAACGGCGAGATCATGGATCTGTTGTCCGGCCTCGACGCGCTCGAGCAGATCAAGATCGACCGCGCCCTGATCGCGCTCGACGGCACGCCCAACAAGGGCCGGCTGGGCGCCAACGCCATCCTGGGCGTTTCGCTAGCGGTCGCCAAGGCGGCGGCGATGGAGTGCGGCCTGCTGCTTTATCGCTATGTCGGCGGCAGCCAGGCCTCGCTCCTGCCGGTGCCGCTGATGAACATCATCAATGGCGGCGTCCATGCCGACAACCCGATCGACATCCAGGAGTTCATGATCATGCCGGTGAAGGCGGACCGTTTCGCCGACGCCTTGCGCATGGGTTCGGAGGTCTTTCATGCGCTGCGCAGCCAGCTCAAGGAAGCCGGCCACAACACCAACGTGGGCGACGAGGGCGGCTTTGCGCCCAACCTCGCCTCGGCCGACGAGGCGCTCACTTTTGTCATGAAGTCGATCGAACGGGCGGGCTACAAGCCGGGCGAGGACATCATGCTGGCGCTCGACCCGGCTTCGACCGAGTTCTTCAAGGACGGCAAGTACAGGATGGAGGGCGAGGGCAAGGTGCTCGATGCCGCCGGCATGGTCGACTACTACGCCGACCTGGTGAAGCGCTATCCGATCGTGTCGATCGAGGATGGCATGGCCGAGGACGACATGGCCGGCTGGAAAGCGATCACCGACAAGCTCGGCAAGAAAATCCAGCTCGTGGGCGACGACCTGTTCGTGACCAACCCGACGCGGCTGACCGACGGCATCAGGGATGGCCTGGCCAACGCCATCCTGGTGAAGGTGAACCAGATCGGCACACTCAGCGAGACCATGGAAGCCGTGTCGATCGCGCGCCACGCGGCCTACGGCGCGGTGATGTCCCACCGTTCCGGCGAGACCGAGGACTCGACCATCGCCGACCTTGCCGTCGCGACCAACTGCGGTCAGATCAAGACCGGCTCGCTGTCTCGTTCGGATCGGCTCGCCAAGTACAACCAGCTCCTGCGCATCGAGGAGCAGCTTGGCACCCAGGCGCGTTACGCCGGGACGTCGATCCTGCGCGGGTCCCTGTCATCCTGAGCGAAGCGAAGGATCTCATCGCCGGTTGCCACGGGCATGAGATCCTTCGCTTCGCTCAGGATGACGAAGTAAAAACGACCTCGTAGTGGCTGGCGAAGTCGTCGAACTCCGCCAGCACCGCGCGCGCCTCGGGCTCGACGACGGCCTTGCCGATGTCGCGGCCGGCAAAGGCCTCGATCGCCTGCCGCGATTCCCAGAGCGTCAGGGCAAGGAATTCGGTCCGGCCGTCGACCTCGTGGCGCAGCAGCCAGGCGCCGCGATGGCCGGCGAGTTCGGTGAGCGAGGGAAAGACGGTTTTGGTCACATGCCGGGAATAGGCGTCAGCATTGGCCGCGGTCGCGGCCCGTCCCCGCCAGATGCGCGCGATCATGTCAGGTCACTTCCTCGAAGTCCGACTCGATGAAGGCTAGGCACGGGTTGGCCACCGGTATTGGCTAAAATTGCCGGCCCCGGTATTTTTGACCATGGCGCGCGTCGATCCGAGGAACTCCACCCAGTATTGGTGGGACCGGCATTTGACCGGCCTCAGCCTGCTGCGCGCCGACTTCACGACCCATGAATACCCGCCGCACACCCACGAGGCACTGGTCGTCGCCGTGACGGAGCAGGGCGGGTCACTGATCAAGAGCCGCGGCCAGGTCGAGGAAGCCCATGCCGCGACGCTGTTCGTGTTCAACCCGGCGGAGCCGCACGCCGGCTGGATGGGCTGGAGCGAGCGCTGGCGCTATCGCTCGCTCTACCTGACGCAAGCCGCACTCGATCAGGTGGCGGCCGGGCTCGGCATCGAGCAGGTACCGTACTTCACCCGCAACATGTTCCGCGACGGCGACCTGATCGACGGCTTTCTGGCTATGCACCGCGCCATCGAGCAGGGACGCGATGTCTTCCACGAGCGCGAACTGCTGATCGGCACCTTCGGCCGCCTGTTCCAGCGCCATGGTAGCAGTGGCGGCCGGATCGGGCCGGTGCCGCGCGACCGGGTCGTGTTGGAACGCGTGAAAGAGCGCATGCGCGGCGACTATGCGCGGGATCTGCGGCTGGAAGAGCTGGCACAGGAGGTCGGACTGACGACTTTCCAGCTGATCGGCCTGTTCAAGCGGACGACCGGGCTGACGCCGCATGCCTATCTGACGCAAATCCGCCTCAGCATGGCGTGCCGGCATCTCAGGCACTCCCGGGCGATCGCCGAGGTGGCGACGGATGTCGGCTTTTATGACCAGAGCGCCCTGACCAAGCATTTTAAGCGCTGCTACGGCATCACACCGCTACAATTCGTCCGCGCCGCCGCCTGAGGCGGCGCCGAGACAGCCTTTACCCCCTAATGGTGCGCACTTATTCCGGCGGGCAATTTTCGCCAATACCGGTCGGGCTCAAGGCGATAAGCCGTGGTGCATGCGCCTTTTCTGCCATGAACATCCCGAGACGCTGGTCGTGCAAACGATCGTTGCCGCCGCCTGGCCCGGCAAGGTGGCGCTGGCCGAGACGCCATTCTATCCCGGCGGCGGTGGCCAGCTCGCCGATCGTGGCCTGCTGCGCTGGGACGGCGGCGAAGCCCGGGTCATCGGCTTCGAGTACTCGGCGGGCAAGCTCTGGCATCTGCTCGACAGCCAGGCCGAACTGGCGGGGAGCGTCGAGGCCGCAGTGGATCCGGCGTTCCGGCGGACCATGCGCCAGCTCCATACCGGCACCCACATCCTCAATGCTTTCGTCTTTCAGAGCTTCGACGGGGCGCTGGTCACCGGCGTGCAGATGTATGAGGACGGCTCGGCGCGCATGGATTTCGACGTCCCCGGCGCCGACAATGACCGCCTGCGCGCGCTCGAAGCGCCGATCAACGACGTCATCGCCCAGGATATCGCGGTCAACTTCGCCTATGTGGCGATGGCGGAAGCGCAGGCCGAACGCGGCCTGATCCGCAGCCGCTCGGTGGCGCCGCCACCGACGCCGGACGGCAAGATCCGCATCGTCGAAATCGTCGGCCTCGACCGGCAGGCCTGTGGCGGCACGCACCTCACCTCGACGGGCGACTCGCCCTCGATCCGCATCGTCAAGATCGACAACAAGGGCCGCCACAACCGGCGCGTCCGCATCGCCCTGGCGGAGCCCAAGAGCCTCTGACACACCGAAAAACTTGACTCGTGGACACCATATGTTGCCATATGCCACGAGGAAGTCGGCATATGTTGTTGCGACCGCGTCAGATTCTGGCTCCGATCATCTTCGCCATGATGTTCGGCTATTTCGGCTATCACCTGGTCAACGGTGATCGCGGTCTGTTGGCGATGGCGCAGCTGCAGCGCGAGGTTCTGCTCGCCGAGCAGAACCTGGCAGAAGCCGAAACGACACGGAAGATCTGGGAGCGGCGCGTCGCGGCGTTGCGCAACCAGAGCCTCGATCCCGACATGCTCGACGAGCGCGCGCGCGTGTTGCTGAACTTCTCGCGCAAGGACGACATCATCGTCTTCACGCCAACGCGTTGAAGATGCGCCAGGCGCGGTGACGCACCTGGCGCAGAGATGACGCGCTGATCAAGGTTCGCTTCGCGGCCGCCTGAAACAAACTGTCCGGCGTAGACGTCTGCTTGCAAACAATCTCTCAATTGCTGCGCCGCACCCGCCGACGGTCTGGTTTTTCCTGCTAGATCAACCACATCGCCCTAAGCGATGCTATAAGGCAACGGGGCTATCGAGGGGGGATTGCTATGGCGAAGCCGGCTATCAAGCCGAAGGTCGAATCTCTTCCCGGATCGAAGTCACCGCCCGTGAGTCCCGAACAGCTCAAAGCGTTCTATCGCGACATGCTGCTGATCCGCCGCTTCGAGGAGCGCGCCGGCCAGCTCTACGGCATGGGCCTGATCGGCGGCTTCTGCCACCTCTATATCGGTCAGGAAGCGGTCGTGGTCGGCATGCAGTCGGTCGTCGAGCAGGGCGATTCGATCATCACTTCCTACCGCGACCACGGCCACATGCTGGCCGCCGGCATGGACCCCAAGGGCGTGATGGCTGAGCTGACCGGCCGCAGCACCGGCTATTCCAAGGGCAAGGGCGGCTCGATGCACATGTTCAGCCGCGAGAAGAATTTTTTCGGCGGCCACGGCATCGTCGGCGCCCAGGTGCCGATCGGCACCGGCCTTGCCTTCGCGCACACATACAACGGCAAGAAGAACGTCTCGCTGACCTATTTCGGCGACGGCAGCGCCAACCAGGGCCAGGTCTACGAGGCGATGAACATGGCCGCCCTGTGGAAGCTTCCGGTCGTCTACATCATCGAGAACAACCGCTACGGCATGGGCACCTCGGTCGAGCGCGCCTCGGCCATCACCGAGCTCTATCGCCATGGCGAGGCATTCGGCATTCCCGGCGAGCGGGTCGACGGCATGGACGTGCTGGCGGTGCGGGAAGAGGGCGCCAAGGCGGTCGAACACGCCCGCAGCGGCAAGGGCCCGTACCTTCTCGAGATGCAGACCTATCGCTACCGCGGCCATTCGATGAGCGACCCGGCCAAGTACCGGACCAAGGAAGAGGTCGACAAATATCGCAATGAACGCGACCCGATCGACCATGTGCGCAAGATCCTGCTCGAGGAGAAAGTGGCCGATGACGCAACGCTGAAGGCCGTCGATGCCGAGATCCGCAAGACCATCAGCGACGCGGCGGAATATGCCCAGCACAGTCCCGAGCCCGATCCGTCGGAGCTGTGGACCGACGTGCTGGTCGAGGCCTGATCCTCATGTCCATTCCGGTTCTGATGCCTGCCCTGTCGCCAACCATGACAGAGGGCAAGCTTGCCAAGTGGCATGTGAAAGTGGGCGACGCGGTCAAGGCGGGCCAGGTGATCTGCGAGATCGAGACCGACAAGGCGACCATGGAGGTCGAGGCGGTCGACGAAGGCACTGTCGCGCAGATCCTGGTGCCGGAAGGCACCGAAGGCGTGGCAGTCAACGCGCCGATCTGCATCCTCGCCGCCGAAGGCGAGAGCGTGGCCGATGCCGCCAAGTCAGCGCCCGCGGCCAAGCCCGCACCGGCCCAGGCGGCGGCCGCCAAAGCCGACGTTCCCAGCACCGAGGGCAAGCCCAAGCAAGAATTGCCGGCCAAGCCGGCGGCCCCTCCGGCATCGCCGCCGCCCGCTGCCGAGCCCGAATGGAAGGGCAAGACGGCGCATATGACGGTGCGCGAGGCGCTGCGCGACGCCATGGCCGAGGAGATGCGCAAGGACGGCCAAGTCTTCCTGATGGGCGAGGAGGTCGCGCAATACCAGGGCGCCTACAAGGTGAGCCAGGGCCTGCTCGAGGAATTCGGCGCCAAGCGCGTGATCGACACGCCGATCACCGAGCATGGCTTCGCCGGCCTGGGCGTCGGCGCGGCGTTCGGCGGGCTGAAGCCGATCGTCGAATTCATGACCTTCAACTTCGCCATGCAGGCGATGGACCAGATCATCAACTCGGCGGCCAAGACGCATTACATGTCGGGCGGCCAGATGACTTGCCCGATCGTGTTCCGCGGCCCCAATGGCGCGGCCGCCCGCGTCGCCGCCCAGCATTCGCAATGCTATGCGAGCTGGTACGCCCACGTGCCCGGCCTCCGCGTCCTGGCGCCGTGGAGTGCCGCCGATGCCAAGGGGCTGCTCAAGGCGGCGATCCGCGACCCCAACCCGGTGATCTTCCTCGAGAACGAGATCCTCTACGGCCAGTCGTTCGACGTGCCTGACGATCCTGACTTCGTGCTGCCGATCGGCAAGGCCAGGATCGAGCGGGCGGGCAAGGATGTCACCATTGCCGCCTTCTCGATCATGGTCGGCAAGGCGCTGCAAGCCGCCGAGGAGCTCGCCAAGCAGGGCATCGACGCCGAGGTCATCAATCTCAGGAGCCTGCGCCCGTTCGACACCGAGACGATCGTCAATTCGATCAAGAAGACCAATCGGCTGGTCTCGGTCGAGGAGGGCTGGCCGTTCGCCGGCATCGGCTCGGAGCTGGCGGCCCAGATGATGGAGCAGGCGTTCGACTGGCTCGACGCGCCGGTCAAGCGCGTCCATGGGCTCGACGTGCCGCTGCCCTATGCCGCCAACCTGGAGCGGCTCGCCCTGCCGCAGCCGGAAAACATCGTCGAGGCCGCCCGCGCGGTCTGCAATCGCTGACGCGGGGACGGGCCATGTCGATCAACATCCTGATGCCGGCCCTGTCGCCGACCATGACCGAAGGCAAGCTCGCCAAGTGGCACGTCAAGGTGGGCGACACGGTCAAGGCGGGCCAGGTGGTCTGCGAGATCGAGACCGACAAGGCGACCATGGAGGTCGAGGCGGTCGATGAGGGCAAGGTCGGCCAGATCGTCGTGCCGGAAGGCGCCGAGGGCGTGAAGGTGAATGCCGTCATCGCCATCCTGCTCGAGGAGGGCGAGACCTCTCTGCCGGCCAGCGCCGCGCCGGCACCGCCGTCGGCGCCAAAATCCGCACCTGCGGCGGCGGCACCGGCGCCGGCTCCGAAGCCCGCAGCGCCTGCGCCCGCCGCGCCGGCAGCCGCGCCAAGGCCTGCGCAGGCGCCAAGTGGTGGGCGCATCTTCGCATCGCCGCTCGCCAAGCGCATCGCGGCGGAGAAGGGGCTCGACCTTTCGCGCCTCAAGGGCAGCGGGCCGAACGGCCGTATCGTCAAGGCCGACGTCGAGACGGCAAAACCGCAAGCGGCGCCCGCCGCAGCACCCGCGCCGAAGGCTGCTCCGCCGGCCGGCCCGCAGCCGGTGTTCGTGGCGCCGGGCGACACGCGCGTGCCGCACACCTCGATCCGCAAGGTCATTGCGCGGCGCATGCTCGAGTCCAAGCAGACCGTGCCGCACTTCTATCTGACGGTGGATTTGGAGATCGATGCGCTGCTGGCCGCGCGCCAGGCAATCAATGCGGTGGCCGAGAAGAAAGGCACCAAGGTCTCGGTTAACGACATGGTGATCAAGGCCTGCGCCAAGGCGTTGCGCGACCATCCCGAGTGCAACGCCTCGTGGACCGAGGACGAGATGATCCTGTACGGCGCGGTCGACATTTCGGTCGCCGTCGCCACCGAGCGCGGCCTGATCACGCCGATCGTGCGCAACGCCGACATGAAGGGCCTGGCGCAGATCGCTGCGGAGATGAAGGACCTCGCCGCGCGCGCCAAGACCGGCAAGCTCAAGCTCGACGAGTTCCAGGGCGGCGGCTTCACCATCTCCAATCTCGGCATGTTCGGCATCAACAGCTTTGCCGCCATCATCAACCCGCCGCAGGCGATGATCCTCGCCGTCGGCGTGGGCGAGGAACGGCCGGTGGTGCGCAAGGGCCAGGTGGTGGTGCGCAACATGATGAGCTGCACCTTGGCGGTCGACCACCGTGCGGTCGATGGTGCGATGGGTGCGCAGTTCCTCCAGACGCTGCGCGGCTATATCGAGCAGCCGGCCGCGATGCTGGTGTAGGAGTACCCACGATGGCCGAGACGAGCTTCGACATCATTGTTGTCGGCGGCGGACCCGGCGGCTATGTCGCCGCCATCCGTGCCGCCCAGCTCGGCATGAAGGCCGCCGTCGTCGAGCGCGAGAATATGGGCGGCATCTGCCTAAACTGGGGCTGCATCCCGACCAAGGCGTTGCTGCGCACCTCCGAGGTCTACGACCTGATCAAGCACGCCGATTCCTTCGGCCTGTCGGTCAAGGACGTCGCCTATGATGCCAAGAAGATCGTCGAGCGCTCGCGCAAGGTCGCGAACCAGCTCAGCAACGGCGTCAAAGGCCTGATGAGGAAGAACAAGATCACGGTGTTCGACGGCAGCGCCAAGCTCGCCGGCAGTGACGGCGGTCAGCGTAAGCTCGCCGTGACGATGAACGACAAGAGCAACCTGACATTGACGGCCAAGAACGTGATCCTGGCGACCGGCGCGCGCGCCCGCCAGCTTCCCGGCCTGGAGTCCGACGGCAAGCTCGTCTGGACTTATCGGGAAGCGATGGTGCCGCCGGAGTTCCCCAAGTCGCTGCTGGTGATCGGCTCGGGCGCGATCGGCATCGAGTTCGCGAGCTTCTACCGCACCATGGGCGCCGAGGTGACGGTGGCCGAGGTGGTCGACCGCATCCTTCCCGTCGAGGACGAGGAGGTCTCTGCCTTCGCCAAGCGGCAGTTCGAGAAGCAGGGCATGAAGATCCTGACCGGCGCCACGGTCGGCAACTTGAAGAAGGCCAACGACAAGGTGACGGCCACCATCACGGCCGGCGGCAAGAGCCAGGAGATCACCGTCGATCGCGTCATCAGCGCCGTCGGCATCGTCGGCAATGTCGAAGATTTGGGCCTCGAAGGCACCAAGGTGAAAGTCGACAAGACCCACATCGTGATCGACCAGTGGGGCCTCACCGGCGAGCCCAATGTCTACGCCATCGGCGACGTCGCGGGCCCGCCGTGGCTCGCCCACAAGGCGATGCACGAGGGCGTGGTGGTGGTCGAGAAGATCGCGGGCGTAAAGGGCGTTCACCCGCTGAACACCGCCAACATCCCGGGCTGCACCTATTGCCAGCCGCAGGTCGCCAGCATCGGCCTCACCGAGGCGGCGGCCAAGGCCAAGGGGCTGCAGGTCAAGGTCGGCAAGTTCCCGTTCATCGGCAACGGCAAGGCGATCGCGCTCGGCGAGCCCGAGGGCTTCGTCAAGACCGTGTTCGACGCCAAGACCGGCGAGCTTTTGGGCGCCCATATGATCGGTGCGGAAGTCACCGAACTGATCCAGGGCTACAGCATCGCCAAGACGCTCGAAACCACCGAGGCCGAGCTGATGGCCACGGTGTTCCCGCATCCTACGCTCTCGGAAATGATGCACGAGGCGGTACTGGCGGCCTACGGGCGCACGCTCCATATCTAGGCCGCGATGGACGGCACCTTCGACAAGCCCCCGCTGAGCCGCGCCGAACGCCACCCCGAGAAGGCGCACCGGCCGGACAATCCCATCCGGCGCAAGCCGGATTGGATCAGGGTGCGTGCGCCAAACTCGCCGGAATATGCCGAGACCAAACGCCTGATGCGTCAGTACGGCCTGACCACGGTGTGCGAGGAGGCGGCCTGCCCCAATATCGGCGAGTGCTGGAAGCACAAGCACGCGACCTTCATGATCATGGGCGAGGTCTGCACGCGGGCCTGCGCTTTTTGCAACGTCGCCACCGGCAAGCCGGGCGCGCTCAACCCGCACGAGCCGGCCAACATCGCCGAAGCGGTCGGCAAGCTCGGGCTCGGCCACGTCGTGGTGACCTCGGTCGACCGCGACGACCTTTTGGATGGCGGGGCGGCGCACTTCGCGGCGGTGATCGACGCGCTGCACCGCTCGGCGTCCAACACCACCGTCGAGGTGCTGACTCCGGATTTCATGCGCAAGGACGGCGCCGTCGAGATCGTGGTCGCCGCGCGTCCCGACGTGTTCAATCACAATCTCGAAACCGTGCCGCGGCTTTATCGGACCATCCGCCCCGGGGCGCGCTACTTCACGTCGCTCAGGCTGCTGTCGCGCGTCAAGGAGATCGATGCCTCGATGTTCACCAAGTCGGGCCTGATGGTGGGGCTCGGCGAGACGCGCGAGGAAATCCTGCAGGTGATGGACGATCTGCGCGCCGCCGACGTTGATTTCCTGACGGTGGGGCAATACCTGCAGCCGACGCCCAAGCACGCGCCGATCGATCGCTTCTGGACTCCGGCCGAATTCGACGAGCTCGCCACGCTGGCCCGCGCCAAGGGCTTCCTGCTAGTCTCGGCCTCGCCGTTGACGCGCTCGAGCTATCACGCCGGCGATGATTTCGCTCGGCTGCGAGCGGCACGTGGCGCACATCTGGCCTCGCACTTGGCCGCGCAAACGAAGGGCTGAGTGCCGCGTGGTTACGCGTCATGCCGAGCGGCGTGTGGTGCACTTCGGTCCGCGACAGCTTTTTGACCTGGTCGCCGACGTACCGCGCTATCCCGAATTCCTGCCCTGGTGCACCGCTGCCCGCATACGCCGTCGCGAGGCGCCCAACGTCGAGCTGGCGGAACTGGCGATCGGCTTCGGGCCGTTCCATGAAAAGTTCGTATCGCGCGTCGTGCTGACGCCCGAAGCCGACGGTGGGCCGCGCATCGCGACCACCGGAGTCGAGGGACCGTTCCGGCATCTGGCAAGCCACTGGTGGTTCGAGCCGCATCCGGACGGCACGTTGATTCACTTCACCCTGGAATTCGAATTCCGCTCGATGCTGCTGCAGCAGACGGTGCGTCTGCTGTTCGCCGAGGCGGTCAAGCGCATGGTCTCGGCCTTCGAGGCGCGCGCCAACCAGCTCTATGGCAAGCCTAGCCCTCGGCGAGCGACGCCAGCATCGTCAACGCCGTAAGCACCGAGACGCGGCGGATCGCATCGCGATCGCCGGGAAAGATGTGGCGTTCGGCGATGATGTCGCCGCCCTTGCGCGCCGCCGCCAGGTGAACGAGGCCGACCGGCTTGTCGGCCGTGCCGCCGCCGGGGCCGGCGACACCGGTAACCGACACCGCGAGATCGGCGTCCGAGCGGGCGAGCGCGCCCGCGGCCATGGCGCGAGCCACCGGGTCGCTCACCGCGCCATAGCCCAGCAGGGCATCCCATGGCACGCCCAGCATCTCGCGTTTGGCTTCATTGGCGTAGGTGACGAAGGCGCGCTCGACCACGTCGGAGGAGCCGGCGATCGCCGTCAGCGTCGCGGCGACCAGGCCACCGGTACAGGACTCGGCGGTGACGAGCTTGAGCCTGCGCTTGCGACAGGCATGCAGCACACGCTCCGCGGCATCCCTCATCTCGTGATCGAACATCGCAGCCTCTAGCGTCTCGGTATTTCGACGGTAGCCACCGCCTGCGCCGCGATGCCCTCGCCGCGCCCCGTGAAGCCCAGTCCTTCCGTGGTCGTGGCCTTCACGCTCACTCTGCCATGCTCGATGCCGGCGATGCGAGCGATGCTTTCGACCATGGCGTCGCGGTGCGGACCGATGCGCGGCGCCTCGCAAACCAGCGTGAGGTCGAGATGCACGATCCGCCCGCCCGCTTCTTCCAGGAGCCTGACGGCGTGGCGCAGGAAGCGGTCGGAGGAGGCGCCGCGCCACTGCGGGTCGGACGGCGGGAAATGCTTGCCGATGTCGCCGGCGCCGATCGTGCCCAGCACCGCGTCGGTCAGCGCATGAAGCGCCACGTCGGCGTCCGAATGCCCGGCCAGCGCGCGCGTGTGGGGAATGGCGAGGCCGCCCAGCATGACTTCGTGGCCGGGCCCGAAACCATGCACATCGAAACCGAACGCGGTGCGCGTTTCCATGGTCGCCGCCTGCTGCAAATCCTCTGATGTGGTGATCTTGCGATTGTCGTCATGGCCCGCGACCATGACAACGCGCAGGCCGGCGCGCTCGGCGACCGCCGCATCGTCGGTGAGGGACGTGGCTTCGTGGCGACCCAGCGCGGCAATGGCGCGATGTGCGGCGAGCAGCGCTGCATAGCGAAAGACTTGCGGCGTCTGCGCCCGCCACAGCGCGGCCCGCGCCACGGTCTGCGAAATGGCGCCGCTTTCGTCGACCCGCTTCAGCGTATCGGCAAGCGGGACACCGAGGACTGCGCCGTCGATACCGGGCGCTGCCAGGGCTTTTAGGCAAGCGGCGATGTCGGCTGGCCGGACGAAAGGGCGGGCGGCATCGTGAATGGCTACCAGGTCCGGCGCCGCGGCCGCCAGCGCTTCCAGGCCGTTCAACACCGATTGCTGGCGACTGCCGCCGCCCTCGACCGGAGGCGGCAGATCGAAACCCACAACCGCTGTCCGATAGTGCGTTTCGTCGCCCGGCGCGATCACGACCTGGACCCGATCGATCCCCGGCGTCTGGCGGAAGACCCTGATTGTATGGCGCAGGACCGGGTGTCCATCGAGCACGGCATATTGCTTGGGCAGGGGGCCGCCGAAGCGGCTGCCCCGACCCCCGGCAACGATCAGGGCGATACAAGTCGGCACGATGGGTTGAATAACATTGGCTTAGGGGGTGCGCACTTCGGACCCTTGCATGGGCCGCCTGGACCCGCTATTGCTCGCTCAATTATTGTGCACTGCACAAGATGCCTAATTACTGATCAAACGACATGGACTGCACACCCCGTCTTCAACCGCTCGATATCGGTCCCGTCCGCCTCCAGGATCCCGTGATCCTGGCGCCGATGTCGGGTGTGACCGACATGCCCTTTCGCCGGATGGTGAAACGCGGCGGGGCAGGACTTGTCGTGTCCGAGATGATCGCCTCGGCGGCGATGGTTCGCGAGAACCGCAAGACGCTGTTGATGGCCAAAAACTCGCCGGAAGAGTTCCCCATGTCGGTCCAGCTC
>Ga0070698_100003868_pt1 | contig 16464 bp, 21 predicted proteins | sample KBSK1502metaG_FD_65477 | JGI IMG/M metagenome (GOLD analysis project Ga0070698, IMG submission 65477) | Corn, switchgrass and miscanthus rhizosphere microbial communities from Kellogg Biological Station, Michigan, USA - KBS K1-50-2 metaG | ecosystem: Host-associated > Plants > Roots >...
TGTCCGGCCGCGCCGCAGATCGGTTGCGGCGGTGCCTCAAAGCCAATCCTTTTGGACCTAGAGCGACAACTCGGCGTGGCTCAAGCGTGGCTGAATCGCGCCGGAACACGAATCGCCATTGTCTGGAAGCCCGATTCGACTCCTGAGACCCGAGGCAAAGTGGCAGCCGAGCTCAAGGAAGACCGTGGAACGGAGCTCGAGGGAAGAGCTCGCGAGGAAACAGTGAATGACTTCTTGTCGGGCAAGAGTTGGTATCATGCAGCTGACGTCGATCGGCTCAGTGAAGAAGAAGCTGCGATCATCGCGGCGAGGCTGGTTCACTGGGTGAAAGCAAAGACGACGCTGGCTAAAGACAAAGCAGAGGGACTGCAACGCGCCTTCACGGATGTTCTGCGTAGGGACTTAACTGGCGAAAGCGCACGCGAAAAGCAAAGGCCCCCGGGGCTGTCAGACGTCGCGCGAGAATATCTCGATCAAGAGCAAATCAAGATTCTGAAACAAGCAATCAAAGACGAAGAGGCGATCGAAAATGGTGAACGGCCTGTGCCGAACGAAAACTAACATATGGCGAGCGGACCGATCTTGCAGTCGATTATCACTTGTCCGCGGTGTGGACATCGGGCCGAAGAAACCATGCCGACGAATGCGTGTCTTTTCTTTTATGATTGTCCAGCGTGTGGCGCAAAATTAAGGCCGAAAGCCGGTGACTGCTGCGTCTTTTGCAGTTACGGGTCAGCGCCATGCCCACCTGTTCAGACTGGGTCACCATGTTGTTCCTGAAATTCGCCCCCCAGACTATACAAAGGTGACTCCAGGTTCGCTTTGTCAGGATGGATGAACTTCTAAATGAAAAACTTCGATCTAATTGTTGTCGGGACGGGCGCGGCGGGCACCAGCGCCGCCTACGCATGTCGATCGGCTGGTTGGAATGTCGCGATTATCGATTCGCGACCTTTTGGCGGGACGTGCGCGCTACGCGGTTGTGATCCGAAAAAAGTGTTGGTCGGCGCGACAGAGGTGATCGAGCGCACGCGGCAGATGGCCGGCAAGGGAGTTAGTTGCAACGACGTGAAGATAGACTGGCCCGCCCTGATCCAGTTTAAGCGGACCTTTACTCAGCCTGTTCCCGCAGACCGGGAACAGCAATTCTCGCGAGCAGGCATTGCCGTTTTTCACGGACGCGCCCGATTCACCGCCGAGAGCACGGTCCAGATTGGCGATGATACGCTGATCGCGCGGTTTATTCTAATCGCGGCGGGCGCACGGCCTGCGACGTTGGGCATTGATGGTGAAGAGCACCTAACGACCAGCGACAAGTTTCTGGAGCTAGACGTTCTTCCTCCGCGCATTCTGTTCGTTGGTGGCGGCTACATCTCGCTCGAATTTGCGCACGTAGCGGCACGTTCGGGCGCTCACGTCCAGATTTTACATCGCGGGGAGCGCCCGCTCGAGCAGTTCGATCCTGACATGGTCGATCGCCTCGTGCACGCGACGCGAGAGCTTGGTATCGCGCTGCACGTGAAAACGGTGGTTGAGAAGATTGAGAAGAGCTCCGCGCAGTTCACTGTGCATGCGTCTGTCGACGGCACGACGCAAACCTTTGAAGCTGACCTGGTCGTGCACGGCGCTGGCCGAGTTCCAGAGATTGATGATCTGGATCTCGAAACAGCGGGCGTCAAGCGCGAAAAGCGCGGCGTTACCGTGAACGAATACCTGCAAAGCGTCTCAAATCCAGCCGTGTACGCCGCTGGAGACGCAGCGGCAAGCGGCGGACGACCGCTGACTCCCGTAGCCGCCATGGAGGGCGAGGTTGTAGCGGCTAATTTACTCAAGGGTAATAATCGGAAGCCCGACTTAGCGGCGGTACCCAGCATTGTCTATACGCTTCCATCTGTCGCATCCGTGGGGTTGCTCGAATCTCCGGCAAAAGAACAAGGATTAAAGTTCCGGGTGAATCACCAGGACACGTCGGAATGGTATTCCTCCCGCCGACTCGGCGCAAAGTACTCAGCTTTCAAGGTGTTGATCGAAGAAAACACCGATCGAATTCTCGGGGCACATGTGATCGGGCCGCACGCCGAAGAGCAGATCAACCTTTTCGCGCTTGCGATTCGCTCGGGAATTCGAGCGAGCGACATTGAGCAGACGGTTTTTGCTTATCCGACTGGAGCGTCCGACCTCAGCTACATGGTTTAGCGCTTAGTGTGTGAACGCGTTGCTCAGCTTGTCGGTGGCACATCAAAAAGTATGAGCGGCTGGGAGATCATCTGCTGCTGCGGCGCGGTTTTGTTGCTGGTCGCCCTGATTGCGGTAGTGAAAATGGGGGAATAAAAAAATGAATAGGAGCGGATAGCATGAATAGAGCGGAAGACGGAAGTTTCTGGAGTAAGCACACGGACAAAGTTGGAATTGCCGGGGCCCTGTTCGCGGCGCTCTGTTGTCTCGGTTTTCCTGCGTTGTTGTCGATCTTGAGTGCGATCGGGCTCGGCTTCATTGTCAATGATGCTCTCCTCATGCCGCTGCTCATTGTTTTCTTACTGGTAGCGTTAGCCGGACTCTATCTCGGTGTCCGACATCACGGTTCGTGGCTGGCTTTTACTGTCGGCGCGCTGAGCGCGGCCATGACTTTCGTTTTCATCGTAATCGCGTTCAATAAACTGCTCGCCGCCGTCGGCATCGCCGGACTCATCGTTTCCAGTCTGCTCAATGTCTGGTCGCGGATGCGACAACGTTCGTAACGGCGGGGACTCGACCAGCGTTTTTTCTCGATGTCTTAGCCTGGTCGTGCTCATGATCCTGCATGAATTCGACCGATGATCGCAACCGCGTTGGCGTGGCGTTGCTGGTTCTGCGCGTCACAGTTTTTCTGGTCATGGTCATCTGGACGATTGACAAGTTTGTCCGACCGGCGCACGCCGCGTCCGTTTACGAGCACTTTTATTTTCTGCCAGGACTCGGCCCGGCCATCGTCTATTTAATTGGCGTGGCCGAGTTCATACTGTTACTCGGATTTCTCATCGGATTCGCGCCGCGAATTACTTATGGGCTGGTATTCCTGCTGCACGCCGTCTCGACTTTTTCGTCGTTCCATCAATATCTGCATCCGTTCGAGGGCCCGAACCTTCTGTTCTTCGCCGCCTGGCCGATGCTCGGTGCCTGCTTCGCTCTCTATTATCTGCGTGATCATGATACGCTGTGGAGTGTTCGCCGCAGGACCAGCTGATTCTCGATCGCCGGGAATTAGTGGCCATGCTGACGCCTCTCACGGCTCGATGCGAAGCCACCCGCGATATGAGCGAGACCGAGTTTGAGCAATTGGTGGATCGACAATACGCGCCGCTGTATCGCTTTGCGCTCAGCCTTTCGAAATCGGAAGCGGATGCGGCTGACTTGACTCAGCAAACATTTTTTCTTTGGGCGTCGAAGGGGCACCAATTGCGGGACCGCTCGAAAGCGAAGTCGTGGCTGTTCACGACGTTGTATCGCGAATTTCTGGGTCGTTGCCGTCATGACGTTCGCTTCCCGAAGGTTGAATTGGAAGACGCGCGGGAAGAGGAAATGTCGATCTTGCCGAGTGTGAATGCGTTCGATAGCGCGACGGCATTGGAAGCGTTGCGGGAAGTGGAGGAACCGTTTCGCGCGCCCATCACGCTGTTTTATTTGGAACAGTTTTCTTATCAGGAAATCGCGGACGTGCTGGAGGTCCCCATCGGCACGGTGATGTCGCGGTTGTCGCGCGGCAAAGCGCTGTTGCGTCAGCGGCTGGTCTCAAAGGGGGAAGTTCTTGGGAATAAAGTCGTCGGCTTTCAATCTGATAAAAGCGAGGAAGGACATGGATAATCGCGAAGCCAAATTTGTTTTGAACGCCTACCGGCCGGGCGGGCGCGACACGGATGACCCGCGCTTTGCCGAAGCGCTCGAGCAGGCCCGGCGCGATCCGACGTTGGGAAAGTGGTTCCGAAATTCAGTGGCGTTCGACGCCGCGGTGACAGAAAAATTGAATACCGTCGAGGTACCGCCTGATTTGCGTGAGAACATTCTCGTCGGCGTAAAGGTCAGCCGCCCGCTGCGCTGGTTCCAGCCATTCATCAAATGGGCAATCGCAGCCGCGTTGATCTTGAGTGCGACTCTTGGTTCTGTGCTTTGGGAAAAAATGCGGCCGGCGCATCTCGCTGGGTGGCAAAACGAAGCGCTTGAGGTCATTTCTTCGTTGGTCAGAAATGAATCGAGCTTCGACGCGCAATCGCGCAACACGGGCGACTTGATCGATTGGTTGCGCGCGAACCATGCGCCGGCCGCAGATACATTGCCAGACAAAGTGGGCAAGCTTACAAGCATTGGCTGCAAAACATTTTCGTACAACGGAGCTCCGCTTTCGGTGGTCTGCTTCACGCGACCGGACGGCGGACTGATTCATCTCGTTACCACAAGCGCGACAACTAACGCGGCCAGCGCCAATGTGAAGTTCGCCCAACAAGGAGACTGGGCGACGGCCACCTGGCGCGAGGGAAATAAAGTTTACATGCTGGCGCTGGAAGGGTCGCCCGATCAGCTCCGGACTTATCTGCTGTAAATTTGTCGATGAATCCAAATCCGAAATACTGGCGAAAAGTCGCTACTTGTCTCGGCTTCTTGAGCTTGATCTCCTTCGCAGCGACCCAGGAACAGACTCCTCCGAAGATCGACCATATTCTCTTGGAGGTGGCCGACCTGAAAAAGTCGATCGCGTTCTACCACGACTTGTTAGGCCTCCAGATCAAATCGCAGAGCAAAGATTTTGTGATGCTGGAGTCAGCTAATGTCGGCGTCTTTCTTTCGACCACGCACTGGGATTGGGATGAGAAACGTCCGACTAATTCGCGGCCCGGCTGGGGAATCTATCCACACTTTGCCGTGGACGATGTCGCGGCAGCGATCGAACGCGCGGGCAAAGCCGGATATCGAATCGCACAGGAACCGCGAAAATACAATTGGGGCACGGAGGCTTTCGTGGCTGATCCGGACGGCTACGTTTGGGCGCTGATTAACTCACCAAAGTAAAACTCATGAACAAAATAATTATTTTTCTGCTTACAGGCGGTTTGCTCATCTTTGTGGCCGCAATTGCCCGGGCGCAGGGAAATCAGAGCGGCGAAAATGTAGATGTTCGCGCCGGAATCGATCACAGCGAGTTCGACCGGTTGCTGAAAAGATATGTGAACGTGCAAGGACTAGTGAACTACGGCGCGTGGAAACAAAATGCAGACGACCTTTCCGCGCTCGACCATTATCTCGACCAGTTTGCCGCGAAGATCGACAATCCCGCGCAGGGTAATGAAAAAGCGGCGGCGCTTGTGAATGCCTACAATGGCTTCGTGCTTCGCTGGATTTTGTCGAGCTATCCAACCGAAAGCATCTGGCAGTTGAAAGATTCCTTCACCGCCAAACGCCACGATGTTGGCGGCCGCAAAGTTTCGCTCAACGATATCGAGCACGGGACTCTTCGGCCGTTGATCGGTTATCGCGCGCACGCGGTCCTCGTTTGCGCAGCGCGCAGTTGTCCGCCGTTGCAGCACTTTGCCTACAGCGCAGAGAATTTCGAAGAACAAGACGGCGCCGCGTATCGCGCATGGTTGGCGCGCGAAGACATGAACAAGTTTTCGCCTAACGAACGCAAAGTAGAGATTTCCAGTATCTTCAAATGGTTCAAGCCCGACTTCGATGAAGCTGGAGGCGTTCCAAAAATTCTTGGCCGCTATGCTCCTCAATCCGTGAAAGATTTTTCCGCGAGCGGCAAATACGACATCAAATACATTCCCTATAACTGGGGACTGAACGACCAGGGTCCGCACGGCCGCAACTACAGCCGCACGCAATTGCTCTTCGACAACATTTTCAAGTAAGCGCCAATTTATTCGGTGAGTTTGTCGGCAGATTGGGGGGCGCGCTCGGGGACCTCGCCGGTCGGCAATCGCCACTTGCGCTGTTCGCCAAATGGCAGCGCCAAAAGTTTTCCGAGAGTAAGCTCTTGTTCGTCGCGATAGGCGGCGACGCCAATCGTGACGGCGTCCTGCGGAACGTCGCAGCGCAGGGTGCGATGAAGTTTGTCCCACCAGCAGAAAATAGTCCCCCAGTTCGAATTGGTCTCACGTTGTACAATGGAATGATGAATGCCGTGCATCCGCGGCGTCACTATGATCAGATTCAAAACGCGCTCCAGTCTGATCGGCAGGCGCCAGTTGGAATGCTGAAAAAGGGTCGCCGCTTCGAATGTAATGAAAAAGATAACGAGCATCAGCGGCGCGATGCCGAAGATCAGCACAGCCAGGGAGAGAAAGCCGACCGAGAAAATCATCTCGCCGAAGTGAAAACGCGCGGCCGTGGTGACGTCGAGATCGAGATCGGTGTGGTGGACGTTATGAAACCGCCAAAACAGCGGGACCATGTGATTGGCCCAGTGCCACCACCAATAAGCGTAGTCCATGAGCAGAAAGGTGGCCACAGCTGTAATCCAACGCGGCGGTTGCAACCAGTTTAGTAAACCAAGATGCCGATCTTGCGCCCGGAGGGCGATGGCCAGCGGAATTGGCAGCATCGCGAGCCGGACAATTGCGAAACCTGGAATGGAAAGCACGAAATTGCGAACTAATCGGCGCAGTGCGCTAAAATGTTGTCGCCGAAGCGGGAAACGCCATTGCATCAAAAGCAACACAATCAAGATGCCGCCGAGCAGCGGACGTCCGACGTAATCCATCAGCGGAATTTTGGGCAGCATCATTGACGCACTGAGCTTATCATCGTCGCAGATTCCGCGACAATCCGATGCGACACGAAATTTCGATCATTGTGCCGGTGCTCAATGAAGGCACTCAGGTCCGGCGGTTTCTCGAGCATCTACGCGAACGCGCGCCGGAGGCGGAGCTCATCCTGGTTAACGCGATCAATGCTCAAGATATGCCTGCGTCTTCGTTCGAATTGTGCGACCGCGTCTTGACCAGCCATCGTGGTCGCGCAGCGCAGATGAATGCCGGCGCCGCGGCTGCCGCCGGCGATGTTCTGTGGTTCGTGCACGCGGATTGCGAAGTGCCGCACGGTTGTCTGGACGAAATCAGAGGAGCGCTGCAAGATCGACAACTGGTCGGCGGTTGTTTTCGGATCCGTTTTCCGCGGCGTGAGCTCATTTATCGCGTAAGCGACGCGGCCGGCAATTTCGCGGTGGAATTGTTCGGCCGATGCTATGGCGACCATGGAATCTTCTGCTGGCGCGAAGCGTTTGCCGCCGTTGGCGGTTATCCCGATCTGCCGCTGTTAGAAGATGCGGAGTTTTATCGGCTCTTGCGCGAGCGCGGTCAGACGCGACAGTTGCCAGGCACGATCATAGCGAGTCCCCGGCGTTACGAAGAGATCGGCCCTTATCGGTTGACTGCATCGTATCTATTGCTTTCGACGCTTTATCTTTTTCGGGTTCCTATCCCGATCTTGGCGAAGATTTACTATCGGCTCTGTCTTTGCGCGGACGAGCGACCACGCCGGAAGGTCGCGTCCAAGTGGGAATAAAAAGATTGCCTCGAACCTCCAACGTGCGATTAACCTTAAATCTATGATTACACGATTCATTATTGCAGCAGCAGTAGCATTGTTTTTCACACCGGCCTTGCCGGCTTTCGCTCAGGAGCATCCCGAGCATCCGACCAAAAAAGCGGGCGAACATCCCAACAAAGGCGAAACGAAGGCAGTGAGCAAGGCCGACATCTCGGCCGGGATCAAGAGGAATATTGCCGACGAGAGCAAGAAATCGGGCGACAAAAAATTTCACACGACCTATGAAGGCAAAGACCTCGTGCTCGATCTGATCAAAGTGCACGACGACCGACTCTCGAGTCTGGGTGACGGGAAATATTTTGCCTGTGTCGATATGAAGGCGACAGATGGTACCACTTACGACATCGATTTCTTCATGGCTGGAAAACCGGGAGACATGAAAGTGACCGAAACTTCGGTGCACAAGGTGAACGGCAAACCACTTTATAATTGGAAGGAAGAAAACGGCGTCTGGAAAAAAGTTTCAGCGTAGAGCCCGTGCGCTGGCCAATTGGTTTAGCCCTGTTGTTGATTGCAAGATCGACAGTCGCGGCCGCTACGCAGTCCGATATCGTCAAAGGCTCCGACGAGTTCGAGTTTGTTTACCGGGTTAAGCTTCCCGAGATCAAAGGCAACGCGCGCCTCTGGATGCCGCTGGCCAAGACGGATGCGTTCCAGACCGTCATGCAAGAGAAGATGGACATCCCAATCAAGTGGGAGAAAATTCAGGATCGCGATTACGGCAATGACATCTGCGTGCTTCACCCACAATCGGGAGACAGCGGCAAAACGATCGAGCTGCGCTACCTGGTGGTGCGAAAAGAGAAAAGCGCCTATTCCGCAAATGGCGACGAGGCCGCCCGCTTCCTGCGCCCCGAAAAACTCGTTCCGATAAACGAGACATTCAAAACACTCGCGGAACAGGCCACGGCTGGAAAGAAAGATGATCTCGATCGCGCCAAAGCGCTCTACGATCACGTCCTCGGTCGAATGCGTTACGACAAAGCCGGCGCGGGTTGGGGCAGGGGAGACGCCATTTATGCATGTGACGCCCGGACAGGCAATTGCAGTGATTTTCACGCATATTTTATCGCGCTTTCACGAAGCATCGGCATTCCTGCGCGCTTTGCTATCGGAGCGACGATCCCGGCCGACAAAAACGAAGGTGCGATCGAGGGCTACCATTGTTGGGCCGAATTTTTCGCCGACGGTCGCTGGGTACCGGTCGATATCAGCGAAGCGTGGAAAAATCCGGAGCTGGCTGACTATTATTTTGGCCACAATCCAGCCAATCGGTTTGAGCTGACCAAAGGCCGCGATTTGATTGTCGATCCTGCGCCGGCCAGCGGTCCGATTAATTTCCTCGCTTATCCGCTGCTTGAGATGGACGGCAAAGCGATGAAGCCGGAAACGAGTTTCTCCTTTCGCCGGACTCGCGCCTGACTGCGTAATACCAGGAGTGCAATCGTTCCACTGGCACTCCAATTCGGAAGAGAACTAGAAAAAGCAAATTCCGCAGCGTCACTCGCCAGGGTCCTTGCGCGATCTGCGTTCGCGCGCAGCTGCGTATCGGCGGGTCGAGCAATTTGATTTTACCGGAACCTCGCAGCCTTCTTGAAAGGTCGACGTCTTCCATCAGCGGAATTGCAGCGCAGCCACCAATGCGCAGAAAATGTTCGCGTCGCACGAAAATGCTCTGGTCGCCATAAATTGTTCCGAACGCGCGTGAATGCCAGCGCTCTAGCGGTTCCAGAAAACGAAGTCGCGGATGACGTTCATCGAAGGCTCGATAGAACGCGCCGCCGATCGCATCGGTTCCATTTAGCGCAGCCAGCGCTTCGAGATGTTTTCGGCAGAGCTCGGTATCTGCGTGTTGAAATAATAACCAATCGCCGGTCGCGATTCGCGCACCTTCATTCAATTGCTGGCCGCGATTTGGTCCGACGTTGTCTAGGAAAATCGCGCCCGCTCCTTCTAGCTGGCGACGCAGATCGAACACCGGCTCGGCCGCGGAAACAATGACTTCGCGGGTCTGCCGCCACGATTTTAAGCTGGCGACGAGGGGCAGCAGTGTCTCGCCCTCGCGCCAAATTGGGATAATGACGCTGATGTTCGCGCTCTCGTCCACATTCACGGCAACTAGAGAGTTGTCACATTTCGCGGTCGGCACGCAATGAAAATTCGTTTTTCACAAGCGACCGCTTGCTCTAACAGCGACTCTTGCTCCTATTCAAAGCGTTCACAGGGGAATCAATGAGCGGACTGCGGTTAGGAGTTAATGTCGATCACATCGCCACTTTGCGACAGGCGCGTTATGCGAGCATGCCTGATTCGAAAAATGCCGAGCCCGATCCGGTGGCGGCGGCCGCGATGTGCGAACGCGCCGGCGCGCAGGGGATCGTCGCGCACTTGCGAACCGATCGTCGCCACATCCAGGACCGCGATATCGATCGGCTCCGCCAGAACATCATGACTAAACTGAATTTGGAAATGGGTAACACGCCCGAGATTGTCGATGTTGCGCTGCGCATTGTGCCTGATGAAGTCTGTCTCGTGCCTGAAAAGCGCGAAGAAGTGACGACTGAAGGCGGCCTCGACGTTGTCACAAATCGGAAGGAGCTCGAGCCCACGATAAAACGCCTTCAAACCTCCGGCATTCGCGTGAGTTTGTTTGTCGATCCAACACTGGAACAAATCGACGTCGCCCATGAGCTGGGCGTGGAAATGGTCGAGTTGCACACCGGTAAATTGGCGAATGCGTTCTCGGAAAAGATCGAGAAACAAGAGCTGGAGAACTTGCAGGCTGCCGCCAAAGCTGCGTCAGAATTGAAACTGCAGGTCAACGCCGGTCACGGAATCAATTACACGAACATCGCGCTCATTCACAAGATCCCGCACCTGACGGAGCTGAACATCGGGCACTCGATTGTTTCGCGGGCGCTCTTCGTTGGAATTGAGGACGCGATCAAGGAACTGCTGGGCGCGATGGCTGATTACCGAGGATGAATCTGCAAGGCGATCTGGGCACCCGTAAACTTGACGGCTTTAAACCGTCAAGTTGGCAAGGGGTGAATTCGGCGATCTTCGTTTTCGACCGATGAGTGTGCTCGGCATCGGAGTCGATCTGGTGGAATGCGCGCGCATTCAGCATTCGCTTGATCGGTTCGGTGAAAAATTTCTTCGCCGTGTTTTTACCGACGGCGAAATTGAATATTCGATGTCGATGAAATTTCCGGCGCGTCATCTGGCCGCGCGTTTTGCCGGAAAGGAAGCTGTCTCCAAAGCATTCGGCACCGGAATCGGGAAGGCAATGAGCTGGCGAAATATCGACATCCGCAAAAAGAAAAACGGCGAACCATTCCTGGTTTTCTCCGGACCGGCGCAAGAACTGGCAACGGAACGTGGCGTAACCTCTGCGCTGATTACCTTGAGCCACACCGATCATCACGCGATGGCCTGCGTAGTGCTGGAAGCGGCGTGACCGGGTTCGGTCCCCGGATTAAACGGACGCCCTCGCCAGGTTTCCCCAGCGAGGGCGTCGTGATTCTTAGCAACCTGCGCGGCTATTTCTTACAGCAGCCGCTGTTGCAACATTGTTTGCCTTTGCAGCAGGCGTTGGTCTGCGCGCTCACGGGCGACGCAACAAAACATGCTGCCAGACTAGCAATCAAAAGAAGGTATTTCATACAATTCTCCTGTTTGAATTTTTCCTATCATCCTCGGCTACGCGATTAATCGCGTGCCGACCCGCTGTTCAGGAGCCCACCGAACGCGGTGGCGGAATCAGTGGACGCCGCGAGCGCGCCGTCACCAAATCATCGTTCAGCAAAATTGTGCCAGTCATCTCTGTTCCCGCGGCAAATTCATTGACGTTGCCGAAATAAAGGAGCAGGCAGACGGCTGGCGCTGTGCAACATGTTGCAGAACTCGAGGTTGTTCCGCCGGGATTGATCGGGCAGCGGATGCCCGCATCCATATTCATGTCCGCACAACAAGTTTTCTGTTGGAGAGGTGGAACAGATTCACCCGGAAGAACCGGCGTTAAAGAAGCAAGACTAATAGCCAAAACCGCCAAAAAGAGTCGAATCGACAGCCGCATCGCGTGCAACTTAGCACCGCCAACCGGATTGTGAAATCGATTTAGGGATGAACGCTCGTCTCGACCTGCGGTCTAACTTGTGCTACAAAGTAATTCGATGTTAGGCCGGATCACGATCTCACTTGCAATGGCTGTCGCCCTGATGGCGGCTCCGTTCCACGTTTCGGCGCACAATTGCATTGTCTCCGACGCGGCGGTGAGTAAAGCGTGTCAGCCGGCTTGCTGCGCGAACAAAACTTGTTGCGCAACTTCGCAGAAGGCCGCTCCGATTTCTCAGCCACTCGCGAAAAGCTCTTCCGGATCAGAGTTGAATGCGGCTTCTGCTGCGACTGTGACCGTGACTTGCCCAGATTCTTTTTCCTTAGATCGACAATTTTCTTTTTCACGCGCACCGTCGTGTGCGATTGCACCGCCGCAGCTCGCGGTTCTCTGCACGTTTCTCATCTGATCCTCGGACGCTGACGCCCGCGGTGCGCCATTAAGCGGCGCATCTGGTCTTCAACCGCAGTCCTGGATCAATGAAAACAAGAACTTTTTTAACTTTATTACTTACAACTTTAATAGTCCGAGCTGAAAGCGCACCCGAGAGCGGCGCGACGGAGAATGCTTTGTCCGCTCGCTTTTCGTTAGGCGAAGTCACCAGCATTGTGCTGGCGAATAATCCGGCGATCAAAGAAGCGCTGCGTAAATGGAATGCAGCGAGAGCGCGTATTCCGCAGGCGGCGGCGTGGGACGACCCGCGATTAGGGGGTGACTCGCGGGTGCGTCGCTTCGTCGATATACCGCCCAATGCCTTCACGGACCAATCGGTGAGTGTCGAACAGGTTGTTCCCATTACTGGAAGAAATCTTTTGCGCGCGAGAGCGGCAGTGGCCGACGCGCTCTTCGCCTACGAGGACGTTCGGCGGCAACAGCTCGATGTGATCACCGGCGCACGGGCGTCGTTTTTCCGGCTCGCAAACACGTACGAGCAGCTCGACATCAACCGCAAGAACATAGAGTCGCTGAAACAGATTGCCGACATCAGTCGCGCGAAATACGAGGCCGGGACGCAGACCGCCGCTGACGTGCTCGTCGCGGAAACCGATGCGAGCAAGTTGGAGGAAGCGCAGCGCGATCTCGAGCGCCAGCTTTCCGATGAGCAGGCGCAGCTTAACACGCTAATGAACCGCGACGCTTTCGCGCCGCTGGGGCAGGCGGCGACCGCGAGCGTTCAAGTACCGGAACTCTCGCCAGCCGCGCTCCGGCCACTGGTCCTCACCCAGAGACCAGAAGTCAAAATGGCGGAAGCAAAGATCGACATGGAAAAATCGAAGCTTCAGATCGCGCGCCGCGAGTGGGTTCCTGAGCCTGCACTGATGGTTAAAGCGCAGCGTTACAACGATGCCGGGCAAGCCGTGAGCGAAGTGGATGCCGGCGTTTCCTTTCCACTGCCGTGGGTTAATTTCAGAAAGTACGCCGCCGGAGTGCGCGAAGCTGGAGAAAACGTTGGTGCGGCTGAGCAAGCGCTGGACCGTTCGCAAAAAGAAGCGCTGCGGCTTTTGCGTGATCAACTTCAGAAGATCGAGACGTTTCATCATCATGTCGAGTTGTTCCGCGACAAGCTTGTCCCGCAGGCGCGACAGGCGTTCGAGGCCAACCAACTCGCCTACGAGTCCGGCAAGGCGTCGTTTCTCGACTGGATCACATCGCAACGGGTTCGACGCGACATCGAAGCAACCGCGCGCATGCACTTGACTGATTACCAGGTCGCCGTTGCGGAACTGGAAGCGATCATCGGCGCGCAAATCTACCCGCTGCCCGATCAGCACATCGAAACGACGAGGCGGCGAAACGGTGATGCGGCGAAAGCAGGAGCAAAACAATGAATCCACAATTCTTTCTCAGAAGAATCACGGTAGTCATCTCCGTGCTGGTGTTCTTCGGTGCAGCGTCGTGTTCAAAACCCCGCACGTCGGCCAAAGAGAGCAACATCGACTACTGGACCTGCACGATGCACCCATCGGTGCATTCGAAGGATCCGGGCAAATGTCCGATCTGCGAAATGGATCTCGTTCCCGTGCTGAAGAAAGGCGGTAGCGAAGCGAAGTCGTCGCCGCCACAAGGAGAACAAACAAAGAGCAGTGAGATGAAAGGCATGCCTGGAATGCAAGGGATGCCGGGAATGAAAGAGAGCGAGATGAAAGCTGGCGAAAAGCCGAGCGAGTTTGTCGTGCCGGTCGAGCGTCAACAGCAGATCGGTGTGCGATACGCAAGAGTCGAGCGGAAACCACTTCGTCACACCATCCGCGCGGTCGGCCTGACCGTGCCCGACAAAACACGCAACTGGCAGTTCGTATCGCGTGTCGATGGTTACGTTCAAAAACTGCACGTCACCGCGCCGGGCGAACTCGTTGAGAAAGACGCGCCGCTCCTGTCGATCTACAGCCCCGACTTGCTCACAAGCGAGCGTGAGTTCGTCGAGCTATTGCGAATGCGCGACGAAGCGAAAAGCAAAGACGCCCGCGAAACGCCGCAGCGCCTGATCGAGTCGGCCAAACGCCGGCTGCAGCTTTGGAATGTGACGCCAGAACAAATTGCCGAGTTGGAAAAAACACGCAAAGCCTCCGACACGCTCACGTTGCTCTCGCCCTTTCGTGGCGTCGTTCAATCGGTGCCGATCGAGCAAGGCAAAGGCGTGAAAATGGGGGACATGCTGGTCGAAGTTGCCGATCTCAGCGTCGTCTGGGTTTGGGCCGAGTTTTACGAGAACGAATTGTCGATGTTGAACGTCGGCCAAAAGTTCGCGATGAGCGCGAAATCTTATCCAGGCGAAAAATTCGAAGGCACGATCAGTGTCATCAATCCGTTCCTCGATGAAACGAAACGCACGGCCAAGGTGCGCATCGACATCCCAAACGCGAATTTCAAGTTGCGACCGGGAATGTACGTAAACGCCGAGCTGGAAATGGAGATGGGCGAGGCGCTCACCGTTCCGGTCAGCGCAGTGATGCCGACTGGCACGCGCAGCGTCGTCTTCGTGGATAAAGGCGAAGGCAAACTCGAGCCGCGCATTATTCAGCTCGGCGCGAAATACGGTGACATCTACGAAGTGCAAAGCGGTTTGCAGGAAAATGAACCCGTAGTCGCCAGCGCGAACTTCTTGATCGACGCCGAGTCAAAAGTGCAAGGCGCCCTCAAAGAGTTTGACGAAGGTGAAAAAGCTCAGGAAACCGCGGCTCCTGCAAAGAAGCCATGATCGAAACGGAACTGAGCTCGACGCAAGAAAGCGTCGCGATTCCAAAGCGCGACACGTTCATCGAACGAATGATCGAGGGGAGCGCTAGGAATAAATTCCTCGTTTTCATTTTCACGATCTTCGCGGTCGCGGCTGGAATTTACGGACTGATGCACACGCCACTCGATGCGATTCCAGATTTGAGCGACGTGCAAGTGATTGTTTACACGGATTGGGAGGGCCGCTCGCCCGATCTCGTCGAAGATCAGGTCACTTATCCGATCTCCACTCTCTTCATCGCCGCGCCCAAAGTGAAATTCGTTCGCGGCGAATCGATGTTCGGCAAATCATTCATTTACGTCATCTTCGAGGACGGAACCGACATCTATTGGGCGCGCTCGCGCGTTATTGAATACTTAAACTCGGTTCGCGGCTCCCTGCCTGAAGGCGTCAACCCTGTTATCGGTCCCGACGCGACCGGTGTCGGCTGGGTTTACGAATACGCGCTCGTTGACGGCACCGGGAAACATGATCTCGCCGAGCTGCGTTCGATCCAGGATTGGAACCTGCGCTACGCGCTCTCCTCGGTGAAAGGCGTCTCCGAAGTCGCGCCGGTCGGCGGCTTTGTGAAACAATATCAAGTCGATCTCGATCCAAACGCGCTCGTCGCCTACAACATCCCGCTCAGCGAAGTCGTCAGCGCAATCAAAATGAGCAACGCCGACGTGGGCGGAAAAATATTCGAGGTCGCTACGACTGAGTATTACATCCGCGGCCGCGGCTACATTAAAAAGATCGAGGACATCGAGAACATCGTCCTCAAAGTCGAAAACGGCACGCCGGTTTACATAAAGAACGTCGGGAACGTGCATCTCGGCGGCGACATCCGGCGCGGCGTAGCGGAACTCGATGGGCGCGGGGAAGTGGTCGGCGGGATCGTGGTCATGCGTTATGGCGAAAACGCGCTCAATGTCATCGACGGAGTAAAAAGGAAGCTTGAGGAAATCAAAGGTTCGCTGCCCGAAGGCGTGCGTGTGGTCACAACCTACGACCGGAGCGATCTCATCCGGCGCGCGATCCGCACTCTGCGCGAGAAGCTGATCGAGGAAAGCATTGTCGTCGCGCTTGTTTGTCTCGTTTTTCTCTGGCACGTCCGCTCCGCTCTTGTCGCGATCGTCACGCTGCCGATCGCGATCATTCTTTCTTTCGTACCGATGTGGTGGATGCACGTGACCTCCAACATCATGTCGTTAGGCGGAATTGCGATCGCGATTGGCGCAATGGTCGATTCGGCGATCATCATGATCGAGAACGCGCACAAAGCGCTCGAACATTTCCGACAGGAAAATGGGCGCGAGCCCAATACCCACGAGCGCGTGCAAGTGATCATCGTCGGCGCCGAGAGCGTGGGCCGCTCGCTCTTTTTCGCGCTGCTCGTCATCACGGTTAGCTTTGTACCGGTTTTCTCGCTGACGGCGCAGGAGGGCCGGTTGTTTCGTCCGCTCGCCTTCACAAAAACTTTCTCGATGTTCTTCGCGTCGTTTCTTGGCGTGACGCTCGTGCCGGTGCTGATGACGCTGCTCATCCG
>Ga0070698_100003869_pt1 | contig 16460 bp, 16 predicted proteins | sample KBSK1502metaG_FD_65477 | JGI IMG/M metagenome (GOLD analysis project Ga0070698, IMG submission 65477) | Corn, switchgrass and miscanthus rhizosphere microbial communities from Kellogg Biological Station, Michigan, USA - KBS K1-50-2 metaG | ecosystem: Host-associated > Plants > Roots >...
CGGATCTCGAGGCCGTTCGCGGCGGCGCGGCTCGCGTCGGTGGTGGGATCGGAGAGCGCGAGCTCGACGCGGTGCTCGCGCTCGCCGCTCTTGAACGCGAAGCGCGTGCCGAACGGGATCTCGCCCGGGCGCGCGCCCACGAGGTACACGATCTCGGGCGCGTTCGAGACGCCCTCGAAGCGGAAGCGGCCCTGGGCGTCGGTGCGGCCCTGGCGCAGACCCGCGCTCCCGTCCGTGGAGAGTGCGTAGAGCAGGATGTCGACGTTGGCGACCGCGGTCGGGTGCGTCGCGTTGACGAGGCGGCCGAAGACGACCGCGGGACCCGCCGGAACGTCGGGAGCGGAGGGATGATTCGGCGGCGCGGGCGCAGGGGCAGGCGCGGGCGCGGGCTGCGCGAGCGCGGTGACCGCGCACAGGAGCAGCAAGCAGATCGACAGGCGGTGCGCTGCGAAGCGCGCCGCGCGGCGCCGATTCATCGCCGCTCCGGGTGTGGCCACATCACGGCGAGCGTGCCGAGCACGAACACGACGCCGCCGATCCAGATCCAGTTCACGAGCGGGTTGCGGTAGACCTTGAACGTCGCGGAGCCGTCGTGCTCGATCGCGGTCAGGATCACGTAGAGATCCTCGTGCAGCGTCGAGTACACCGACGGGATCGACGCGGGCTGCTGCTCGAGCCAGTACATGCGCTTCTCGGGCGCCATCACGGCGAGCGGCTCGTCGCCGCGGTAGAGCGCGAGGCGTGCCACGGCGCCGCCGTAGTGCTGCGCGGGCAGCGCCCTGGCGGTCAGATAGTCGAGCCGTTTGTCGCCGATCGAGAAGCTGCCGCCCGGCTTCACGTTCTCGAGCCGCTCCTCGTTGAGCACCGCACCGGTGATCCCGATCAGGATGAACACGACGCCGAGGTGGACGATGTAGCCGCCGTAGCGCTGCTGGTTCTTGCGCAGGAGCGCCGCGAGCGCCTGGAGCGAGTTCTCGCCGCCCTTGCGCGTGCGCGCGCGCACCGCGCGCACGTACTCCTGCGTGATCGTGCCGATCACGAAGGCCGACAGGCTCCAGGCGACGTAGGCGTAGAAGGTGATCCCGCCGCGGAACGCGATGGCGAGTCCGAGCGCCGTGAGCAATCCGCACGCGACGGGCCAGACGAACTGGCGGCGCAAGTTCGCGAGCGACGCGCGGCGCCACGCGATCAACGGCCCGACCCCGGTCAGCAGGAGCAGCACCGGGGCCAGCAGCTTCGCGAACATGTTGAACCACGGAGCGCCTACCGCCTGCCGGTTTCCGAGCACCGCCTCCGTGAACACCGGCCAGAGCGTGCCCGTGAAGATCATCACCAGGATCGCGATGAACACCCAGTTGTTGAGCAGGAAGCTCGCCTCGCGCGACACCATGCTCTCGAGCTGGTTCTCGCTGCGGATCCCCGCGCGCCGGTACCACAGCGCGCCGAGGAACACGCCCGCGGTGACCAGCACGTAGCCGAGAAACACCGACGTGAACAGCGGCGTCTGCGCGAACGAGTGCACCGACTGCACGACACCGCTGCGGGTCAGGAACGTGCCGAACAGGCACAGTGTGTAGGTGAGCCCGATCAGCAGCAGGTTCCAGGCCTTCAGCATGTCGCGCTTTTCCTGGATCATCACCGAGTGCAGGTACGCGGTGGCGGGCAGCCACGGCATGAACGAGGCGTTCTCGACCGGATCCCAGGCCCAGTAGCCGCCCCAGCCGAGCACCTCGTAGGCCCAGCGCCCGCCGAGCATGATGCCGATCGACAGGAACATCCACGGGAAGAGCGTCCAGCGCCGCGTGGTGCGGAACCATGTCGTGCCGAGCTCGCCGGTCGCGAGCGCGGCGAACGCGAACGCGAACGGGATCGAGAACCCGGTGAGGCCCGTGTAGAGCATCAGCGGGTGGATCATCATCACCGGGTGCTGGAGCAGCGGGTTCAGGCCCGCGCCGTCGGACGCGACGTGCCCGGGCGGCAGCTTCTCGAACGGATCGCTGATTCCGACCAGGATCACCAGGAAGAAGATCGCGTTCGCGAGCAGCGCCGCGCACACCCAGGGCGCGAGCCGGCGCACGCGGCCGCGGTGGGCCCAGACCGCGGCCGCCGAGTAGGCGGAGAGCATCCACAGCCACAAGAGCAGCGATCCCGCCTGACCGCCCCACAGCGCGGCGAGCCGGTAGTGGAGCGGCATGCTGCGCGCCGAGTGCGCCGAGACATAGACGAGCTGATAGTCGTGATTCGCGAAGCACCAGAACAGCGTGGCGATCGCGCAGGTGACGAGCGCGAACACGACGCCGACGCTGCGCTCGGCCACGCGCGTCCAGTCCTCGCGCCGCGAGCGCCCCGCGTAGATGCCCGCGCCGAAGCCCGCCAGCGCGAGCAGGAGCGCCAGGCGGAGAGCCACCGCACCGATCTCGGACATGCCGCTCCTCGCGCCGCTGGTTGGGCCGGGCCCGCTCGGCTCAGCTGTTCTTCGCGGGCAGGTCCGACGGCGCTCCCGCGGCCTGGCCCTCGAACTTCGACGGGCACTTCGCGAACACCTTGTCGGCGTGGAAGCGCGCGCCCGCCGGATCCTGGGACAGGCGCCCCTCGATCACCACCTCGGCGCCTTCCTTGAACATGTCGGGCGTCTCGAGGCTCGCCAGCAAGACCGGCAGCGTACCGGTTGCCGAGCCACCTGCGTGGGGCGGTTGATTCTGCACGGCGAAGCGCACGCTCCGAGCGGCGACGTCGCGCTCGATCGAGCCGATCGACACGTAGCCGTGCACGCGCGCGTGGTGCCCGGAGCTGGCGTCGGGCGAGCCGACGAACTCCTCGAGGGTCTGGTAGTAGGCGAACGAAGCGCCCTCCTCGAGGTTGGTGGCGGCGTACCAGCCGAGCAGCAGCGCGATCAGCGTTGCGCCCGCGGCCACCTGAAAACCCTTCGACATGGCCGCAGGTTATCCAATGGGCTACCCGGAGGCATGTCCAGGGCGTTCGCCGCGCGCATCCCCCTGATCGAGCCGTTTCTCGCGATGGAGGTGATGGAGCGCGCGTTCGCGATCGAGCGCGCGGGCGGCAAGGTGCTGCATCTCGAGATCGGCGAGCCCGACTTCCCGCCGCCGCCCGAGGCGGTCGAGGCGTGCGCCGCGGCGCTGCGCGTCGGCGAGACCCGCTACACCGACAGTCGGGGCCTGTTCGAGCTGCGCGCGGCGATCGCCGCCGACCTCGCGCGGCGCTTCGCGGTGGCGGTCGATCCCGAGCGCGTGATCGTGACGAGTGGCACGTCGCCGGCGATGCTGCTCGTGTTCTCGCTGCTCGTCGATCCCGGCGACGAGGTGGTGATCGGCACGCCGCACTATCCGTGCTACCCGAGCTTCGTGCACGCCTGCGGCGGCGTGCCGGTGTTCGTACCGACGGATCCACAGCGCGGTTATCCGCTCGATCCCGACGCGGTGCGCGCCGCGGTCACGCCGCGCACGCGCGCGATCGTGGTCGGCTCGCCCGCGAACCCGACCGGCGCGGTGCAGAGCGCCGAGACGCTGCGCGCGATCGCGGCGATCGGCCCGCCGCTGGTCTCCGACGAGATCTACGATGGGCTCGTCTACGGCGGCGCGCGCGTGACCTCCGCGCTCGAGGTCTCCGAGAGCGCCTACGTGCTCGACGGCTTCTCGAAGCGCTATGCGATGACCGGCTTCCGGCTCGGCTGGCTGGTCGCGCCGCGCGAGAGCGCGCGCCCGCTCCAGATCCTCGCGCAGAACCTGTACATCTCGGCGAACAGCTTCGTGCAGCGCGCGGGGATCGCCGCGCTCGCGCACGGCGAGGCCCACGTGCGCGCGATGCGCGATGCCTACGCGCAGCGCCGCGACCGCATGGTGGCGGGGCTGCGCGCGCTCGGCTTCGGCGTGCCGCACGTGCCCGACGGCGCGTTCTATGTGTTTGCCGACGCGCGCGCGTTCTCGAACGACTCGCGCGCGCTGGCCTTCGATCTGCTCGAGCGTGCGCACGTCGGCACGACGCCGGGCGTCGACTTCGGCGCCGCGGGCGAGGGCTGGCTGCGCTTCTCGTACGCGGCGTCCGACGCGACGATCGAGGAGGCGCTCGCGCGGCTCGGCGGAGCTTTGTCGGAGATCCGATGAGCCGGCGTCCGCCGCCGATCACCACCGCGGAGCTGCTCACGAGCGCCGCGAGCGCGGCGGGCTTTCCGCCGCCGGGTCCGCCCGAGATCGCGTTCCTCGGCCGCTCGAACGTCGGCAAGTCGAGCCTGCTCAACGCGCTCGTCGGTCGGCGCGCGCTGGCGCGAACGTCCGGGACGCCCGGCAAGACGCGCCTGCTCAACTGGTTCCGCGTCGTGCGCGGCGGGCGCGAGATCTGGTTCGTCGATCTGCCCGGGTACGGTTATGCGAAGGTCGCGAAGAGCGAGCGCGCGGAGTGGAAGCGCTGGATCGAGCAGTACCTCGGCTCGCGCGGCACGCTCAAGCTCGCCGTGCTGCTCCAGGACCTGCGCCGGGATCCCGGCGAGGACGAGCGCCTCCTGCTCGAGTGGCTGGCCGAGCGCGGCGTGCCCGCGCTCGTCGCGCTGACCAAGTGCGACAAGGAGAAGCCGATGCGCCGCGCCGAGCGCGTGCGCGCGCTGTCCCGGTCGCCCGAGCTCCCGGCGGGCCAGATCCTCGCGACCTCCGCCGAGACGAAGCTCGGCATCGCCGAGCTCTGGGCCGCGATCGAGCGCGCGCGCGACTAGCCGAATCGTCGCGCCAGAGCTTGGTTGCTCTAGCCGGGCGGATGTTTGTCGCTCCGGCCCGGGCTTCGGCAGTGCAGGAGAGCTGTGCGGCGTTCGAGGCCATGTCCACCATTCCGTTCGCAGCGATGGTCTGCCTGCGCCCGGGCCTCCGCGACAAATCATCGCGCCCGGCTCACCACTGCGAGGCCACGCACACGCCGAGTCTCGGCGTCAGTCTCGTCTCCCGAGCTAGATCCCGTACACGCGCCGCGCGTTCTCGCCGAGCACGAGCGCGCGCGTGCGCTCCGAGAGCGGCGCGACGAAGCGCTCGAGCGAGCGCGCCCAGGTCGCCGGGTGATCCGGGTGCGGATAGTCCGTCGCCCAGACGAAACACTCGGGCCCGACCGCGTCGATGATGTGCGGCGCCGCGCGCTCGTCCGGATCGCCGGAGATGAAGCACTGGCGCCGGAAGTACTCCGACGGCGGCATCGACAGCGGCACGCCCTTGGCCGAGATCGTCTCGAACGCGGCGTCCATGCGGTCGAGGAACGACCCGATCCAGCCGCAGCCCACCTCGAGCACGCCGAGGCGAAGCTCGGGGAAGCGCTCGAGCGCGCCCATCGTGAAGAAGGAGAGGAACGCCTGCTGCGAGCCCTGGCGACCCATCACGTTGTAGAAGTACTCGCGCTCGCGGCCCATGAACTTGAAGCGCGCGGGGATCGCCCAGGTGGGCTCGTAGGTCGGGTGGATCGCGATCGGCACGTCGAGCGCGCAGGCCGCGCGGTAGAGCGGATCGTGATCGGGATGGCCGTGCGGCTTGCGCGTGTGCGTGAACGGCGCGACCCACCCGCCGCGGCAGCCGTCGGCGACCGCGCGCTCGAGCTCGCGCGCCGACGCCTCGGGATCGCACAGCGAGAGGTGGGCGATCGGCACCAGCCGCCCGCGCGAGTCGCGGCAGAAGTCGGCGATCCAGCGGTTGTACGCGCGCTGATAGGCGAGCGTCAGCTCGGGATCGTCGACCTCGCACTCCCAGAGCAGCCCGAGCGTCGGATAGAGCACGCTCTTGTCGAGGTTCTCCGCATCGAGCAGCTCGATCCGCTGCTTGGCGTCGCCGCCGCCGAACGGGATGTGATCCATGTAGCGGCGGTCGGGGCCGCGCCGGGCGGACAGATCTCCCATCGAGCCGAGCAGCCCGAGCACGCCCTTGGTGGTGCGCTCCGACGCGCGCCCGGCGAGCTCGAGGTACTCGAGCCCCTCCGCGTCGGTGCGGATGCGCAGCGCGCGGTCGCGATGGCGATGCTCCAGGTATTCCTCCCAGAGCCAGCCGGGCTCGAGCACGTGGCCGTCGGCGTCGATCGTGCCGTCGTGGGGGAAGCGCACGATTTCGTAGGTCATGACGTCCTCCGTGGCGTCAGGCGGGCGGGCGCTTGATGTATACGTCGACGCGCGCGATCCGGCCCGCGGCGTCGAATTCGAACAGCAGCGCTTCGGGCGTGCGGTGGCGCCCGCCCTTGCGGTCGATCGTCTCGGAGAGCTCGACGATCGCGCCGCCACCGGCGATCGGGCGGATCCGCGCGACGTCGAGCGCGTAGTTGGGAAGCTTGGGGATCACGCCCGCGAGGAACTCGACGTACGCGTCGCGACCGCGCACCTCGTCGAGAAACGGGCCGGTACGGTGCACGTCCTCGGCAAGCGTCTCGGCGAGCGCGGGCCAGTCGCACGCGCGCATCGCAGCGAAATAGCGCTCGAGCACCTTCATCGGAACAGATCGGTCGCCGGGTCGCGCAGTGTCTGGCGCACGGTGCCCTCGCCACGGATCGCGACCCCGGTGATCCACACCGCCGGGATCCCGGCGTCCTTGCGCATGAGCAGGCCCGCAGCCGCGGCGAGCTGATCGGCGGTTGCGGTCGCGGTGACCTCGAGCGGGCGCCCGACCCAGTCGCGCTCGCCGCGCAGGTCGTCGATCGGCGCGATCCCCGCGCAGCCGAGCGCCACGTCGACGAGGCCCTCGCGCCACGGCCGGCCGAACGTGTCGGAGACGATCACCGCGAGCGGCCCATGACCGAGCTTCTCGAGCCCGGCGCGCAGCGCTCGCGCCGACGCGTCCGGGTCGACGGGCAGCAGCACCGCAGTTTCGGCTTCGGGCGCGTTCGAGAGATCGACGCCCGCGTTCGCGCACACGAACCCGTGCTGCGTCTCGCTGATCAGCGTGCGGAAGCCGCGGCGCACGATCCGCACCGACTCGCGCAGCACGATCTCGATGTGGCGCGGGTCCTTGCCGTCCTCCGCCGCGATCGCGCGCGCCTCGTCCGAGGGCGTGATGTCGCGCAACGCGACGATCCGGCCCTCGGCCTTCGAGACGATCTTCTGACACACCACGAGCACGCCGTCGGCGAGCGCCATGCGCTGCGCGGCGGCGGCGCGGTCGACGAGCGCCGCCAGGTCGTCGCCCGGTCGCACCGCCGGCAACCCGGTGAGTGCCGTGAGCGCGACGTCGCTCATGCGCCCCACGCCTCGAGCAGCGCGCGCGTGCGCGCGCCGAGCGTCGGACGCGCGAGGATCGCGTGCGCATCCTCGGCGCGGTCGACGTCGATCGCGAGCGAGGCGAGCGGGATCTCGACGAGCGTTGCGCCCGCCGCCGCGGCCGCCTCGCGGTGGCGCTTGGCGCTGTCGGGGCCGAAGCGCGCCGGGATCACGTCGGCCGGGCGGCGCAGCAGCGCCGAGGTGCCGCCGTCGCGCGAGGGCGCGATCGCGACGCCGCGCGCTGGCGCGGCGTCGATCAGCTGCGCGATCTCACTCGGGTCGGCCGCGGCGACGTCGCCGAGCACGACCAGCACGCCGTCGCCCGGACCCGCGACCGCGGCGCTCGCGGCTTCGATCGCGGGGTTGAGGCCCGGCTCGCGGCGCAACAGCGCCTGCGCGCCCTGCGCTTGCGCCGCGCCCGCGACCGCGGCGTCGGGCGTCACCACCACCACACGCGCGATGCCGGGCGCCGCCTGGAGACACGCGATCAGGTCGCCCATCATCGCGAGCGAGAGCGCTTCGACGTCGCTGCGCGCGCGCTCGGGAAACAGCCGCGACTTCGCCTCCGCGAGCGCCTTCACCGGCACGACCGCCGCGATCACGAGATCCCTCGCGCGAGCGCGAGCGCTGCGCGCGCGAGCTCGGCCGCGATCTCGGGGCTGCGCATCAGCGTGTCGACGGCGCGCGCGCGCACGCCGCTCGCCTCGACGTCGGGCAGCTGCGCCGCGTCTCGCGTGTCGAGCACATAGCCGTCGAGCAGCTCGCCGTAGAGCGCGGCGACGCCGCGCGCCGACACCTCGTGGCCGAGCCCGCGCAACAGACGATCGGCAGGCCCCTTCACCGGCGCGCCACCGATGATCGGCGAGATCGCGACGACCGGTGCGCGCGCGGCGAGCAGCGCCTCGCGGATCCCCGGCACCGCGAGGATCGGTCCGATCGAGACGATCGGATTGCTCGGGCACAACAGGATCACCTCGGCGCGCGCGATCGCCTCGAGTACGCCCGGCCCGGGTCGAGCGCGCCGCGCGGCGGAGAGATCGACGCCCGCGACGTCGTCGGGGGCGCCGTCGCGCGCGAGGTACTCCTCGAAGTGCACGCTGCGCCCGCCCGTCAGCACGACGTGCGTAGGGCAGGGATCTTCCGACATCACGAGGATCCGCGCGGCGACTCCGAGCGCGCGGCGCAGCTCGTCGGCGATCGCGCCCAGGCCCACGCCTTGCGCGAGGCGCAGCGTGCGGTGATGACAGTGGGCGAAGTCGCGGTCGCCGAGCCGGAACCAGGTCTCGTGGCCGAGCGCGCCGAGCGCCTCGAGTACCGCCGTGGTGTCGCCCTCGAGGCCGTAGCCGCGCGCGCGGTCGACGATCCCCGCGAGCGTGTAGGTGACGATGTCGACGTCGGGCGAGACGTGCACGCCATAGAAGCGCATGTCGTCGCCGGTGTTCACGATCGCCGCGACGTCCTCGGGCGGCACCGCGCGCACGAGCCCGGCGAGGAAGCGCGCCGCGCCCACGCCACCGGCGAGCGCGACGACGGGCCGCGAAATTTCAGGGGGCGGCATTCGGGGCGGCGGCAGCACCCGCCGCTGCATCGCGCTGCACGCGCAGCTCGCGCAGCTCGCTCTGGAGCTTCGGCAGGCGGTCGGCGATCGCGGCCACGTCGCCCCCATCGTCCTTCTTGGCGGCGCGTTCGGGGTCGCTGATGTAGTCGCCGAGCGCGGCCTCGTCGGCGGCGATCTTCTGCTCGAGCTCCGCGATCCGCGCATCGAGCGCCACGAGCTTCGGATCGGTCGGCGCGGCGACCGCCGGCGGCGGAGCCGACTCGACCGGCGCCGCGGCGGGCGCAGGCGGCTGCGCAGCGGGTTGCTTCGCCGCGGGCGGCTCTGCAGCGGGCGGTGCAGCGGCGGGCGTTCCGCCGCGCCCCGCGGCGATCACCGTCGCCGCGCTGCGCTGTTCGGCGGGGATCCGCTCGATCTCGCTCGTGTAGCGGACCGCGCCACGCTCGTCGGTCCACTGGTAGAGCGGGTCGCGCGGGCCCGCGTTCGCGGCGATCGCACCGGCCAGCGCGGCGAACGCGGCCAACCCGGAGAGCGGGATCGGGTTCGTCATGGGCGAAGTCTCGAAGAGCGCGGCGGAAGCGTCAAGCGACGTTGGCGGCGCGGCGTGAGCCCGCGGTCACATCGTGCGCACGCGCGCGCCGAACTGCGCGGAATTGCGCGCTCCGCGCCGCGGCACGCGGATTGCTCTGTGGCCAGCGCATGCACGGGTCACGCGTTGCTCCTCTCGCGCTCGCCGCGGCGCTGCTCGCTGTGCCGGCCGGCTCGCGCGGCGCCGATCTGCCGGCCGAGCGCTGGATTTCGTTCGAAGCGCCCGCCGGAATCGGCCGCGCCGCCGAGGCGCTCGCGATCGATGCGCGCACGGGCCGGCTCGCGGTCGGCGGCGAGCGCGGCGTCGCGCTGGGTCCGCTCGACGGACCGCTCGAGCGCGCGCTGTCGCGCGGGCCGGTACACGATCTGGTGTTCGAGCGCGACGGGACGCTGCTCGCGGCTACCGAGAACGGGCTGTATCGGATCGACGCGCAGGGCCGCGCGAGCGCCGAGGACGTCGCGGCGGGCGAGGGCGCGCGCTCGGTGCGCGCGCTCGCGGTGTCGCGCGACGCGGTCGTGGCCGCGACGGCCGCGGGAGTGTTCGAACGCGTGTCGCGCGAGCCCGCACTGTGGCGGCGCGTGCCGGGTCTGCCGTTCGGCGAGGCGCGGCGCGTGGCGCTATCCGCCTCCGCGCGCGGCGCGAGCGAGGTGTGGGCCGCGATCGACGGCGCGCTGTGGAGCGCGAGCGCGGAGCAAGGCGCGCGCAGCGTGGCGCTGCCGGGCGCGGCGCAGGGCGAGCAGGGTCCGGTCGATCTCGCGACGAGCGCGGCCGGGGATCTGCTGGTCGTGTTGCACCGCTCGCTCGCGGTGCGCAGCGCCGCGGGCGAGTGGCGGGTGGAGCGGCTCGTGCTGCCGCCGGGCGCCTTGCCGCTGCGGATCGCCGCGGAGTCGGGGCGGCTCTGGCTCGCGACCGATGCGGGGCTCTTGAGCGCGCCCGGGCCGGCCGGCCCGTGGCAGCGCGCGGGCGCCCCGGCCGGGAACGCGGTCGTCGCCGCGCTCGCGGGCGCGCGCGAGCGGCTCGTGGTCGCCACGGCGCAGGGGTTGCTCGTACGCGCGCCGGCGCCGGCGCCGGCGGCGGTCGGCGCGGCCGCGAAGCAGCCGCGCGCGCGGCGCGGCGATCCGCCGATCGGCGCGGTGCAGCGGCGCGCGCTCCAGTACGTGTCGCTCGATCCGCGGCGCATGCGCGAGCTCTGGGACGCGGCGGGCCGGCGCGCGTGGGCGCCCGAGATCAGCCTGCGCGGCGACTACGGCCAGGACCTGGACCGCACGCGCAGCTACGACGAGGCGTTCATCTCGGGCGACACGCACTCGCTCTTCGACCGCGATCGCAAGCGCGGCGACGGCTACTCGGTGTCGCTCGGGCTCTCGTGGGATCTCGGCGACGCGGTGTTCAACCTCGACCGCATCGACATATCGCGCGAGGCGCGTCTGGTGATCCAGCTGCGCGACGACGTGCTCGACGAGGTGAACCAGCTCTACTTCGAGCGGCAGCGCGTGCTCGCCTCGCTCGACGCTCCGCCGGCCGACGTCCCGGTCGCGCTGCTGCACCTGCGCGCGGCCGAGCTCGCGTCCGGCCTCGACGCGTGGACGGGCGGCTGGTTCAGCGAGCAGCTCGCTTCCGACGGTCCCTCCCACCCCGCAGAGGAATGAATCCGATGAATTCGTGTCCGATGGTCTTTGCTCGCGTGCGGCTCGCTGCACGAAACTTGCCGCGCGGCCTCGCGGCCGCCACCGCAGTGTGTTGGCTCGCGGCGCCGCCGGAGGCGGGCGCGCTGCCTCTGATCTCGGAAGTGTTCTACGACGCCGTGGGCACCGACGACGGTCTCTCGTTCGTCGAGCTCTACGGCGCTCCCGGAACCGATCTCGCCGGCTACGTCCTCCAGGGCATCAACGGCACCGGTGGCACGGTGACCGACAACATCGCGCTCTCCGGCGTGATCCCTGCGGATGGCCTGTTCGTCGTTGCCGACGGGTTCGTCGACGGCACGACCCAGGTGCAGAACGCCGACCAGATCGCCAACTTCGACTTCCAGAACGGTCCGGACTCGGTCGTGCTGCGCGCGGGCGACGCGATCTTCGATGCGGTCGGCTACGGCGTGTTCGCGGCCAGCGACGTGTTCGCGGGAGAGGGCAATCCGGGCGTCGATCCCGCCGCGGGCTCTTCGATCTCGCGGCTGTTCGCGAACGTCGACACGAACGACAACGCGAGCGACTTCGCCGCGGCCGCACCGACACCCGGCAGCGCATCGCTCGCAGGCGTGCCCGAGCCGGGTACAGCGGTGTTGTTGTGCTCGGGTCTGGTCGGCCTGGCGTTGCAAGGCCGACGCCGGCGTTCGTTCTGACTCCGCGGCGCGGCGGTTCACCGATCTCCTCCCGCCGCGCCACCGCCCCGGCGCGCGGCGCAGCGCGCGCCGGGGCGGCTTCGGACCTGGGGTCCTACCTCTGATCTGGTCCGGAGGGGCCCCGCGGGGCTGCACTCAGGTTGCGCTTGCGGTCGCCGAAACGCATTCCGTGGCGGTAGCGAGCGTGCGATCGGCGATTCCGCGGCCCGGTCGACAAGTCGCGGGGGGAGCGGAAGACTGCCCCGCGCAGTCGGCGCAGCCCGGGGGCAGAGGATGATCACCGGAGCGAACACCAACGTCCGCTACCGCGGGATCCTCTTCCACGTGCAGACGGAGGACAGCGGGCGCGCCAACCCGCACATCATCAGCCACGTGTACCACGGCGGCACGATCCTCGGGACGCACAAGACCGACTACACCGATCGCATCGACGCGGAGGACCTGACCTCGGTCGTGCGCGGCATGATCGAGCAGCAGCACGCTGCGATGCTCCAGAAGCTCAACTCGGGTGGGTTCGATGCCGTGATCGCGCAGCGGCTCGGCAAGTCGGCGCTCGATGCCGACACCGCGGCGGGTCACGCGTCCGCGGTGGAGTCGAAGCCGGACACCCAGCCCGATCCGCGCTCGCGGCCGTCCGGTCCGGACGCCGCGCGGCCCGCTCCCGCCGCTCCTCGCCCGATCGCCGCCGCCACGCTGCCGAAGGTCCGCCGCGGTGAGCCGCGCGGCTTCGGCGAGGGCCTCGGCTCGCAGAAGCCGCTCGACGAGGTGATCCTCGACTACCTCGCCGAGAAGGCGCGCGAGCGCGCGCCCGAGCGCGCCTCCGGTACCGCGGCCCGCAAGTCCCGCCCGAGCGGGTGACCGCGCTCGTGCGCTGGCGGAGCGCCGCGCCGCGCGGGGAGCCCAAACGCGCGCCGGCGGGCGACGCCGCCGCGCAGCTGTTCCACGTCTCGAAGTCGTACGTCGCGGGCACCTACGCGCTGCGCGACGTCTCGCTCGAGTTCCGCCGCGGTGAGTTCGTGTTCCTGACCGGACCGTCCGGCGCCGGCAAGACGTCGCTCTTGCGCCTGGTGTTTGCGGCCGAGCGCCCGAGCGACGGCCAGATCGTCGTGCTCGGTCGCAACGCGTCGCGCCTGTCACCGCGCTCGGTGCCCGAGCTGCGCCGCCGGATCGGCGTCGTGTTCCAGGACTTCAAGCTGCTCGCGCGCCGCACCGTCGAGGAGAACGTCGCGCTCGCGCTCGACGTGGTCGGGACGCCGCGCCGCGCCGCGCGCACGCGCGTGTTCGAGATGCTGAAGCAGGTCGGCCTCCAGCACCGCCGCTACCAGAGCCCGCTCTCGCTCTCGGGCGGCGAGCAGCAGCGCGTCGCGATCGCGCGCGCGCTGATCAACGAGCCCGATATCCTGCTCGCCGACGAGCCGACCGGCAACCTCGACCCCGATCTCACGATCGAGATCATGGACCTGATCGCCGACACCGCGACGCGCGGCACGACCGTGATCGTGGCCACGCACGACCAGACGATCCTCGGCCGCTACCGCAAGCGCAGCGTGCGCCTCGAGGGCGGGCGCGTCACCGAGGACCGCACGGCGCCGGGATCGGCGCCGTGATCCGCGCCGGCGCACGCCTGCTCTACTTTGCGCGCACGTCGCTGCGCGGGATCGCGGCGACGCCGGGCACGGCGATCGTCGCGACCGCCACGATCACCGTCGCGCTCGTGCTCGTCGGCGCGTTCGGCCTGGTCGTGCTGAACATGCAGGCGCTGCTCGCGCGCGTCGGCGACGCGGTGCAGGTCACGGCGTTTCTCGCCGACGGCCTGCCCGAGGCCGATCGCGCCGCGCTCGTGAGGAAAGTGGCCGCGATCTCGGGCGTCGCACGCACCGAGCTGATCTCCGAGGCGCAGGCGCTCGAGCGGTTCAAGGGCGGAGTGGGGCAGGGCTTCGCGCTGGTCGAGGGGCTCGGCACCAATCCCCTGCCCGCGTCGATCGAGATCACGCTCGAGCTCCGCTACCGCACGCCCGGCGATCTCTCGCGCGTCGCGTCGGCGGTGGCGAGCCTCCCCGGCGTCGACGACATCACCTCGGGCGCCGACTGGGTCGAGGGCTATGTGCGAGCGCTCGCGCTGGTGCGCGGCCTCGCGATCGGGCTCGGTGTGATCTTCGTGCTCGCCACCACGCTGATCGTGTCGAACACGATCCGGCTCGCGGTGCTGTCGCGGCGCGACGAGCTCGAGATCCTGTCGCTGGTCGGCGCGTCGCGCTCGTTCGTCAACACGCCGTTCCTGATCGAGGGTCTGCTCCAGGGCGCCGCGGCCGGAGCGCTCGCGTGGGCGCTGCTCTACGCGCTGTTCCGCAGCGTGCTGCCGGGCTTCGAGGCCGGGCTCGCGTTCGTGCTCGGCGGCGTCGAGCCGCGATTCTTCGATACGGTCGAGACGGCGTGGCTGTGCGGCGGCGGCGCGGCGCTCGGGCTGCTCGGCTCCGCGATCGCGGTGGCGGCCGAGGCGCGCCACTGACCATGCGGTCTCTTGCGCTCGGGCTCGCGGTGCTCGCGCTGGCCGCAGCGGCGCACGCTCAGCCCGCCGCGGATCTCGAACGGATCCAGGCCGCGATCGCGGCGAGCCGCGAGCGCGTGGCGACCTACGAGCGCGAGCAGCGCGGGCTGCTCGAGGCGATCGATGCGATCGACCAGAGCGCTGCGCTCTTGCGCGTGGAGGCGACGCGCGCGCGGACCGCCGCGGAGGAGGCGCGCGTCTCGCTCGCGGAGACCGAGCGCACGATGCACGACGCGGCCGAGCGGCTCGCCGAGCTCGAGCGCGCGATGTCCGTGCGCGCGGTGGCGCTCTACCGCGCGGGCGAGCTCGGCACGCTCCAGCTGCTCTTCTCCGCGGGCGGGCTGCGCGACTTCTTCGCGCGCGTCCAGACGCTGCGCCGCCTGTTGCGCCACGACAGCGACCTGATCGCGCTCCACCGCGAGCAGACGCGCGCGCTCGAACAGGCGCGCGTGCGCGCCGCCGAGGCAAACCAGGTCGCCAGCGCAGCGGAGGCCACGCTGGTGCGCCGCACCGAGGAGCTCGAGGCGGAGCGCGCTCGCAAGCGCGCGCTCGCGAGCCAGCTCGGCAAGAGCCGCGCGCTCGCGCGCAGCGCGCTGACCGAGCTCGAGATCGCCGGCCGCGCGCTCGAGGAGACGGTCGCAGCGTGGCGCGAGGGCGCGCCGCAGGCCGCCGCCGCGCCGGTGCCCGCCGGGCCGCCGTTCCCCACGCTGCGCGGGCGGCTCCCCGACCCGGTGCACGGCGCGCTGCTCGGGCACTTCGGGCGCGTGGTGGCACCCGACGCCCGCAGCGCCACGTTCCGCAAGGGCGTCGTCTGGGAAGCGCCGGTGGGGACGCCGGTTTACGCGGTAGCTGCGGGTCGGGTGCGCTATGCGGGGCGCTTCCGCGGCTATGGCAACGTGGTGATCCTCGACCACGGGTCGGACCACTTCACGGTCTCCGCCCATCTCGACCGGATCGACGTCTCGCTCGGGGATCCGGTCGCCGCGGGCGCCCCGATCGGGGCGGTCGGCGAGACCGGCTCGCTCGAGGGGCCGCAGCTCTACTTCGAGATCCGGCGCGGCGGCGAGGCGTTGGATCCGGGGGAGTGGCTCGCTGGATTCGGCACCGCGACGCGCACTCGTTAGAATGTCGAGCTTCAAGCGCCGCTCGCCAGCGTCCGAAGATCCTGAGGGTCTTCTCGATGCGGAAGGGCCCGGGAGCCGACCGACCATGAAGCGCATTCCCTACCTGATCACCTTCCTCGCCGGCGGCCTGGCCTGCGCGATCGCGATGGTGATCGCGAGCGCAGCGGGGAACGTCGCGTCGGCGGCGCGCTACGACGACCTCGGCCTGTTCACGAGCGTGCTGCGCCTCGTGCAGCAGAACTACGTCGAAGAGGTGGATCAGAGCACGCTGATCAAGGGCGCGATGCGCGGCATGCTCGCCGAGCTCGATCCGCACTCGTCGTTCCTCGACACCGAGGCCTATCGCGAGATGCAGGTCGACACGCGCGGCGAGTTCCACGGTCTCGGCATCGAGATCACCAAGCGCAAGGACGGCTTCATCGAGGTGGTGGCGCCGATCGAGGGCACCCCCGCGTTCAACGCCGGCGTGCACGCGCGCGACAGCATCGTCTCGATCTGCCCGACCGACGTGCCCAAGGACTGGACCGAGCCGTGCCGCAGCACCAAGAACATGACGCTGTTCGAGGCGGTGCAGCTGATGCGGGGCAAGAAGGGCAGCGAGATCAAGATCGAGATCTTCCGCGAGGGCTTCGACGCGCCCAAGCAGTTCACGATCCGCCGCGACGTGGTGAAGATCCAGTCGGTGACCGGGCGCATCCTCGAGCCGGGCTACGCGTACGTGCGGATCCGCGCGTTCCAGGAACATACGGTCGACGACCTGTCCGACGTGCTCGCGGATCTCACCAAGCAGAGCAAGGACACGCCGGTCGGCGGCCTCGTGATCGACCTGCGCGACGACCCGGGCGGACTGCTCGACCAGGCGGTGAAGGTCGCGAACGTGTGGCTCTCGGACGGGCTCGTCGTGTTCACGAAGGGCCGCGCCGAGGATCAGCGCCAGGAGTTCCGCGCCACCAACGACGGCAACGAGCCGACCTATCCGATTGCGGTGCTCGTGAACGAGGGCACCGCGAGCGCCTCGGAGATCGTCGCGGGCGCGCTCCAGGATCAGCGCCGCGCGCTGGTGATCGGCGAGAAGACG
>Ga0070698_100003870_pt1 | contig 16460 bp, 17 predicted proteins | sample KBSK1502metaG_FD_65477 | JGI IMG/M metagenome (GOLD analysis project Ga0070698, IMG submission 65477) | Corn, switchgrass and miscanthus rhizosphere microbial communities from Kellogg Biological Station, Michigan, USA - KBS K1-50-2 metaG | ecosystem: Host-associated > Plants > Roots >...
ATGTAAGACCCGCGGCTCGAGCAATCTTCGCTCTGATTCGACGTGATCGAACTTCAGTCGCCCGTAGTCGCACATCCAGCAGGAGTTGACGGCATCATTTTCGCGCGGCGTTTGCCGGTAGATCACGTCTTCCCGCGTGCCGATAAGGGTGTTGCAACCGGTGGCGCAGCTTGTGCAGATACTCTTGGTTTCCTTTAAAAACCAAACCCGCATCTTGAATCGAAAATCCGTCGAAGTCAGTGCGCCGACCGGGCAAATATCGACCGTGTTAAGCGAATAATTATTTTCCAGGTTCTTGCCGGGATGGGCGGTCAGCACGGTGTAACTGCCGCGATCGACAAATCCAAGCACATCGTCGTGCGCGATCTCCTGGCAAAAACGAATGCAGCGCGAGCAGAGAATGCAGCGTTCATCATCGAGCGTAACACGCGGCCCGAGCACGACGTGTTTCGGTTTCTTGACTTTGTGTTCGAGAAAACGCGATTTGCTCATGCCGAAATCGACGCTGAACTCCTGTAACCGGCATTCGCCGGCCTGATCGCAGATCGGGCAATCAAGCGGATGATTGATGAGTAGGAATTCCATCACACCGCGCTGGCATTCCTTCACCAGAGGAGAATTAGTCCTCACGCCCATTCCTTCAGCGATATCCTGTGCGCAGGAGATTTGAGGACGCGGCATCCAGTTGATGATTGGCTTATTGTCAGCCCCAAGCTCCGGTTTGCGATCCGGCCCGAGTCTTGGAAATCCCATCTCGATCAGACACATCCGGCAATTGCCCGGTGAGCTGAGCTCTTTGTGATAGCAATAGCGCGGCACGTAAGTTCCGGCCTGTTCGCACGCTTCGATCACGCGGGTGCCCTTGGGGAACTGATGCCACACGCCGTCAATCTGGACGTCTAGCATCTCCGGCGATGAAACTGGATCCGACATTAGATTCTAAATTGTTCCTTTCGCTCCGGCCTTCTCCCATCCTGGATCATGCGCCATCGAAACCGTAGGGATCGTTTCCTCTTCAATCAGCTCTTCGGGCATGTATTCCGGCGGAAGCGGCGGCGGCATCGGTTTTTGAGCGCGAGCGGCGAATTCCTCCGGAAATTTCTGGACAAAGCTCTGCGTCGGCCAGGCGCATGCCTCGCCAAAGGCGCAGATGGTGCGCCCGGCGATATTATCGCCAATAGTCTTTAGTGTGTTTGGATCTTCTGTGACACCGCCGCCACGCAACATGCGGTCGGTGATTTTCTTCATCCAAAGAGACCCTTCCCGGCAGGGTGTGCACTGACCGCAGCTCTCATGCGCATAGAACTCGTTGATGTTATTGAGCACCCAAACTACGTCTCGGGAATCGTCGAGCACGATGACACCACCGGAACCGGCCATCGAACCCGCGGCGGCGAGCGAATCGAAATCCATCGGGATCTCATCGATGGAGAGCTCCTGTTCGATCGTTGATCCGTCGGGCTGGTGCTGTTTCAGTTTGAATCGCTCATCGGCCCGCAGGACCTTCGCAGAACTTCCACCCGGTATGACCGCCTTTAGTTTGCGGCCAGATCTTAATCCGCCAGCCATTTCATAAATGAGTTGACCCATGGTCACGGCGCCGACTTCAATTTCGAAATAACCCGGTCGCTGTACGTCTCCGCTTACGCACACTATTCTGGTGCCGGTGTTGTTGGGGCGGCCCAGGCGTGAATACTCCGCGCCGCCCATGGCTATAATGTGTTTCACGTTGCAAAGCGTTTCCACGTTGTTCACGATTGTTGGGCACATGTAGAGACCCAGCACGGCGGGGAAATAGGGCGGTTTGATTCGTGGATAGCCGCGTTTGCCTTCCAGCGATTCAATCAGCCCGGTCTCTTCGCCGCAGATGTAAGCGCCCGCACCACGATGAATGTAAATCTCTGCATCGAATCCGGAACCGAGAATATTTTTTCCAAGGAAATTATGTTCGCGCGCTTCTTCGATGGCGCGTTCCAGAATCTTTGCGCCTTCTGGGAATTCACCTCTGATATAAATGTAGGCTGTGCGCGCATTTAACGCGAAACAGGAGATCAGAATTCCCTCCAACAGCTGATGTGGATCCTCGTGGATGATGTAGCGGTCCTTGAACGTGCCTGGCTCGGACTCGTCGGCATTACAGATCAGATACACTGGCCGTTTTTCGTCCGGTTTAATGAAGCTCCACTTTAAGCCGCACGAAAAACCCGCGCCGCCACGGCCACGTAACCCCGAGTTCTTGACTTTGTTGACAATCTCGGCGCGGGACATGGTCAGCGCTTGCTTCAATTGTTCGTAACCGCCGGCACGCAGATAACAGTCGATGTCTGTGGTCCAATCGTCGCGTCCGAGGTTCTTAAAAATCAATCGGCGCTCCAGAGTGTGCGGAGGTGTTCGATGTCCGATTTTTTGGCTTTGATTTCGGAGACAGTCCGTGACGGAATCGGGGCTAACGTTTTCGTGGAGCTCGTCGTTTACCATGCAAACGGGCGCAGTGCCACAGCTGGCAAGGCATTCAACGAACTCGACGCTGTAATTTCCATCGGCGCTAACCGAAATGGGACTGTGCATTCCCTCGCCTTGTTGTTCGCGCCTAATTCCAGTCGCAGCGCATAGATTTTCCATCAACTGAAAGCCGCCGGCCATTGCGCAGCTGAGCGTGCGACAGACGCGGATGTGCGTCTTGCCCACGGGTTCTTGGCGAAACATCGGGTAAAAGGTGACAAGCTCGAGAATGTTGATCGGCTGGAGTCCGAGCTTCGCCGCGATCCAGGTTACAGCCTCATCGCTGATGAAACCGAAGTGTTCCTGCCACAAGTGAAGCAGTGGCATCGCCGCGCTGCGCCGGTGCTCACGCGGGTAGCGCGCGATTGCCGCATCCATTTTCCGCTCTAACTCGGCGGGAACACGCGTGTTCGTCGAGTCCACGATAGCGCGAGGTCTAATTAGACAATGTGCTCTCTTTCGATTGCACCTTGTCGTCTTTGAAAACAATCGTCACGGAATCTTTGCCCTGCCGGTAAACGTAGGTCGTTTTTTTCATGATAACGAGATCATCATTGGTGACGGAGGTCGGCTGCCCCAGAATTGATTCCACCTGTTTCTTCGACATTCCCTCTTCTACCTCGTCCACGTTCGCTTTCGTGATGCGTTTGCCCGGAGTGCACGAAACGCCGAGCGCGAGCACGAGTACGAGCAAAAATCGAGATATGGATCGCAGCATGTTCATCTGTCGCATTCCCCCATGACGAAGTCCAGACTCCCCAGCACGGCTGGTACGTCGCTCACCATGCAACCCGGCAGAAGCTCAGGCAGGATACTCAGGTTCACAAATGACGGCGCGCGAATCTTCAGGCGATAAGGTACGCCCCCGCCTCTGCTGTTTATGTAAAACCCCAGCTCGCCCTTTGGATTTTCCGCCGCGAAATAGACCTCGCCCGGTGGCGCATCGAGTCCCTCGGTCACCACGATAAAATGATGGATCAGTTCTTCCATATTGGTCATGACGCGTGATTTGGGCGGCACCATGTTTTTCCAATCGGCGACGTTGATGGGGCCGCCCGGTAACTTATCTATTACCTGACGCAGGATCCGCACGCTCTGGCGCATCTCCTCAATTCGTACTAAGTAACGGTCATAGCAATCTCCAGCGCTACCGATCACTACGTCGAAATCATATTGCTCGTAGTCGAGGTAGGGGTGTTTGCGCCGCAAATCGTGCTCGATCCCGCTGCCGCGCAAATTTGGGCCCGAAATGGCATAAGCAATTGCGCGTTCCTTCGAGATCACACCAATGTCTTTTGTTCGATCGACAAAAATGCGATTACGCGTGAGCAATTTATCGCACTCGTCGAGGCTCGGAATGAATTCATCGAGGAATTTCTCGAGCTGCGGAATAAAGTTCTCCGGAAGATCGCGGATCTGTCCGCCCACCCGGGTGTACGAGGTGGTGAAGCGGGCCCCAGTTAACAGCTCGAAAAGGTTATAAAGTTTTTCGCGCTCGGTGAACGTGTACAAAAACACCGTCATCGCGCCCAGATCGAGAGCCATCGCTCCGATACCCAGCAAGTGCGATGAGATGCGGGATGTTTCGCAACACATCGTGCGAATGGCTTTCCCGCGCGGCGGAAGTTCCCAGTCCATCAACTTCTCGACGGCAAGCGCGTAAGCAACGTTATTCGACAGCGGTGCGAGATAATCCAGCCGATCGGTGTAAGGCACGAACTGGTTGTATTGCATGTTCTCGGCGATCTTTTCATCGCCACGATGCAAAAAGCCGATGTCTGGCGTGGCTTTGGTAATAATCTCGCCGTCGAGTTCGAGCACGAGTCGCAATACCCCATGAGTGGCCGGGTGCGATGGCCCCATATTAAGGACCATTTTTTCGCCGATGTCGTGATCGTCGGTGTGCCGCAGCTCCGCGTCCGCTGCGACTACTCGTGTCACCGGATCAGGCGATTCAATCTCACGTGTCGTGAAGGGCATGGAAGAAGTTACAAGGTTACATAGGTTACCCGGCTCAGGCAGGCAAAACCGATAACATTTACGCTGGCGAGTGAGCCAGCGCGCGCAAGCAATTTCCGTTGGATAGCGTACGCAAGACGCGTGCGTTACCCTGTAGAATCTCACTCGCGCCGCGAATCGAAGCGCGTTAACTACAGAGCGTATGCCAAAAAACATCGCGCTGCTTTTCGCCGGCCAGGGCGCACAAACCGTCGGGATGGGACACGACTTGGTGGAACAGTTTCCCACTGCAGCCGATCTGTTTCAGAGAGCGGATGACGTTCTTGAGCGAAAGCTGAGCCAAATCGCATGGAGCGGACCGATTGAAGATCTGACCAAGACGTCGAATTGCCAGCCTGCGCTTTTCGTTCACGGACTCGCATGCTTGTCGGTGTTGCGTGAGCTTGCAGGCAATTTTCCAATTGGTGGCGCGGCCGGCTTGTCGTTAGGTGAAATGACCGCACACGCTGCGGCGGGGACGTTCGATTTTGCAAATGGATTAAAGCTCGTGCAGCGGCGCGGCGAACTGATGGACGAGGCGTGTGAGAAAACGTCCGGGGGAATGGCGGCATTGATTGGCGCGGAAGAAAATGTCGTGAGACAACTGGCCGCGGACGAAGACGTCGATGTTGCAAACATCAACGCACCGGGGCAGATCGTGATTTCAGGCGAGCTAGCCAAAGTGGAAGCGGCGGTTGGCGTTGCGAAAGAATATGGAATTCGCCGTGGCACGATGCTCAATGTCGCCGGCGCGTATCACTCCCGCTTGATGGAAAGTGCGTATGAGAAACTTGGCGCCGTGCTCCAACATGTTCCGATGCAACCGCCGTCTTTTACTGTAATCAGCAATGTAACGGGCGAGGAAGTGAAGACCCCGAGTGAAATCTGTCGCACGCTTCAGGATCAGGTCACCGGCACAGTCCGCTGGCTCGATTGCATGGAGCGGCTCGCCGGGCTTGGGTGCGATTTTTTCATTGAATTGGGGCCGGGCGGCGTGCTGGCAGGCTTATTGCGGCGCACTCTCAAAGGTGTCGATGTGATGTCGGTTGCTGATGTCGAGTCTGTGCGGAAAGCAGCCGACGCACTGTAGCCGTTTTGCTCTGCGAAACGCGGCGCAGATGTTCCATGCAAAGCATGCGTCGCGCCGCCCAGAGGTCGGCGACTACAACTTCATGCTTGGCGTGGCAGACAGCGCCGTGGCTACAATCGACAATTGGCTCCCGCTACGTACTTTTCCCGCATGACACTGCAACAACGTGTGGATTCAGACCTGAAGGACGCGATGCGCGCCAAGGACACAACAAAGCTGGGCGTCCTGCGGATGCTTAAATCTGCATTGAAATACGCAGCCATTGCGAAATCAGGCGCCGAAGCAGAATTGACCGACGCTGAGGCGGCGCAAGTCATTCGGAAGCAGGCCAAGCAACGACTAGATTCAATTGAGAGCTTTGAAAAAGGCGGCCGCGCAGAACTGGTGGAAAAGGAAAAAAAGGAGCTCTCGATCTTAAACGGATATTTGCCGCAAGCGATGAGCGCCGACGAAGTTTCGAAAGTTGTGCGCGAGACAATTGCGGAAGCAGGCGCAACCTCGCGAGCCCAAATGGGCGCGGTGATGAAAACGCTGCAGGCGAAAGTAGCCGGTCGCGTTGACGGCAAGGCGCTGAGCGCGGAAGTGGCACGACAGTTGTCGTGACCCGTTAAAGCGATGAAGCGTTTAAGCGTTAAAGTGGCGTGCTTCGCTTCAACGGTTCAACCTTTCAACGCTTCAACGTGGCAGTCATGCTAACAGCAATCATCGTCGCGGCCGGTGACAGTCGCCGCATGGGTTTCGACAAATTGTTTGCAACGGTCGCAGGCAAACCGGTCATCGCGCATACGATCCACGCATTTGAGCGCGCCGTCTGTGTTGGCGAGATCATTGTCGTCGCACGTGAAGATCGACGCGACGAGATCAAAAGAATCGTTCAAGATGAAAACTTAAAAAAAGTTCGGTCGATCGTTTCCGGTGGCAAACATCGCCAGGATTCCGTTCGCGCTGGCCTGGATCATCTCGAGGCACCGGCAAGATACGTGGCTATCCATGATGCAGCGCGCCCATTGATTACAGCGGAACAGATCGAGCGCGTCTTCGAGCAAAGTCGGATACATGCCGCGGCTAGCCTGGCTGAGCCAATCAGTGACACGCTCAAGTATGCTAACAGTGAATTTTTCGTTAGCAGCCCGGTAGATCGACATCAGCTTTATGCAATGCAAACACCGCAGGTTTTCGAGCGCCGGATGATCGAGGACGCGTATCGAGCTGTGTACGCAGAGAAGGCTTCGGTTACCGACGAGGTTTCAGCGGTCGAACGGCTCGGTCGCAAGGTTATTCTGGTTCCAAACAAAGACTTAAATTTCAAAATCACTTATCCGCGGGATTTGGCCCTTGCGGAATTTGTTCTAAAGCGACGAATCCAGGATGCCGCGAATTAAGCTGGTTGCGTGCCGACGCAGCTAGGCGACCATTGGATCGATGGGAACCAGTGGACGAATTAGTTCGACGACGGCTGCGACATCTTTGCGTCTGAAACGACGGCCATGTTTTCGAATCTTGGCGGTCTCAAGTTCGCCAACACGAGTGAGTTCGCCATGTTTCCATACCCAGGCATCGGGATTGTAAGGACCGGTCCGGCGCGGGTCGGTCCAAGTATGGATCGATAACAAATTCGGCATCACAGCAGCTGCAATGTGCGTCGGACCGCTTTCCACGCTTACCACAAACCGCGCGACCCGAACCAGCCAGATCAACTGAAGCAATGAAGTTTGTCTGGTCAGATCGACGCAATTTTCAGGTGTATTAATTCTAAGGCGTGATTGTCCTACAACGACCACGCGGGTTGGCGCGAGCACGCGGCAGAATTCCTCGATCACTGCGTTTGAAAGCGACTTGTCGTGCCCGTGGGCGAAAGGATGAAGAAGTACAAAGGGCGGATGCGCATCGAAGCGCGGCAGCGGATCGCCACTTGGAACTGAGCATCGAAGGAATTCGCCGGCCGAGGCGCCAGCGCATTCCGCCAACTTTAGGTAGCGCTCAACAGCATGACCGCGACGATCGACTTGAGCGACGCGGTCGTAAAACCAGGTCGCCGCAGCGAACACATTACTCATCCCGCTGATTTCTTTTGCGCCAGTAATTTTTGCAAAGAGAGCACTGCGTAAAAGCCCGTCGAAATCGAGCACAAGATCGGGTCGGAGCTCCCGAGTCTTGTTTAGCCACGTCAATAAACTCTTCGGTGCACCGAGCCCTCGAAACTCACCGCGCGGCGTAAGGTAAACATGATCCACATCAGGATTTCCCCGGAGCACAGGAGCGAGCTCCGGATTGATGACCCATGTAATCTCCGCGTGTGGATGCGCTTCACGAAGCAATGCAATTGCGGGCAGCGCGTGAATGATGTCACCGAGCGGACCGGGCTTGATGACCAGGATGGATTTCGGATTCAGGTTAAAGCGTTAAAACGTTGAATCGTTGAATCGGCAGTGGTCAGTCGTCTGGGGTCTGGCATCAACGTCCAATCGCAAGCCGCTCGGCCAGGAGCCGCGGTAGACCTGCTTCAGCAATCTTCTTTTGCACGGCCGCCAGATCATATTTTATGCGAAACTGTTGGACCAGATTATTCTCCGTATCGTAAATGCAGTACGCTGCGCGCCAGTCTCCATCCCGCGGTTGACCCACACTGCCCATGTTGATGAAATACTTTTTGGCCGGCTCGATGCGAACGTGCTCGATCCTTTCCCGCCTGACGCTTTCGTCGCGAACAAACACCATGGGCACATGTGTGTGTCCAAAGAAACAAACGTTGGTACGTTGATAGGTAAAGCTCGCAGCCGCATCGAGGTTGTTAAAAACATAGCCCCACTGCTCCGGCGTATCGAGCGTGGCGTGCACGATCGTGAAATCGTGCACACGCGTCTGCAGCGCTAACCCGCGCAACCACTCCTTGTCCTGGTCCGTCAAGCGGTCGCGGGTCCACGCGATGGCGCGCTCCGCAATTTCATTGAAATCGCCAGGAGGCGAGAGACGCGACGCCGCCTCATCGTGGTTGCCTTTCACCACAGGGCAATCCAGTTCCCGGACGCGTTCCACGCATTCTCCCGGATTAGCGTTATAGCCGACCACATCCCCCAGGCACACGAAGCGTGCGCATTTGCGCGTGCGCGCGTCAGCCAGCACCGCTTCCAACGCCTCAAGATTGGCGTGAACATCGCTGAAAATTGCGAACCGCATAGACCCTTGTTCAATCGTTAAAAAGGCACAACTTTACAACGAAATTGCGCGGACGCTCGTAAGATTTAATGCTCCGATATCAGACCTTAGTCTCATATGGTGCCGAGGGAGCAACGCCCACCAAAAAGGCGCCGAGTTGTCCATTCGCGCTTCGACGCCACTGCGCGCCCGGCCGCGTCAGGGCATGCTCGACACACCGTGGTTTTTTTACGCTTTAAACGGCTCTACCTTTTCACTATTTGCCGACAGAGACTTTATCCGGAATCCGCTGATCCTGCGGGATTGTGAGTTTGTCTTCGAGAAATTTCAGACGCGCGATCAAAGTCGGCAGCCGTTCCTGCTCCCCCTGGTCATAAAGGCTGCGCAAGCGTTCATATGCCTCGCGCTCGCGTCCTTCGCAGTAGGAAAGCTCGTAGGCTGAGAAACGCCGGTCGAACGTGGCTGCATCCGGCACGGCCGCTGCCTTGGCGTAAAACTCGGAAGCGCGCTGGTGATCCTTGTATTTCTCCTTGTACAGCCGGGCGAGCGCTTCATAAAGCTGCGGGCGATCAGGGTTATTTTCTATTCCGCGTTCCAGGAAGTCTTTTCCGAGCGCGAAATATTCGCGCTGTGCTTTGACTCGCAGCGCAAGCCGCGGCTGAGTCCGGTCGTTCATGGCCGCCACGCTTGCGTTCCAAGCCATGTGCCACGCCGCCGTGTCCCAAAACAGGAGCACACGGGGCTGCAGCGTTGTGATGTGCCGGAACAATAACAAGATCCGGCCCCATTCCGTGCGTTCCCATGCGACATGGGCCTGAATGAAAAGCGCGTCAGCGACGATCGCTCGAAATCCACTCAAGGCAGCAACGAAGCCGAGTTGACCAAGCTTTTCGCGAAGATCGAGATTAAATTCAACGCCGCGAAAATGTTCCTGACGATGCAGCGTCGCGAGGTCGCGTTCGACTGGCAATTTGATGCCCCCGACGGCAACCAAAATCGCCAGCGCGACAAGAACCCGTATCATAATTCTTTGCCGTAGAAAACGAACGCCGCCAGTAGCGTGTAGATCGTCGTGTAGAAGATGCCAAGCAGCGCTGTCTTAGTGAAGACCGCCAATGAAATAGCCGTGCCGGCGACGATATCGTCTACCAGGTTGAACGCCTGCAGGTCCGGAAACAGCAGCGCCACGATCGCGAGAAAGACTCGGGTAAGCAGCCCGCTGCTGTGTTCCTGCAGCCAATATTCGCGCGCAGTCGCCTGCAAATGACCAATGAAATAAACGAAAGCCATTACCACAATCGTGAAAATGTTGGTGGTGGCGAATGTCGAGACGAAGAGCGTGAGCGCGGCAAGCAAACATGCTTTCAGGTAAATGATGATGATTCCGGGAAAGATATCGATGTTGAGGGCTGAAGACCGGATTGCGCGGAGCGCTTCGGCAATTTGGTCAGGCGGTGCGCCGGCCATTTGACTCAACGTTGCGTGAACCACAGCTTGTTCGCGCAGATACAACACCACTAGAAACGCTGCGCTCATCACCAGCGTGCTGATTGCCAGCAGCAGAAGGACGCCGGTAATTTTCCCGAGCACGTATTCGAAGCGGGGTACAGGCTTGGCGAGAATGGTGTAAACGGTGCGGTCTTCGATGTCCTGAGGAAGCAGTCGCGCAGTTGCAACGATTGCCAGCAGCGAAGTAAAAATCGAGATCGCCCCGAGCGATACGTCTTTAAGGATTTGAAACTCCTGCTGAAAAGAGAATTGCGCCATGAAGATCGAGCTGCCAATCAAAAGCAGCGCAAAAACAAGCAGTACGTAAAAGACCTTTAAACGGGTCAGCTCAGTGAGCGTATTGAATGTGATGGTGAGAATACGCGAGACGGAGAAAGGGCGATGCGGTCTCGCCGTTGGAGCGTTGCCACCTTCGCCAAGGCTACTGTGGCAGGGTAGGCGTTGAAGCGTTGAAGAGTTTTCGGTGTTTGTCATCTCTGTTTCATCATGCGCCTGCCGCGCCGTAGGTCGCCGCGGCGACCTACGGCGGCTCATGTCTGCTTCGTCATTCCATCGTCATTCGTCATTCGTGCTTCGTCATTTTTTCTGGCTGTCGCCTCCAGGAACAACCTCTCCAGTGTGGTCGTCGATTTTCGGCGTTCGATCAGTTTTGCGTTCGACCGGTTGATCACCGATTCGATTTCGTTGACGAGCTGGGGGGATGCGTCGGCAATGACGAGCTCAGTTTGATTTTCAATTGCGATCAATTCCCGCAGATGCCCTTCGCGTACCAACACGCCATCCGCGAGAATCCCAACCCGGTCACAAATTTCCTGTGCTTGCGCGAGCAAATGCGACGAGAGCAGCACGGTGATTCCGCGACGCTTCAGATCGAGAATTAAATCACGAATCTCCCGTGAGCCGGCCGGATCGACACCAGCGGTCGGTTCGTCCAGCACCACCAATCTGGGATCATGAATCAATGCCTGTGCAAGGCCAATGCGTTGCAACATGCCCTTGGAATAGGTGCCCAGTCGCCGTTTGCGCGCTTTGGTCAAGCCAACGAGTTCGAGCAGTTCGTTGATCCGTTTCTTGAGGCGAGCGCCGCGCAGTCCGCAAAGCCGCCCAAAGAAACGCAGCGTTTCCTCTCCGCTAAGATATTTATAAAAGTACGGATTTTCCGGCAAAAAACCAACGGCTTCGCGGCTTTCCACGAGACGACTGTCACGCCCAAAAATTTCCGTGCGGCCGCGCGTCGGCGAAACCAGTCCGAGAATCATTTTGAGGGTTGTGCTTTTGCCGGAACCATTCGGCCCGAGCAACCCAAATACTTCGCCCGGTTCGATCCGAAGGTTAAGGTCCTTTACGGCGACAATCCCGCGAGCGGGATGCAAAGGAACGGGAAATATTTTCGTTAGGCCGTGAACCGCGACCGCTGGATCAGTCATGGCGAATTTCAAAGCCGCGGGCTGTAACCGGTTTTTCCAATTTGTTTTCCGTTTGCTTGTGAATCAGCGAGTGGAGCTCGCCTTGTGCGATGCGATCAAGAAACCCCCGCACCTCATTCTCTTCTCCAGTAACCTGTAGTTCCACGCGCCCATCCGGCAGATTGCGGACCCAGCCAGTTACATCAAAACCTGTGGCGGCGTGACGCACGGTCCAGCGAAACCCGACGCCCTGTACATTTCCCTCATAGAAAACCTGGAGCGAAGTCATCACCAACCCGTCATGTCGAGCGGAGTCGAGACATCCCGTTGCGAAGCCGCAAAGGGGACAATCACGGGATCTTCCGACTCCGCTTCGATACGCTCAGGATGACATTACCAGAGTTCACTTGTACGAATAAACCAGGCAAAAGCTGCCTTGCTCGCCTTCAAGCAGATCGACCGAGACAAAGTACTGACCACTGTTTGACGGCGCGAAACCGGCCGCAGCTTTGTCGCCGTCGTCGTAGCTGTCCGTAGTCACCTGTTTACCCGTCTCATCATACACACTGACCGCAATTTTCTTCGCCGGTTCCGTAGCGCCAGCGGAGAACCAATACTGGTTTCCTGCGTAGAGATTCACCGCGACCAGGGAGTGATCATGCGGTTTGACCACCCCGCACCAATGTCCGTCCCGGGCCTTGAAACCGTCGTTGGAAAATGCCGCGGCAAGGTCGAGTGCGTCCTTGCGCGCCTGCACCTCGGCGTCTGTGTCTCCGCGCGCAATGCCGCTGACAGCAAGCACAAGAACCGACAATGAAATGAGCAAGCTACGATTCATTTTGGCGCTTCTTTGCTTTCTATTTCCTCCATCAGCTTGGTGACTGCCTGGTTGACCTTTCGCACCTGTTCAACATCAGGTGCCTTACCTTCCGGAAACGAAACCAGTTTTTCAATCTTACCGAGCTCTTCATTAACATCTTTGATCAGTGGCTCGTTGCGCAATTCAGGGGAGATTTCGTTGATTTTGGACTGCATGAAATGAACGAGGGCCGGCTGCCGGAGAACTTTTGCGCTCTGTTCGTTATAGTTCTGCACGATCGCCGAGGTGACTACCTGCGTGCCTCGAACCCAACCGCCGAGCGTTACCAGAATTACCAGGTCCTGGTCGGCGTGCGATTGCATCGAGGATTTTACTTCGTTCTGCGTCGCTTCGAGCTCTTCCTGCAGCGTGTCCCATTCGTTGTTTTCGGCAAAATCGTTGATGCTACTGCCGCGACCAAGCAGCTTTTCGCTGACGCCGAGCGCCTTTGCGAGTTTGATAATGTCTGACCCAATATTTTTGACCTGCTGGCCGTCCTTTGCTTCCACGGCGATAAAGCCATCAGCAATCAAACCGCCGAGATTGAGAGCGATCTGCGCGCGGTTACTGTATGTCACTGGAATTGGTCCACGATATTGGCCCGCCCAGTTGATCTTACCGGATTTCCCAAGCGCGGTGAAAAGTTCGCCCGGCGTTGGAATAGTGATCAAATCGCTTTTGGTGGCTTTCGCCAGTTGGTCGGCCGGAATGCGCCCGGTCTCTGCGCCAACGGTAACCAAGATACCGCCCGCCAATACAATCACGCCTAATCCGGCTAAACGAATCATCGCTGAGAGTATGCGTGTCCCAGCGAAATTGCCAATATGAATCTCGCTTGGCTGTCGAAGCTCCTTTTTGGTCTCTCTCGGCTGTTGCGAAGAAGGCATGTGTAGCGGAAAATTTGCCAGAGCGTATTAGAGCGTGATTTGCCTGGTCTGCGGAAAACTGTTCTAGTCCGCGCAGAGAATATGGCAAGCACTACCATTAATCGAATTCATGCCCGCGAAATTTTGGATTCGCGCGGCAATCCCACCATTGAAGTCGATGTCCGCGTTGAAAGCGGGGCACTTGGCAGGGCAGCGATCCCAAGCGGGGCGAGCACCGGCGAACATGAAGCATGGGAATTGCGTGACGGCAACAAGAGCCGGTTCGGGGGCAAAGGCGTTAAAAAGGCGGTGGCCAACGTTAACGATAAGATCGCGCCAGCCCTCAAGGGATGGGACGCGCTGGACCAGGCGAAGATCGACAAGAAACTGATCGAACTCGACGGCACGCTTAACAAAAACAACCTGGGCGCGAACGCGCTGCTCGGGGTCTCTCTGGCAGTGGCGCATGCGGCCGCGGCTGCGAAAAATCTACCGCTGTTTCGATATCTCGGCGGACCTGAGGCGCGAGTTTTGCCGGTGCCAATGATGAACATCTTGAATGGCGGCGCGCACTCGGATGCGCCGATCGATTTTCAGGAATTCATGATTATGCCGCGCGGCGCACCAAGTTTTTCGGAAGCGCTGCGCTATGGCGTCGAGGTTTTTCATGCGCTCAAGTCTGTCCTGAAAGATCGAGGTCTTTCCACTGCAGTTGGCGATGAAGGCGGATTTGCGCCGAATCTTAATTCTGCTGAAGACGCTCTCGAATCGATTTCAACCGCCATCGAGAAAGCCGGTTACAAGCTGGGCGAACAGATATTTATCGCGCTGGATCCCGCCGCCTCGGAATTCTATGACAGCAAAACAAGTCTTTACGTTTTCAAAAAATCGGACCGCTCAAAGAAAACTGCCGACGAATTGATCGAGTACTACGCCGGGCTTTGTTCGCGGTTTCCCATCATTTCGATCGAGGACGGTTGCGCCGAAAATGATTGGGCCGGCTGGAAAAAACTCACCGCCAAACTGGGCAAGAAGATCCAGCTCGTAGGCGACGATCTCTTCGTCACAAACGTAAAATTTCTACGGAAAGGAATTTCCGAGCACGTGGCGAATTCGATTTTGATCAAGGTGAATCAGATCGGCACCCTGACCGAAACGCTGGCAACGATCGATTTGGCAAAGGAACATCACTATACAACCGTGATCAGTCATCGTTCCGGCGAAACGGAAGACGCCACGATTGCCGACATCGCGGTAGCAACGAACGCTGGCCAAATCAAAACCGGTTCGCTTTCCCGCAGCGATCGGATTGCAAAGTACAACCAGCTGCTCCGAATCGAAGAAGAACTTGGTGACAAAGCGGTATACGGCGCTACAATGCGCTAAGTGGATCAGACTTACGCCGATTTCCGCGCGCGCCGCGAAGCCACCGTCTGGCAGCGATTGAACCGAACTCTCAAGGTTCTGCTGGTCCTGGCGATCTGGCTGATCATTGTGAGCTTGTTCGTTCCGCCGTACAAAAAACTAATGCAGAGCCGCGCAGAGATCGACAATCTGCAACAACAGGTAAACGAGCAACAAAATCTGCTGGCACATCAGACGCGCGAGATCAATCTGCTCAAGACTGACTCGACCTATCTGGAAACGGTTGCGCGCGATCGTCTCGATCTGATGAAAGAAGGCGAAACAATTTTCCGTCTGGAGTCAGCACGCGCTGCAAAGCCAAAGCCTGGTAAATCTACGGGCAGGTAGTTGTAGAGGCGCTCGCCGCGGCGAGTGCCTGTTTTTTCGGTTCGGTGCTTGACACAAGCACCGCTACAACGTCGCTAAAACGCTTCGAGTCTTGCGATCTCGCCTTGCCAAGGCCACTCATCTGGATCGTTGACTAATCCGGCGCGCACAGGATTTTGTCGCACGTATTCCCACTTCTCTGAATAGCTTTCGCTGTGGCGAATTAAATGATCGAAGAAGCCTTTTTGCCAATGCGGCGCTGGCGCTGAAATCGCTTTGGACAGCCTGCGCTTCAGCATTCGCGTCCATTGCATCAGGACGAAATCGATACCTCCGCGAACAAAAAGGTGCACGTGATCAGGCATTATGACGTAGCGGCCGATTGCAATTCCACGCTGCTCGCTCAACTTTGCAAACTCAATCAGGTGGGAATGCACCTGAGCATTGGCGAGTAGTTTCCGGCGCTGATGCGTGTTAAACGTCACGAAATACAGTGGCGGATCGTACTTTTGAAACACCAAGTGTAGTCGTGGTGGTCGGTCCGGCACTCCAGCGATCGTGCGTTGTAGAGGCGCTTGTGCCAAGCGCCTGTTTGTGTCGCGCGTGTCAGGTGCCTGTTTGGGATCGGTGCTTGACACAAGCACCGCTACAACATTTTGCGCGAAGCGCAGCCTGGGGTATTTTCCCTGATGCCAACGGAAGTCTCCATCCCCGATGCCGAGGATTTGAAATCGCGTGTCCGCGAATTGCGGAGGTTTCTTTGACGTCGAAAAGCTCCAAAAAAATCTAACCACAATCGAAGGGCGCATGGCTGCGCCCGATTTCTGGTCGAATCGCGACCGCGCCCAAGTCGATGTCGAGGAGGTTTCCCGACTACGCTCACTAATCAACCCGTTTCAAGAACTGGAACGCGAGATCGAAGACTTCGGCGCGTTACATGAGTTGGCCGCGGAAGAAAGCGATCCCACAGCTCGTGCCAATGCGGAGAAAGAGGTCGCGACCGAACACGATCGCCTGGCTCATAAGCTGGATGAATTCGAGTTGCGCCAGTTTCTTTCCGGCGAAAACGATCGCGCGAATGCGTTTGTCACGATTCACTCGGGCGCGGGCGGCACCGAGTCGTGCGATTGGGCCGACATGTTGCTGCGGATGTACCAGCGCTGGATCGAGCGCAGCGGTTTTAGATCGCAGACCGTGGACATTCAACAGGGCGAAGAAGTCGGCATCAAATCAGTCACCTTGCTGGTAACTGGCGAGTATGCTTACGGACATCTGCAGACCGAGCGCGGCGTGCACCGGTTGGTGCGCATCTCGCCGTTCGACGCAAACAAACGGCGTCACAC